>Ga0105251_10003438_pt1 | contig 11486 bp, 10 predicted proteins | sample KBSS64metaG_FD_80424 | JGI IMG/M metagenome (GOLD analysis project Ga0105251, IMG submission 80424) | Switchgrass rhizosphere microbial communities from Kellogg Biological Station, Michigan, USA - KBS S6-4 metaG | ecosystem: Host-associated > Plants > Roots > Rhizosphere > Soil | place...
CCAGCAATCGCTGATCACCGACCGCCTGGCGCAGCTCAACAGCGAGGTCAACCTGTACACGGCGCTCGGTGGTGGCTGGAACGAACAAACCGCGAAGAACGAACCGTTGAAAGAAGAAGCGCCGCCCTTGAAGCTGTTCTGATAGTGGCGCAGTAAACAAACACCGCTTCCCTCACAGGAAGCGGTTTTTTTACGCCCACACTTTACGATCGATCATCGCCCACAACCCGCCTTCCCCCACTTTCATCGCCCCCGCATCGCCCCGCACCATGGCCGCCACCTGCATAACCCCAATAACAACAGGTCTAACACCATGAGCACTTTCGCCCCGCGCCGGCTCCTGCTGGCAACCGCTGTCGCCAGCCTTGCCCTCCCCGTCGTCGCTGAAGAACACGGCTTTCTCGAAGACGCCAGCGCCAACCTCAACCTGCGTAATTTCTTCTTCAATCGCAATTACACCAACCCCACCAAAACCCAGGGCGGCGCGCAGGAGTGGACGCAAAGCTTCATTCTCGACGCCAAGTCGGGCTTTACCCAAGGCACCGTAGGTTTCGGTGTGGATGTACTGGGGCTGTACTCATTGAAGCTTGATGGCGGGCGCGGCACCGGTGGCACCCAGCTGTTGCCGCTGGACCACGACGGCCGCCCTGCGGATGAATTCGGGCGTCTGGGCGTGGCGTTCAAGGCGCGGATTTCGAAGACGGAAGTGAAGGTCGGCGAATGGATGCCGGTATTGCCGATCCTGCGTTCGGACGATGGCCGCTCCTTGCCGCAAACCCTGCGCGGCGGGCAAATCACCTCCAAGGAGATCGACGGCCTGACCCTGTATGGCGGCCAGTTCCGCGCCAACAGCCCGCGCGACGACAGCAGCATGACCGACATGTCGATGTTCGGGAAAACCGCGTTTACCTCCGACCGCTTCAACTTCCAGGGCGGCGAATATGCCTTCAATGACAAGCGCACCCAGATCGGCGTGTGGAACGCCCAGCTCAAGGACATCTACAGCCAGCAATACCTGAACCTGATCCACAGCCAGCCCGTAGGCGACTGGACCCTGGGCGCCAACCTCGGGTTCTTCTACGGCAAGGACGACGGCAGCGCCCGCGCCGGCGACCTCGACAACAAGACCTGGTCCGGACTGTTCTCGGCCCGATACGGCGGCAACACCTTCTACGTCGGCCTGCAAAAGCTCACCGGCAACAGCGCGTGGATGCGCGTCAACGGCACCAGCGGCGGCACCCTGGCCAACGACAGCTACAACTCCAGCTACGACAACGCCCAGGAAAAATCCTGGCAAGTACGCCACGACTACAACTTCGCCGCCCTTGGCGTGCCGGGCCTGACGCTGATGAACCGCTACATCAGCGGCAGTAACGTACACAGCGGCACGGTGACTGACGGTAAGGAATGGGGACGGGAAACTGAAGTGGCCTACGTTGTGCAGAGCGGAACATTGAAGAACCTCAATGTGCGCCTGCGCAATTCCAGCATGCGCAGGGATTACAACAACAATGAGTTTGATGAAAACCGGTTGATCGTCAGTTACCCGATTAGCCTGCTGTAAAGCCTCGACAGACTTGCTGTATGGTGCGCGCGTGTCATGGATGACCCGCCCCAGCAGCCAACGTCTTTCGAGTCCTCCATGAAACACTTTGCCATCGTATCGGCCGCATTAGCCTTGGCCCTGAGTCTAAGCGGCTGCATCGGTCCGCCCCTGGCGCTGACACCGCAAACCGAACAACGCCTGCAAACCGAAGCGCCGATCCGTTTTTTGCTGACCTTCGATGACGGCCCCAGCGCCTCGGGCTTCATGAACCCCAGCCGCTCGGTGATGGCGGACCTGGCGAACAACCCGATACAACCGGGGATCAAGGCGGTGTTCTTTTTGCAGACCGAGGCGCCCCGCTCCGGCGGCAACCCGCGAGGCCGCAAGACCATGGAACGCGAACACGCGGCGGGTCATATCCTGGGCTTCCACACCGCGACCCCATGGCACAGCAACCACCGCTCGCAGAATCCCGCTGAGCTGGAACACTACCTCAGCCTGGGCTCGTCGACCCTTGAATCCATCACCGGCCAGCCGCCCACGCTGGTACGCCCGCCGTTCTGGAATTACGACAAGCGCACCTTCGCCGCCTATCAGCAGCACGGCATGCATGTACTGCTGACAGACCTGAGTGCAAACGATGGGGTGATCTGGGTGTTCAATGGCAGCCCCCGCCGACGGGAGAACCTGATACGCCAACTGTCAGTACTGCGCGAACGCATCGCCCGGGGTGAGTTGCCGACGGTGGACGGCGTGATCCCGGTGGTGGTGACCTTCCACGACATCAACCGCTACACCGCCTGGCACTTGAAGGAATACCTGCAAATCCTGATGGACAGCGCGCGCATCAACGGCGTGCCGATCGCCCAGCAGCCGTTCTATACCGACCGGGCAACCTTGCAGCGCGCCGCCATGGCCCGCACGGTGAAGAGCGCCGACGAAGTGGTGCATCTGCCGGGAGTGTGGAATTGGGTGTGGGATTCTGACTCGCATTAGCCGCCCGCTCAGTAGCATTTTTGACCACATAAACACCCCGACATAAGGAACTCAGACACAGGCACGACCACCTACGGAAATCAATCAGCAGTGAGATAACCGATATGTCGTCAATGTCTATTACGCCGACGCCCAATCTACCCCCTGTATCCCCGGCGAATACCCTGCCCACCGCATCAGCACCTCAACCTCCCATCGTTATCTCGAGCAAAGCAACGTGGTATTACGGGCCCGACAGGCCCATTGATTTCCTTTATTTCTCTGCACACTCCAAGCTCACCCCGGAGCAGAATAGGGACGACAAAAGTTACAAGGTGTACACCAACACCGACATATTGCGTCACGACCAGAACGTGAAGATTTATCAGGAGATCACTTACGCCAGTAAGGACGGGAACCCTGTAAACGCTGGTGGCAATGAACTCGTCATCGAGACGGGCGATAGCGCCGACAAGGTGCTCATCAAGAAAGGTCCGGATCACAGTCTGATAGCCACCATCAACGGGAAGCCCTATCAACTGAACCTTGTTCCCCAATATGAAAATGAACCTCTGCCTTTGCGCATCAGGACCAAAGGGGGAGACGACCACGTACTGGTCGCCCCGGATGTCAAAAATGACATTCGCATAGAACTGGGTGACGGCAACGATCTGGCCCAGGCCGGCTCGGGTACAAGCCGACTATATGGCGGCAAAGGTAATGACCTGATCAAGCTTGGGAGCGGCAATGGCATCGCATTTGGTGGTGATGGGGATGACACGCTGTTCGCAGGCTCCGGTAATGGCATCCTCAAAGGCGGGAACGGAAATGATCGCCTGCAAGCTGGCGCTGGCTTGCCTGGTCGCCGCGTGTTCATGGACGGTGGTGACGGTCACGACTTCATGATAACCACCCGCAACGACAGCAAACACCCGACAATCATGCACGCAGGCAAAGGTGACAACCTGGTAGTCGCGCACGGTCCCGCTACGATTTATACCGGACGAGATAAAAATATTGTCCGATCTGATAGCGATGAGACTGTGATTTATGCCAAGCCTACGGACGAGATTCATCGCACCTCAGGGTCTTCTCTCGTGCACTCCATACCTGACGAGTCAGGCAAAAGCGGCTATCTCGTAGAAGGATCGCCCGAGTTCAGACAGAACGTAGAGGAGGATATGGAACTGCTCAGAATGTCTCCACAAGGCAGGGGAATGCTAGGCGCTGCCGACACCATGGCGCGACGAAACGATTCACCCGTACGTGTCGTTGAAAGCATGGCCGATGGCGCGACTTATGCTTTTAGTAATACGGCTGTGCGTGAGCACCTGGCAGCGGGTAAATCGCAACACACGCTTGTACCCGAGGCCCGGGGCAGCATCGCGCATAATCAGCGCGGCGCCGTGGCCACAGGCGCCGAGATAACCTACACCCCCTCCTTCGCACCTGAACAAGCAACGACCCCTGTCAATATCCTCTATCACGAAATGGCCCACGCCTATAATGGCGCCACAGGCACCGAGCTACAGGGATTTACCGATGGCGAACCCAACGACGAGCGCCAAGCCGTCGGCCTGCCAACGAACGCCCAGCCTTTTGATTTTGACGACCACCGGGCAACCCCCCCTACTGCGACCAATCCAAAGCCCTTTACAGAAAATGCGCTCCGGGAAGAAATGCGTATTCCATTACGTACCAGGTACCACGATAAGACCAAGCCGAAGACCGATCAGGCCGGATAGCGGGACTCCACGCCCAACTCATCCCACACCGACTCAGCCAAATGAAACGTCGCATTGGCCGCCGGAATCCCGCAGTAGATCGCGCTCTGCATCAGCACTTCCTTGATCTCGGCGCGGGTCACGCCGTTGCTCGCGGCGGCCCGCAGGTGCAGCTTCAGCTCTTCGCTGCGGTTCATGCCGATCAGCATGGCGATGGTGATCAGGCTGCGGGTATGCCGAGGCAGGCCCGGGCGGGTCCAGATATCACCCCAGGCGTGGCGGGTGATCATTTCCTGGAACTCGCTGTTGAATTCGGTCAGGGCGTTGAGGCTGCGGTCGACATGGGCGTCCCCCAGCACTTCACGGCGCACTTGCAAGCCATCGGCATAACGTTGTTTCTCGTCCACAAAAAGCTCCTCATGCAACGTTGACAACAGGCACATAACCTGTGGCGAGGGAGCTTGCTCCCGTTGGGTCGCGCAGCGGCCCCAGTGAGGCCGCTGCGGGGTTTTACAAATAGTTGGGTTGCGGCTGCTTAGGGGCTGCTACGCAGCCCAACGGGAGCAAGCTCCCTCGCCACAGGGTGCAGCGATACTCAGCGGGCTAACAGAAATTCCAGCACACGGTCGCTGAACGCCGCGCCGGCTTGTACGTTGGACAGGTGCGCAGCGTAGAACTCGGCGTACTCGGCGCCCTTCACGTGCTCCTGGATAAAGTGCCCACCAGACGGCGGCGTGACCGCGTCTTCGCTGCCGGCAATCACCAGTGTCGGCACCTTGATGGAAGACAGTTGCTCACGGAAATCCGCATCGCGCACGGCCGCGCAGTTTGCGGCATAGCCTTGGGGATTGGTCGCTGCCAGCATGTCGGTGATCAGCTTGGCCTGGTCAGAATGAGCCTCGGCAAAGTCGGCGGTGAACCAGCGGGCAATCGACGCATCACGCAGGGCAACCATCGCAGCCGCACCGTCCCGCAGGACCATTTCGATCCGAGGGTTCCAGATCTCGGGCGTGCCGATTTTCGCTGCGGTGTTGCACACCACCAGCCGGCGCAAACGCTCACCCGCATTGATCCCCAGCCACTGGCCGATCAGGCCGCCCATGGACAACCCGCAGAAATGCGCGCGCTCGATTTCCAGCGCATCCAGCAGCGCCAACACGTCACGGCCCAATTGCTCGATGCTGTAGGGACCTTCGGTGACCAGGGATTTGCCGTGGCCTCGGGTATCGAAACGCAGCACCCGGAAGTACTTCGTGAACGCTTCGACCTGGATGTCCCACATGTGCAGGTCGGTACCCAGGGAGTTGGACAGCACCAGTATCGGTGCGTCTTCGGGGCCATCGAGTTGGTAGTTCAGTTCGCCATCGGCGAGTTGTACAAATCCCACAGCAGCCTCCTCAGGCAGTCAAAGCAAAATGTTCGGCCACGGCCCGGGTGACCCAGGTGTGTGCCTGGCCCAGGTAGTGCGCCGGGTCCAGCAGGCGGTCGAGTTCGGCTGCCGACAGTTCGGCAGTCACTTGCGGTTCGTCACCCAGCACCGCCCGCAGGTGGCGCCCATCGGCGACGGCGCGTTTGCAGCATTGTTCCAGCAGATGGTGCGCGGTTTCGCGGCCCAGGCGCTGGGCAAGGACGATGCTGACGGCTTCGGCCAATACCAGGCCTTGGGTCAGGTCCAGATTCCGGGACATGCGCCCGGGATCGACTTCCAGGCCTTCGCTCACCAGCAGCGCCTGATGCAACGCACCGGACACCAGCCGGCAAATTTCCGGCAAGGTTTCCCACTCGGCGTGCCACAGGCCCAGGCTGCGTTCGTGCTCCTGGGGCATGGCGCTGAACATTGTCGCTACCAGGCCGGGCACGCGGGTGGCGGCGCTGATCAGCACGGCGGCGCCCACCGGGTTGCGCTTGTGGGGCATGGTCGAAGAGCCACCTTTGCCGGGGGCCGAGGGTTCGAACACTTCTGCCGCTTCGGTCTGCATCAGCAGGCTGATGTCGCGGCCCAGTTTGCCGAGGCTGCCGGCGATCAAGCCAAGCACCGAAGCAAACTCCACCAGCCGGTCGCGCTGGGTGTGCCAGGGTTGTTCCGGCAGGCCCAGTTGCAACTCGGCCGCCAAGGCTTGCGCCACCGGCATCGCCTGTTCGCCAAGGGCTGCCAGGGTTCCGGAAGCACCGCCAAATTGCAGCACCAGCAAACGCGGCTTGAGCTCACTCAGGCGCTGCCGACTGCGGGTGACTGCGCCGAGCCAGCCGGCGATTTTCATGCCCAGGGTGACCGGCGTTGCATGCTGCAGCCAGGTCCGGCCAGCCAGAGGAGTTGTCCCATAGCGCTGAGCCTGGGCGGCAAGAATGTCACCCAACCGCGCCAGATCGTGTTCGATCAACTCGACAGCGCTGCGCAGTTGCAGCACCAGGCCGGTGTCCATCACATCCTGGCTGGTAGCGCCCAGATGCAAATAACGTTCGGCGCCGGCATCTTCGCTGGCGATCAACTTGCCGAGGGCCTTGACCAACGGAATCGCCGAATTGCCCGCCGTAGCAATCGCCTCGCCGAGGGCATCCACGTCGTAGAGAGAAGCCAGGCACGCCTGGGCAATGGGCGCGACGGCCGCTTGCGGGATCAACCCGACCTGAGCCTCGGCCCGGGCCAGTGCCGCTTCGAAATCCAGCATGCCCTGCAAGCGCCCTTGGTCGCAGAACACTTCGGCCATGCTGTTGGCGGTGAAGTAGGCGTCGAACAGCTGGTTGCTCGTGCGCATCGTCATAAAACATCCCTAGGTGGCGCATACCCGACAATGGGCATGCGCCAAACGGTTACAGATCGTGGTGCAAGTACGCCGCCTGTTTGGGCAGGCGCAAGCTGAACAGGAACGCCACCGCCATCATCGCCGTGACATACCAGTAGAAAGTGTTCTCCATGCCCATGGACTTGAGACCCAAAGCCACGTATTCCGCCGAACCGCCGAAGATCGCGTTCGCCACCGCATACGCCAGGCCCACGCCCAGTGCGCGTACTTGTGGCGGGAACATTTCGGCTTTCACCAGGCCGCTGATGGAGGTGTAGAAGCTCACGATGGCCAGGGCCAGGGTGATCAACACAAAGGCCAGGAACGGACTGCTGACGGTTTTCAGGGTCAGCAGAATCGGCACGGTGCACAGCGTGCCCAGGGCACCGAACCACAGCATCGAGTTACGGCGGCCAATCTTGTCCGCCAGCATGCCGAACACCGGCTGCATGCACATGTAGAAGAACAGCGCGCCGGTCATGATGTAGCTGGCGGTCTTGGCGTGCATCCCGGCGGTGTTCACCAGGTACTTCTGCATGTAGGTGGTGAACGTGTAGAAAATCAGCGAGCCGCCGGCGGTGTAACCGAGCACGGTAATAAACGCAGCTTTGTGATCGCGGAACAGCGCGGCAATGCTGCCGGCGTCCTTGTCTTCACGCGTTTCCTTGCTGGTGGTTTCTTTCAAGGTGCGGCGCAGCAGCAGCGAGATCACCGCCGCAATGGCGCCGATCACGAACGGAATGCGCCAGCCCCAGGCACGCAGTTCTTCTTCAGTGAGGATCTGTTGCAGGATCACCACCACCAACACCGCCAGCAGTTGCCCGCCGATCAGGGTCACGTACTGGAACGAGGCGAAGAACCCGCGCTGGCCCTTGAGGGCGACTTCACTCATGTAGGTAGCGGTGGTGCCGTATTCGCCGCCGACCGACAGGCCCTGGAACAACCGGGCCACCAGCAGCAAGGCCGGGGCCCAGGCGCCGATGTCTTTGTAGGTGGGCAAAAAGGCGATGACCAGGGAGCCGGCGCACATCATCAGCACCGAGATCATCATCGAATTCTTGCGACCGTGTTTATCTGCCACACGCCCGAACAGCCAGCCGCCGATGGGGCGCATCAGGAAGCCGGCGGCGAATACGCCAGCGGTGTTGAGCAATTGCACGGTGGGGTCGTCCGACGGGAAAAACGCCGGGGCGAAATAGATGGCGCAGAAGGCATAGACGTAGAAGTCGAACCATTCGACGAGGTTGCCGGAAGAGGCACCGACAATCGCAAAAATCCTTTTGCTGCGTTCTTCTCCGGTGTAGTGGCTGGTTTTTGTTGTCATGTTTTTTCACTCAGTGGGAACGGTTATAGCCTAGACATACTTTGCAACAACCATGTTCCGCAAGCAGACTTTTGGATGATCGTTCCCACGCTCTGCGTGGGAACGCATCTTGTGACGCTCTGCGTCACCTGCAATAGCGGGACGCGGAGCGTCCCAGGCGGCGTTCCCACGCGGAGCATGGGAACGATCGTCGGCTCAATAATCGAAGAACACCGTTTCCTCGTCTGTGCCCTGCAAAATCACATTCCACTGATACACACCCGCCGCATCCGCCTTGGCGATCAACGTGTGCCGGCGCTCCTGCGGCACACACGCCAGCAGCGCGTCATCGCCATTCGCCGCCTCACCGTCAAAATAAATCCGCGTCAGCAGGTGCTTCACCAACCCACGGGCAAACACCAACACCACCAAGTGCGGCGCCTGGGTCGTGCCCTTCAACCCCGGCACACTGCCCGGCTTGATGGTGGTAAAGCGAAAACGCCCTTCGGCATCCACCGGCACCCGGCCAAAGCCTTCGAAGTTCGGGTCGACCGGCTTGTCCTGCTCATCCTCAGGATGGTCGTACTTGCCGGCCGCATTGGCCTGCCAGACTTCCAGCATGGCGTCGTTGACCACATCGCCGTTGCCATCCACCACCTGCCCGGTGATCGCCACGCGCTCGCCGAGGGTTGCGGCAACGGTGAGGTCTTCGCGGTTCAGCCAGGTCAGGCCGATGTGGTAATACGGCCCGACGGTGTGGGAAGTAGTCGCGTTGAGGCTCATCTTATTTCTCCATCGGCGTGGCGTCGCGGCCGCGCAGGACGATGTCCCAGCGGTAGCCGAGGGCATAGTGCGGAATGGTTTTTTCCAGGTCGAAACTGGCGATCAGGCGCTCCTTGGCGGACGTGTCCGGGACGCAGTTGTAGATCGGGTCGTACGCCAGCAGCGGGTCGCCGGGGAAATACATCTGCGTCACCAACCGCGTCAGCACACTCGGGCCGAACAGCGAGAAGTGGATGTGCGCCGGGCGCCACGCATTGTGGTGGTTGCCCCACGGGTAGGCGCCGGGCTTGATGGTCTGGAACTGGTACCAGCCGTCGGCGTCGGTGACGGTGCGCCCGGTGCCGGTGAAGTTCGGGTCCAGCGGCGCGTCGTGCAGGTCGCGCTTGTGGTTGTAGCGGCCGGCGGCGTTGGCCTGCCAGATTTCCACGAGGATGCCGGGCACGGGCAAGCCGTTTTCATCCAGCACGCGCCCGTGAATGATGATGCGTTCGCCCTGAGGCTCGCCTTCATGCTGGGCGGTCAGGTCGTTGTCCTTCTCGTTGATCCGCTCGGCGCCGATGGTCGGGCCGGTGATTTCCGACAGGGAATGGGGCAGGAACACCAACGGCTTGGACGGCGAACGCAGGTTCGTCGACTGGTAGGCCGGGTGCAGGTAATCAGGCTGAGTACCCGCTTGCGGGCGCCGGTATCCGGGCTTGTCACTCATGGAGCAATCCTCTTTCTTCTTGTGGGTCTCAAACGCGTTCGATCGCCAGGGCCAGGCCTTGGCCAACACCAACACACATGGTCGCCAGGCCTTTGCTGCCGCCGGCTTTTTCCAACTGATGCAGAGCAGTCAGTACCAAACGCGCGCCGCTCATGCCCAGCGGATGGCCGAGGGCAATGGCGCCACCGTTCGGGTTGACCTGCGGTGCGTCGTCGGCAATCCCCAATTCGCGCAGTACGGCCAAGCCCTGGCTGGCGAAGGCTTCGTTGAGTTCGATCACATCAAAATCGGTGACTGCCAGGCCCAGGCGTTCTACCAGTTTGCGCACCGCCGGCACCGGGCCGATGCCCATGACCCGCGGCGCGACACCGGCGCTGGCCATGCCCAGCACCCGAGCGCGAGCGGTCAGGCCATGTTTTTTGACGGCTTCAGCGGAGGCCAGGATCAGTGCTGCGGCGCCGTCGTTCACACCCGAGGCGTTGCCCGCGGTGACGGTCTTGTCCGGGCCGTTGACCGGCTTGAGTTTGGTCAGGGCTTCCAAAGTGGTATCGGCCCGTGGATGCTCGTCGTGCTCGACCAGGGTTTCGCCTTTTTTGTGAGCGACACGCACCGGCACGATTTCTTCAGCAAAAAAGCCGGCAGCCTGTGCAACAGCAGTACGTTGCTGGCTGCGCAGGGCGAAGGCGTCCTGATCGGCGCGGGAGACTTTGTAATCGTCGGCCACGTTGTCGGCGGTTTGCGGCATCGGATCGACGCCGTATTGGGCCTTCATCAACGGGTTGATAAAACGCCAGCCGATGGTGGTGTCTTCCAGCTTCATGTTGCGCGAGAACGCCGCATCGGCCTTGCCCATCACAAACGGTGCGCGGGACATCGACTCAACGCCACCGGCAATCGCCAGCTCCATTTCGCCGCTGGCGATGGCGCGGAAAGCCGTGCCGATCGCGTCCATGCCCGAGGCGCACAGGCGGTTCAGGGTGACGCCGGGAATGCTTTCCGGCAGGCCGGCCAGCAGCGCTGCCATGCGGGCGACGTTGCGGTTGTCTTCGCCGGCCTGGTTGGCGCAACCGAGGAACACTTCGTCCACCGCGTTCCAGTCCACCGATGGGTTGCGTTCCATCAGCGCCTTGATCGGCAGTGCCGCCAGGTCATCGGCGCGTACAGTGGACAAGCCACCGCCAAAACGGCCGATGGGAGTACGAATGGCGTCACAGATAAATACGTCGCGCATCAGGCTTCTCCGGGGGCTTGGCCGTGGGCGGCAGCGGTGCGTGCCTCAAGGTCGCGCAGGGCGGTCAGTTCAATCTCGGTAGGTTCGGCGCTGGTGGTCACCTGGTCGGCAAAACGAATCGCCCAACCAGTGGCGGCCACCACTTGCTCACGGGTCACGCCGGGGTGCAGGGCGGTGACGACAAACTCGTGGGTGCCCTCCTCCGGCTCCATGATGCACAGGTCGGTAATGATGCCTACCGGACCGGCGCCTGGCAGACCCAGGCGTTTACGCGAGTCGCCACCTTCGCCGTGGCCGACCGAGGTGATGAAGTCCAGCTTGTCGACGAACGAACGCGCCGACTGCTTGAGGATGATCAGCACGCTCTTGGCAGAACCGGCGATCTCCGGCGCGCCACCGGCACCCGGCAGGCGCACTTTGGGCTGGTGGTAGTCA
>Ga0105251_10003439_pt1 | contig 11486 bp, 5 predicted proteins | sample KBSS64metaG_FD_80424 | JGI IMG/M metagenome (GOLD analysis project Ga0105251, IMG submission 80424) | Switchgrass rhizosphere microbial communities from Kellogg Biological Station, Michigan, USA - KBS S6-4 metaG | ecosystem: Host-associated > Plants > Roots > Rhizosphere > Soil | place...
AACTTCTGCGCCAGGGCCAGCTTGCGCTCGCCGTCGGTCAGCGTTTCCAGGATCACGTTGAGATTGGGGTCGCCGGTGCCGCTGCGGAAGATCGAGCGCCCGCCCATTCCGTCCAGCGGCTTGAGCACCGCCTGGCCGTGTTCGAGCACGAACGCCTTCAGGTCGGCGTGGCGGCGGCTGACCAGGGTCGGCGGGCAGCACTGCGGGAACAGCAGGGCGGCCAGCTTCTCGTTGTAGTCGCGCAACCCCTGCGGGTCGTTGACCACCAGCGCGCCGGCCTGCTGGGCCACCCCGAGCACCTGCGTGTCGTAGATGAATTCGGCATCCACCGGCGGGTCCTTGCGCATCAGCACGACCTGGCCCGGACCGAAAACGGTCTGGCTGAATTCGCCCAACGTGAACCAGTCATGCTTGTCGTCGCGCACCTGCAGCGGCGCGGTACGGGCCACGGCGACCCCGTCGCGCAGGGCCAGACCACCGGGACTGACGTAATGCAGGGCGTGGCCTCGGCGCTGGGCTTCCAGCAGCATGGCGAAAGTGGTGTCCTTGGCGATCTTGATGTGGGCGATGGGGTCCATCACCACGATGACGTTCAACGGCATGGTCGCAACCTGGCGGGCAGGCGCTGATGGTAGCGGCAATGGGCCGGCGCTGCCTGCCCCGGACGCAGCAACGCAGCGTCCGATCGCCTTCACGCTTTGCGCAGTTCCCGCCCCGAACCCCGTCCGGGAGGCGTACGTGGCTTGGCTTGCGCAGCACACCCTTGATGACGGCCGCGTGGTGGGATATAGATACGCTTTCGCAGCGGCGCCGGACCAGACCAGAAGCGTCGCGCGCTCGGGGAAAAGGGTAATGACTGAAAACATGGCTGCGGGTGGGGAACTCGCAGGGCTGAGAGTCATGGTCATCGACGATTCGAAGACCATTCGACGTACCGCTGAAACACTGCTCAAGCGCGAAGGCTGCGAGGTGGTGACGGCAGTCGATGGTTTCGAGGCGTTGGCCAAGATTGCCGACCAACAGCCGCAGATCATCTTCGTCGACATCATGATGCCGCGATTGGACGGCTATCAGACCTGCGCGCTGATCAAGAACAACCAGTTGTTCAAGTCCACGCCGGTGATCATGCTGTCCTCCAAGGACGGCCTGTTCGACAAGGCGCGCGGGCGCATCGTGGGTTCGGAGCAGTACCTGACCAAGCCTTTCACGCGTGAAGAACTGCTGGGTGCCATCCGCACATACGTAAACGCCTGACCAGGGGGGAAAGGCACAATGGCTCGAATCGTTCTGATCGAGGATTCACCGACCGACCGGGCGGTGTTCATCCAATGGCTGACCAAGGCCGGGCACGAGGTGATCGAGGCCCATAACGCCGAGGACGGCATCCAGCTCGTAAAGGAACACCAGCCACAGCTCGTGCTGATGGACGTGGTGTTGCCGGGCATGAGTGGCTTCCAGGCCACCCGCTCGCTGTCGCGTGACGAGGCCACCAAGGACATCCCGGTGATCATCGTCAGCACCAAGGCGATGGAAACCGACAAGACCTGGGGCATGCGCCAGGGCGCGGCAGACTACATCGTCAAGCCCCCGCGCGAAGACGACCTGATCGCGCGCATCAACAAACTGGTGTCCTGATGCGTTCTCCCTTCGACATCCTTGAAGCCTACGAACGGCGCAGCCTGGCCCATGCGGTGCAGCTGCCCGAGCGGCAGTTCGACCAGGACCTGTGGCGCGGCGTCGGCTACCGGGTCGGCAGGCGCCACCTGGTGTCGGATTTCCGCGAAGTGGTGGAAATCGTTCCGATGCCGCCGATCACCCCGGTTCCCGGTGCGCAACCGTGGCTGCTGGGCGTGGGCAACCTGCGCGGCAACCTGTTCCCGGTGGTCGACCTGAAGTACTTCATGGAAGGCGAGCGCACGGTCCAGCAGGAAGGCCAGCGCGTGCTGATCATGCGCCAGGCCGGCGGCGACGTCGCCCTGACCATCGACGAACTGTTCGGCCAGCGCAGCTTCGAACTGGGCCAGGACACCGGCACCGGTGAACTGGCCAGCGGCCGCTACGCCCATTTCGTCGACCGCGCGTTCCATGGCGATGGCCGCGACTGGGGTGTGTTTTCGCTGTCCCTGCTGTCGCGTACCCCCGAATTCAGGCAGGCCGCGGCATGAACGCTGCTGCCTTCCTCACCGTATTGAAGATCGAGGTTGAACGATGAGTACTTCTTCGGAAACCGCCAAGGCCGGCAAGCTCGGCTCGGTGGGCACCAATTTCTGGCTGGGCCTGCTGGCCCTGTCGCTGATCGTGTTCGGCCTCAATACCGGCGTGGCTACCTGGCAGGGCAGTCGCCTGGCCGGCGCCAGCACCGGCGCGGCCGATCTCCAGGTGCTGTCCCAGCAGCTGGCCAACCAGGGTCGTGAAGCGGTGTCGGGCAACGCCCAGGCCTTTACCGCCTTCAAGGACACCAAGGCGCGCATCGAAAGCACCGTGAGCAGCCTGCAGGGGCGCTACGGCAACGAAACGAACGTGTCCGGTCCGCTCAACCAGCTCACCCAGACCTGGGAGCCGCTCGGCAAGAGCGCCGCGCAGCTGGTCGCCAGCGAACCGGCGGTGCTGGCCCTGGCCGGCAACGCCAACAACTTCGTCAACGGCGTCCCGGCGCTGCAGGCCCAGCTCAACGAGGTGGTGCGCGCCATGTCGGCCGGCGGTGCGCCGGCGTCGCAGGTCTACAACGCCCTGCAGCAGGTAGTGGTGGTGGGCTCGATGGCCCGCCGCGTGACCGAAATGCGCGCCGGTGGCGGCAATGCCGCCGCCGCAGGCGACGCGCTGGCCCGCGATTCGGTGGTGTTCACCCAGGTGCTCGACGCGCTGCGCAACGGTAATGACGAGCTCGGCATCGCCCCGGTCCGCAACGCCGGTGCCCTGGCCGCGCTGGAACAGTCGCAGAAGCAGTGGGACACCATGAAGCAGGACGCCGACGCGATCCTGGCCAGCTCGCGCCAGCTGTTCTCGGCGCAGTCCTCGGCCGCGGCGCTGACCGCCGGTTCGGGCAAGATGCTGGACGACAGCAAGCGGCTGTTCGAAGCGTTCTCCTCGTTCGGCTCGGTGCGCGACAGCCGCCTGTTCCCGAACTTCTGGCTGGGCGTGGTCTCCGGCGTGCTGTCGCTGTTCGCCATCATCGGTTTCGTCAGCAGCACCGTGCGCAGCCGCTCGCGCGAACAGGAACTGCGTTACCAGACCCAGGTGGAATTCAACAGCCGCAACCAGCAGGCGATCATGCGGCTGCTGGACGAAATCAGCTCGCTGGGTGAAGGCGACCTGACCGTGAAGGCCTCGGTGACCGAGGACATGACCGGCGCGATCGCCGACGCAATCAACTACGCCGTGGACGAACTGCGCCACCTGGTGACCACCATCAACGACACCTCGGCCAAGGTCGCCGTGTCCACCCAGGAAACCCAGGCCACTGCCATGCAGCTGGCCGAAGCGGCCGGCCACCAGGCCAACCAGATCACCTCGGCGTCGGACCGCATCGGCGAAATCGCATCGAGCATTGAACAGGTGTCGCGCAACTCGGCCGAATCGGCCGACGTGGCACAGCGCTCGGTGGTGATCGCCGCCGAAGGTGCCGGCGTGGTGCGCGAAACCATCCAGGGCATGGACCAGATCCGCGACCAGATCCAGGAAACCTCCAAGCGCATCAAGCGCCTGGGCGAGTCCTCGCAGGAAATCGGCTCGATCGTGGAACTGATCAACGACATTTCCGAGCAGACCAACATCCTGGCACTGAACGCGGCCGTGCAGGCCGCCTCGGCCGGTGAGGCCGGTCGCGGTTTCGCAGTGGTGGCCGACGAAGTGCAGCGCCTGGCAGAACGCACCTCTGGCGCGACCCGACGCATCGAAAACCTGGTCCAGGCGATTCAGGCCGACACCAACGAAGCGGTCAGTTCGATGGAGCAGACCACCGCCGAAGTGGTGTCCGGTGCCCGACTGGCCGAGGACGCGGGTACCGCGCTGACCGAAATCGAACGCGTGTCCAACGCGCTCAACAACCTCATCAAGAACATCTCGATCGCCGCCCAGCAGCAGTCCTCGGCCGCATCCGACATCACCCGCACCATGGGCGTGATCCGTCAGATTACCGGCCAGACTTCGCAGGGCGCGGGACAGACCGCCGAGTCGATCGGTCATTTGGCACAGCTGGCGGCCGACCTGCGCCGCTCGGTTGCCGACTTCAAGCTGCCGGCGTGAGCCGCGGGCAGGGCGGAGAGGGAAGGAATCAGCAGATGATGCATCGCGAGAAATCACAGCACGACACGCGCGCCCCCCTGCCGGGAGAACCGGCATGAGCACGCTGCGCGATGCCATGAGCAATGCCGCCCTGGGCTGGGTCAAGCCGGAGCTGGACGAGACCCTGCGCCAGGTGCGCAACGAGGTCGAGTATTACGCCGAAGACCCGGCCGATGGCAGCCGCATGCGCTTCTGCGCCGGCTACCTGCACCAGGTGCAGGGCACCCTGCGCATGGTCGAGCTGTACGCGCCGGCGATGGTGGCCGAGGAAATGGAGCAGCTGGCCAACGCCATCGGCGCGGGCGAAGTGCCCGACCGCGACGAAGCCTGCGCGACCCTGATGCGCGGCAGCGTGCTGCTGCCCGATTACCTGGAGCGCCTGCAGAACGGCCACCGCGACATTCCCATCGTGCTGCTGCCGCTGCTCAACGACATCCGCGCCGCGCGCGCAGCGCCGGGCATCAATGAAAGCGTGCTGTTCGCGTTCGCACCGGACAGCGCCAGCGCCACCGAGGCCGAGCTGGACCATGCACGTGGCAGCCTGAGCGGTCGCAACCGCGAGCTGCTCGACACCGTGGGCAGCGCGGTCAAGGAAGAACTGCTGCGCATCAAGGATGCGCTGGACCTGCACCTGCGCACCGGCGGCGAGCCGGCCCAGCTGCAGACCCAGGTCGACGAGCTGGGTGCGGTCGCCGATACGCTGGGCATGATGGGCCTGGGCGTGGCCCGTGGCGTGGTCGTGCAGCAGCGCGACGCGCTGCGCGGCGTGGTCAGCGGTGAGCAGCAGATCGACGAGACCCTGCTGCTGGATATCGCCGGTGCCCTGCTTTACGTGGATGCGTCGCTGGACGACCAGGTCGCGCACCTGGGTGCTGGCGGCAATGGCGAAGACGACCCGAGCGCCGCCGAAGGCCGCCGCACCGTGGAAGTGCTGGCGCATGAAGCGATCGCCAACTTCGCCGCCGCGCGCGAACATTTCGTCGCTTTCATCGAAACCAACTGGAACCACCAGCAGCTGCACGAAGTGCCGCGCCTGCTCGGCGAGGTCGCCGGCGCGCTGCGCATGCTCGACCTGGGTACCCCGGCCGACTACCTGCAGGGTGTGCGCCAGTACATTTCGGTCGAGCTGATCGGCCGCCAGCGGGTGCCGAGCGGGCGCCAGCTGGACACGCTGGCCGACGCGATGGCCAGCCTGGAGTATTACCTGGAAGCCCTGCGCGAACGCCGCCAGGGTCGCGACGACATCCTCGACATCACCCGCACCAGCCTGGAAACCCTGCGCTACTGGCCGCTGCCGGACGAGAACGCCGCGCCGGTGGATGCCAGCGCCGAAGCCTTGCCGGTTGCGCCGGAACATGTCGAACTGACCGGCTGGGATGCGCCCGTGGTGGCCGCGGTGGAAACCCCCGTGACCCCGGCCGCGCCCGCGCCGGGCAGCGTGCCGGCACCGCCACTGCCCGAGTACACCTTCGACCCGCTGCCAGAGGCGGCTGCGGCCGCACCCGCACCGGTCGAACCGGCTGCCCGGCCCGCCACCCCGGCGCTGGTGTTCGAAGCGTCGACCGCGCCGGTTGCCGCCGACGCACCGCAATGGACGCTGCATGGCGAGCCTGCGCGCAACGTCCCCGCACCGACGTTCGCGCATTTCGATCCAGTCGATGCCGAAGCCGGCAGGGAGTGGGGCGTTGCACCGCTCGACATCGCACCGATCGCGCTGGAAGGGGTCGGGCTGGACGCATCCGCGCACGAGGAAGCCGCCATTGCCACCGGCACCGGCTTTGACCCGGTGGCTGCCGAACATGATGCGCTGGAACTGAGCGACGAACCGATCGCGTTCACCTTCGACGAGCCGCTGCACAACGCCGGCGACGTGCTTTCGCTGCAGGTCGACGACACGCCGGCCGACGCGCCGGCAGATGAGGTCACGCCTGTCGAAAACACGCTGGACGTGCAGGAGCTGCCGTCGTTCCTGCAGCCGGCCGAATCCGCGCCGACCGTGGAAGCGCCGCTGGAAGCGGCGTCCGAGGCAGCGACGCCGGTCGCCGCAGGTGGCGTGCATGAGGCGGTGATCGGCACGATCGAGCTGGACGACGAGTCGGCCCGGTTCCTGGCGGAACTGGATGTCGCCGCGGCGCAGTTCTCCACCGGCCCGGTGGCCGATCCGATTGCGGTGGCGGACCTGAGCGGCGTGGATGTTCCGACCGCCGAACTGGACAGCATCGAAGCCGGTTTCGAGGACGACGGCGAAAACATCGACCAGGACATCCGCGACGTCTTCATCGAAGAGTTCGACGAAGAATTGGTCAATCTCGGCAACCTGTTGCCGGTCTGGCGCATGGCGCCGGACAACATGGACCGCCTGCGTCCGATCCGCCGCGTGTTCCACACCCTGAAGGGCAGCGGCCGCCTGGTCGGCGCGCGCACCCTGGGCGAGTTCAGCTGGAAAATCGAAGGCATGCTCAACCGCGTGCTGGATGGCAGCCGTCCGGCGTCGCCCGCCGTGGTCGCGCTGGTGACCCAGGCCTACGAAGTGCTGCCGCAGTTGAACGCCGCGCTGCGCGATGGCAGCCGCGTGAGTGCCGATCTGCAGGCCATGCAGGGCATCGCCGACCGCGTTGCATCCGGCGAGGAAACGTTCCATGTGCCGCTGCAGCGTCCGGCCCCGGTGGCCGCGCCTGCGGAGCCGGTCGAGTCGCTGGAAGCGTTCGAAACGGTCCAGGCGGCCGAAGCCCCCGAAGCGCCCGAAGCGGAAATCGAAGGCACCCCGGCCAACATCGACGAGGTGCTGCGCGAAATCCTGGAGGCCGAAGTCGAGGCCCACCACGCCACGCTGCAGGCCTGGCTGCAGGACGCACAGGCGGCACCGCAACCGGTCACCGATACCCTGCTGCGCGCGGTGCACACCATGAACGGTGCGTTCGCGATGACCGACGTGCCGGAGATCACTGCCGTCACCGGCGGCGCGGAAAGCTTCATCAAGCGCTCGCTGGCCGCCGATGCCGTGCCCGATGCCGAAGGCGTCGAGGCGCTGTCGGCCACCGCGGCCGCGATCCGCGAAACCATGGCAGCGCTGCAGGCCGAGGCCCCGCGCATTCCGTCGCAGGCCGCGCTTGCGCAACGCCTGCAGGCGCTGGCCGAGACCCTGCCTGAAGCGCGCTGGCCGGCGCTGGTGGCCGAGGATGGTTCGGAGCTGGACGGCGATGATGGCGAGGCCTTTGAGGCAGCTGTTGCGTCCGACATCGACGCAGAACGTGATGCCGAAGCCGATGCCTCGCTCGACGCACACGAGGTCACCGCGCACGAGCTCGCCGCGTTCTCGGCGCAGTTCGATGAACGCGATGGCTTCGCCGTGGCCGAGGACAGCACCGAAGGCGACCTGCAGCAGGCCATCGTCGACGCCGACGCGTTGACGGTCGTGGATGCTGGCGATTCGCTGGTGGTCGACGAGCTGACCGGCAGCGACGACCTGTCGGCCTATTTCGATCCCGGCCTGGTCACCCCGTTCGACGCCCCGGCCGCCGTGCCTGCGCAGGATGCAGCGCCGGAAGCGCCGGAAGCCACCGTTGAAGACCATGGCCTGGAAACCGTCGAGCTGACCGGCGCCGACGACCTGTCGCGCTTCTACGAAGCCGGTCTGCCCACCGAACCGTCAGTGGAAGACGCCGGTGAAGCCGTCCAGGCACTCGAACTGGAAGCGGCGGAAACCGAGGCGCTGCACGATGCCGTGGACGCATCCGATGTCACCGCACCGGAAGCGATCGAGGTCGAAACCGTCGAAATCCTCGAAACGGTCGAAACCGCATCCAACGATGACGTCGCCATCGACGACACCGGGGTCGAAGAACAGGACGACGCGCTGCCGGCGACCCCGGCGTTCGGCGAAGCCGTGGAGCTGCAGCAGGCGCTGGACGATGGTTTGACCATCATCGACGGCCCGGATGCGCCGAAGGCGGTGGAAGAGGTTCCGGTGCTTGGCCTGGGCGCCTCCCACACGACGCTGGAGGAAGCCGACGCGTTCGCGGAGGTCGATGCCGAGCTGGCCGACGCCGATGCGGCGACTGCCGCCGAACCGCTGTTCGAGCTGGAAGACGTCCCGCTGGCGGCTGCGATCATTGCCGACCCGGGCGCGACCACGGCCGACGCTGTCGCCGACGACCTCGACGACGCGGGATCGCTCGATTTCAACGTGCTCGACCGCGAGCTGGTCGACATCTTCGTCGAGGAAGGCAAGGACCTGCTGGACCATTGCGATGGCCTGATCAGCGAGCTGCGCGCCGCGCCGCAGGACCGTGAGGCGCTGGCGGGCCTGCAGCGCGACCTGCACACCCTCAAGGGTGGCGCACGCATGGCGGGCATCAACGCCATCGGCGACCTTGGCCACGGCATTGAATCGCTGCTGGAGGCCGTTGCCGCCAACCGCACCGATATCGACCGCAGCGATGTGCAGCTGCTGGAGCGGGGCTTCGACCGCCTGCACCAGATGCTGACCCGCACCGGCCGGCACCGCGACGTGGCGATGCCCACCGACCTGATCGCCGCGTTCGAACAACGCACGCTCGGTCGCGACGACGTGGCCGACGCCAGCCAGGCGCCGGCCGACGTGGCACCGGTAGCGATCGACACCGCCGTGGCGTCCGCGCCGCTGTCGGCGCCGATCCCGCTGGAAGCGTCCAACGACGAGGACAGCCTGGCGCGTCCGCAGCAGGAACAGGTGCGTGTTCGCGCCGACCTGCTCGACCGCCTGGTCAACCACGCCGGTGAAGTGGCGATCTACCGCTCGCGCCTGGAACAGCAGCTGGGTGCCTTCCGCGGCGCCATGGCCGAGCTGGACCGCACCAATGCGCGTCTGCGCGACCAGCTGCGCCGCCTGGACCTGGAAACCGAAGCGCAGATCGTGGCCCGTTACCAGCGCGAGCAGGAGCAGGTCGACCACACCTTCGACCCGCTGGAACTGGACCGGTTCTCCACCCTGCAGCAGCTCAGCCGTGCGCTGAACGAATCCGCCGCCGACCTTGGCGGCCTGCAGGGCGTGCTGGACGATCTCTCGCGCCAGTACGACGTGCTGCTGCAGCAGCAGTCGCGCGTCAGCTCGGAACTGCAGGACGGCCTGATGCGCGCGCGCATGGTGCCGTTCGATGGCCTGGTGCCGCGCCTGCGCCGCGTCGTGCGCCAGGCCGGCCAGGACACCGGCAAGCAGGTCCACGTCACCCTGGACGGTACCCACGGCGAACTGGACCGCAACGTGCTCGACCGCATGGTCGCGCCGCTGGAACACATGCTGCGCAACTCGGTCGCGCACGGCCTGGAAACGCCGGAACAGCGCCGCGCCGCCGGCAAGCCGGAAGAGGGCGAGATCGCCATCCGCCTGCGCCGCGAAGGCTCGGAAATCGTGCTCGAAGTGGCTGATGACGGTGCCGGCCTGAACCGTGCGGCGATCCGTCGCCGTGCCGAAGAGCGCGGCCTGATCAACGCCGACGCCGTGCTTTCCGATGCCGAGCTGGACGCGATGATCTTCGCGTCCGGTTTCAGCACCGCCGACCAGGTCAGCCAGCTGGCCGGTCGCGGGGTGGGCATGGACGTGGTGCACAACGAAGTGCGCCAGCTCGGCGGCACGGTGGACATCCATTCGGTCCCGGGCAAGGGCGTCACCTTCACCCTGCGCCTGCCGCAGACCCTGGCCGTTACCCAGGCGGTGTTCGTGCAGATCGGCGACACCACCTTCGCAGTGCCGGTGGCATCGGTCAGCGGTATCGGCCGGATCTCGCGCGAGCGCTTCGAGTCGGCCGAGGGCGGTTACCACTACGGCGGCGAAGAGTTCGTGCTGCACGACCTGGGCACCCTGGTCGGCCAGGGCCAGGCGCGTGCCGAAGGCCAGGCCCAGGTGCCGCTGCTGCTGGTGCGTGCCGGCGAACTGCGCGCGGCCGTGGCGATCGACCAGGTCCTGGGCAACCGCGAAATCGTGGTCAAGCCGGTCGGCCTGCAGATCGCCTCGGTACCGGGCATCTACGGCGCGACCATCACCGGCGATGGCCGCGTGGTGGTGATCCTGGACGTCGCACCGCTGGTGCGTCGCTACCAGGCCAACCCGCTCAAGCCGATCGCACCGGCCGCGCAGGCCAGCGACCGCCAGGCGCCGCTGGTCATGGTGGTCGACGACTCGCTGACCATGCGCAAGGTCACCGGCCGTATCCTGGAGCGCCACAACTTCGAAGTGGCGGTCGCCCGCGACGGCATCGAAGCGCTGGAGCGCCTGGAAGAGCGGGTGCCGGACCTGATGCTGCTGGATATCGAAATGCCGCGCATGGATGGCTATGAACTGGCCACCGCGATGCGCGCCGATCCACGCTACAAGGGCGTGCCGATCGTGATGATCACCTCGCGCAGCGGTGACAAGCACCGTCAACGCGCCTTCGAAATCGGTGTCCAGCGTTACCTGGGCAAGCCGTACCAGGAACTGGACCTGATGCGAAACGTGTATGACCTGCTGGGGATCGCCCGTGCCCGCGAATGACCTGAACCCGCTGCCGTTGGTGGCATTGCTGGCACGGGTCGGCCCGGCGCGCGAACGCCTGCGCGAAGCATTGGCCCAGGCCGGTGCCACCGTGGTGCTGGAAGAAGACCCGAACAGCGTGGATGCTGAAACCCTGGGCGGCGTTGACGCCGGCGCGGTGCTGATCGCACTGGAGCCGGCGGTCGAGGACGCGCTGGAACGGCTCGATCCGGTGCTGGCCTCGCCCGCGCTGACCGTGATCTTCGACGAGGCCGAACTGGCCGCGCGTCGCGAAGGCTGGGAAGCCCAGCGCTGGGCGCGTCACCTGGTGGCCAAGCTGCACGGCCACCAGGACGTGCTGCCGCCGGGATCGGAACAGGACGGCCTGCTGCAGCCCGAGCCGGGGCTGCCGGAGACGCCCGCCGAACGGCATGCCGATGCGCCGCTGGAGTTCCACGTGCGCGAGGCGTTCGATGCCGCCGCCGACGTGCCCACCGATGGCCTGTACACACCACAGGAAGGCTACAGCGAGCCGATGTCGCTGGAGGAAGCGCTGGCCGCCATGCAGGCGCCGGCCGCCGCGCCGGCCAGCGTGCCGCCGCCGCTACCTGCCGATGCGCCGGCTGCCCCGGTGGCCCCGCGCGTTCCGCTGGGCGACCACAGCAGCTGGTCGCTGGTGGACGATGACGACGCTGCGCCTGCGCCGGTGCCC
>Ga0105251_10003443_pt1 | contig 11482 bp, 8 predicted proteins | sample KBSS64metaG_FD_80424 | JGI IMG/M metagenome (GOLD analysis project Ga0105251, IMG submission 80424) | Switchgrass rhizosphere microbial communities from Kellogg Biological Station, Michigan, USA - KBS S6-4 metaG | ecosystem: Host-associated > Plants > Roots > Rhizosphere > Soil | place...
ACAAGAGTGGAAGCTGTAAAACCATATTACGCAAATTTTATGGGAAAGTTCCCAACGTTAGAAGCGTTGGCATCGGCAGATGATGAAGAGGTATTAAAAGCATGGGAAGGCCTCGGTTATTATTCTAGAGCGCGGAATTTACATGCAGCGGTGAAGGAAGTAAAAGAAGTATATGGTGGAAAAGTACCAAGTGATGTGAAAAAAATTGAAAAATTAAAAGGTGTTGGTCCATACACAAAAGGTGCAATTTTAAGTATTGCATACGGTATACCAGAGCCAGCTGTAGATGGAAATGTAATGCGTGTTTTATCCCGTATATTATCGGTTTGGGATGATATTGCGAAACCTAAGACGCGAAAAGTATTTGAAGAGATTGTACGTGAAATCATTTCAAAGGAAAATCCGTCTTATTTTAATCAAGGATTAATGGAGCTAGGTGCGCTCATTTGTATTCCGAAAAATCCAGCTTGTTTACTTTGTCCAGTTCGGGAACACTGTCGTGGTTATGCAGAAGGTGTACAGAAAGAGTTGCCGGTCAAAAGTAAGGCGAAAGCTCCTAAAATGGTGCCGCTTGTTGCGGGTGTGCTGCAAACAGAAGATGGAAATTATGTAATTAACAAAAGGCCGAGTACAGGATTACTTGCGAATATGTGGGAATTCCCAAATGTTGAAATTAGCGAAGGGATTCGAAATCAGAAACAACAGCTTACTGATTATATGAAAGAGAACTTTTCCATTTCTATTTCCATCGATGAGTATGCAATGAATGTGCAACATACTTTTACTCATCGGACATGGGATGTATTTGTATTTTATGGGAAGGTAACAAGTGCTATTAAAGAAACAGATACATTAAAAGTTGTATCTAAAGAAGAATTTGAAAAATTACCTTTTTCTAAATCGCATCGTATGATTTATGAAGAATGTGTTAAAAAACTTCAGCCTTAATGGTTGAAGTTTTTTCGACATAAACATAATAATTACTTACAAATATTTCATATTCCCTTAACAAATGACAAATACAATGAAAGTTGTAATGAAAAATTTAAAGGGGGATAGGAAATGCTTAAAAAAGTAATCCGTTCAGCAGTTGTAGCGACTTTCTTACTTCAAACGTTGACTGGGCCAGGCCATGTCACTTTTGCTGAGGAGAAGGAACAAAATCAGCAAGCTCTCATTTCAGAAGCTCATTATACGGACGATCTACGCTATATCGAATTGTATAACCCATCAGCGAAAGTTATGGATATGAAGAATGTTCAACTGAAGGTCAATGGAAAAGTGCTAAAACTTAAAGATGAAAATGAAAAGCAATCTGTACAACCAAAAGAAACGAAGTTAATCGTATTTGGAAATAAAACAGTTAATGAGATTAATGAGCGCTATAAGACGGAAATAAAAGAAAAACAAGTTTTATTTGCTACTGAGGATTTAAGTGATAAACAAATTAGGATTGAAGTAACGACTGAAAAAAATGAAACGGTAGATGTCATTGAAACAAGAAAAGAGAATAAAGATGTATCAATTCATTCCTTTTGGAATGAAACAAAGAAAGAAATAAAAAATGAAATACCATCACCTGGGACTTACACTGTATTCCAATCGCATAAAAAAGAAAAACCACCTACAGAACCCACACAAAAAGAGGCAGTCCAGCCAGACTCCAAACAACTAGAGCCCACACAACCAAACTCCAAAGAAACGATAGAAAAGCAGCCTGCCCAAAAAGATAATAATCAAAAAGAAAAGTTATTACAAGAAACAGCGCATGTACCTAAAATGAAAATTAATGCACATGAAGATTTACCGATTGAACTTCAGTTAGCAAGTGTATACGATAAGGCAAAAGTAAACCTTGTATATCGTAGTGCATCCGGTTTGTTAGTGAAAAAACTGGAAATGAACAAAGGTGAGAATAATTTGTATTCTACTGTTGTTCCAAAGCTAGATGTTTGGTCTGATACGTTTACATATTGGTTTGAAATTGAACAGGATGGAAAGGTTGTTACCTTTCCAGAAAAAGAACAATATGTAAGTGCTGTTGAGCGTCATGTAGAGGATTATACAAAGAATAGGGCAGTTATGATTACTGAACTAATGCCAGATACGATAAATGTGAACGGGAAAGATGGATATGAGTTTATAGAAATATACAATAACTCTAGTGAAGCAATACAGTTGAAAGATTATAAACTTATTTATAAGTATTCAGAAACTGGAAGTGAAGATTGGAATTTCACAGAAAATGCAACAATTCCATCAAAAGGAACGAAAGTGTTTTGGATTAAAAATGAAGGAAACGCAGCATTATCAAAACAAGACTTTATTCAAGCATACGGTGGGAATATAACCGAGGAACAAGTTCTTCCACTTAAAGTGGATGGAATGTCTAATAGCGCTGGGAGAACCATTCAATTTGCTGATCAGTACGGAACAGTTTTATCATCTGCAACATATGGGAAAGAGGATGTAAAGGTTGGTCAGAGTATGGCGTATGCATACAAAACCGAAAGTACTGAAATGCAAAAAGTAGGTTGGTTTGAAAAAGGAACACCTGGTGTGCAAATACCATTTCAAGTACCGCTAGAGCCAGTAAAACAATCAGATCAAGTAGGCGTTTCGATTGAGCATACGGCATTACCTGCTCATATAGTAACAGAAGATTTAACTATCACTGCAACGATTAAGGGCGGAGAGAATGTAGCAGTTTTGTATACCCAAGATGGCAAGTTAGCACACAAAAAATTGCAGATGAATAAAGAAGGAAATAGCAATGTTTATAAGGTGACAATTCCTCAAAAAGAGCTATGGAGAAATTCATTATTCTATAAAATTGTCGTGCAAGGGAATCAAGAAACCATTGAAAAATCTTATGAAACAAAAATAGAGCATAAAAAAATAGATCCACAAAGCGTACCGCCATTTTTGATTACCGAAGTGACGCCGGACACGACGAATGTTGGAAAAGCAGATGGATATGAATTTATTGAAGTGTATAACAATAGCACACAAGATCTTAATTTTAAGGATTATACAATTCGATATCGTTATCCATCTGAAGGACCAGAAGGTGATCTCATTTGGGGATCTACTCCCGATGATGTTGTAATTCCATCAGGGCAGTCTCTCGTATTTTGGATTATAAATGGTGAAAACAATGAGAAAAACGTTGCTGACTTTAATAAACAATTTGGTGTGAACTTAGTAGAAAATAAAAATATTGTTAGAATATATTCAAATGGAATGGCGAATGGAAGTGCACGTGGCATTGTCGTTGCAACAAAGACGGGGACAGAAATTGCATCTGCTTACTATAATGATCAAGCAAATCAAGCAGATGTGAAAGCTAATAAGGGAATTTTATATCGCTATCCTCAAGATGGCTCGCAAACTATGCAAAAGGTCAGTGGTGCAGAACATAATGCATCGCCTGGAACTATATTCGAAGGACAAGTACCAGCTGAACGAGTTGCCTTGAAAGAAGATACGATTGCACCGACGATTTCACATAAAGTGGCAGAAGGGCTAATTTCTGAATTTCAAGATCATAAATTGGGTTTTTCTGTTCTTGATAACGAACGTGTTAAGAGTGTGAAATTATATTACAAAACGAATCCGAATGCAGAATATAAGGCTGAAAATTTAGTAGAGAATCGTGTAGATAAAAAATATCATTATACCATTTATTCACCTGAATTAATTGGAAAAGAGAAAGTGACATATTACTTGGAAGCTTCTGATGGCTTCAATGTAGTAAAAAGTGATATGTATTCAGTGCAAATAGCTGGGGAGAAAGATAAAGGACCTCTTCGTCTTAATGTAAAAGATGATGAAGTGGTTGCAAATCAAGTTTTATTAAAAGGAACCTCTTCGTCGGTTGGGGCTGAACGACTTGCTCTTTTAGTGGATGGAAAGAAAGTTGAGACGAACACATATCGTTCGTTAGAGAAGCCTGCTTATTTTGCTTTCGATGTGAAGCAAACTGACTTGTATTTTAAAAACGCAGTCACAATTGGGAATGAAGTATTACGTATATTTGATGATACGTATAGTGATTATGTCACATTAACTGTAAAAATTGATCAATCAAAAATTAAATAAATGAGCCGTTCAAAATTGATATTCGATCTGGCACAAAGACGTCACCATTTGACAATCGAGTTGAAGAGAATAAAGATGATTTTTATTTGAAAAATGTTCGCCTTGTATTAGCGGATGGAACGACTTTATATGATCCGAATTTTGCAAATCCAAATCAGGAGTTATCAATTGGTGATGGAGATACATCAACACCAGTATTTACGTTTGGATCCCAAGTTCCAGAAGAAAAGTTTATTTCGAATGCATATTTATGGGATACAAAACAAGTGAAGGATGGAAAGCATCGAATTGCAGTGCAAGATGGTGTGAATAAAGAAGTCGTTGCAGATGTAAAAGTTGATAATACACCACCAAAGATTTCAACTACGGTACAGAACGAGAAAAAATATAAAGGGAAAATTCCAATTGATGTAACGGTTACAGATGATGTAGCAGGAGTGAAAAGTAAAAAAGTTATATTGGATGGTAAGGAAATTGTAACTCCTTATGAAACATCATCTGCACAATTAGCAGCAGGAAAGCATGAGTTACATGTAGAGGCTGAGGATCAGGTAGGAAATCGTGAAGAAAAGACAATTATGTTTGAAACTTGGGCAGAAAATCCAACAGATCCTACTCCAATTGCACCTAAAGATGGAGAAAAAAATGTGAGCACGAATCCGACACTTGAAGCAAAAGTAACTGATCCAACAAATGACGCAATGAAGGCAACATTTTATAAAGGATATACGTATAAGCCGAATGAAACGGATCGTATGAAAATTACCGAAAATTCGATAGAACAAGAACCACCACAAGCTTTTTCTGTGAATGGTGAGAAAAGTTTTGACCAAGATCAGCTAAGTAAAGTTAGTAAAAAAGATGGGAAATATTATACAACGGAATCAACAGAGAAATTTCCATATCATCGTTTTGATGTAGCGGTTGCTGATGATGTGAAAAACGATGATACGGTAGAAGTAAAATGGTATGGACATTCTCTAGAAGGAAGAAAAGTTACGATGTATGCTTGGAACTACATGACAAATAAGTGGACAGAACTTACATCGAAAATTGCTGGGGATAAGGACTTTGAATTAAAAGGTGCTGTATTAGCGAAAGAATATGTAAAAGATCAAAAAGTAAGTGTAATTGTGCAAGACCAAATTCCAAGTTCACCAAATAAGTTTGATTACACATTTGTATGGATGTCGGATACACAGTATTACTCTGAAAGTTATCCCTATATTTACAAAAGTCAGGTTGACTGGATTGCTGCACAAAAGGATCCATTAAATATTAAATATGTATTCCATACAGGGGATCTTGTTGATAAGTCATATCAAGAATTTCAATGGCAGCGCGCAGATGAATACATGAAAGTACTTGAGAATGCGAAAGTACCGTATGGTGTGTTGGCCGGGAATCATGATGTAAATCATAAAGATGAAGACTATACAGCATACTCGAAATATTTTGGGGATTGGCGTTTTAAAGATAAGCCATTTTATGGCGAAAGTTATAAGGATAACCGCGGACATTATGATTTGATTTCAGTAAAAGGTAACGATTTTATTATGCTGTATATGGGATGGGGCGTTACAGATGAAGATATTCAATGGATGAAGGAAGTATTGCAGAAATATCCGAATCGAAAAGCGATTTTATCATTCCATGAATATTTACTTGTATCAGGCAATCGTAGTCCGATTGGTGACAAAATTTTTAATGAAGTAGTTAAACCGAATAAGAATGTGTTAGCTGTGTTGAGTGGACATTATCACGATAGTGAGACATTAGTTGATGAAATTGATGAGAATGGGGACGGCATCGTAGATCGTAAAGTATATCAAATGCTGGCGGATTATCAAGGTGGCCCAGAAGGGGGACAAGGATATATGCGACTTTTACAATTTGATACAATTGCAAACAAAATGTATGTCAAAACGTACTCTCCATATTTAAATGAGTATAATTTTTATAAACCAGAAGAGTATCCAGGAAAAGATGAATTTGAATTAGACGTTGATTTACAACCTGCGATAAAACAAGTCGCAACAGACTATGTAGAAGTAAACGTGTACACGAATGAAGTAATCGGTAAAGATAATTTTGTGGCGAATTGGCGCAACGCAAAAGTAAAATTGGAGAATTTAAAGGAAAATACGACGTATCAATGGTATATAAAAGTCGAAGACCGATATGGTGGTCAAGTGACTTCACCAGTTTGGTCCTTTACAACAGGTAAAAAAGGTTGGAGATGGAACGTGTTCCCAAATTAGGGAACACGTTTTTTAGTCATAAGAAACTTTTGTACCGTGCGTCCAATCCGCGTCGCTTCTTTGAAGACCACCTCGAGATTCGATCTCTTTTATAATTTCTTTGTAAATCGTTTGGCCTTCTACGTTTAAATAAGGCATGATTTGTTGCAAGGAATGGTGAAAATAAGCTAATTCATCTTGTTTCCATTCTTCTTTCGAAATCATAGATAGTTCTGTCATATCGCGCCCAACATACATGTGTACACCTCCATCATATGTAGTTTGAATGAGTCTAGGGAGATGTATGCGTAAATTAAAAAATAAAATTGCGGATATCTTTTGAAAGGGTTGGTTACATTATTGATTGTGGAGGTGAGAAAGATGAGTAAAAAACAACAAGGTTATAACAAAGCAACTTCTGGTGCTAGCATTCAAAGTACAAATGCTAGCTACGGCACAGAGTTTGCGACTGAGACAAACGTACAAGCAGTAAAACAACAAAATGCACAATCAGAAGCGAAAAAATCACAGGCTTCTAGCGCTGGTGTTCAAAGTGCAAATGCTAGCTATGGTACAGAGTTTGCAACTGACACAGATGTACAAGCAGTGAAACAACAAAATGCACAATCAGCAGCAAAAAAATCACAATCTTCTAGCACGAATCAATAACAAAGAAAAACACTTCTCGATTCAAGAGAAGTGTTTTCTTTGTTTGGTAATGGATTACGAAACAAAGAATTTTACTAGTAAAGGTCTAATGTTATTCAATTCGATTGCTTTAAAAATTTTATTGAGAGAGCCGACATAACTTCTAATAAGTCAACAAATGTAGTCAAAGGAGAAGGGGATAGGACATTAGAAAATATTTAGTAGCGATGTAACCTGTATGAATAGGTGATGGGAATTTATTGAAAACAGGGGGTAAATGATGAATTCATTTGATAAGTTGGTAGGAGAGCAATTGCAAACAATGGATGAGTTGTTGAAATTACAAGCACATTTAGAGAAGTACCAACAGATCGAAACAAGTGAACAAAAAAAAGACGATAAAAAAGAGTTGCATTTTATTCGTCAAGAAATACACAAAACGGAACAAGCATTGAAGCTTTTGCATGAAAAATTTGAGCAACAAACAAATGAAGTGATTCACTCTTTTGAAACTGAAAAAATAATTTCTAACTAAAGAAGTGATGTATCCGGATGCTTTAGTTGGAAAAGCCCTTTTTAAATTTATGAAGAAGGGCTTTTTGTCGCAACATGATTTGTCAAGGAAGAGTAATTCGTTAGTGTTTACGAAAGTTGGATTGTGTCGGTTTAGTTTTAAAATTTTGACAAAAAAGTTATAATAGAAAAAAAGTGAATTCGGCTCAATACGTTTTTAAAAGAAACGATACTAGTTGGGACAACTTTAGAAGAGCATTCACAGTGAAAGAAGGGAGAACGTATGGGATTTCCCAAAGAAGGAGAAAAAGTACAAATACATAGTTATAAACATAATGGCTCCATTCATAGAATGTGGGAAGAGACTACAATTTTAAAAGGAACACAAAGTCTTGTAATTGGTGCAAATGACCGGACTGTAGTAACCGAATCAGATGGCCGGACATGGATTACGCGTGAGCCTGCAATTTGTTATTTTCATTCAAATTATTGGTTTAATGTAATCGGTATGTTAAGAGAAGAGGGAGTATACTACTATTGTAATTTAAGTTCTCCATTTGCATATGATTCTGAAGCATTAAAGTATATTGATTATGATTTGGATATTAAGGTATATCCAGATATGACATATACGCTTTTAGATGAAGATGAGTACGAAAAGCATAGCCAGATGATGAATTATCCACCAGTAATTGATACGATTCTAAAGCGGAATGTGGAGTATTTAACACAGTGGATTCATCAAAGAAAAGGACCTTTTGCGCCAGACTTTGTTGATATGTGGTATGAACGGTATTTAATGTATAGGGACTAGAACAAACCTGCAGGGGAATTCCCAGCAGGTTTGTTCTAGTAAAGGGGGAAGTATATGCAGGGAATAAAAAGATATTTACAATTTGTAAAACCGTACCGGTGGCTTATTACAATTACAATTATTATTGGACTCATTAAGTTTGGTATTCCGCTTATTATGCCGTGGTTATTAAAGTATATTATTGATGATGTCATTCAAGGTGGTGGATCACTTCAGGAAAAAACATCACAATTGATAACAGCAATCGGGATTGCCTTTTTTATTTTTGGTGTACTGAGACCACCTGTTGAATATTATCGTCAATATTTTGCACAGCGTATTGGTAATACAGTACTTTACGACTTACGAAAACATATTTTTGGGCATCTGCAAAAGTTAAGTTTACGCTACTATTCAAATACAAAAACAGGTGAAATTATTTCGCGTGTGATTCATGATGTAGAGCAGACGAAGGATTTTGTTATTACAGGACTTATGAATGTCTGGCTTGATACAGCTACAATTTTTATTGCAATTGTAGTTATGTTTTCTATGAATATAAAATTAACGCTTGTTGCATTGTTAATTTTGCCGATTTATGCAGTTGCAGTGAAATATTTTTTCGGGCGTCTTCGTAAATTAACGAGAGAGCGTTCACAAGCATTGGCAACGATGCAAGGTTATTTACATGAGCGTATCCAAGGGATGCAAGTGACGCGTAGTTTTGCATTAGAAGAGTATGAAAAAGGGCAGTTTGAAAAGAAAAATAATGATTTTTTAACAAAAGCATTAACACATACAAGCTGGACAGCACGGACATTTTCTACAGTGAATACGTTAACGGATTTAGGACCGTTACTTGTTATTGCGTTTGCGGCATATGAAGTGATTCAAGGCTCTTTAACACTTGGAACGATGGTTGCTTTTGTTGGCTATATGGATAGTTTATATAGTCCATTGCGCCGCCTTGTTAACTCTTCTACAACACTCACGCAATCATTTGCATCAATGGATCGAGTGTTTGAGTTGTTAGATGAAAAGTATGATATTGTAAATACTCCAAACGCAATTTTACCAAAAAGGCTTTCGGGTGAAATTGTATTTGATCAAGTTTCTTTTCGGTATAATACTGATGAAAAAGATGTACTACATGACCTTTCTTTCTCAATTCGTTCTGGAGAAAAGATTGCCCTCGTTGGAGCGAGTGGAGGTGGAAAGTCATCCTTAGCTAGTTTAATTCCAAGATTTTATGATGTTTCTAGCGGTGCGATTTATGTAGATGGTGTGAATGTGAGAGATTATAATGTAAGAAATTTACGTAGTCATATCGGTATTGTCTTGCAAGATAATCTGTTATTTAGTGATACGATTCAATCTAATATTTTATATGGAAATCCGAAAGCACCGAAAGAGGAAGTTATTGCGGCTGCAAAAGCAGCGCAGATTCATAATTTTATTATGAATCTACCAGATGGATACGATACAGTTGTGGGAGAAAGAGGCGTAAAGCTGTCTGGTGGACAAAGACAGCGTGTAGCGATTGCACGTGTCTTCTTGAAAAATCCTTCTTTACTTATATTAGACGAAGCAACATCGGCTTTAGACTTAGAGAACGAAAGACATATTCAAGAGGCTCTTCAAACATTAGCTGCGGACCGTACAACAATAATCATTGCTCATAGATTGGCAACTATTACACATGTGGATACGATCATATATATCGAAGATGGTGAAATAAAAGAAAAGGGTTCTCATGAACAATTAATGCAAAAACGAGGATTTTATTATAATTTATATCAAATTCAACATATAGAAGAAACAGCCCCTTTGGCGTAAAGGGGCTGTTTTTTCATTCATCTTCTTTTTTTTCATCAATTTGTAGTTCGTCTTCTGGTTTGTGATACGTATAAAAACTATCTACAAGTAAATCTAAATGTTCAACTTCTTCACTGTAATTAATAATTGAAGAAATAAGAGGGAAGAGATGTAACCATATTTTATAGGATTCTTCATCATCTTTATTTTGATAGTCCATAAATATATCGATTAATTCCTGCTTACCAGTTTCTACTTCATCAAGCATCTCAACAGACTGTTGTTTTTTCGCTTTGCCAATAAATTTTAACAAAACTTGTTCATGATAGTGTGTTAATGAATCTAATTCATTTTGAATGGATTCTTGAAATGGTTCAGGCATATATCGTAATTCGTTTTCAGTGCGATGTAATGCTTTTAATGTACTTAATGCACGACTCGTTGTTGCTAACATTTGTCTAAATAAGACGAGCTTACGAATTTTTGCAAATTGTACTTTTTTCGTATAGATTCTTTCTTCTTTGTAAAGTAAGTAGTAATGATTTAATTTAATCATTTTTTCTTTCATACGATCAATATCTGTTTTTAGTGTTGTAAAATCAGAAGCTTGCCTGCTGTTCATACGAATCCATTTCACAATTTCTTCGGTGTTATCAACGATACGATGATATAGTTTTGTTTCGTATTTTGGCGGCATAAACATTAAATTTACAAGTGAAGCCGCGACAATACCGACCATAATGGTTGCAAAGCGAAGCAGAGCGAAGTCAAAGAAGTTTGCACCTTGATATTCCATAATCGCAATAACCGTCACTAAAGCAATTGATATTGTATTTTCTAAACGTAATTGTAGTGTAAGAGCAATAACTAATATACAAGTTAATCCAATAATAAAAGGATTGTGTCCAAAAGCAAATGCAAATCCGATAGCGAATACTGCACCAATTACGTTTGCTTGTATTTGTTCGAGTGCTGTCAAATACGAGCGGTATACAGATGGCTGTACAGCAAAAATTGCTGAAATCCCCGCAAATACTGGACTCGGTAATTGGAACAGAGTACAAGCAAATAAAGCTAATGTAATGGCAATACCCGTTTTTAAAATGCGAGCACCAAGTTTCATACCCTTTTTAATATCCTTTCTCTCTTGTCATAATGAATGTACAACATGATACTATACATTCATTACAATATGTTAGCAAGTGATATTTTAGTGACGTTAATAAGAAAATAAGATTCATTTTATACTTTTTCCTAATTCTTTTTAAACATCAATTTTTAGTGAAAAAACCTGCTGAATTTCAGCAGGTTTTCAAATTGTTATTATAGATTACTATGTGATGCTCACTTAGTCAATTTTAAGCAAATGGAA
>Ga0105251_10003445_pt1 | contig 11479 bp, 10 predicted proteins | sample KBSS64metaG_FD_80424 | JGI IMG/M metagenome (GOLD analysis project Ga0105251, IMG submission 80424) | Switchgrass rhizosphere microbial communities from Kellogg Biological Station, Michigan, USA - KBS S6-4 metaG | ecosystem: Host-associated > Plants > Roots > Rhizosphere > Soil | place...
CCAGGGTCTCGAACAACGGCACCACGCGCATCGGTCGTTGTACGCCGGACTCCTTGAGCAGCAGCTGCACAGCCAACACATCCGACGCGGCGCCGGCCATGGAGATGACGTAGGAACCCAGGGACGCAGCAGGTGCGGCGGCGATTTCCTTGCAGGTGTTCAGCACTTCGGCGGTGTCTGCCGACGGCTTGAAGTAACCCGGCAACAAGGGGCGACGGTTGGCCAGTTCCTTCATCAGGAAACTGATGCGCGCCTCTTCGTCCCAATCCTCGTAACGGCCAAGGCCCAGGTAATCGGTGATTTCGGTCATGGCCGCGCAGTGGCGGGTGGAATCCTGCCGTACGTCGAGGCGTACCAGGAACAGGCCAAACGTCACCGCCCGACGCAAGCAATCCAGCAGCGGGCCGTCGGCAATCACGCCCATGCCGCAGCTATGCAGCGACTCGTAGCACAGTTGCAACGGCTCGAGCAGGTCGCGGTTGTTTTGCAGCACATCGGCGGGCGCCGGCGTGGTGCTGGTCAACGAGGTGTGGGCCCATTGGCGTGTGGCGCGCAGACGCTCACGCAATTGCTTGAGCAACGCCCGATACGGTTCGACGCTGTCACCCACCTTGGCCTGCAATGCCGGGCTGGCTTGTTGCATCGACAGCTCGGAGGCCAGGTGATCGATATCGCGCAAGTACAGGTCAGCGGCCATCCAGCGCGCGAGCAGCAACACTTCGCGGGTGACCGGGGCGGTGACGTTGGGGTTGCCGTCGCGGTCGCCGCCCATCCAGGAAGCGAAGCGAATCGGCGCGGCTTCCAGGGGCAGGCGCAAACCGGTAGCCGCATGCAGGGCATGATCAGCCTTGCGCAAATAATTCGGGATGGCGTGCCACAGCGAATGCTCGATCACCGCAAAGCCCCACTTGGCTTCGTCTACGGGCGTGGGCCGGGTGCGGCGGATTTCTTCGGTGTGCCAGGCTTCGGCGATCAGGCGTTGCAGGCGATTGCGGATCTGCTCGCGCTCGGCGGTGGTGAGGTCGCGGTGATCCTGCAGGGCCAGTTGTGCGGCGATGGCGTCGTATTTCTGGATCAGGGTGCGGCGGGCGACTTCGGTGGGGTGAGCGGTAAGCACCAGCTCGATTTCCAGCCGGCCCAACTGGCGCGCCAGGGATTCGCTGCTGTGCCCTTCACTCTGCAAGCGCGCCAGCAGTTCCGGCAGCACCCGCGACTCAAACGGCGCAGGCGTTGATTCATCGCGACGGTGGATCAACTGGTACTGCTCGGCGATGTTGGCCAGGTTGAGAAACTGGTTGAAGGCCCGCGCCACCGGCAGCAGCTCATCTTCTTTCAGTTGATTGAGGCTGGCACTCAGCTCTTCGCCGGCCACCTGCTCCGAGGCCGCGCCACGGCGGTCGGCCTTGGCGCCTTTGCGGATCTGCTCGATCTTGTCGAGGAATTCATCGCCGTACTGCTCTCGAATCGTGTTGCCCAACAGCTCACCCAGCAGGTGAACATCCTCACGCAAACGTGCATCGATATCGCTCATCAGCCAATCTCCAGCAGAAAATCCGGGACGCTTTGATCCTCAAGAGTGCCGCCCACGGCGACGTCTTACAAGGAACTTTAAACCTTGTGAGTTGCAGCTAGTCTCAACAGTAAGCCGCAGCGTTATCCGCGCTGGCCGGCTGGTCACTCATCATCGCCCGCGTACCGTGGGCTCCATTGAGGTTGCCATGAAAATCCGAGAACTGGCCCAGCATTGGGAAGAAAACGCCAAGGGTCGCCTGACCAAAACCGAATACGCCATCCATCTGGACGTGGAAGCCGCTGCCAGACTGGCGGCGATCTCCGAGATGTACCCCAAACGCCATACCGAGGAACTGCTCGGCGAGTTGATCGGCGCCGCCCTCGAAGAGCTGGAAGCGAGCTTTCCCTATATCAAGGGCAAGCAGGTGATTGCCACCGATGAGGAAGGCGATCCGCTGTACGAAGAAAGCGAGCACGCAATAGGAAAAAGTAAAAACCTCCTGAAAGCCGCGTAGCACATGGCCTTCCGATAATTTCAGCGAACCATGAGCCGTAATGACACTCACAGCCTAGGAACACATTTGGCCAATCAGGAGATACCTTATGGACGCCTTCAAAACGATGCTCAGCAACTGGGAAAACAAAGCTCACGAAACCTCGGAGCTTGCTGAAATCACCCTGACCATTCGCAAACAAGACTTAGTGAAAATCAAGGCGTTTGCGGAAGCCTACGGACTAGATGAAAGCATCATCACGGAAGGTCTGATTCACACTGCTATAAAAGAAGCGGAAACAGCCATGCCCTACGTCAAAGGGTCTGAGGTGATCCGAGTGGAGGAAGGTGAAGAGATTTTTGCCGACGCTGGTAAGACACCGGCCTACGTCGAAGCTGAACAAGCAATTTCAAAGACCCTACGGGGATAGGGTCTAGGAGCCTGAATCTAGCCTCGCATGGGGCTATTCAGGTTGATTCTGTTCAAGACGCAACTCTTCCTCTACCTGAGCGTAAAGTTTTTCGTAACCTTTAAACTTACTCATCCGAACCCGATTCAACGGTGTCAGTTCTGAAAGCTTCAGCAACGCACCATAAGTTTTCATAAAAATATTTCTAAAATCATCCGTAATATCCTTCTCAACCGAACGAACCTCACCACACTTCAGTAAAGCTCTAGCATGCCGCGTGAAATCCTTACCATCCAAACTAGCAAAATACTCATAAAATTCATTATCCCCTTTTTGGGCTATCCCTCTTCTAAGATCCCCATCTGGGAAGCCCGACCCCTTTACGACTGCGAGAACGAGATCAGACAAGTCCCCCTTCACTGCTAAGCTAGCAAAATATTCATCAAGCCTCATCGCCAGATAAGAATTACGCGGCCAAGGATAAACTTCATCTTTTTCCCGAACCCCAGATGCAGGTAGGGTATTAGAACAATAATCATCAATCACCGAGTTAATCAGTTCCTCTCGACCCAAATCATAATAAATAGATGCAACCGAATCCAAATCATTTAACGTAAAATATTGCAAGGCTTTAGAGATCGCCAGTTCAAATGCACCAAACACTTCCTCTTCATTATTACCGAAAGACGAATGAAACAAATCCCATGCCAGCCCAAGAAGAGCAATATCCGCATCATGCTTTATCTTTTTTTCTAAAGCATCGACAAGGAGCCCTAATGCATCCTCATCTGCATAACCTTTCTTTATGAGATGAATTATTGCAACATCAAACTCATCACACCTTCCAAAGCCGTACTCATCAAGATAACTACTTTTTTCCTTCTCAATTCGCTTGCTTTCTAACTCATCTGCTGATGCATTAGGATCATCTGGCATATAAGAAAACAAACTGCCTTGATAAGTCAAAATAAAATTAACATCAACCGTAGTCTTATCCCCTCCATACACAGCAAGCACTGCAAGAGGCAATGTATTATGTGCCTGCTGAATTACTCTAGAATGAGCATTTTTCAACGCACCATCAAGCACGCCTGCAAACAGGGCAATTTTTTTCAACAACCGTATGTTATTTATATTTAATTTTATCGCATTTTCAGCTATCCCCTTACGATCCTCCCCTGCAGAGTCGAAAACAAGTTTAACCGACTCTTGCACGGAAGGACTAAATGTCACTTCGTAATCAAAAACTTTTTCGCTGAATATGAAGAATTCATCGTTTTTCTCTAGCGACCCCTCATTGAGGACTAGAATAACTGAGCAGTCTTTAGACTCGATCAGATTTGAAACCAAACCTAAAACATCTCTCGCTGATAGAGAATTGCCTCGACGCTCAAAATCGTCGATACAGATAATAGTATCAGTCACCAAAGAATACTGAATTGAATCAATCACGCCGCCAAAGCTTCCCACAAATGGAATCTTTGCTTCCTTCCCATAGCTAAAAAATTTTCTCAGCCCGCCAACTGCATCGCTAAAATCTAGCTTCTTTAAATTCTCGATTACAGAATCTTTACTGGTGACATCATTAGCCTTAGCAGATGGCACTGTATTTTCAAAAATCGAACGTTTCAAGTCGGCTAGTGAATTAACACCAAATAATGATACATATGAGTAATTAACGCGACCAAAATTTGACCTATGCTTCTTGATTATGGAGTTCCAGAGATAAGTCTTACCAGTCCCCCACTCCCCTTTCAAGACAATTGCAGAACCGATTTTTTTAACAGCGAAATCCCGCAATGCTTTTTCGACTTGAACAACAGACATCAGCTTACTCCTTTAGCTTTATCATCATCCTTTATGAAATCAGGATATTCTTGTGGGTGCTGAATGATTATGTATTTGACGATTTTCTGTTTCAGGGCAACATCCAAGGCATTTTGAAAATCAGAAATAGACTTGAGCGGCGTTTCATCAACGAGCAGAGAACGCCAATGAACGTTATTCTCAGCATCTGATAATTCAAGCTTTAGCAAGGTTTCGATGGCTCTGTGAGCCATGTTCCCCACACCAGATCGAACGGTAAAGCTCTGATGAATTAACTCATCATCAACGTCTGTCTTTTCATCAAGCTCACAGGTGTTCAAGATGGAAAGCGTTTGGGCTGAAAAAACCGTGTTCTTCTCACCATTGAAATCTTGAAGATAAATCTCTTCGATTCTGGTTTTCCACGTCTCAGTATCACCATCGCTCTCATGCATTTCATCTTTCCGGAATTTGAGATGCAGACCAACGCCATCACCAAGCTGATAATTTACATCACCAGCCAACAGGCTCATAAGGCTATTGGTCAGAGCAGAAAGTAAATCGACGCGATAATTCTTGTTGAATCGTTTGAAAAGAGAAATATCAAACAGCATCCAAAGACCGTGATATTTCCACGCAAACAAGACTGGTAGCCCAAGCATTTCACCATACTTGAGCAATTTCTCCCTATCCTTCGCTCTGAGCGTAAGGCATTTATCTTGCTTAGTTTTAACCTCAATGAGAACCCTGTACTGGTTATTTTCCGTGCTGAAAACCGCCAGCAAATCGGGAACCTGATAGGTTTCTCGGGAAGATTTTGGGATTTGCTGTTGATCCAGCTTATGGACAAGTGAACATTTTTCAAGCCAGCTACAAATGACCGCGAATTCATCCTCAGCCGGTAGCCCTAAGTCGAGACGTTTCACACGCTGAATGACTTCTTCGGGATTCTCCCACCCACACTGCTCGAGTGCTTCATGAAGAACGCGGCTGCGATCCATCAGCATAAGCTCATCCATGGTTAACATCCTCATCATCGCAGAGCATTGGCATTTCATCAGGTGCGATGGAGATTACAGAATCGCTAGAATGGTTGGCCCTTCCTACACACCACAAAGATTGCCAGTCAGCTTTTCTAATGCTTGAAAAGAAAACAATGTCGAAACAAGATACTTTTTTAGACATTCTAGGTAGCGACACAGCATTACCAAAGAAATCTATTGTTGGGGACGTGGCGATGGTGACTTCGGGCTCGTTTTCGGAGCAAAACGTTTTGATAGCCTTACTTTCTTTAGCATCAACACGAGCAGTGAAAATATTCTCCCCATAGTCGAGCTTGCGAATCACATCGCCCTTGAAAAGCTGGGCGTAGAGTTCGATGTATCGTTCATCCTGCAATGTCAAATCCAAGGTCTTTAACCTTAATTGATTTGAAATTTTCGAGGCAATAGCTTTGGAGCACTCAGCAACCTCTACAATCTTTTTCAATCGAGCGAACAGTTCAGTAAAGTCACTATATACCCCATCCCATAGACGCATAGGATTTCCATTCAGCACTATCTCAATAGAGACTTTAGACTTCGGATACCTCATAACAAAATCATAGGCTTTTTTAATCCTAAGATAGTGTCTGAGATTGTTGATTGGCTGCCCCAGCCAACCAGCCACATCAAATGTGTAGGTTGCGTTTACCTTGTAGCGGTCATGAATCAAGTAACGATAGGTAAAAAGTCCGTCTAATGCAGAACCTTCAATATCGAATTTTTTTGACCCCTTTCCCATGAATGAATCAGTGGTAGCCAGCTCAAACTCCGCTTCATCACTTACAAAATAGATACATGTTTCAAGTCGTCGTTTACTGGGAGTGAGCGTCAGCGTTCCCCCAGAAATCATTTCATTGAGATGTTCAAATAGTTTAGATCCTACGAATTTGAAATCATTTGTAGGTATGTGAATCGGCTCCCCCACTTCAGTCATTTTTTGCCATGCCTGATCAGCAGAAGCATTGGCTTCATCATCATTAAAAACTATCTGAATTTCTGGTGCAGGGTCAGTGATTGGAATCAGCTTATGCACAACAGAACCGCTTGTAGCAGTGACTACAACCTTAAAGTTTGGATCAATGCTATTTATTGATTGTTCATAGCCTTCAACGACCGCCGAGACGTCGAAATTTGCCGGACTACCTGCCTTCGTAATCAGGGATATGGTTGCTTCGATAATCCCCGCACGAATTTTGTTTTCAGCCTCAAATGGTGCCATCGGAATCACACCAACCAGCGAAGAAACGTAGGATTGATGAACGGCCTTCATCTCTTTCAGATGAGCGACAGTGTGAAACGTCTCTTCGTTGTCGATCAGCTTGGAGCACGAATAGCACATCCAAATACCGTTATCGAAATGTCGTCTTTGGGCTTTTGTCTGATTTGGGTCATACCGTTTGGCACCCGGCCCGCTAGCAGCAGCACAAATATGTGCAGCGACACCGATACTATTTTTCCTGTCACCCGCATCCGTTGAGCCAATCGTGAAGACACGACAACGGGAACAGAGGTTCGCGGCCCTCACAAGCAACTCAATCTTTGTCGTTTCAGAAAAGTCGTCACGGGTGCTCACGCTGGCTCCTTCTTCAACAACCTTTGGTGCTTTGTTCTTCCGTGGTGCCATCGTGCGTAACTCGCCATCGTGTGAGCGGAATCCTGTACAGGCGTTTTAACATCGAACGCTTGGGCACACCAAGAAATGGTGCTGGGATCGACACCCGGAAACGACCACAACCCAAGACAGAATTGGGCTACGCTGAGCTGTGCTGGCTTACCTCGACCGCAAAATTTTCCTTCGTAGTCCCGCTTTCCGAAGACGTCGGCCCAACCCCACGGTTTCTCACGCTGTCACGGCGTTATCTGCATGATCTGTCAGCTCAGTCTGACAAGCAGAAACACTAGTAAACCTCCGCTTCAAAACCCTTAACCCCCCGTATTCAGGGCCTCCCATAGGCCCTGGATACCGCTGCGCAGTGCAAAAGTTCCAACTTTTAAACGCTGACCGTTCAGTCAGATATTTTTTTAGGCAAATCGCCATCTTCGCTGAACTATTCAAAAAAGCCTCCGGTCACAGCCAGTAAGCCATCACTTGGAACAGCCGTTTGAATATGCGTCCTGAGCTAACCGCCGGGCCCCGCAGACACTGCAAGCCGGAGATGGATTTGATGTTTTTCAGGAGTTACCTAATGGAGTTGAAGACGATGAAGACCAGCACTGCCAAAACCTCGTTTAACCACCTGCGCGGGCTTAAATTGGCCGCGCTGGCAATCGGCACCAGCTTCGTACTGGCTGGCTGCGCCGGCAACCCGCCGACCGAGCAATACGCTGTTACCCAATCTGCGGTGAACAGCGCTGTCAGCGCCGGCGGTACCGAGTTCGCAGCCGTGGAGATGAAGTCTGCCCAGGACAAACTGAAGCAAGCTGAAATCGCCATGCACGACAAGAACTACGACGAGGCCCGTCGCCTGGCCGAACAAGCCGAGTGGGACGCTCGCGTAGCAGAGCGTAAAGCCCAGGCTGCCAAGGCCGAACAGGCTGTGAAGGATTCCCAGAAAGCTGTTCAGGAGCTGCGTCAGGAAGGCATGCGTCCGGCTGTTATCAAGCCGCAGCAATAAGCCGTTACCTCTGATTGCTTTGCACCCGAAACCGAATTGAAAGGACGACACGACTATGCGTAAACAATTGATGATCCCTGCCCTGCTGGCGATGAGCGTTGCTCTGGCGGCGTGCTCCACCCCGCCGAACGCGAACCTGGAAAACGCTCGGACCAACTTCTCGGCCCTGCAAGCCAACCCGCAGGCTACTAAAGTAGCGGCGCTGGAAACCAAAGACGCCAGCGAGTGGCTGGACAAGGCTGACAAGGCCTACCGCGACAAGGAAGACCAGAAGAAGGTTGACCAACTGGCCTACCTGACCAACCAGCGCGTTGAAGTGGCCAAGGACACCATCGTCCTGCGTGAGTCCGAAGCCAAGCTGAAAAACGCCGGCGACGAACGTGCCCGCGCCCTGCTGGAAGCCCGTGACGCGCAGATCAAGCAACTGCAAGACAGCTTGAACGCCAAGCAGACTGATCGCGGTACGCTGGTGACCTTTGGTGACGTGCTGTTCGCTACCAACAAGTCGGACCTGAAGTCGAGCGGCCTCGTGAACATCACCAAGCTGGCGCAGTTCCTGCGTGATAACCCGGACCGTAAAGTGATTGTCGAAGGCTACACCGACAGCACCGGTTCCGACTCGTACAACCAGAGCCTGTCCGAGCGCCGTGCCGCTTCCGTACAGCGCGCACTGGCTCAGCAAGGCGTGGATATCTCGCGCATCGTGACCCAGGGTTATGGCAAGGAATACCCGGTTGCCGATAACGGCAGCGTTTCGGGCCGTGCCATGAACCGCCGCGTTGAAGTGACCATCTCCAACGACAACCAGCCGGTCAAGCCGCGTTCTTCGATGGCCAACTGATCGATTGATGCTGGATAAGAAAACCCACCTCACGGTGGGTTTTTTTTGGTCTTGTCGAATTGGACCGGGCGGTTTGTATCCTCGGCCGGCAGCTTGTCCATCAGTCGCTTGAGTTTTTGATCCTCAGCGTCTCGCATGTCCAGCTCTTTATGCGCCCAGACGATGGCCGCCATTCTGGTTATTAGAGGAATATCCACCTTCTCGCCCCACTCTGTGCAAGTTACATCGCTTTCTGTGGTTTCTTAGGCAATACGGTTCCAGAGAGTCCTGTCACGAACTAGCCCGTAACAGCACGCTGCCCATGCCGTCGCCGACCGACCGTTTGTAGCTGCATGAAGAATCCCGCCAATTGACGGGATTCTTTTATTGGCAGCCCCAAGAATCACGAGGTCTTAGCGCGCTTCAAGAACATGGGGATCAGAAGGTTGCTTGCGCCGGGTTGTTTTCCGACACAGCGTTTATCTTGTTATCACCGCCCTGGTCTCCGCCCTGCTGTTGAGCACCCTGCCCTTTAAGTTGTGCCAGCTCTTGCAGCAGTTTCTTGATCAACGCCTCAAGGCCTTCGCCGCCCCCCGCCCCCTGCGCGCCACCGCCCCCTTGGGAAACTTGGTCCTGCAGTTTCTGAATTTGTTGCTCCAATTGCTGAATGCGCGAATTATCTCCTCCCGCACCCGCAATACTGGAAGAAGGTGTGTTGCTCGAGATGGGACTTGTCATATGACTGACTCCAAAATAAGTAGCAGATATAACTGAACAGCGCCGCTGGCCAGTGCAGAATCTGTGGTAACCCACTTAAAACGGTTCCAGATCTTTCCCACTTCATTCGTACTACTGTTCCAATTGTGGCGTTTCCTGCCCCATGCAACGCACCGCCTGTTTCTTGCTGTTGACCAGTACGCCGGTCAAGCCTTTCTGTTCGGTATCAAATAGCACCAGCACGCCATCAACGCACTGCGCCACTTGGGCAGCCGGGGTCAGGGAGATCTTGTAGTCCTCGCCCGGCACGGTCTTGAGCATGGTGAAGTCGCTGAGCAGCAATGCATCCTCAGGCTTGGCGAAATGCAAATAGCCGTAGTACCACAGGCAGCCGACGGTGCCGATGATGGTGCCGATGCCGGTGAGGATCAGGGGGATCATGTTGCGTTCTTCGCTCATTGCGGGCTCTCTGCGTTGGAATTCGGGGCCGTCGGGTAATTGGGGATTTCCCCCAGGCGGCGCAGCCCGTTGAAGTGCTGTGGGTCGTCGAGGTAGCGCAGCGTCACGGTTTGCCAGGTCTTGTCGGCAAAGGTCTGCACGTGACCACCCCGGGTCAGTTGCAGCACCCTCGGTGGCGGCGCAGCTTGATACAGGCGGATGCCGTTGGACAGCGGCACGATCGGATCATCGAGGCTGTGGAACAACAACTTCGGCACCCCGGTCAACCGGGGCATGGCGTTGATCGCACTGTCGGCATCCGGCACCAGCCACGACAACGGTACCTGGAACGGCCATGTTAGCCAGGAGGTGCTGAGGGCGAATTGTCCTACGTCACGATAACTGGCCGGCACACCGTCCAGCACCAGTGCCTTGATTTGCGGCTGACGTTCGGGATGCGCCGCCAGATAGTGCACCACCAGCGCACCGCCCAGGCTTTGGCCCAGCACGATCAACGGTTGGCCCTGAGTTTCGGGGGCGTTGTCGATCCACTTGAAGGCGGCATCGATGTCCAGGTAAACCGCCGGCAGCGAAGCTTCACCTTCGGACAGGCCGTAACCGCGATAGTCCACCAGCAACACTTGATAGCCCTGCTCCGGCAGCCACCAACTGCCACCGAGGTGCCAGGCGAGGTTGCCGCCGTTGCCGTGCAGGTGCAGCACCGTGCCCTTGAGCGGCACACCGGCCTTGGCCGGCAGCCACCAGGCGTGCAGCTTGAGACCATCGGCAGTGGTTAATGTGACGTCACGGTATTGCAGGTGCGCCTTTTCCGGGGTGAACGGCAAGCCGCGCTCCGGATAGAACAATAAGGAGCTGCAGCCGTTCAGGGTCAGTAACAGGCAAAGAATGCCGAGGATTCTCATCCGTTGAAGCCTCGTGAATAGGACCAGACGCTCGTTCCCACGCTCTGCGTGGGAATGCATCAAATGGACGCTCTGCGTCCGCTCTTGTGACGCAGAGCGTCACGGGCTGCATTCCCACGCAGAGCGTGGGAACGATCAGCGGTTAAAGGATATTGGAGTAATCCGCCTCGATCCGGTCCAGGCTCAAATGGTTGAGGAAGTTGGAGAAACACATCCACGCCGCCAACGCATTCATGTCACGGAACTGATCCGGCAGGTATTTGGGGGGTACCACCAAGCCTTCATCCACCAGTTGGCGCAGGGTACGCATGTCTTCCAGGGTGGTCTTGCCGCAGAACAGCAGCGGCACTTGCTCCAGTTTGCCTTTGCGCACGGCCAACTGAATGTAGTTGTAAACCATGATAAAGCCCTTCAAGTAGGACAAATCCTTGGTAAACGGCAGACCCGTAGGCGTCGACCCACGGAAAACCCGGCTGGCGTTGCCGTAGCTTTCCGCCATTTCAAAGCCCTGCTCGCGGAAGAATTCGAACACCTGCAGGAAGTCGGCACCCTGCTCCACCATATGGATGGCGCGGGTGCGGTTGGTCAGCTTGCGCAGGCGGCTGGGGTAGGAGGCGAAGGTGATGATTTCCATCAGGATCGCCAGGCCTTCCTGGGTCACCGTCGACGAGGGCGGGCCCTTGGACAGGAAGGTGCAGATCG
>Ga0105251_10003453_pt1 | contig 11465 bp, 11 predicted proteins | sample KBSS64metaG_FD_80424 | JGI IMG/M metagenome (GOLD analysis project Ga0105251, IMG submission 80424) | Switchgrass rhizosphere microbial communities from Kellogg Biological Station, Michigan, USA - KBS S6-4 metaG | ecosystem: Host-associated > Plants > Roots > Rhizosphere > Soil | place...
TGGTCGCCAGTGAAGACGAACAACTTTGCCAGCGGGTGCAGGCCGTGCTGCACGGGCGCACCTTCCGGGTCTATGCCAGCAGCGACCGCTTCGGCGTCGAACTGGGTGGCGCGCTGAAGAACGTCTACGCCATCATCGCCGGCATGGCCGTAGCCTTGGGCATGGGCGAGAACACCAAGAGCATGCTGATCACCCGTGCGCTGGCCGAAATGACCCGCTTCGCCGTCAGCCAGGGCGCCAACCCCATGACCTTCCTCGGCCTTGCCGGCGTCGGTGACCTGATCGTCACCTGCTCGTCACCCAAGAGCCGCAACTACCAGGTCGGTCACGCCCTGGGCCAGGGCCTGAGCCTGGAACAGGCCGTCAGCCGCCTGGGCGAAGTGGCCGAAGGGGTCAATACGCTCAAGGTGCTCAAGGCCAAAGCCCAGGAGGTGCAGGTCTACATGCCGCTGGTGGCCGGCCTGCACGCCATCCTGTTCGAAGGCCGCACGCTGAACCAGGTGATCGAGCACCTGATGCGCGCCGAACCGAAGACCGACGTCGATTTCATTTCCATCAGTGGTTTCAATTAAGCCAAGGAGCAGCACATGAACGATACCCCCGAGCGCGCCCAGCGCGAGTCGATCATCCTGCGGGTGCTGTGGATGCTGGTGTTCCTGGTGGTCTGGAAACTGGCCGAGCTGCTGCTCGGCGGCCTGGTGCTGGTGCAACTGATCTATCGCCTGGTCTATGGCGCACCGAGTGCCAGCCTGATGAACTGGGGTGACAGCCTCAGCCAGTACCTGGCGCAGATCGGCCGTTTCGGTACCTTCCATACTGACCAGAAGCCTTGGCCGTTCGCCGACTGGCCGGCAGCGCGTGCCCCGGAAGGCGAGGCACGCCACGCCGTGGCCCCGGCAGCGCATCCGGTGTGCGATGAGGAGCCCAAGCTGTGAAGCTGTGGGTGCTGCGCCATGGCGAAGCGGAACCGCGTGCCAACACCGACGCCGAACGGCGCCTCACCGCCCATGGCCGTGAACAGGTACTGCACAGTGCGGCCCGGCTGCTGGGCCAGCCACTGCAGGCGATCATTGCCAGCCCGTATGTGCGTGCGCAACAGACGGCTGCCCTGGTGCAGGGCACCTTGGGCTTCGCCGAACCCGTGCACACTGTGCCGTGGCTGACACCCGACAGCGATGTGCAGCCGGTGATCGGCGAGCTCGAGCGCCTGGGCCTGGAGCATGTGCTGCTGGTGAGCCACCAGCCACTGGTGGGGTCTCTGGTCAGCATGCTCGAGCATGGCCATATGCAGCAGCCGGCGCCGATGAGCACCGCCAGCCTGGCGGAGCTGGAAGGTGACTGGCCGCTGGCGGGGTTAATGACATTGCGCGCGCTTAATGCTCCTGACTGAGCTGGAGCAACTGGCATTTTTGCCAGTTGCCTTATTTTTGGATCCAATGAATGATTGGCGCCAGGATGACCAGTAAATGAAAAGGCAGGGATCGTTGAATGAGCGGGTTGATGCACGAGCTTTTGCGCTCCCTGGATCTGCAGCCCACGATTGAAACCGTGCAGCGCAACAACCGACTCGATTTCGCCCAGTACACCCTGTTGCGCGAGGCGGCCGACGCCAAGCTCTATCACCTGATGGGCAGAATTCGTAGCAAGGTCGAGCAGCAGCCGCTGGACAACCTGCTCGTCGAGCAGGATCTGCACGAACTGCAGCAATCCTGCATACGCATGTCCCACCTGTTGCAAACCAGCTGCCTGGCCTTGCGCCGCCTGCAGCTCGACCTTCAGGACCAGGGCCTGGCCCGAGAGGCGCTTGAAAGCCAGATTGCCTACATGCAAGCCTGCCTGCGCCGTTCGCTGGCCAGTTTCGACGAGTCGGCATGACCTGATTGCCCTTGGCGATGACATTTACAGACGTTGCCGAGTGCCATCGCGATGCCGACAATGGGCCATCATCCCCCGTCCGGACCCGGCGCCATGTCGCAGCAGATTTTCTTCGCCCATGCCAACGGTTTTCCTTCTGCCACCTACGGCAAGCTGTTCGCCGCCCTGGCGCCGGATTATCAGGTCAGCCACCTGGCCCAGCATGCCCATGACCCGCGCTTTCCGGTGAACGACAACTGGCAGAACCTGGTGGATGAACTGCTTCATCACCTGGCGCAGCAGGAGGCGCCGGTCTGGGGTGTCGGCCATTCGCTGGGCGGCGTGCTGCATCTGCACGCTGCCTTGCGTCGGCCCGAGCTGTACCGCGGCGTGGTGATGCTCGACTCACCGGTGCTGACCCGTGCTGACCAATGGCTGCTGCGCACTGCCAAGCGCTTTGGCTTCATCGACCGCATCACGCCGGCTGGCCGTACCCTCGGGCGGCGTGAAGCCTTCGCCGACCGTGACAGCGCGCGTGACTATTTTGCCAGCAAGTCGCTGTTCCGCCACTTCGACCCAGATTGCCTGGAGGCCTACCTCGAGCATGGTCTGCAGGTGGCCGAGCAGGGGTTGCGCCTGCGTTTCGACCCGGCCACGGAGATCAGCATCTACCGCAGTATCCCCCACGCCAGCCCGGCGCCCGCGCGCCAGTTGCAGGTGCCTTTGGCGATGGTGCGCGGCGAGCGCAGCACGGTCATCCGCCGCCACCATGCACTGGCAGTACGCGGCATGCCTCGGGGCGAATACCACAGTGTGCCGGGCGGGCACATGTTCCCGCTGGAACGGCCGACCGATACGGCCAGCCTGATCAAGGGCCTGTTCGACCGCTGGAGCCAGGCATGAGCGCCCAGGTCGAGGAAGTGCGCCTGAGCCTGGGCCATATCGAGCTGGCCGCGCACCTGTTCGGCCCCGCGGATGGCCTGCCGGTGATCGCCCTGCATGGCTGGCTGGACAACGCCAACAGCTTCGCCCGCCTGGCACCGCAGTTGAAGGGGCTGCGCATCGTCGCCCTCGATCTGGCCGGGCACGGTTATTCCGAGCATCGCCCACCGGGCGCGGGTTATGCCTTGGCCGATTACGCCCACGACGTGCTGCGGGTTGCCGAACAGCTCGGCTGGCAGCGTTTTGCCCTGCTCGGGCATTCGCTGGGGGCGATCATTTCAGTGCAACTGGCCGGTGCCTTGCCAGACCGGGTCAGCCACCTGGCCTTGATCGACGGTGTGATTCCCCCGACCTGTGCCGAGCAGGATGCCGGCGAGCGCCTGGGCATGGCCCTGCAGGCTCAGCTGCGCCTGGACGGCAAGCGCAAGTCCGTTTACCCGAGCCTGGAGGAGGGCGTGCAGGCGCGCATGAAAGGCATGGTCGCGGTCAGCCGCGAAGCCGCCGAGCTGCTGGCCCAGCGTGGCCTGATGCCGGTACCAGGTGGTTACAGCTGGCGCAGCGACAGCCGCCTGACCCTGCCATCGCCGGTGCGCCTGAGCCAGGCCCAGGCCATGGCCTACGTGCGGCGGGTGAGCTGCCCGGCCAGCCTGGTGGTGGCCGCAGACGGCATGCTGGCGCGCCACACCGAGCTGCTGGAGCAGCTACCCTTTGAGCAGACGCTGCTGCCCGGCGGGCATCACCTGCACTTGAACGACGAACAGGGTGCGGCCCTTGTCGCAGACTGTTTCAATCGCTTCTTTGGCTTTGCTTGACTTGCACCGGACAAGTGTCGAGGCTTGGCGGGTTGAACAGGGAGACAACCATGCAACTGCCAGACATCCTGGAGCTTCAACCCGGCGCGCTGCGCCGCATGGGTCGCCGATGAGTGCGCCCGTTTCCATCCGTACTGCCTTCGCCGCCTGCCTCGTGCTGGCCAGCCCGCTGCTGTGGGCCGGCAACCTGCCGGTGCCGGTGGACGCCAAGGTCGTCGACCAGCGCCCGACCGTGGAGCAGGAACGTGTCTACCCCATGGGCCCGCTGCGCAAGATCAGCGGCCGCCTGCGCGTCGAAGACAAGGTCGAAAGCCGTGGCCAGGTCAGCTCGGTCACCTACGAGCTGCCGGTCGAGCGCAGCGCCCGCGAAGCCTTCACCAGCGCCCGCGAAGCGCTGCAGCAGGACGGCGGCTACCCGCTATTCTGGTGCCAGGGCCGCGATTGCGGCGAAGGCAGCCTGTGGGCCAACGATGTGTTTGCCAATGCCCGGTTGAACGGCGGCGACGAGCAGCAGGCGTTCATCCTCCTGCGCCGCTCGGCCGAGGAGGCCGACACCCTGGTCGCGTTGTACAGCGTCACCCGTGGCAACCGCCGCGCCTACCTGCATGTGGAAGAGTTCGTCGCCAGCAGCCCGCTGGGCGAAATACTGCCCACCGCCGCCACCGTGCTGCGCGAAATGCGCGATACCGGCAAGCTCGACTACCCTGACCTGGCTGCGCCACGGGACAGCTGGGTGACCTTGCTGGCGCGCAGCCTGAACCTCGACAGTACTTTGCGCGCGAGCCTGAGTGGCGCCCAGGCCGGGGCCTGGCGCGAACAACTGGTCAAGGCTGGTGTGCGTGACAGCCGGCTTGAGGTTGGCAATGCGCCCACCGATGGCCTGCACCTCGAACTGATTCGTTGAGTGAGCGCCACCATGGCCAACAATGACCGCCTGTTGATCCAGATTCTGCTGCTGGCGCTGCTCGGTGCCGCCCTGTGGGTCATGGCGCCGTTCATTTCCGCGTTGTTGTGGGGCGCCATCCTGGCCTTTGCCAGCTGGCCGCTGATGCGCCTGCTGACGCGTGTGCTGGGTGGGCGTGAAACCTTGGCCGCCAGCCTGCTGACCACGGCCTGGATCCTGATCGTCGCCTTGCCGCTGGTGTGGCTGGGCTTCAACCTGGCCGATCACATCCGTGACGCCACCGCCTTCGTGCGTGACGTGCAGGTCGATGGCCTGCCCGCTGCACCTGACTGGCTCGGCAGCATTCCCTTAGTTGGCGAGCGGCTAGTCAGTTGGTGGCAATCACTCGACCAGCAAGGCGCAGCCCTGCTGGCATCGGTGAAACCTTACCTGGGGCAAGTCGGCAACTGGCTGCTGGCGCGCAGTGCGCAGATCGGCAGTGGCGTGCTTGAGCTGACCCTGAGCCTGGTGTTCGTATTCTTCTTCTACCGCGACGGGCCACGCCTGTCGGCATTCGTGCTGAGGCTGCTGAACCGGCTGGTGGGCGAGCGGGCCGATTACTACCTGGAGCTGGTGGCCGGGACCGTGCAACGGGTGGTCAACGGCGTGATCGGCACGGCGGCGGCCCAGGCCCTGCTGGCGTTGATCGGCTTCCTGATCGCCGGGGTGCCCGGGGCGATCGTGCTGGGGCTGGTGACCTTCATGCTCAGCCTGATCCCGATGGGGCCACCGCTGGCATGGATCCCGGCGACCGGCTGGCTGGTGTGGAAGGGCGAGTACGGCATGGCGGTGTTCCTGGGCATCTGGGGCACCTTCGTCATCAGCGGCGTGGACAACGTGCTCAAACCGTACCTGATCAGCCGTGGCGGCAACCTGCCGCTGGTGATCGTGCTGCTCGGCGTGTTCGGCGGTTTGATCGCCTTTGGCTTCATCGGCTTGTTCATCGGCCCGACCCTGCTGGCGGTCGGCTACAGCCTGCTGCTGGACTGGAGCCGCAATTCGGCGCAGGCCCAGCAGTAAGCCGTCACCGGCCTCTTCGCGGGTAAACCCGCTCCCACAGGATTACCACAGCCCTTGAATTTGGTGAGGTTCCTGTGGGCGCGGGTTTACCCGCGAAGAAGCCAGTGCAGGGATTCAACAAACCTCATCTTTACGCATTCTTTATTCCCATCCCCACCCCCTGATCTCGCCCCTTTACGCCCCTCCCTCGGACAATTCCCTCAAAGCGGTCAAGGCCGCACCAAGGGGGAGTTCCACTCATGTACATGCTCGACGGGTTGTCACTGCTGCTGGCAGTGGCCTTGGCGGTTTACCTGCTGGTGGCGCTGCTGCGCGCCGATCGCAGCTAGGGAGCGGCCATGCACAGTTACGATTACGCTTTGCTGATAGTGTTCTTCGCCATCGCGCTGTTGCCTGCACCTTGGCTTGGGCGCTTCTACTACAAGGTCATGGAAGGGCAGCGCACCTGGTTGACGCCGCTGCTGGGCCCTGTGGAACGCGGCTGCTACAGCCTGGCCGGCGTGCGCGCCGACCAGGAGCAGAACTGGAAGCAGTACACCCTGGCCCTGCTGGCCTTCAACCTGGCGGGCTTTCTGCTGCTGTTCGCCGTGCTCCTGCTGCAAGGCTACCTGCCACTCAACCCGCAGCACCTGCCTGGCCAGGAATGGTCGCTGGCGTTCAACACGGCGGTGAGCTTCGTCACCAATACCAACTGGCAGGCTTACAGCGGCGAGGCCTCGGTCAGCTACCTGAGCCAGATGCTTGGCCTGACCGTGCAGAACTTTGTCAGTGCCGCCACTGGCCTGGCCGTGCTGGTTGCCCTGTGCCGCGGCATCGCTCGCCGCTCCACCAGCGATCTGGGCAATTTCTGGGTCGACATGACCCGCGCCACCCTCTACGGCCTGCTGCCGCTGTGCCTGCTGCTGGCGCTACTGCTGGTCTGGCAGGGGGTGCCACAGACCTTCGCCGACTACGCCCACGCCGTGACGCTGCAAGGCGCTGACCAGACCATCCCGCTGGGCCCGGCCGCCAGCCAGATTGCCATCAAGCAGTTGGGCACCAACGGTGGCGGCTTCTTCGGCGTCAACTCGGCGCACCCGTTCGAGAACCCTACGGCCTGGAGCAACCTGTTCGAGGTGGCCTCGATCATCCTGATCCCGGTGGCGCTGGTGTTCACCTTTGGCCACTACGTCAAGGACCTGCGCCAGAGCCGCGCAATCATTGCCTGCATGCTCGCCCTGTTCCTGCTCGGCGGCGCCACTGCGCTGTGGTCGGAACACCAGCCGAATCCGGCACTGGAAAGCGCCCAGGTGCAGCAGGGCGCGCCCATGGAAGGCAAGGAGAGCCGCTTTGGCACCACCGGTTCGGTGTTGTGGACAGTGACCACCACCGCAGCCTCCAACGGCTCGGTCAACGCCATGCACGACAGCCTCAACCCGCTGAGCGGCATGGTCGCGATGGTCAACATGATGGTCGGCGAGGTGATTTTCGGCGGCGTCGGTGCCGGGCTCTACGGCATGTTGCTGTTCGTGCTGATCGCCGTGTTCCTGGCGGGCCTGATGATCGGCCGCACGCCGGAATACCTCGGCAAGAAGCTGCAGGCACGTGAAGTGCAGCTGCTGGTGGCAACCCTGCTGGTGATGCCGGTCGGCGTGCTGGTACTCGCGGCCATCGCCGCCAGCCTGCCAGGGCCGGCTGGCGCGGTGAGCAACCCGGGCGCCCACGGCTTCAGCCAGTTGCTGTATGCCTATACCTCGGCCACCGCCAACAACGGCTCGGCTTTCGCCGGGTTTGGCGCCAACACGGTGTTCCACAACGTGATGATCGGCCTGGCCATGCTGATCGGCCGCTTCGGCTACATCCTGCCGATCCTGGCCTTGGCCGGCAGCCTGGCGGCGAAGAAGAGCGCACCTCAGGGTACGAACAGCTTCCCCACCCATGGCCCGCTGTTCGCCAGCCTGTTGCTGGTGACCATCCTGCTGGTCGGTGGCCTGACATTCCTGCCGACCCTGGCCCTTGGGCCGATCGCCGAACAACTGAGCCTGGGTTTCTGAGGAATCATCCATGAACATGCCCATTCCTGATGTGAAAGCCTCACGCAGCGCCAAGGACCAGACCCGCTTCGCAGCCCTGTGGCGCCCGGCGCTGGTGCAGGCCTTCGTCAAGCTTGACCCGCGCCAGCTCAAGCGTGCGCCGGTGATGCTGGTGGTCGCCCTGACCGCCATCCTCACCACCGCGCTGTGTTTCGCGCCCGGCAATGGCGTCAGCACCGGCGTTGCCGCGCAGATCGCCCTGTGGCTGTGGTTCACCGTGCTGTTCGCCAATTTCGCCGAGGCCCTCGCCGAAGGCCGTGGCAAGGCTCGCGCCGACAGCCTCAAGGCCGGTAGCCAGGGGCTGACGGCGCAGCGCCGCAAACGCGATGGCAGTTTCGAAAGCGTCGCTGCCACGGCACTGCGCAAGGACGATGTGGTACGTGTGGTGGCCGGTGAGATGATCCCCGCTGACGGCGAGGTGCTTGAAGGCATCGCGGCGGTCAACGAAGCGGCCATCACCGGTGAGTCCGCGCCAGTCATCCGCGAGTCCGGTGGCGACCGCTCGGCCGTCACCGGCAACACCCGGCTGGTCTCCGACTGGCTGTTGATCCGCGTCACCAGCAACCCCGGCGAGTCGACCCTGGACCGCATGATCGCCCTGGTCGAAGGCGCCAAGCGGCAGAAAACCCCCAACGAAATCGCCCTCGATATCCTGCTGATCGGCCTGACCCTGATCTTCCTGATCGTGGTGGTGACCCTGCAACCGTTCGCCCATTTTGCAGGCGGCAGCCTGCCGCTGATCTTCCTCGCCGCGCTGCTGGTGACGCTGATACCCACCACCATTGGCGGCCTGCTCTCGGCCATCGGTATTGCCGGCATGGACCGCCTGGTGCGCCTGAACGTGATCGCCCGCTCCGGTCGTGCGGTGGAGGCGGCCGGTGACGTGCACACGCTGATGCTCGACAAGACCGGCACCATCACCTTCGGCAACCGCCGCTGCAGCGCGCTGCACGCCGCCCAGGGCGTGACCGCCAAGGAACTGGGGGAGGGCGCCTTGCTCGCCTCGCTGGCCGACGACACCGCCGAAGGCAAGTCGATCGTCGAATACCTGCGCCAGTTGCACGACTTCATCGAGCCGTCGCCCGGGCAGTACCAGGCGATCGCCTTCAGCGCCGAGACGCGCCTGTCGGGTATCGATTTCCAGCAGCACCGCTACCGCAAGGGCGCCGTCGACGCGGTGCTGGCCTTCGTCGGCATGCAGCGCCTCGACCTGCCCGCCGCGTTGGCCCGTGAAGTGGAGCGCATCGCCCAGAGCGGTGGCACCCCGCTGCTGGTGTGCCTGGACAAGCGTCTGCTCGGCGTGATCCACCTCAAGGATGTGGTCAAGCCGGGCATCCGCGAGCGTTTCGCCGAGTTGCGCAAGCTGGGCATCCGCACGGTGATGGTGACCGGTGACAACCCGCTGACGGCGGCAGCCATCGCTGCCGAAGCCGGGGTGGACGATGTGCTCGCCGAGGCCACGCCAGAGAAGAAGCTGGCACGCATCCGCCAGGAGCAGAACGACGGCCGCCTGGTGGCCATGTGCGGCGACGGCGCCAACGACGCCCCGGCGCTGGCCCAGGCGGACGTCGGCATGGCCATGAACGATGGTACCCAGGCCGCGCGTGAGGCCGCCAACATGGTCGACCTGGACAGCGACCCGACCAAGCTGCTGGATGTGGTGCAGGTGGGCAAGGAACTGCTGGTGACCCGTGGGGCACTGACCACCTTTTCCATCGCCAACGACGTGGCCAAGTACTTCGCCATCCTGCCGGCGCTGTTCGCCGCCATCTACCCGCAGCTGGGGGTGCTCAACCTGATGCACCTGGCCAGCCCGCAGAGCGCGATTCTCTCGGCCATCGTGTTCAACGCGCTGATCATCATCGTGCTGATCCCGCTGGCGCTGCGCGGTGTGCGCGTGCAGGCCGCGAGCGCGGCGCACCTGCTGCGGCGCAACCTGCTGATCTACGGGCTGGGCGGCATCATCGTGCCGTTTGCCGGGATCAAGCTGATCGACCTGTTGCTCAATGCCTTGCATCTGGTCTGAGGAGGCCATCATGAACAGTTACGTACGCCCGGCGTTGAGCCTGATCCTGCTGATGACCGTGGTCACTGGCGCGCTGTACCCGTTGGCGGTGACCGGGGTAGCCCAGCTGGCGTTCCCCGAGCAGGCCAACGGCAGCCTGGTGCGCGATGCGCACGGGCAAGTGCGTGGTTCCGCCCTGATCGCCCAGGATTTCCAGGGTGATGGCTGGTTCCACTCGCGGCCCTCGGCAGGGGCATTTGCCACCGTGGCCAGCAGCGCGAGCAACCTGGCACCGAGCAACCCGGCGCTGGCCGAACGGGTCAAGGGTGAGGCTGCGGCGCTGTACCAGGCGTCGCTGGGGCCAGTGCCCCAGGCGCTGCTGACCACTTCAGGCAGCGGCCTGGACCCGCACTTGCCACCGCAAGCGGTGGCCTACCAGATTCCTCGGGTCGCAGCGGCACGGCAGGTGCCGGTGGAGCGCTTGCAAGCCTTGCTGGAAGAGGCCACCCTCCACCCATTGATCGGACCACCGGTGGTCAATGTGCTGGCCTTGAATCAGGCCCTGGACAAGCTCGGCCATTGATAAATGACTTGACCGGCTAGCAGGGGCCCTGTGGGAGCGGGTTTACCCGCGAATGCGTCGGCAGCGCCACCTTCGCATTCGCGGGTAAACCCGCTCCCACAGGAACAGCGTTTGTCCCTGAACAGGTGAATAGATGCAACGAGTGAAGGATGAACCATGAGTGACTCCACCCGCGCAGACGCGCTGTTGGCCACCCTCCCACGCAGCGGTCGCGGTCGGCTCAAGGTGTTCCTCGGTGCCGCCCCCGGCGTCGGCAAGACCTTCGCCATGCTCCAGGCCGCCCACGCCCAGCAGCGCCAAGGTGTGCAGGTGCTGGCCGGGGTGGTCGAAACCCACGGCCGCAGCGAAACCGAAGCGTTGCTCGGCGGCCTGCTCCAGCAGCCCCTGCTGCGCAGCGAATACCGCGGCGTCACCCTTGAGGAAATGGACCTCGACGGCCTGCTCCAGGCCGCACCGACCTTGGTTCTGGTCGACGAACTGGCCCACACCAACGCCCCCGGTAGCCGCCACGCCAAACGCTGGCAGGACGTGCAGGAACTGCTCGCTGCCGGCATCGACGTGTACACCACGGTCAACGTCCAGCACCTGGAAAGCCTCAACGACCAGGTCCGTGGCATTACCGGCGTGCAAGTGCGCGAGACACTGCCGGACTGGGTGCTGCAGGAAGCTTTCGAGCTGGTGCTGATCGACCTGCCGCCGCGCGAGCTGCTGGAACGCCTGCGCGAAGGCAAGGTGTATGTGCCGGAGCAGGCGCGCGCCGCCATCGACGCGTACTTCTCGCAAACCAACCTTACCGCCCTGCGCGAACTGGCCATGCAGACCGCCGCCGCTCAGGTCGACGCCGACCTGGCCCACGGTTACCGCCTGCGCGGCGAGGCGGCGCCGGCCTTGCGTGGGCGCCTGTTGGTGGGCGTGGATGGCGATGAGCAGGCTGAGCGGCTGGTGCGCCACGCCAGCCGCGTTGCCCAGCGCCGCCACCTGCCGTGGAGCCTGGTGCACGTCGACAACGGCCGGCTGCGTGACGAAGCTGCCCGCCAGCGCCTGCAGGCGGCCCAGCAACTGGCCGAACGCCTGGGGGGCGAGGTGGTGCTGCTGCGCGCCGGGGAGGTGGCGCGCACCTTGATCCAGCACGCCAGCGAACGTCGTGCCAGCCTGGTGCTGGTCGGTCAATCCCGTGACCGCCTGCGCCGGCGCCTGTTCGGTGCTGGCGTCGCCACCCGGCTGCTGCGCGAAA
>Ga0105251_10003454_pt1 | contig 11465 bp, 7 predicted proteins | sample KBSS64metaG_FD_80424 | JGI IMG/M metagenome (GOLD analysis project Ga0105251, IMG submission 80424) | Switchgrass rhizosphere microbial communities from Kellogg Biological Station, Michigan, USA - KBS S6-4 metaG | ecosystem: Host-associated > Plants > Roots > Rhizosphere > Soil | place...
ATGCCGTGCTGATTGCCGACCGCGACCACGTGCAAAGCGTGAAAAAAGTGGTTGAGCAGATCAAATTCGATGGTCGCCATGAGCACCACAACCACCGCGAAGTGTATCGCCCTTGGGGCAAATACGACTCCATCGACGAAGGTGAACGCTACCAGGTAAAACGCATCACCGTGAAACCGGGCGAGGGCCTGTCTTTGCAGATGCACCATCACCGCGCCGAACACTGGATTGTGGTGGCGGGCACCGCGAAAGTGACGCTGGGTGAAGAAGTGAAACTGCTCGGTGAAAACGAGTCCATCTACATTCCGCTGGGCGTCACCCACTGCCTGGAAAACCCGGGAAAAATCCCGCTCGACCTGATTGAAGTGCGTTCCGGCACTTACCTCGAAGAAGACGACATTGTGCGCTTCGAGGATCGCTACGGACGCATCTAACCATCATATTTCACGCTGCAGATGCGTTGGCTTCCTTTGCGCACACCGGTCACTTAGTTAACTAAGCTCCCGGCGATGCACGCAGTTGCCGCCTTCCTGCAACGCGAAATCTAATGGTTATACATTTTAGAAAAAGTTATCTCCGTACTGGAGAGGGCTGACTGTTGCCTGAAAAGAGGTAAAACATGACTGAATTGACCTGTTTTAAAGCTTACGACATTCGCGGCAAGCTGGGCGAAGAGCTGAATGAAGAGATTGCCGAACGTATTGGCCGCGCTTATGGCGAGTACCTGAAACCGAAAACCATCGTACTGGGCGGCGATGTGCGCCTGACCAGTGAGGCGCTCAAGCTGGCGCTGGCAAAAGGGTTGCAGGATGCGGGTGTGGACGTGCTGGATATCGGTCTGTCCGGTACCGAAGAAATCTATTTCGCTACCTGGCATCTGGATGTGGACGGCGGCATTGAAGTGACCGCCAGCCATAACCCGATGGACTACAACGGCATGAAACTGGTGCGCGAAGGGGCTCGCCCGATTAGCGGCGACACCGGCCTGCGTGATGTGCAGCGCCTGGCAGAAGCCAACGACTTCCCGCCGGTTAATGCAGCAAAACGCGGCAGCTACCAGAAGGTTTCAGTGGTTGAGGCGTATATCGACCACCTGTTCTCGTACATCAACGTGGCAAATATTAAACCGCTGAAGCTGGTGATTAACTCCGGTAACGGCGCGGCGGGCCCGATTGTTGATGCCATCGAAGCACGCTTTAAGGCACTGAATGTGCCGCTGACGTTTATCAAAGTACACAACCAGCCTGACGGTAATTTCCCGAACGGTATCCCGAACCCGCTGCTGCCGGAGTGCCGCGATGACACCCGCAACGCGGTGATTGAACACGGCGCAGATATGGGTATCGCCTTTGACGGCGATTTTGACCGCTGCTTCCTGTTCGATGAGAAAGGGCAGTTTATCGAGGGTTATTACATCGTCGGCCTGCTGGCGGCGGCATTCCTCGAAAAACAACCAGGGGCGAAGATTATTCATGACCCGCGCCTGTCCTGGAACACGGTGGATATCGTGGAGCGCGCAGGCGGCACGCCGGTGATGTCGAAAACCGGCCATGCGTTTATCAAAGAGCGGATGCGCCAGGAAGACGCCATCTATGGCGGCGAAATGAGCGCCCACCACTATTTCCGTGATTTTGCTTACTGCGACAGCGGAATGATCCCGTGGCTGCTGGTGACCGAGTTGCTGTGCCTGAAAGGCAAAACCCTGGGTGAACTGGTGCACGACCGTATGGCGGCGTGGCCGGCAAGCGGTGAAATCAACAGCAAACTGGCGGACCCGCAAGTGGCGATTGCGCGTGTGCAGCAGCACTTTGCGCCGCACGCACAGGAAGTTGACCACACCGATGGCGTGAGCATGGCGTTTGCAGACTGGCGCTTTAACCTGCGCAGTTCCAATACCGAACCGGTGGTGCGCCTGAATGTGGAGTCGCGTAGCAACGAGCAGCTGATGCAGGCGCGAACGCAGGAAATTATGGAACTGTTGAATCAGTGATCTGTGGGGACGGAAATCTCCTGAGGCAGGAAAGGGGATCCGTCACCCTTTTAATAAAGGTAAAACGATGACAAACCTAAAAAAGCGCGAGCTGCCAAAAACGAACGCATCGTTAATCTCTATGGTGCAACGTTTTTCTGACATAACCATCATGTTTGTTGGGTTATGGGTAGTGTGTCAGGTTAACGCGTTACCGTTTTTGTATATGCATTTGCTGATGGCGTTACTCGCCCTCGTGGTCTTCCAGATGATTGGTGGAATGACCGATTTTTATCGCTCCTGGCGCGGGGTGAGAATTTCCAGCGAACTGATGCTGCTGCTGCAAAACTGGACGCTAAGTCTGATTTTTAGTGCCGGATTACTGGCGTTTAACCCTGACTTTGATGGCTCTTTCTGGGTGTATCTGGCCTGGTATGTGTTGACCAGTTTTGGCATGGTGATGTGCCGTTCGTTTATTCGCTTCGGTGCAGGTTGGCTGCGCAATATGGGCTACAACACGCGTCGTATTGCTATCGCGGGTTCACTGCCGGTGGGTTACACACTGGCCGAAAGTTTCCGTAACGAACCGTGGTTAGGCTTTGATGTCACCGGGGTTTATGACGACCAGCAGCCTGAATCCCCACACGGTGATTATGCCGGCTCTTTTGCCGACCTGGTTGAACAGGCACGCGCAGGGCAAATCGACAATATCTATATCGCCATGGCGATGAGTGAAGAAGCACAGATTAAAACTCTGGTCCGTGAACTCACAGACACCACCTGTTCGGTGATGCTAATCCCCGATGTCTTCACCTTCAATATTCTTAACTCCCGCACCGAAGAAGTTAACGGTGTGCCGGTAGTACCGCTGTTTGCTACCCCGCTAAACGGTATTAACCGGATTCTGAAACGCCTCGAAGATATCGTGTTGTCAGCGATGATCTTGTTGTTTATTTCCCCGGTACTGCTGTGCATCAGTGCTGCGGTAAAACTGACCTCGCCAGGCCCGGTTATCTTCCGCCAGACGCGTTACGGCATGGATGGAAAGCCAATCAAAGTATGGAAATTCCGCTCCATGAAAGTGATGGAAAACGATGCCGTCGTGACTCAGGCCACCAAAGGCGACAAGCGTATTACGCCGGTGGGGAATTTCCTGCGCCGCACGTCGCTGGATGAACTGCCGCAGTTTATTAATGTGCTGATGGGAGAGATGTCGATTGTCGGTCCTCGCCCCCATGCGGTTGCGCATAACGAACAATATCGTTTGCTGATTGAAGGCTACATGCTGCGCCATAAAGTGAAACCGGGCATTACCGGCTGGGCTCAAATCAACGGCTGGCGCGGTGAAACCGACACGCTTGAGAAAATGGAAAAGCGCGTTGAGTTTGACCTGGAATATATCCGCGAATGGAGCCTGTGGTTTGACATCAAAATCGTTTTCCTGACGATTTTCAAAGGCTTTGTTAATAAAGCTGCGTATTAAGTGAGTCTTTAATGAGCCTGAGAGAAAAAACTATCAGCGGCGCGAAATGGTCCGCCATCGCTACGGTGATTATTATTAGCCTGGGCCTGGTGCAGATGACGGTGCTGGCACGCATTGTCGACAACCACGAGTTTGGTCTGCTGACCATCTCGCTGGTGATTATCGCGCTGGCCGATACGCTGTCGGATTTTGGGATTGCCAACTCGATTATCCAGCGCAAAGAGATCAGCCATCTTGAACTCACCACGTTGTACTGGTTGAACGTCGGCCTGGGCTTATTGGTGTTTGCGCTGGTGTTTTTGCTTAGTGATGTGATTGCCTCGGTGCTGCATGCACCGAAGCTCGCGCCACTGATTAAAACGCTGTCATTTGCTTTTATTGTCATTCCCCACGGCCAGCAGTTCCGTGCACTCATGCAAAAGGAACTCGAGTTTTCAAAAATTGGCTCCATTGAAACAGTCTCCGTGATGGCGGGCTTTACCGTGACCGTGGGGGCGGCGATGTATTACCCGTTCGCCATGACCGCCATCGTCGGCTACCTGGTAAACACTGTGGTACGTACCTCTCTGTTTGGCTTCTTTGGCCGCAAGATTTACCGCCCGGGCCTGCATTTTTCACTGAAGTCCGTCGGCTCGAACCTCAAGTTTGGCGCGTGGCTGACTGCGGATAGCATTATCAATTATGTGAATACCAACCTTTCAACGCTGGTGTTGGCGCGGATCCTTGGCGCGAGCATCGCCGGGGGCTACAACCTCGCTTATAACGTGGCGGTGGTGCCACCGATGAAACTCAACCCGATTATCACCCGCGTGCTGTTTCCGGCATTTGCCAAGATTCAGGATGACACCGACAAGTTACGCCTCAATTTCTACAAGTTGCTGTCGATTGTCGGAATCATCAACTTCCCCGCGCTGCTCGGCCTGCTGGTGGTATCGAACAATTTTGTACCGCTGGTGTTTGGTGAGAAGTGGCAGTTTATTACGCCAATTCTGCAACTGCTATGCGTTGTGGGGCTGCTGCGTTCTATCGGTAACCCGATTGGGTCATTACTGATGGCAAAAGCGCGAGTGGATATCAGCTTTAAATTCAACGTCTTCAAAACCTGTCTGTTTATCCCGGCGATCATTGTCGGCGGCCATCTTGCTGGCGCACTGGGCGTGACGCTCGGCTTCCTGTTCGTGCAGGTGGTGAACACCGTTCTGAGTTATTTCATCATGATTAAACCGGTGCTGGGGTCCAGTTATCGCCAGTACATTCAGAGCATCTGGCTACCGTTTTACCTTTCGATTCCAACCATTGTGGTGAGTAGTGCGCTGGGAATTGCCCTGAAAGGCCATCTCGCGCTCGGCTTGCTGGTGGGCGTACAAATCGCGGCTGGCGCATTGGCCTTTATCGTCATGCTGGTGCTTTCCCGCAATGCGCTGGTGGTTGAGATGAAGCGCCAGTTCTGCCGTAACGACCGTTTAAAAACACTGCTTCGCGCAAGCTAAAACCCCTTAATAAGAGGTCTGATTTATATGAAATTACTAATTCTTGGCAACCACACTTGCGGCAACCGCGGTGACAGCGCCATTTTGCGCGGACTGATCGATGCGATTACCACCATTGATGACACCGTGCAGGTTGATGTGATGAGCCGTTATCCGGTGAGTTCCGCCTGGCTGCTGGGCCGCCCGGTTATGGGCGACGGCTTGTATAAGCAGATGAAGCAGCACAACAACGCGGTTGGGCTGATGGGGCGGGTAAAGAAAGTGCTGCGCCGCAAGTATCAACACCAGGTTTTGCTGGCGAAAGCCACTGACAACGGGCGCCTGCGCAATATCTCCATCCCGCAGGGCTTTATTGATTTTGTGAAATCGCTGCAAAAATATGACGCGATTATTCAGGTCGGCGGCTCATTTTTTGTCGATCTATACGGCGTTTCTCAGTTCGAGCACGCGCTGTGTAGCTTTATGGCGAAAAAACCGGTGTACATGATTGGCCATAGCGTTGGGCCATTCCAGGACCCGCAGTTTAATCACCTGGCGAGTTATGTTTTCGGTAATGCCGAGTCGCTGATATTGCGTGAGTCCGTCAGCCTTGATTTGATGAAGCAAAGCAATATTGATAGCAGCAAAGTGGAGCAGGGTGTCGACACCGCCTGGCTGGTGGATCATCACAATGACAGTTTTGTACCGAGCTACGCGGTGCAGCATTGGCTGGAAACCATCAAGCGCAAGAAAACCGTCGCTATTACGCTGCGTGAACTGGCACCTTTCGACAAACGCCTTGGCACCACGCAGCAGGCCTATGAACAAGCATTCGCCTCAGTCGTGAATCGTGTCATTGACCAGGGTTACCAGGTGCTGGCGTTGTCGACTTGTACCGGTATCGATAGCTACAACAAAGATGACCGCATGGTGGCGCTCAACCTACGCCAGTATGTGAATGATCCTGAACAATACCATGTGGTGATGGACGAACTTAACGACCTTGAAATGGGCAAGATTCTTGGCGAATGCGAACTGACGGTTGGCACGCGCCTGCATTCCGCCATCATTTCCATGAACTTTGGCACGCCTGCGATTGCTATCAATTACGAACACAAATCAGCGGGCATTATGAAACAGCTTGGCATGCCGGAAATGGCAATTGAAATTCGCCAGTTGTTGAATGGCTCGCTACAGAGCGTGGTGGCGGATGTGCTGGGGCAATTACCAGCAATTAACGAACGCCTGGCTCATGCGGTGCGCGCCGAACGTGAAGATGGTTTGCGCATGGTGGAATCGGTAATCAAGCGTGTTAAGGGGGAAAAATGAAAGTTGGCTTCTTCCTACTCAAATTCCCTGTGGCTTCCGAGACCTTTGTGCTCAACCAGATAACGGCATTTATCGATATGGGTTATGAGGTGGAAATTGTCGCCATCCAGAGGGGGGATTTGACCAACACGCACTCGGCATTCAAAGAGTACGATCTGGCGGCGAAAACCACCTGGCTGATGGACGAGCCTTCGGGGAAGGCAGCAAAACTGCAATCTCGAGCCTTGAACACTCTGCGTGGCGTACTTCGCCCGCAGACCTGGCGCGCGCTAAATTCTAAACGCTATGGTGAGGAGGCGCGCAATCTGATCCTTTCCTCTATTTGTGGCCGTAACCCGCAAACCGTAAAGGCTGATGTATTTATCGCCCACTTCGGCCCGGCGGGTGTGACGGCGGCAAAGCTGCGTGAACTGGGGCTGCTTAAAGGCAAAATTGCCACAGTGTTCCACGGCATTGATATTTCAGGGCGCGAGGCGCTTGCGCACTACACACCGGAATATCAGAAACTCTTTACCCGTGGCGATTTGATGCTGCCGATAAGCAATTTATGGGCGGGGCGTTTGCAAAAAATGGGCTGTCCGCCGAGCAAGATTACCGTTTCGCGTATGGGCGTGGATATGGAGCGGTTTTCGCAGCGCTGCGTGAAAGCTCCGGCCAAAACATTGGAGATTATTTCGGTAGCGCGATTGACCGAGAAGAAAGGTTTGCATGTCGCAATCGAAGCCTGCCTGCTGCTCAAAGAACGCGGCGTGAAGTTCCGTTACAACATCCTCGGTATTGGTCCGTGGGAAACGCGTCTGCGTACGCTTATCGAACAAAATCAGCTTGATGACGTGGTATTTATGCCGGGCTTTAAGCCGAACCATGAAGTGAAAGCGATGCTCGATGAGGCCGATGTGTTCTTACTGCCGTCGATAACCGGTGAAGATGGCGATATGGAAGGCATCCCGGTGGCGCTAATGGAGGCGATGGCGGTGGGTCTTCCGGTTATTTCCACCGTACATAGCGGTATTCCAGAACTCATAGACGCGGGACGTTCCGGTTGGTTGGTGCCAGAAAAAGATGCGCCAGCACTCGCGGATACGTTGCAGGCATTCGGCAACATCGAAGCAAATGAGCTGAAACCGATGCTTAACCTTGCCCGCGCCAAAGTCGAAACTGAATTTAACCAGCAAGTTATCTACCAGCAGTTAGCTCGCCAGTTACAGATGCTATGAATGTAATGAGGACGTATGCACAAAAAATCTAAAAATCCCCACATTTCCTTCTCCTCCTCCCGCCGCAAATTACTTAAAGCCAGTTCAGTACTGGCTGCGGTGCCATTCATCGTACCTCGTAGCCTATTTGCCACAGGCCTTCAAAGCGAGGCCAACGTGCAAAAATTCTATAGCGGTGACTGGATTACCGCCTTCAAACAAGCATTCTCAGCCGCTGATATCGTGACCGTTCCGGCCGATTTGGTCTGCGACAACATCAATACCGCCATTTTTATGCCTGAAGGCAAAACCTTGCATGTCGCTGGTGGTTTAAAGGGCAACGGCAAAGGGCGTTTTGTATTGCAGGATAGCTGCCAGATTCTGGGTGAGAAGGGTGGGCGGTTTAATAATATCACCCTCGATGTGCGTGGCTCTGACTGCACTATCAAAGGCATCGATATGAGCGGTTTTGTACCGGTCACGCAGATCTATATTGGTGGCAAAGAGAAGCGTACCATGCGCAACCTGGTGATTGACCAGATTACTGTGCACGATGCGAACTACGCGATTTTGCGCCAGGGTTTCCATAATCGAATGGAAAACGTGAAGATCACTAATGGCCATTTTAGCCACTTGCAGGGCGATGCTATCGAATGGAATGTGGCTATCAACGACCACAACCTGCTTATCTCCGACCATGTGATTGAAAACATTGACTGTACCAATGGAAAGATTAACTGGGGCATTGGGATTGGGCTTGCGGGAAGTACTTACGACAATGAGTATCCGGAAGACCAGGCGGTGAAGAATTTTGTGGTGGCAAATATCACTGGCAGCAATTGCCGGCAGTTAATACATGTCGAGAATGGCAAACACTTTGTTATCCGTAATATTAAGGCACGGAATATTAATCATACTTTCAGCCAGGAAGCGGGAATTGATAACGCCACAATAGCAATTTATGGCTGTGATAATTTCGTGATTGATAATATCGATATGAAAGAGAGTGCGGGGTTTCTTATTGGTTATGGTGTGATCAAGGGTAAGTATTTATCTATTCCGCAAAATTTTAAACTAAACGATATAGCGCTTGATAATACTCACATGCAGTATAAAAGCCGTGGAATACAGATTTCTTCGGGTAACGCGACGTCGTTCGTTGCCATCACCAATGTGGCGCTGAAGCGTGCAACACTTGAGTTGCATAACAAACCGCAACACTTGTTTCTGCGCAACGTTGACGTCATGCAGTACGCTGAAACTGGACCTGCGCTGAAGCTTAACTTCGACCTGCGCAAAGACGTGCGTGGCCGCTTTATGGCTAAGGGTGATACGCTGCTCTCACTTGCGAATGTGCGCGCTGTGAATGAGAAGGGGCAGAGTTCGGTGGATATCGACCGGGTTGACCATCAGCATGTGAACACGAGTGGGCTGAATTTTGTGCTGCCAGTAGCGACTAAGTAGATTGTCAAATCACATTGCGAATTTTCCGAGCTTTTGCAATGCATAAATCAAGGTTTTGGTTTTGCGTACTTTATTGAGAACGTTAAGATGAAGTACTAATTATGGGGATCAATTCATGCTGGCATCAGCGCACGAAAAGACTATAATCCCCCAACCATTTTGAGGTGGGCTTGAATATGATTAATTTGAAAGCAGTTATTCCGGTAGCAGGCTTGGGCATGCATATGTTGCCCGCAACAAAAGCTATCCCAAACGAGATGTTACCGATCGTCGATAAGCCGATGATCCAATATATCGTCGACGAGATCGTAGCTGCTGGTATCAAGGAAATCGTACTGGTAACGCATTCATCCAAGAATGCTGTTGAAAACCACTTCGACACATCTTATGAGCTTGAAGCTCTGCTTGAGCAGCGTGTTAAACGCCAGTTGCTCGCTGAGGTTCAGTCGATCTGCCCTCCGGGCGTGACGATTATGAACGTACGTCAGGCTCAACCGCTAGGCCTTGGTCACTCCATTTTGTGCGCCCGCCCGATTGTTGGCGACAATCCATTTGTTGTGGTATTGCCTGACGTTATCCTTGATGGCGCAAGTGCTGACCCATTGCGTTATAATTTAGCTGCTATTGTTGAGCGTTTCAGAGAGACAGGGCGCAGCCAGGTTCTGGCAAAACACATGCCTAACGTTGATTTGTCTGAGTACTCAGTTATCACAACGGAAGAACCGCTAGATAATGATGGGCAGATTGGCCGCATTGTCGAGTTTGTAGAGAAACCGGATGAACCACAAACACTGGATTCCGATCTGGCCGCGGTAGGGCGCTATGTTCTGTCAGCTGATATCTGGGCTGAACTCGAGAAAACCGAGCCGGGTGCCTGGGGACGTATCCAGCTTACCGATGCCATCGCTGCACTTAATAAAAAGCAAGCGGTTGAAGCTGCATTGATGACTGGCGAAAGCTACGACTGCGGCAAGAAAATGGGTTATATGCAGGCATTTGTGCAGTATGGTCTGCGTAACCATAAAGAAGGTCAGAAGTTCAGGGATAGCATTCAGAAGTTGCTGGCTCGCTGAGCGTTTTAGAACAGTGATGACGAGTATGTGATGCAGAACGGCAATCAATAGTGGCGGTGAGGTTACTTCTTAGAAACCTTGCCAAGACTGATTGCCGTTTTTTTTGAGTTGCATGTTACAAAGTGTGTTTGCTGGTTTTTGATTTTTTGCAAGGCATTCGAATGAACAAAAGAGGGTAGCCATCACAGAAGCTACTGACACTGTAAGCTCTTGTTCATTCGAATGTTTCGTAAAATTTAGCCAGACATAGAGCACGAAATTTGTTCTATGCATAAGTGTTTAGTGTTCTGGTAGCTGTTAAGCCAGGGGCGGTAGCATGGCTGGAGTAAATTATTCCCCTTTTGCATTACCTATTCTTACCTCAATTAATTCAAACGTCCGATATTCATTTATCGAAGAAAATCACTACAAGATTAAAGAGAGATTGCTTCCGTGAAAATTCTTGTTACTGGTGGGGCCGGCTTTATTGGCTCTGCGGTCGTTCGTCATATTATCAATAATACTCAAGACAGCGTCGTTAACGTCGATAAATTAACCTATGCAGGTAATCTTGAATCATTGGCAGAAGTTTCTGGCAATGATCGCTATGCTTTTGTACAGGCAGATATTTGCGACAAAAACGCCATTGATAAAGTTTTTGCCGAACATCAACCGGATGCGGTGATGCACCTGGCCGCTGAAAGCCATGTAGATCGTTCAATTACCGGACCTGCTGAGTTTATCGAAACTAACATTGTTGGTACTTATACACTGCTGGAAGCAGCACGTGCGTATTGGTCACAATTAAACGAAGATCGTAAAGTAAGTTTCCGTTTCCACCATATTTCTACTGATGAAGTTTATGGTGATTTGCCGCATCCTGATGAATGTGCGGCAGGTACAGATCTTCGGCTATTTACCGAAACAACTTCATATGCTCCAAGCAGTCCTTACTCTGCATCGAAAGCATCCAGCGATCATTTAGTTCGTGCCTGGCAGCGGACCTACGGTCTGCCTTGCGTCGTAACTAACTGTTCAAATAACTACGGTCCATATCACTTCCCTGAAAAATTGATACCATTGGTTATTCTCAACGCACTTGAAGGCAAGAATTTGCCTGTCTATGGGAAAGGCGATCAGATCCGTGACTGGCTATATGTTGAAGATCACGCTCGCGCACTTTATACCGTGGTGACTCAAGGTTCTCTCGGTGAGACTTACAACATTGGTGGTCATAATGAGAAGAAAAACCTCGACGTTGTTTTGACTATATGCGATCTGCTGGACGAACTAGTTCCAAAGAATACCTCTTACCGTGAACAAATAACCTATGTTGCTGACCGTCCGGGGCATGACCGCCGTTATGCTATTGATGCCAGTAAAATTAGCAACGATTTGAACTGGAAACCACAAGAGACATTTGAAAGCGGGATTCGCAAAACGGTTGAGTGGTATTTAACCAATCAACAATGGGTAGATAATATTAAAAGCGGAGCCTATAAA
>Ga0105251_10003456_pt1 | contig 11462 bp, 9 predicted proteins | sample KBSS64metaG_FD_80424 | JGI IMG/M metagenome (GOLD analysis project Ga0105251, IMG submission 80424) | Switchgrass rhizosphere microbial communities from Kellogg Biological Station, Michigan, USA - KBS S6-4 metaG | ecosystem: Host-associated > Plants > Roots > Rhizosphere > Soil | place...
AACCGAAAGCCTTTCAGAACGTCAGCGCGTTGCAAGGTTTCGCCGAAGCGATGTCGTCGATGGGATACGAAATCGTCAACCAGGTCAGACAGATCCGCTTCATCGCCGCCAACGCGCGAATCGCCGGTCGCCTCGATCTGCCGGAAAGCGCAAAGGTCGCCGAAATCCGTCGCGTGCGGCTGCTCGATCGTGAACCGGTCTCGCTCGAAATCACCTGGCTGCCGGAAGCATTGGGCAAGCGCATTGCCAACGCCGACCTCGTCACGCGCGACATCTTTCTGATTCTGGAGAACGATTGCGGCGTGCCGCTCGGCCACGCCGACGTCTCGATCGACGCCATTCTGGCCGACGACGAAATCGCCGCAGCATTGAGCGTGGATGAAGGCAGCCCGGTACTTCGGATCGAACGCCTCACGCACGCCGCGGACGGCACGCCGATCGATTACGAATACCTCTATTTTCGCGGCGACGCGTTTCGCTACCGCTTGCGCGTCGACCGTCAAAAAGAACAGAACAGCACAAGGAACACGCAATGAACACACACGTGATCGAGTACGACGTGGTGGTGGTGGGCGGCGGGACCGCCGGTCCGATGGCCGCCGTCAAGGCGAAAGAGCAGAACCCCGATCTCAAGGTGCTATTGCTCGAAAAGGCCAACGTCAAGCGCAGCGGCGCGATTTCGATGGGTATGGACGGCCTGAACAACGCGGTCATCCCCGGCCATGCGACGCCCGAGCAATACACGAAGGAAATCACCATTGCCAACGACGGCATCGTCGATCAGGCGGCCGTGTACGCCTACGCCCGGCACAGCTTCAAGACGATCGAGGAACTCGACCGCTGGGGCGTGAAGTTCGAGAAAGACGGCACCGGCGACTACGCGGTGAAGAAAGTGCACCACATGGGCTCGTATGTTCTGCCCATGCCGGAAGGTCACGACATCAAGAAAGTGCTCTACAGGCAGCTCAAACGCGCGCGCGTCGCGATCACCAATCGCATTGTCGTTACGCGCGTGCTGACCGATGCGCAAGGACGCGCGTGCGGCGTGCTGGGTTTCGATTGCCGCACGGCGGATTTTTACGTGGTGCGCGCCAAGGCGGTCATTCTCAGTTGCGGCGCCGCCGGCCGGCTCGGCTTGCCCGCGTCCGGCTACCTGATGGGCACCTATGAAAACCCCACCAACGCCGGCGACGGTTACGCGATGGCTTATCACGCCGGCGCTGCGTTAGCCAATCTCGAGTGTTTCCAGATCAACCCGCTCATCAAGGACTACAACGGCCCCGCCTGCGCTTATGTGACCGGCCCGCTTGGCGGTTTCACGGCGAACGGCAAGGGCGAACGCTTCATCGAGTGCGATTACTGGAGCGGTCAGATGATGTGGGAGTTCTATCAGGAGTTGCAGAGCGGCAATGGTCCGGTGTTTCTGAAACTCGACCATCTCGCCGAGGAAACCATCCAGACCATCGAGCAGATCCTGCACACCAACGAGCGCCCGAGCCGGGGACGCTTTCATGCGGGACGCGGCACCGATTACCGCGAGCAGATGATCGAAATGCACATCTCCGAAATCGGCTTTTGCAGCGGCCACAGCGCCTCCGGCGTCCATGTGAACGAGCGCGCCGAGACCACGGTTGCCGGTCTCTACGCCGCCGGCGACATGGCCGCGGTGCCGCACAACTATATGCTCGGCGCGTTCACCTATGGCTGGTTCGCGGGCCGCAACGCCGCGCAATACGTCGAAGGCCGTGAACATGCGGCCCTCGATAGCGAGCAGATCGACGCCGAGCGGACACGCATCTACGCGCCGCTCGAACGGGAGACGGGGCTGGCTCCGGCGCAGGTCGAATACAAGCTGCGCCGCATGGTGAACGACTATCTTCAACCGCCGAAGGTCACGCGCAAGATGGAAATCGGCCTGCAACGCTTCGCCGAAATCGCCGCCGACATCGAGCAGATCAAGGCCGACAACCCGCACGAACTGATGCGCGCCGCCGAGGTTCGGGCGATTCGCGACTGCGCGGAAATGGCGGCGCACGCATCGCTGTATCGCACGGAAAGCCGCTGGGGCTTGTACCACCATCGCGTCGATTATCCGCAGCGCAACGACGCGGAGTGGATTTGCCACACGCATCTGAGGAAAGACGCAACGGGCCGCATGGTCAGCGAGAAACGCGCCGTGCAACCGTACGTGGTGCCGCTCGACGATCGCGAGAGCCACGCCTATCAGAACCTGCGCATCGGCGAACCCGCGCTCGCCGACGCTTGAGGAGCGACCATGTCCACCACACCGCACGACATTTTTCAGCGCAGCGCCGCGCCCGTCACGATCGATGAAGACAAGTGCATCGCCGACAAAGGCTGCACCGTTTGCGTCGACGTCTGCCCGCTCGATCTGCTCGCGATCGATCTGAGCAAGGGCAAGGCGTACATGAAGTTCGACGAATGCTGGTACTGCATGCCTTGCGAGAAAGATTGCCCGACCGGCGCGGTCAGGGTCGATATTCCGTATCTGCTGCGCTAGCCGCGAAGGAACGCATGCAACGCACGCCATGCATGCAACGCACGATCGACTCGCGCATTGAACGCACCTGCTGCATCGGCTCACTCCAGACCTCTTTCAGCTCATGACCGATATTTCGCTTCCGCTTACGTTCGACCCCGATTCGCTCGATCCCGAAGCCGCCGAACTACTGCCGCGCCTCGCGTCCGCGGATGCCGCGGTGCGCCGCATCGCCCTGCTGGCGCTCGCCGACCTCGAGGACGAAGCGGTGCTCGGCCCGATCGTCGCCGCGTTGCGCCACGACGCGTCGCCGCAAGTGCGCGCGCAGGCCGCCCAGGTGCTCGGCGCGTGGGAACGCGCCGACGTGGTTCAGGCGCTCTGCGAAACGTTGACCGACCGTGCCGACGACGTGCGCGCGGCCGCCGCGCAGAGTCTGTCGAATCTGAAGGAGCCGCGCTCGGGGCCGCTGCTCGCGCCGTGGGCCGGCCATCGCGATCCGTTCGTGCGCCAGGCGGCGCTGCGCGGTTTGCGCGAACTGCGTCATGCGGGTGCGCTCGCCCCCGCGCTGGCCGCGCTGACGGCGAGCGAAGACGGTGTGCGGCTGGAAGCAGTGAGCGTGCTCGGCTGGTTGAAGAGCGAGCGCGCGCTCGGCCCCCTTACCGTCATTGCGACGGACGATCCGAACGCCGCCGTGCGTCGCGCGGCGATCGGCGCGTTGGGTGTCGAAGCGGCGGACACGGAGCAAACCATCGTCGCGCTGCTTCGCGCACTGCGCGACTCCGCCTGGCAGGTCCGCGAGGAAGCCGCGGCCACGCTCGGCAAACTGCGCGCGGCGGAGGCACGCGACCCGCTGATCACGGCTCTCGACGACGACTACTGGCAAGTGCGTTTGCAGGCGGTCCGGGCGCTAGGCAAGCTCCGCGATGCGACGACCGGCGCCGTGATCGCCGTGCTGCTCACGCATGCCATCAGCAATCTGCGCAAGGAAGCCGCCTTGTCGCTCGGCGAACTCCGCGACCGCGCGTCGCTGCCGCTCTTGCAGGCCGCCGCGACCGATCCCGATCCGGAAGTGCGCAAAGCCGTGCGCATCGCGCTGGCGCAGATCGACGAGGGACACTGATGCATGCGCCCGAACGCGTCACCCTTCATGCCGCGACAGCGCGACTTTCGCTGACGTGGCATGAAGGACAGACTCAATGGATCGACAACGCGACGCTCAGGGAGCGTTGCCCCTGCTCGACCTGTCGCCGCATGGCACAGTCGGGCGCGGCGCCGCGAAGCGAGCCGCGCATCGCGATTGTCGAGATTCAGCCGATGGGCTACGGCGTGCGGATCGTGTTCAGCGATGGGCACGCGCAAGGCATTTATCCGTGGGAATATCTGGCCGGCATCGCGCACACGCCTGTTGGGCCATGATCGTTACGTCGGCCAGGCGGACCCCGCTGTTGCGCGAGGTCCGGTGACATCTAGGCGGCACGCCATTTCGCATCCGCCACCACCAGCTTCTTCGGGATCAGCTTCAAACTGGTGAACGTGTCGGCGATCTGTTGCTGGTAGTCGAGCGTCGCCGCATCGACCGGCTGCACGCCGTAGCTCGTGCGCTGCAGCGCCACCTCGAGCGTGGCCGCGTCGAGACCGACGAGCGGCGCTAACTGGCTGGCGACGGCTGGAATATTGTCGCGGCTCCATCGATCCACCTGATCGAGTTCGGCGAGGAGTTCGCGCAGCAACTGCGGCTGCGTGTCGGCGAACTTGCGCGCGGCGACGTAGTACTGCGTATTGCGCACGAGACCTTCGCCATTGGCGATCACCCGCGCGTTCGCCTGCCGCTCGACAGCGGCCAGGTACGGGTCCCAGATCACCCATGCGTCGACACTGTTTTGCACGAAGGCCGCGCGCGCGTCGGCCGGTGTCAGAAACGCGGGCTGAATGTCGCTGTATGAAAGCCCCGCATTCTGCAAGGCCTTGACCAGCAGAAAGTGCACGTTCGATCCGCGGTTCAGCGCGACTTTCTTGCCGCGCAAATCCTTCACCGAGCGAATCGGCGAATCATGCGGCACGACGATCGCCTCGCCCTTGGGCGCCGGCGGCTCGTGGCCGATATACGCGAATTCGACCCCGCCGGCCTGAGCAAAAATCGGCGGTGTCTCTCCGACCGAGCCGACATCCACCGCGCCCGCATTCAAGCCTTCGAGAAGCTGAGGCCCCGCGGGAAATTCGAGCCATTGCACGGACACGCCCTGGGCGGCCAGCCGCTTCTCCAACGTGCCACGCGCTTTCAACACCACGAAGTTGCCGTATTTCTGAAAGCCGATCCGCAAGGTTTTACCCTTGGACGGCGTCTGAGCCAGAGCCCGTTGCACGGACCAGGGCGCCCCAGCGGCCAGGGCTGCCGCGCTTGCGGCAGCGGCTTTCAGCAGCGTGCGCCGGCGTGGATCGAGCGAGTCGAAGGCTGCCGGTGTGTCCGAAGCGTCCGTTGAAATAGAAGAGCCCGATGTATCGCGAGAATCCATAAGCTTGCCAGATGAGAGGTTAAGTGAGCCGCTTGCCAAATGATTCGACGTTAGCGGGCCGCGCGGCGCACGGCAACTAAGCAAAGTTCATAAGGTTATGAGCGGCTTCCCGAATTCACGCAAACGATTCGCAACGGTCCGATCAATCTTCTACCGCGCCACAGAGATTGCCGCGGCGGCGATGCCCGACCGCGCGATTGATCGCGATGACGGCGTCATTCCGGTCCGCTGGGCGGATCAGATGAATGACATTGCTTCTGAGGTAACTGGCGAGCGAGTGCCGCTCTCTCTTCGGCAAAGCGGCAATGAGCGGCAGAACCTGCCGCAACGGTTCGATCGTATTGAGCATGTTCCACTGCTGTCCGGTATGGTAGGTTTCCGCCAACGCGTCTCTCGCCAACCCGGATACCAATTGAGTAAACCGCTCGTTGCGAGGGAGTGCCTGGACCTGATTGCACAACTCCCCGAACCGGCTGCGCGAAGCAACGATCGCCTCGTCGCCGTCGCCGTCGCCGCCGAATTGCAGCACATACCTGGACACGGCAGTTTCGAGAAGCTGGGCACGACGATCGGGAGGGAGTTCGCCGATGCGGCGAAGCGCTGGCGAGGTGCCGCTCAATCCCTGGGCAGCCGGGTTGGAAAACGCCTCGATCTCGCTGACGACGGCTGCGGCAATCGATTCGATGCGCCCCAGCGCTTCGGGCAACCAGACTGTCGCCGAGCGGCTGGTCATTGCGAGCCGGCCAAGGCTCGTGGCATCCACATAGGCACTCAACGCGGTGCCTACCCCATGAGGAAGCTCACGCTCGATTGCCTCGGGTGGACTCGGGGGACGGGACGATAGGCCTGTTGGCCGCGCCCCCAGCGAGCGACTTCGCCGCTGCTCCGGACTAGCTGTCGCGGCATGGGTCGTCGTGCCCGGCGTTTCATCTCCAGCGCTGCTGGAGCGGTTCGTGGATATGCAAATCCCCATGGGTATCCCCCGGCAATCATTCGGTGCCATTTGAAACGATCATCTTGAGCAATCCCATAAGGCCGCGGAGGTCGATGACCGCAATATGTTGTACACAGGCGAAAGCTCGTCATTTACGTGGCTGCTTTTTTTGCCGATTAGGCCCGCTCTCGAATGGTCCCGCCACGCGTTGCATCAACATTCCCTCACAAGAAAATAAGGAAATCCTGAGCGAAAGCAGATGGCTTTTTTGAAATATTGGCACGGTAAGATCGCGTACTCGATGGATATACGGCGCGCCGCTTGCGCAAAGCTTTTCGCACGATAAACGATGCGTCGTGCGCTCCGGTCAATACGGAACGCACGACGTTCTAGCGCCGCGAGCCGATATCGCGTCATGAGTCAATCGCCGTTGATTAGCTGAATCCATAAAAAGGAAAAGACAATTGAAAAAACGCGAATCGCCATTCAGGGAATCGTATTGCATGACGTCCGTATCACGCGTCACGATTGGCGCGTTGGTGCTGTCGGCTGCGCTATCCGCTGAATCCGCTTCAGCGGCGAGTACGTGGACGGACACGTCGGCGCCCGTTACGACGCAATGGGGAACAGTCAACGAGCCGTCATTGCCCGCGGCCGTTTGCAAACCGATCGCCGCATCGCTGACACCCGTCATGGGCTCGATCGATTTCGCGGATGCGAACGCGTCATTCTCCCAACCGGATACGGCGCGCATCCAGGCCGCGATCGACGCATGCCCGTCCGGCCAGGCCGTCAAACTCACGAAGGGCGCCTCGGGCGAATCGGCCTTTCTCAGCGGTCCGCTTACGCTCAAGTCGGGCGTGTCGTTGTGGATCGACGGCGGGGTGACGCTCTTCGCGTCGCGCAATCCCGCTGACTTCGACAATGGCGTGGGAACGTGCGGCACCGCGACGGCGTCGAACATCAAATCGTGCAATCCGCTCATTCTCGCGAAGAGCACGGCGGGCAGTTCGATCGTGGGCGACGGCACCATCGACGGCCGCGGCGGCAGCCTGCTCACCCGCGGTCCGAATGCGGGCGCGCGTACCTGGTGGGACGTCGCGTACCAGAACAAGACGGCGGGGCTCTACCAGCAGAATCCGCGGCTCGTGCAGATAACCGGCGGCTCCGCATTTACGCTCTATCGCATTACGTTGCAGAATTCGCCGAACTTTCACGTGGTCACCGATGGCGTCGCCGGCGTGACGGCATGGAACATCAAGATCCTTACTCCGAGCCTCGCATATAGCGTGAGCGGTTACGCCTGTCCGGCCGGCACCACGCCGGACGCGATCACGCCCGCCACCTGTTTCACGCCGGAGACCGCGAAGAACACCGATGGTTTCGACCCCGGCCAGTCGACCAATGTGCTGCTCGCCTACTCGTACATCAGCACGGGGGACGACCATGTGGCGATCAAGGCGAGCAAATCGCCCGGCAGCAACAATCTGACATTCGCGCACAACCACTTCTATTATGGACACGGCATGTCGATCGGAAGCGAGACGAATGCCGGCGTGAGCCATGTTTCCGTCACCGACATGACGATCGACGGCAACGATAGTCCCAGTGGAAACGGCTTGCGTATCAAGTCGGATTCATCGCGTGGCGGCAAGGTGAGCAACGTCACCTACAGCCAGGTGTGCATGCGCAACGTTGCCCGGCCGCTGGTATTCGATCCGTTCTACAGTTCGTCGACGGGCACGCTGTATCCCAACTTCACCGGCATCACGATCAGCGGCTTGCACTATCTGGGCAGCACGCAATACGGTGGAGGCCGTATCACGTTCCAGGGCTACGAGCAAAACGGTCAAAAGAATCCGCTCGTCATTGCATTGAACAATGTCGTGTTCGACGGCACGCAGCCGCTTTTCGACAAGGACATCGCGACGCACTATACGCTCGGTCCGGGTCCTGTGAGCTTTTCGAATGAGATCGTGACGTCGACCTCGAATGACGTGACGGTGTCGGGTTCGCCGGGCAATGCGACGCCCGTCGATTGCAGCAGCGCGTTCGTTCCGCTCAACTACGTGCTGCCGGCTTCGCCTATCTGAGCAGCGGCTTCGATGAGGATCGAGCCGCGCGCGGTTCGACCTGGCGGATGCCCTTCCCGTTACCCCGGCCGCTGGCCAAATCCGCCAGCCGGCCGGCTATTGAACCCGGGCTGGCGTAAAAAGCCGCTTGCGTGCTCGCTGGCGGACCCCACGCGAAGATTCACTACCGCTTGCGCAGCGCGCGCCCTATAACGTAGATGCAGGGCGATTATTACGTGTCGGCGGTCCACAAAATTCGTCGACACTGCCAGTTCGCACGCCACTCTCCGTCCGGCAACTCCGCTCGGCGCACTGCACTTCTCTTTTCCGACAACCTGAACCTGGGTCTCGGGCATCAGCCCCGCAGACCCGAAGGACGCGCGCGTCCGACGATCCCAGGTAGACGACGATTTCGGCGCTCGCGAATGTCCATGCGCATGGATCGAAAACCCGATGTTTTCCAGGAGCCAACATGAAAACACGATTGATGATTGCTTCCGCAGCAGGCTTGTTTGTCCTCGCCGGCTTCGCGCATTCGCAAGGGATGCCCGATACGCCGCAGCCTGCCGCGCAGCAAAACGCCACGACCCAGGATGCCGCCCCCGGCGCGGCGACCCAGGCATACGGCGGCATGCCCGATACGAAAATGCAAGCCGGCGCCAAACGTGCAAGACCCTGTGGCACGGGCCCGCAATGCGACCTCTTTTTCGGTGGGAGCTAGACACACACTGACGGCGTCCGGCACGCCGACGGAAAACGCCGGACGCCCGCGCTACAGCAGCGCGACCACCCGCACATCGCCCTGCTCGGCCGAGGCGACCACCTTCTCGCCGATGCGCCGGAACGTGATCGACACCGACGCATCGCCCACTCGCAGATCGCCGAGTTCGAGCCAGTCGATACCTTCGGGAAGCATGGGCTGCTCGATCAGCACTTCGCGGCGCTCCGCGTCGATGGTGATGCCAAGGCATGCTTCGAGCATCATGAACGGCGAACCCGCAGCCCATGCCTGCGGCAAACAGGCGACCGGATAAGCGGTGGGCGGCTCGCCACGGCGCCGCGGGAAACCGCAGAAGAGCTCCGGCAAGCGCATGTCGAAGTTGACCGCGGCCTCGAACAACGCCTGCAGCAGCCGCACCGCCGACGCCTTGCCGCCGTAGCGCGACAGGCCGCGCGCGCAGATCGCGTTGTCGTGCGGCCAGACCGAGCCGTTGTGATACGCCATCGGGTTGAAACGCGACTGGCTCGCGGCCAGCGTGCGCACGCCCCAGCCGGTGTGGAACAGCGCGGAGTCGAGCGCGCGCACCACCGACTCGCCGCGCTCGCGCGTCGGCAAACCGAAGGCGAGCAGGTGCCCCGCGTTCGAGCCCATCACGCGGCACAGTTCGCCGTGGCCGTCGAGCGCGATGCCGTAAAAGCCCGCTTCCTCCATCCAGTACTTTTGCTCGACGCACTCGCGGATGCGCGTGGCGCGCGCCTTATAGTGCTTCGCCGGTTCATGCAGGCCGCGCAGCTTCGCGAAGTGCGCCATCGTGTCGAACGCGGCGCTCGCATACGCCTGCACTTCGACGAGCGCAATGGGGCCGTCGGGAAAACGGCCGTCGGCGTGAAACACCGAATCGTGGCTGTCCTTCCAGCCCTGATTCGCGAGCCCGCCGGCCGACTCGCGCTGGTAGTCCAGCAAGCCATGGCGGTTCTTGTCGCACACGCCCGCGACCCAATGCGCCGCGCGCTCCAGCGCCGGCCACAACTCGTCGACCAGCGCGAGGTCGCCGGTGCGCGCCGCGTAGGCGCCGGCCAGCACGATAAAGAGCGGCGTGCTGTCGACGCCGCCGTAGTAGAGCGCGAACGGCACCTCGCCGGTGGCGGCCATTTCGCCCTTGCGCATCTCGTGCATGATCTTGCCCGGCGCGGCGTCGCGAAACGGCGAATTCTCACGCGCCTGATGCTCGGCGAGAAAGCGCAGCACGCCGGCCGCCAGCTGCGGTTGAAGCCACAGTGTCTGCAGCGACGTGATGACCGCGTCGCGGCCGAACGGCGTCGAGAACCACGGGATGCCGGCGTAGGGATACGGGCCGGTGGCGAGGTCCGTGGTCAGGAGGCCGAGGTCGGCGAACGAGCGGTCGATCCATGCGTTGAAGAGCGGATTGCTCGAACGCACGCGCGCGGTGACGCGGCGCCGTTCGCGCATGACGAGGTGGGCGTCGACCAGCGCCGCGCGCACCGCGGCGCGGCCCACGCGTGGACGCTCCGCGTCGATTTGCGACAGATGGGCCTCGCTCAACGGATGCAAGGGTTGGGAGACATCGGCGCTCGGCCTGTCCGACTTCGCGACGACCTGCACGGCAACCGACAGATAAATCGACACGCACGCCTGCGCCGGCAGTTTCACCGTGTAGTCGGCGCGATCGGCAAAGAGCTTGTCCGGCTCCGGCGAGAAGGCGATCTGGACGTTGCGCGCCACGTCGTCGAGGCCGAGATAGCCGAGCAGCACCTCGCGGTTCTCGACCCGCGCCGGCTGGATGCGGCCCTGCTTGTCGCGCGTCAGGCCGCGCACTTCGAACATGTCGCGGAAGTCGCTGGCGAAGGAGATGGACAGCGGCACCACGGCATCGCTCGTGCCGTAGTTGGTGAGTTCGATGGCTTCGTTGAGCACGGTGCCCGAGAGCACGCGTATGCGCTCGACGTGGATCACGCCTTCCGGCGTGCTGTCGCCGCCGAGCGGCGGCAACGGACGGTTGGTCAGGTGCGCGGTGAACGAGGTGTTGTCGCTGCTGACGCTGCCCGACAGCAGCGACGGCGCACGGCCGCCGAAGGTGAGGCGGAGTTGCGAGAGGACGCGGGTGTCGTTGACGAACAGGCCGTCGTCGCGGCCGGTGATATCGCCGAGGGGATCGTTGACGATGAAAGTGTCGCCCGACTTCAGCACGTGCTGGGTGGCCGCGGCGACGTTGAGGTTTTCCGTCGGGATGAATGCGCCGTCGGGCTCGGGTTCGCGGTGGTCGATTCCGCCCGAGTGGGATAGGCCGCCGAGGGCTTCTGGCTGCTGCATCAGGGTCGCTCCTATGGGTTCGCTTGCGCGGTTCGCTTTCACTTTTTACTGCCGGTGATGAGGCGTGGTGCGGTCGCTTCCGATTGTAGAGGGTCCGTTCGCGTCAGACGACGTTATCAGGGCGGAGTTTCGGGTTTTTTGTGGCACGGGATGTGCGGTTTTGGTTTTTTTGCCTGGCGGCGCGGTTTTTTGTGGTGTTACGGGGTTGGGTTTTTGTTGCTGGGCTTTGGGCTTTGGCCTTTCCTTGATTTGTTAGTGGTCTATTAGTGTTGCCCCTGTGCGGGGCAATGCTCTCAACTTAAGCCTCAAAGAGCTTGTAAACGAGGCATTGCCCCTGTAAACTTCATCGCATAACTCACTGATAAATCAACGATATGAACTCAAATACCAG
>Ga0105251_10003459_pt1 | contig 11458 bp, 12 predicted proteins | sample KBSS64metaG_FD_80424 | JGI IMG/M metagenome (GOLD analysis project Ga0105251, IMG submission 80424) | Switchgrass rhizosphere microbial communities from Kellogg Biological Station, Michigan, USA - KBS S6-4 metaG | ecosystem: Host-associated > Plants > Roots > Rhizosphere > Soil | place...
CGCGTTTACCACCTTTTCTGGGAGATCTCTGCTGATGCTGGTGACCATGTCGAACAAAGAACTTCACCGTCTTTCCGTCATTCAGGCTGTTATTGAAAAACGTCTGCGTCGCCGTGATGCGGCCTCTCAGCTGGATCTTTCCGAGCGTCAGGTTCAGAGGCTGATGAACCGCTACCGCGAGTCTGGCGCAGCCGGTCTTACCGACGTGCGGCGTGGAAAGCCTGGCACGCACCGCATTGATGAGGCTCTGCGGCACCGCATACTGACGCTGCTACGTGAAAACTACGTGGGTTTCGGCCCCACTCTTGCCGCAGAAAAGCTTCAGGAACGTCACGGGATTACCATTTCCGTTGAGACGCTGCGATGCTGGATGACTGCGGACGGACTCTGGATCCCACACGCACGCCGTCAGACCCGGATTTATCAGCCGCGCCTGCGGCGGGATTGCCTTGGCGAGCTTATCCAGATCGATGGCTCACACCATGACTGGTTCGAAGGCCGCGCACCAAAATGCTGCCTTCTGGTTTATGTTGACGACGCGACCGGCCGTCTGATGCACCTGCGCTTCTGTCAGAGTGAGTCAGCCTTTGATTACATGGTGGCCCCCCGTGACTACATCGGTAAACACGGCAAGCCGGTGGCGTTTTACAGTGACAAACATGCGGTGTTCCGCGTCAGTTAGGCCGAAACACGGCGTACAGGCATAACGCAGTTCGGACGCGCGCTACACGATCTGAACATTGACCTTATCTGTGCCAACAGTTCGCAGGCCAAAGGCCGTGTCGAACGCGCCAATCTGACGCTGCAGGACCGGCTGGTTAAGGAGATGCGGCTGGAGAACATCACCGGCATTGATAACGCCAACGCCTGGATTGAAACGTTCATCAGCGACTTCAACCGTCGCTTTGCCAGACCGGCAAAATACCCCAAAAACCTGCACCGCACCGTCTCAGAAAGCAGCCCGGAGCTGGATGACATATTTGCTTGGCAGACGCTGCGTACGCTCTCAAAATCACTGACTTTTCAGTATGATAAGATTTTGTATCTGGTTGAACCCACTGAGGAAAACTCACGCATAGCCGGAGAAAAAATCCTGGCGTTTGACTACCCGGACGGCACGCTGTCATTCCGCTACGGCAGCAGAACGCTGGAATATCAGGTGTTCGATAAGCTGGACTGCATCAGTCAGGGACGTATTGTTGACAATAAAAGGCTTGGGGCGGTGCTGAAGCTGGCGCAGGAAAGCAGGACGAACTGGAAGCCTCAGGAAAAAGAGAACGCAGTCGTCATATGCCCAAAAGACGGGCGCAGATTCAGGCACAGCTCAGGGCAATTAATCCGGTTCTGGCTGAACCATAACTGTTTAAATCCAGCCTGAAAAAATGAGCTAACTACCCTTTTCTCTTCATCAGAATCAGCCGAAGGTGACATTTAAAAATGGTAAATCAGGGTGACATTATCAATTTGCATAGACAATGCGTGTAGCAGCTAAACTGAGATGTCCGTCTGGGAGATGCGGATATGGCCGCTTGGTTAACTGCTGAGGAACCTGTTATGACGGCTTCTGGTGCGGTGTTTTTCACATTGAATGAAGTTAACCGGCTTAAAATTCTTCACGCAGGATATTTTACAAAAAAGGAAGGTAACAAAACCGACTATAACCACCAAAGTGTGAAATAACACATGACCGCTGGAGCGCTGACTGGGCAAACGAAATTCCCTGTTTAACTAATTCAAGTAAGCACAAAACTCGCGGAGCGAGTGCTGATTCCTGTGTTCATCAGTAGTAAACAGTATTAAGTTGCACCAATGACTGACCATATAAAATAGCCCGGATATCCGGGCATTGAGTGTTACTTCAGAATATTATAGCGGTAAAGTAGCTTGCCAAAATCCTGCCTCATGCTGATGACTAGCAGTATGTGAACTGCGCTGCCGTCAAAATCATAAAGTACGCGGTATTCACCATCCACATCCAGTCTTTCCCGCAACAACAGCCCCCTGTCAGCCAGGTAAACGTTATAACGGTATCTTTCCGGGTCCTGAATGATTTTTGCTACAGATTCCATCAACAGGTCATCGACGAAGGTGGCCGCCTTTTGTGCCCCTACTGTCCCACTTTTATAGGACTCAATGTCTTTAAGGCACTGCTCTGCCAGAGGCGAGATTAAGACCTGATACTTCTGAGACACTCAACACCTCATATTCAGTTTCTGGCCGCACGTAATCTCCCCAGCACCTCTTCAGGAGTCATGCCCTTGCCGTCAGTAATTTCTTTTTTCGCCTGCATGGCAAGCTTAAAAAGCGCGTTAATGTTTCTTTCCTGCTCCAGCTCTTTTAATTCAGCCTGTCTTTCAGCTGCGGTCTGGATGAACAGTTCAGCAACACCATTTTTGGTAACGTACACGCCGCCTTCGAACGTTCCTGCATTGCCGAGACTGTCTCGGGCAAGTTTCTGGGACATGGTTTGTGACATAGAGGGACCTCATACACGTATAGCAGGACAAGTTGTGCCCTTAAAATTTTTAAAAAGCCTCACAGAACTGCTCGGCTGAACGACACGGAGTGCCACTGTTTGGAGTGGGCAACAGAGAGTATAATCCGTGTGGAACAATTGTGTACAGATTTATCCGCTGAGATAATTGAACTCTTCTCTGAGTGGTGCTGTGCTGATAGCATTTTTTGGCTAAAAAAAACTGACCACATTGCCGATGAATATATGTACTTTAAAAAAGGAGGCCTTATGTTTTTAAAGGCATTATTTTCAGCAATTTTAATTACAGGCGTCTGTTATTCTGCAGGTGCCAAAGCCAGTGATGATGGGTGGCTGCTGGTGCCAAACTCAGATAGAAACGATTTTAAAATCATATGCAGTGAAGGAAAAAAATTCATCTGGGGGGTTTTTCCAAGGAACGGTACATCAGATTATCAGGTTGCCCGAAATATTTATATCGGTCATACATCTGATGGCAGAACTGTTTTGAGTTTCATGCGTGGGTTCATTAACGCGGATAAACAAACAACCTATATTCCGGCCCCTAATGTCAGCTGTGAAATTACAGAAAAATAAGTTTATATATCATAGGACACTTTAAAGTTGTGGGTGTTCGCTTGGTAAGTAATCTCATTTCAAGTGATCTACAGTTCATGAATCAGCCGCCATGTGCAGAGAAACAAGCACGTCCTTGATGGCTATCCGGTAACGTTTTTCATAATGAAGTGCACGTCCAGGTATTCATACTAGAGTGCCTGGACACCCCCGCCCTGCCCGCCATTTTCAGTTTCTCCTTTACGGGCAGAGGGTTAGCTTCTATGACTGCACGCGAAACGGTGCTGAGGGCCTGCTTTTTATTTCCGGCCGACCAGGTTATTCTCCCTATACGGGAGAAAAGCCGGAAAACCGATCCGGTGAGGATCCGGCGCGGATCGATTTATTCTCATCGAAAACCCTTTACAGATGCGAGAAAATACGTCCCCCCCGCAGACAACTGAGATTAAAAGTTTGGGTACTTTGCCCCGCGAAATTCCGCAGATTTCACACAGCGACGCCAGTGGTCACAATCTGACCAGTCTAGGCGCCGCACGCTATTTTGACTACGAAAGTGCGGTCGCGCTACGCAATCTGGAGATAGCCTTATGGCACGGACATGCCGCGCTACCTGCTGGCACCGGAAGTGGCCGTGTTGCTCTCAAAGGTGACCGATCTCCGCAAACGCCTGTTCATTGATGCCATGTGGAACACCGGCGGGCGCCTCAATGAGATCCTGCCCCTCACCCGGGGAGACTTTATGCTGGACGATCCGATAACGGGTACACCCCTCACCTCGCCGTTTGTGGTGCTGCGCACACTCAAGCAGCGCAGGCTGGAAGAATCTGCCGGCAGCCGGTCCCGTCGCCGCGGGTGCCCGACAGAGCAGCAGGCTGAGCAGGAAGCGCAGGCGGATATTCGCTATAACCCGCCGTGGGCCGTCCCGCTCACCGATCCGGCCTCCGTCCAGCGGCTGAGGGAATAGTTTGCGAACGTGTAACTCACCGCCGGCGCAAGGCTCTGGGATATCCGGAGGGAAGCCACCGCCCGCAGCTGGATAAGTCACGCGCTAAAGGACGCAAAGCATGACGGTGTCACTTTCTCGATCCGGTCAGCCACGCCCAGGACGTTCCGGGATTCGTTTACGATGCACTGGTTCAGCACCAGGTACCGCAGAAGGTCGACCCTGATGGGCCATAAGGACGCGAAGTCGACCGAATGGGTATACGCGGGTGTTTGCGCTGGACGTGACACGGCAGCTCGGCGTGCGGTTCACCATGGATGCCGATGAGGCCGGGCGGCTGTTAATGCGGTTATGATCGGTGGCGGGCGATTCCTGCTGCCTGAATGACCGGAGACGCCTTTCCGGTACAGACCAGCTATTGCCACATGCGCGCGGGCCGGCGACATACAGTTTGTTTCGCGTTGACGGCGGCAGGTCACTCTGACGGCTGCGGGTGATAAACGGCGAGTGCGAGTTGCTCAGCACAATGGCTCTTCAAAGATCGGGTCGCGACGAAATATAGCTGCTGTTCGTGGCCACAAAAAGCTGTAACTGCCGTTCAGGTGCCAGCGTGTTCACAAGCTTTTTCATGTTCACATGACTGAGGCGATTCTCCAGTTCCTCTGACAAAAGGGCATCTGGCTCTCTTTACTGTTCACGCCGGCGCAGGGCGAACTCCGTTTTAATGAAGCATGCCTGCCTTCGCCGCGATTGCGAACAGAAATGCCGTCTTCCGTAATATCCAGACTGGCTTCGAGATGCGAATGCGGGCCCAATCGGATCCCGAACTGGCAGGTTTAGAGACCGTCATTAACGCCGGACAGATGCTCTTCATGAAAAAGGTTTTCTGTTGACGCCAGGTACCCTCCGGCCTGTATCTTTCAGCCAACGGAACGTTAATGCTGAAGAGCGTGCGGGTATACTCCTGCGCGGCATGGTCGCTGTCAATTCGGGCGCTGTCCAGATGCATATGATGAGCATACCGGCAGATCCCGGCATAGGGACGACCAGAGAATGTCATGTATTTCACAGCATAATATTCAAACGGAAACTTTGTCGTATCCTGTTCCAGAATGTGCATTATATCCTGACCATATTTATCCAGTATTGGCGCAATATGCATTCTAAGTCTGTCTTCATCTCTCTGCACAAGATTCGATTAGAATTACCTGTATCGCTGAGGAAGACGTCTGCGATGAGTCCGGACAGAAAATCGGCGCGACGCACACCGGCCTGAAACGCCAGTACAGCATGACGGGAAATCAGTGATTCTATCCGGTGTCAGCTTCCACTTAAGGCAACATCCAGCGCAAGCAGAGCCGCGCTTTTACCCGACTCATTGTCACCAATCAGCACGCTTTTGCCACGCTGGAAATTCAGCTGAAGAGAGTGAAATTTCCTGAAGTTCCTTATCATAAGATGAGTGATCACGGGTATCATTTCTCCTGCAAACCAGTCAGAACGTTATTAGATGCAACCCTCAGAACATCTGTACTCCACCGATAGTGGATCAGGCCCGTTAGCTTCTGTTGCTTTCTGTCATCACTGAGGCTTTTACTGTGCATTCGGGATGAACCGGGTTCAATTCTTATCGCCTTTCTTAATACACCTGATTTCAATAATTTGATGCTCAGCCGGGTTTGATATTTACTGTACAGAACTGAAGTAAATAAAGAAATGGATGAGATGCTGGCCTGTATTCGGTTCTGAATGAGCAGGGAGATTCAGCCTGTGTGTCTTAAATCAGCGACAATAACCGTTTCTTCAGCAACTCAGGCGAGCTGGGATAGTATCCACATCATAATGTACTTTTGCCTGTTGATAACCCCGGCTATCTGGTAGCTGGCAGAGGTCGGCATTACCACATAGAACTTGATGGGAATTTCAGGCTGAAATAAATGTAACTTATTCATTAAAATCAATTAGTTAACATAAAATTTTTCTGGGTAGCACATTACTGTGAATTCCTGATGTTTTCTCACAGAGGCATCGACAGCAGAGTCCGATCATTGGTCGTTCACAGACTTAATCATCATGCGATCAATAACGCTCCGGACGGCGGCATCAAGCTCAGCTTGGCAGGCAGCAGATAGACGGGAAAACTCGTAAGTGACAAGACGTTTATCAGCGTCCGTTTTTTTTCGGGCGAACTGCTTTTTATCAGTAAACTCTGCCAGCTTCTCTGTCACGATTTTTTTGCTGCCCGCTGTTTTACGAGGACCTTCACTTTCAGCACGAAAATAGCTGATTATCCGGTTTTTATAAGCGGGATCAGCAATATCATGAGGAGCTTCCTCTTCCATCCGGCTGCGGACGCAACTAACTAAGGTCTCAGTTGTGATATGTCTTGCTCGTGCTTTATCACTCACTTCCAGCAGAGCCCGATAGTCACTGATGGAAAGCTCGCTGACAGAGGGAAAAACCGCGATAATTTCATCAGGCACAGCGGCAGCCTGAAAAGCCCGGGTTACCTTGGCGGCAGACAGCCCTTCTGCAGCGGCTATCTCTGACTGATTCATATCTTCCGGATACATGAGTCTGAGACGTTTTCCGAGTTCACGCAGCGTATGCTCTTTTGCTGTCTGAATGTCCACGGCCAGTTGTCTGGCATCGGAAAGAGACAAGGCATCACGCGTCACCAGCACCTCAAATGCGGTTCCGTTGTAAATGCAGGCAGCACGACGTCGTGAACCATCCAGTATCTCTGTTCGACCATTAACCTCACGTCCGATGGCTGGAAAGAACTGCTGGAGCCGGATGGTCCGGGAAATATCACTGACCGATTCGCGCGTCAGAAATGCCTGGTCACGGCCGTTTACCGTGGCATCAACGAACGTCTGTGTTTCGATTTCGTCATGCAGTATCTTGGTCAGGACAAACCGGGCCTGAGCACCGGACTTGAGGGTAAATACACGCTCGCTGTCTGACTCGTTCATCATTTTTGAAAAACTGGAATTACCCAGTTGCCGGCCCAGTTTGACCATTTCCTTTTTCATTTCACACCTCTGATGAATTCAATCCTTTTAAATACGGCCTGAGTGAAACGCTCCGCCTCACGCTTCGCTTTTTTGAGCGCCTCGGCACTTCCCGGATAGGAACTGGGATCAGCACTCACAATGGTGTCGAAGCTTTCGCCGCAGCGTTCAAACCCGTCAAGCCTGGGCAATGTCGCATCAAGAATGTAAGAGGTAAAAACATCACGGGCGAGGCCGTGTGTCATTTCATGATCCCGCTTCGAGGTCATTTTCGACATGAAGCCAATATTTCCCTTTATCCGCGGCGTGATGCCCTCTTCCTCAAGCTGCTCAATCATTTCAGGCAGCCTCGTGAGGTACTTAAGGGTGGAGTGAAAATCGACCTGCGCGGGCGGTGTGGGCGTGAGCAGCAGATCGCTCGCGGCGAGTGCATTTAACATGAAGGCATCGAGGTGAGGACCTGTATCAATAAAGATGAAATCGTAATCAGAACCGACACGATCAATAATCGTTCGGCGCAACACTTCAGAAGGAAGCCTGTCAGGCAAATGCTCTCTGACGAGATCATTCCACTGACTTGCAATAAAACCATCGTCAATAGAAGCTGGAATGACATCAACACCGGGGATAATGGTGGGTTTAATGATGTCCTCTCTGAGCTGGCCAGCATCCAGATCGTTAAGCATTGCTTGTGCAGCTGTTTCCATTATGGAACCAATGCTGTTTTCCTGGCTGAGAAACATGGTACTAGAGGCCTGAGGATCGAGATCAACAACCAGAATACGAAGATCGTGCTGAAGAAGATCCTGATGGACCCGCAGGCCATGCGCCAGAGTCACCGTACTGACGGTTTTTGATACCCCGCCTTTCAGGTTCACAACAAAAATAACAAAAGGCCCATCCCCCGCGTGCACATCACGATATTTAGGCACTTTACGGTGAGCATAGATATCGACAACGTCCTGGATGGTCAGAGCATAATGCCGTGTGTTACCGGCATCTTTTTTGCCAAAGACGTGTCCCTGCGATTCCATTTCTTCAATGGCCTGCTCAACGGCACGGCGGCTGAGTTTGGGAAGATTAGCTACGGAATTGCGTGTGAACGTCTGATAGTACTGATCAAGACCAAACTCATTCCTTCTGACTGAAATATCGTCGCTCATGCTGCGCAGCATCGCGCTCGCTCTGCGGGCCGTCTCGTCCACGCCACCGTAATGACTTTTCATTTAACCGTTCCGTTGTCAATTTTGAAACTGATTGTACATCTGAAAAACGTCAGATCAACTTATTTCGTAAAATCATAGAAATGTTGTACAAACGGAAAATATGCCAACTGACAGTTTTCTTTAGTCTGTCATTCAAAAATCATCCAGGTAAGGCAAAAATCTAAAAAGCTTTAATCCGTTGAATGCAAGCTGAGAAGCACCTACCCTGACTTGATTGTGGCTTACTTTATTGATTTTAAATGTTTTTATTATTATATTTCAGATTGAAATTCCCATGTGTGTTGTCTGTGAAGCCCAGTGGAAGGCGTATGCTATGTCATTTATCAGACCTGCGTTCACGTGATTAAAATTACGTTCATTACACCGTCCGCAATAAACGTTAACTTCATTACCTGACTCAGGTCTGATGAATTTATGAAAAAGATACCATACGGCTGAAAATCTGATTCAAAATCCCATGAGTCTTCGAAGGCTTGTTGGCTGTTACGTTAACCTGTCAGATGAAGATGTGTGCTGAAGGGATGTTATATTCCCCCCCTCGAAAATGTGCGCCTGAGGGGAGATGGATAAGTAATAAACAAATGTGTGTCCTGGCGGGAGACCTTTTTGTACACATGAGCAGGCGGAATGACCAGCATCCTTTCTTTTAGCGGCATCGGCACAGCCAGACATTACCTGGCAGGACAATAGGGCAAACCATTTCTTAACAAATCAGCTAAATATGTGTGCTAGAGGGACGGTTCCGCTCTCTGCTCAGAAATACGCGGCTGCAGAATCAACGGAATTGAAACTGAAAGTGTGCGCTGACGGGCGACAGGCGAAGTAATCCAATGCTCGGTGTGTGCTGACGGGTTTAGGACAGAAAAATGTGTGTGCTAGCGGGTGTAAATAACGCCCTGAGATGCCATTGTGTGTGCTGGCGGGTACCTCACATGCATTTTAAACACGAGTACATGTGTGCTGGCGGGCTACAGAACCATCAAGTTGCCCGGGTGAAAGATAAAAATAAGCAACCGGTACTGATGTGTGTGCTGACGGGTAACAATTCTGTGCTTAAGGTGCGAAAATGTGTGCTGGCGGGAAACTCCCCATTTGAATGAACGAACATGTGTGCTGGCGGGAAACTCCCCATTTGAATGAACGAACATGTGTGCTGGCAGGTGCTAACTAACCATAAGGAAATGAACATGTGTGGTGACAGGCGGGTATTCACAAAAACCGCTGAGTATGTGTGCTGGCGGGTTCATCGGCCGGGACGTTGCTTCAGTGCAGGACACAACCTTGACGAACACGTATTTATCCCAACAGCACACACTTAAATGTCGGAAGGTTTCAGCTTGGGGTTACGTTTATGAATAATAACAAAGTTTTCGCGGGCTTTACGAACGAGCGAAAACTCCAGATAACCGATGTTCTGTAACTGCTCAAGCGCCTTTTTAATCGTACGGTTCTGTTCACTGACAGAACTGCTAAGAGAAAGGCGCTCGCGCAGTCTTGAGAAGCTGACAGGAATCGGGTTGGCAGGAAGACTTTCAATAAAAGTATAGATCGCCTGAGCGGCTTCCTTCTTTGGAAGTGCTTTGATGGCGTGGTGCTGCAAAAGGACTCTGTAGTCTAACTGGAACAACTCCCATAGTTTTTCATCAGCCTCCAGCTGAACAATATCTCTTTCAGCATCAAAATAACCCGTCTTCAGAAGGCCTGTCTGATAGCTTCCCCTCGCATCACTGCCGCGCTTAAAAGAGATTGATTTATTACGTAATTTTCCCAAGGACTCGTGAATGGTAAGCCGTAGACGGGCGTCAATTCGTTTAGCAGAAAATCCACACCCTTTGGCAAACTCAGTAAACTTCAGTTCGATCTTGTTTGATGCCAGACCATATTTACTGAATGCATAAATAACCCCAATCCAGACCTTAAAATCGCTGTCCATATTAAGACGTGGCCCAGAAATGTTAATGTGATCGTATCCCTCGGCCCGTGCTATCTCTAACTGAGAGAATAATTCAGATGCATCCACAACATTGTTTTCGCCCTGAGACTTCGTGGGTTTGGGTACAAAAACACCGAGGCGCATAAGTGCTACAGGCTGAACGGTGTTATTGGAATTAACTGTGAGTTGTTTGTCTTTACTGACCATGTCACTGTAAAGTGCATCACCGATAAATGACTCATCTTTCATATAATTATCTCACTTACTAGTCACAGGATCTTACTGTGAGTAAAGATCATCTCTATCCCAACAGCACACACATTACATCCCAACAGCACACATTACCAGCCCACTAGCACACATGTTTATCCCACCAGCACACATGTTTATCCCACCAGCACACATCTGGAACTGGCTTAAAGTCAGTCACCACAAGGCCTGAGAGATAGCGGGATCTGTTTGGAGCTATAAGGATCTTACTGGAATATTTATTGGATCGAGCCTGTGCACATGTGGATAAACGATCGTCTCTACTAACGCGCCTTCGGCTTGTTCAACTGGCTCAGCGAACACAAAAAATTTGTATTCGCTGAGCCAGTTCCTGATGAAAAGCTTTTATGGCAGGTTCACTCTACGAATTTCCAGACATGAGCAGGAACGCGGTCATAGAGCTTACCTGTGGCCAGTTCTGCCTTACGGTGATCGTAGGCACAGGTGATTTCATATTGTTCGTCATTGTGGTCTGAATACATCAGATGTTCATACAAGGTTTCAAGCGTCTCCGCTGAACGGCAGCGGCGAAATTTCATGAGCCAGTCAGTTTTATTCATTTTTACCCAGTGAATTGATCAACGTTACTTCCGGTCTGGAGACAAAACGCATTCAAACCGGCTCTGTCAGCACCTTTCCCTGGTTATGTATGTTTCCTACTGCATTATCCACTTTATGCCATTTAAAGTCGCTCTCTGGCAGAGCACACTCATGCGCTATTTCACTGGCCCTTTCTGCACTGGTGTCTTCGCTCAGCCATTCCCTCACACTCTCAGGCTGCAGTACCAGCGGCCGCCTGTCATGAATATTGACCATTCCCTGATTACTTCCGGCCGTCACGATGACAAATCCCTCATGGCCATGATCCTGACCAAAGGGCGTTTTGCCGATCGCCGCGAAGAAAAGCGGCTGGCGTGAGCGGTGATAGATAAAATACGGCTGATTGACGTCATCCGATCGGGCCCATTCAAACCAGCCATTGGCAGGTACGACTGCCCTGCCGCCACAGTGGTTTGAACATTC
>Ga0105251_10003460_pt1 | contig 11456 bp, 10 predicted proteins | sample KBSS64metaG_FD_80424 | JGI IMG/M metagenome (GOLD analysis project Ga0105251, IMG submission 80424) | Switchgrass rhizosphere microbial communities from Kellogg Biological Station, Michigan, USA - KBS S6-4 metaG | ecosystem: Host-associated > Plants > Roots > Rhizosphere > Soil | place...
TAATGCCTGCTGCAACAGATCCTGATGTACAAAAGTGTAGCCCAGCTTGCGCTGCAGCCTATTAATTACGATGGGGTTCATGCGATACCAATTAATGAATGCGTCAATTATTCAGCACACGGAACAGACCTGAAAAAGAGAACCAACGCTGTTTCGTTTGCCGTGGCTCCCTTATGGGAGCCAACCTTAATACGGGGGGATATTCTATAGATAACGACATAGAAAGTCGTTATCTGAATGGATTTAATTGATCAATGAATTCCGCCAATACGACTTAAACGAACACCCGTTGGCCATTCACCCTCTTGTTTCTCAAAACTCATCCAGATGGTGGTTGCTTTACCTACCAGATTTGCCTCAGGAACAAAGCCCCAATAACGGCTATCAGCGCTGTTATCGCGGTTATCACCCATCATGAAATAATGGCCCGGTGGCACAATCCACGTAGCAAGTTGCTGGCCCGGTTGCTGGTAATACATACCCAGTTGGTCTTGAGCGATTGGCACAGTCAAAATGCGGTGAGTTACATCACCCAGTGTTTCTTTGCGCTCAGACAGGCGAATCCCGTCTTCTTTAGTCTGGTTCAGCGGCAACTGGAAGAAACCAGAATTAGCTTCACTGCCATTACGACGCGCAAAAGTCTGCACAAAATCACTTGGCTCTACATTGCTGTAGGTGATTGGCAGAGCATTATCACATGCCTGGCCCGAGCTACAATTTGGCTGAATAGTGACTTCTTTTGCCACTGGATCGTAACTGACGCGATCGCCCGGTAAGCCAACAGCACGCTTGATGTAATCCAGACGTGGATCTTGTGGATATTTGAACACCACAATATCACCGCGTTTTGGATGACCCGTTTCAATGAGCGTTTTCTGGTAAATCGGATCTTTAATACCGTAAGCAAATTTCTCCACCAGGATAAAGTCGCCAATTAATAACGTTGGCATCATTGATCCTGATGGAATCTGGAACGGCTCATAAATAAATGAACGCACGATCAAGACAATAGCGAGCACCGGGAATACGGATGCCCCCGTTTCTAACCAACCTGGCTTAGGTGCGACTTTTTTTAGCGTTTTGCTATCAAGTGCATCACCAGTGGCAGCTTGCGCTGCCGCCTGTTTTTCATGACGCTTTGGCGCAAAGATAAATTTATCAATACACCATAAAAGGCCCGTTACCAGCGTCGCTATCACGAGGATTAGCGCAAACATATTCGCCATGCCAACTCCTTAATTTATTTGCTGTCTTTGCCAACGTGCAGAATGGCGAGGAACGCTTCCTGAGGCAATTCGACGTTACCGACTTGCTTCATACGCTTCTTACCGTCTTTCTGTTTCTGCAACAGCTTTTTCTTACGGCTGACGTCACCGCCGTAGCATTTTGCCAATACGTTTTTACGCAACTGTTTCACAGTAGAACGCGCGATGATATGTGCGCCGATAGCCGCCTGAATCGCAATATCAAATTGCTGGCGCGGGATCAGCTCTTGCATCTTCTCAACCAACTGACGGCCACGGAACTGCGAGTTACCACGGTGCGTGATCAATGCCAGGGCATCAACACGATCGCCGTTAATCAGAACATCTACACGCACCATGTCAGAAGTCTGGAAGCGTTTGAAGTTGTAATCCAATGAAGCATAGCCACGGGATGTTGATTTCAGACGGTCGAAGAAGTCGAGAACCACTTCAGCCATTGGAATTTCGTAAGTCAATGCAACCTGGTTACCGTGGTAAACCATGTTGGTCTGCACACCGCGTTTTTCGATACACAGAGTGATAACGCTGCCCAGATATTCCTGTGGCATCAGCATATGACATTCTGCAATTGGCTCACGCAGTTCTGCGATGTTATTCAGTGCTGGCAGCTTAGATGGGCTATCAACATAGATAGTTTCGCCGGTCGTGGTTTCTACTTCGTAAACTACGGTAGGTGCGGTGGTAATCAGATCAAGATCGTATTCACGCTCCAGACGCTCCTGAATGATTTCCATGTGCAGCAGACCGAGGAAGCCGCAGCGGAAGCCGAAGCCCAACGCAGTGGAGCTTTCTGGTTCATAGAACAGGGAAGCATCGTTCAGGCTAAGCTTACCAAGCGCATCACGGAAGTTTTCGTAATCGTCAGAGCTAACCGGGAACAGACCAGCATAAACCTGCGGCTTCACTTTTTTAAAGCCTGGCAGCGCTTTATCTGCCGGGTTACGCGAAAGGGTCAAGGTATCGCCGACCGGTGCACCGAGAATGTCTTTGATTGCACAGACCAACCAGCCTACTTCACCACAGCCCAGAACATCGCGATCAACACGTTTCGGTGTGAAAATGCCCAGACGGTCAGCGTTATAAACCTGGCCGGTGCTCATTACTTTAATTTTGTCGCCTTTTCTCATGGTACCGTTTTTGATACGCACCAGAGAAACAACGCCAAGATAGTTATCGAACCAGGAGTCGATGATCAGTGCCTGTAATGGCGCTTCCGGGTCCCCTTCTGGGCCAGGAATATCACGTACCAGACGTTCAAGAACGTCTGTCACACCGAAGCCAGTTTTAGCCGAGCAGCGCACAGCATCGGCGGCGTCGATGCCGACGATGTCTTCAATTTCTTGCGCTGCACGTTCAGGATCAGCTGCTGGCAGGTCAATTTTGTTCAGAACTGGAACCACTTCCAGATCCATTTCCATCGCGGTGTAGCAGTTTGCCAGAGTCTGAGCTTCTACACCCTGCCCGGCATCCACCACCAGCAACGCACCTTCACACGCTGCAAGTGAGCGGGAAACTTCATAAGAGAAGTCAACGTGGCCTGGGGTGTCGATGAAATTCAGGTGATAAGTTTCACCATCAGATGCTTTGTAATCCAGCGTAACGCTTTGCGCTTTGATGGTAATACCACGCTCACGCTCCAGATCCATGGAGTCAAGAACCTGGGCTTCCATTTCACGGTCGGACAAGCCGCCGCAAATTTGGATAATACGGTCAGACAGCGTCGATTTGCCGTGGTCGATGTGGGCAATAATAGAAAAGTTACGTATATTCTTCATAGTTAGAGGTTTTATGCCTTACAAATCCGGGAAAGCTCGGCGCAATGCGCTGTACAGAGCATGATGTCAATGGCTGTCTTTTGCCTGAAACGCCGCATTCTACACTACAACGAGAAAGCGAGGAAACAGGTCATCATGCAAGCGTAGCTGAGTGATGAAAAGCCGGTGGAATGTGTGTCAAATAGATAGTGGGCAGAAGCGACTTCACCGATTGTCCGCAGAAGTAACCGTTTCGACTCTCAGTGCATCAGGCGGCAGAGCAACGCTTAAAATAATAGGTTGCCAGGTTTCACGACGACTGAGCTTCAAAGAGAAGCCGCGCGCGATAAGAAAACCGCCAATCCCACCCAACAACGCACCACAAATCGCTGCAAGGTTTGTCCCAAACAAAGCCTGGAAGAGAGCTGAAACCAGAAATAAACCGACCAACGGTGACATATAAACCAGCAATGCTGAGCCGATCAGACTGCCTTCCGTAATACCCAATTCGACTTTTTGACCCGCCACCAGCGGTGTATCGCAAGCAACCGATAAAGTGTGGCTGGTCTGTGGGCCAAGCTTATTGAGTATGCGACTGCCGCAGCCTGCGCGCGAAGCGCAGCTGTTGCAGGAGGTTTTCACGTCGCAGCTAAGTTGCGCTTCACCATTTTGCCAGGAGACAACGGTCGCCCACTCTTTGATCATTGCGCAGCCTTGAATTTTATACTGTCAGCAATACGTTTTGCTGTTTGCGGAGGCAATTCACCCACAATGGTGATCTCAGTTTTGTCACGAACCTCAGAACTGACCGTACGGCGCCCCGTGCGTAATAGCTGATCGGTACTATTGCTTACAGCACGGCTAATGTTTACCGAGAAGCTAAACAAGCCATCAGAATAGAGACGTGATTCAATCGGGACATCAACAGTTGGCAATGGACGACGGCTGCTGGATACCTCGCTAAAACCTTGTGGCAACCAGGTCGGAGCCCAGGAAAAATTGACTTTATCAGCACCAGGAACCGACAGCAATGGCGGTAAATTTGCCTTTGCCAGACTTTGCATCATGGTATTTGCTTCTTTGCTAACGTTGAAAGAAATAACACGGAATTGTTCCAACGTTTCGCCATCACGATCCAGCAAATCAACGCGTAGTGGTAATTTGGTTTCAGAGTCCATCCACACCATATAGCTATAACGTGTACCGTCTCGTGCGACGACACGAATGACTTCACATAGGCGATCGGCTATACGCGTACGACCGACAGAGATGAAGTCGTAATATGGGGTAAGACGTTTGAAGTCGGTGTAGACGATTGATGGGAGCGAATCAACGATGTAATCCCCAGTGAGCGTAAACGGCTCAAGTCCTGGTTCAAAATAGCTGATTTCACTGCCACGCTGCACAACCTCACGACGTGGGCCATCCATCTGAAGCAATTGAGCAAGTGGACGATTATCAAGCCTTGCATGGCGATAGCGTAAAGACTCTATCCCCTGCTTATTGATGCTGATAAATGCCAACTCATAATTGAGTGACTGACTTGCCTGGTTCATCTGCTGCAACAATGCCCCGGACGAAACAGTGTCCGCCGAGGCATTTGAGGTGAACAACAGGCTGCTTGTCATAAGAGACAGGGCATACCAAAGTTGCTTCATTACTGCGATTGAGTTCCTAAAGTTTGGTTTCCTGGCACTTGTACCGCAGCTTGCTGGGTTTGCGCCTGTTCAAACTGGAGTTGCTCGGCGTGTAAACGACGCTGCAATTCGTAATCTTGCAACATAGCATTGATACGTCGACGCTGTTCCTGTACCTGCTGCTGACCTGTGCTGGCTGTGCTGTCAGACGGCACACCCAAACTTACCGGACTCGCTTTACCCATCATTGGCAAGGTGTTAAACACCGGAGCCTCGGGCTGAGCAGGGTTGTCAGACTGGCCATTATAGTGCTGCACCCCGACGATAACCGCAAGCGATACGCATGCTGCAACGCCCATTTGGGTGAGTTGGCTTGCCCACGGACGAACCTTATTCCAGAATGACATTTTCTGCCATTGTTGAGGTTCGGGCTGCTGTTCAGTAATGAGTGGCGTGACATTACGCACTGGCTCATTTTCAATCGCGGCCATGACATTGGCTGCAATATCAAAATGAAGTAATTCACTGGTATCGCCGCGCATAGTATCGCGGATTAGGTGGTAGCTCTCCCAGCTGTTCTGCAATGTTTTGTCTTTCGACAAAGTACCGAGCAGTTCGCTATCCAGAGTTTCCCCATCCATTAAAGCGGAAAGCTGTTCTTTCTGCATGCCTAATTACCCTTCCAGTAACCCGCTATCGTCAACGCCTGATAAGCGGTTGAACTTTATTATCAATAGCTTCCCGTGCACGGAAAATACGAGAACGTACAGTCCCTACTGGGCAATCCATGATGACGGCTATTTCTTCATAGCTCAAACCATCCAACTCCCGCAACGTAATTGCCATACGTAAATCTTCCGGGAGTGACTCAATAGTACGGAAAACTATTTGTCTCAGTTCTTCAGACAACATTAAGTTCTCAGGGTTCGAAATTTCTTTCAATGCGCTGCCACTTTCGTAGTTTTCCGCATCAATTGCGTCCACATCGCTAGATGGAGGACGACGTCCCTGAGCAACCAGATAATTTTTTGCCGTGTTGACCGCTATTCGGTACAACCATGTATAAAACGCGCTATCGCCACGGAATGAATCCAGCGCACGATAAGCTTTAATGAAAGACTCCTGCACCACATCAGGAACATCTCCTGAAGGCACATAGCGGGAAACCAGACTCGCCACTTTATGCTGATAACGAATTACCAGTAAATTGAATGACTTCTGATCTCCCTTCTGGACCCGTTCGACGAGGACTTGATCCGTTAACTGCTCGCTCATCCGAGGTAATGTCTCCCCAAACCTATTTCCACGCGTAATTGAAAAGCCACCCGAACTCTGCATATTTGAGCAAGTTCACGGTTGGAGCGCTCGATTTGAGCAAAGTTCCGTTACGCCTTTGTTTTCCTGATCTGTTCCACGAATTATCTCTTCTTGATTATAAGTTTCGTGGCACAAACCGTAACACCTTTTTTATCCTAAAAGGCGATCGCTAAACTGCTTGCAGAGTATCGCATGAATCATGATTTTTCATCAGAAAATCTGCCACTAACAGCGGACCTGTAACAAATATGGCTTATCCAGCACATAATTCAGATGAAACTGAGATCTTCAGCTCTTTTGTTTAGTTCATATAACACTGGATTAAAAAAAGCGTGTTAGAGCCCACACCGGGTGATATGCTGGCCCAACCTTTGTTTAGTAAATTAAACACGATGAACGCAAATTCCGAACTAGCTTGTGATGTATTAATCGTCGGTAGCGGAGCTGCTGGCCTCTCTCTCGCTTTACGGCTTGCCGAAAACAGCAAAGTTATTGTTCTGAGTAAGGGCCCAATCAATGAAGGCTCAACTTTATATGCTCAGGGTGGTATCGCTGCTGTGTTCGATGAAACGGACAGTATTGATTCACATGTAGAAGATACTCTCATCGCAGGTGCTGGAATTTGTGATCGTGACGCGGTGGAGTTTGTCGCCAGTAATGCACGCCACTGTGTGCAATGGCTAATCGACCAGGGTGTACTGTTTGACACAGAGGTCCAGGCTAATGGTGCGGAAAGCTACCATCTGACCCGCGAAGGTGGGCACAGCCACCGCCGAATTCTGCACGCCGCTGATGCCACGGGTAAAGAAGTTGAAACCACGCTAGTCGGTAAAGCGCTGAGCCATCCTAATATTCGCGTTATTGAACGCAGTAACGCCGTCGATCTTATTGTCTCGGACAAAATTGGCCTGCCAGGTACGCGCCGTGTTGTCGGTGCGTGGATTTGGAACCGTAACCGCGAAAAAGTAGAAACCTGTCGTGCGAAAGCGGTGGTCCTTGCAACCGGTGGCGCATCGAAAGTTTATCAGTACACAACCAACCCTGACATCTCTTCAGGAGATGGGATTGCTATGGCCTGGCGTGCGGGTTGCCGTGTAGCAAACCTGGAATTTAATCAGTTCCACCCTACCGCTCTCTTCCATCCGCAAGCACGTAATTTCTTGCTAACCGAAGCGTTGCGCGGTGAAGGTGCCTATCTCAAGCGCCCGGATGGCACTCGTTTTATGCCTGATTTTGACGAGCGTGGCGAACTTGCCCCACGCGACATCGTCGCACGCGCTATCGATCATGAGATGAAACGTCTGGGTGCAGATTGCATGTACCTTGATATCAGCCACAAACCGGAAGAGTTTGTGCGCCACCATTTCCCAACTATCTATGAAAAACTGATGGGGCTGGGTATCGATCTCACCAAAGAACCCGTGCCGGTGGTACCCGCTGCGCACTATACCTGCGGTGGCGTGATGGTCGATGAGAATGGCCGCACTGATGTTGACGGGCTTTATGCTATCGGTGAAGTAACCTATACCGGTCTGCATGGTGCAAACCGCATGGCATCAAACTCACTGCTCGAATGCCTGGTTTATGGCTGGTCAGCGGCAGAGGATATAATCAAGCGTATGCCATACGCCCGCATTTCCAGGTCATTACCCGACTGGGATGATAGCCGCGTCGATAACCCAGATGAGCAGGTTGTTATTCAGCATAACTGGCATGAGCTGCGTTTATTTATGTGGGATTACGTCGGTATTGTGCGTTCGACGCGCCGCCTGGAACGCGCATTGCGCCGTATCACCATGTTGCAGCAAGAAATCGACGAGTACTACGCCAACTTCCGTGTCTCGAACAATTTGCTGGAACTGCGCAACCTGGTGCAAGTTGCAGAGTTGATTGTGCGCTGCGCCATGATGCGGAAAGAAAGCCGGGGTCTGCACTACACGCTGGACTACCCGGATTTAGCCGAAAACTCCGGGCCAAGCATTCTCTCGCCACTCTACATAAATAAATAGAAATCCTGGGTCAGGCTGCAGTAGCCTTCTGAATACTGCTGGTCTGGCCCACGAATCGTTAATCGATCGGTATAATATTCACCGTCTGTCGGTGACAGCGCCAGCATGACACGATGCGGCAAGCGCGTTTCGTTATCAGCGACGTCGGTACGATAACGAACATGCCATCCCTGCTTTTTAGCCAATTCAGTAAACGCCGTTCCCGCCGTTTCAGGCATGATCACACAGAAAAAACCGTCTTCCGTAATTAACTGCGTTGCACTGTTTAACAACGCGCTATGATCCAATGTCGTGGTGTAGCGCGCCTGTGCACGTTCTGCCGATGCACAATTGCTGCCCTGTTCAAAGAATGGCGGGTTACTGACAATCAGCGAATACCGCTGTGTCGCCTGCTCAGCCCATTCGCGGATATCTGCACAATGCACTGTTATGCGCGGGGCCCACTGGCAACCTTTGGCATTTTCCGCAGCTTGCTCAGCGGCAACGGGATCAAGTTCCACAGCATCGATCGTGACATTATCCGGAGTGCGTTGCGCGAGCATCAGCGCCAACAAACCACTACCTGTGCCGATGTCCAATACGCTAGTCACGTTTGCCACAGGCACCCAGGCGCCAAGCAGTGTGCCATCTGTACCAACTTTCATTGCGCATCGATCGTGCGCGACAAAGAACTGTTTAAAGGTGAATCCATCACGACGCAATACTGCTTTTTGACTGCACATCTTAGCTACCCTATAGAGAAACGGGTGTAGCATAGGGGAAACTCGCTGCCAGGAAAAGCGTCAGTTACCCACACAAACAGATGAAGATCGCAGCCATAACGTCTATAATCGGCGCCCTACATAGAGGAAGACCATGACTGTAACCACTTTTTCCGAACTGGAACTTGACGAGAGTTTGTTACTCGCGCTCCAGGACAAGGGCTTTACCCGCCCGACAGCTATTCAGGCTGCCGCCATTCCACCTGCACTTGAAGGGCGTGATGTCCTCGGTTCCGCGCCAACCGGTACCGGTAAAACAGCCGCTTATTTGCTGCCTGTGTTACAGCATTTGGTCGATTTCCCGCGTAAGAAATCTGGCCCACCACGTATTTTGATCGTCACGCCAACGCGTGAACTGGCAATGCAAGTGGCCGATCACGCTCGTGAACTGGCAAAACATACTCATCTTGATATCGCAACCATCACCGGTGGCGTGGCTTATATGAACCACGCGGAAGTGTTCAGCGAAAATCAGGATATTGTTGTTGCAACGACGGGTCGTCTGCTGCAATACATCAAAGAAGAAAACTTTGATTGCCGTGCGGTAGAGACACTGATTCTTGATGAAGCCGATCGCATGTTGGATCTGGGCTTTGCGCAGGATATCGAAACCATTGCTGCTGAAACACGCTGGCGCAAGCAAACCATGTTGTTCTCCGCAACGCTTGAAGGCGACGCGATCAAGAACTTCGCAGAGCGTTTGTTAGAAGATCCGGTAGAAGTTTCTGCAACCTCCTCAACTCGCGAGCGCAAGAAAATCCACCAGTGGTACTACCGCGCAGACAACGTTGAGCATAAAACGGCAATGCTGGTGCATTTGCTTAAGCAGCCAGACACCACACGTTCAATCGTGTTTGTCCGTAAACGCGACCGTGTGCATGAACTGGTTGCGTGGCTTCGTGAAGCGGGTATCAACACCTGCTACCTCGAAGGCGAAATGGTGCAGATGAAGCGTACCGAAGCTATCAAACGTTTGACTGATGGCCGTGTGAGCGTGTTGATTGCGACCGATGTTGCCGCTCGTGGTATCGATATTCCAGAAGTAAGCCACGTGTTCAACTTCGATATGCCGCGTACTGCTGACACCTACCTGCACCGTATCGGGCGTACAGGTCGTGCTGGCCTCAAAGGTATCGCTATTTCCCTGGTTGAAGCGCATGACCATTTGCTGCTTGGCAAAGTCACGCGTTACATGAAAGAACCAATGAAAGCGCGCATTATTGAAGAGCTACGCCCAACGACCCGCGCACCAAGTGAGAAACTCACTGGTAAGCCATCGAAGAAAGTGCTCGCTAAACGCGAAGAGAAGAAAAAAGACGAGAAAGAAAAACCGCGCGTGAAAGTTCGTCTACGCGATAAAAAGAATGTCGGTAAGCGCCGCAAACCAAGTAGTGCTAAAACCGAATCAGCTGAATAAATCGTCAGTGAATATGAAAACCGTCTCCATTGAGGCGGTTTTTTTACGATTTGAGTCAGGTTTTTAACCGTTTAATAACAGTCAATGAGCCAAACCCATAAAAAAAGCCGGCGCATGAGCACCGGCTTTTTAAATACTTTAGAAATTACAGGCTAGCAGTGAAAGTACGTGCAATAACGTCACGCTGCTGTTCTGCAGTCAGTGAGTTGAAACGTACTGCATAGCCAGACACACGAATGGTCAGCTGCGGGTATTTTTCTGGGTGCTTAACTGCATCTTCCAGAGTCTCACGACGCAGAACGTTCACGTTCAGGTGCTGACCACCTTCTACACGAACTTCAGGTTTTGCTTCAACTGGGATTTCACGATATTCGATTTCGCCCAATTTGCTCACTTCTACAACTTCGTCTTCTGCAAAACCAGCTTTAGCACAAACACAACGCGCTTCGCCTTTCTCGCTGTCCAGCAGCCAGATAGAGTTCAGGAGTGAATCATTTGCAGCTTTAGTAATTTGGATACCAGTAATCATTTTATTTCTCCCTAAGGGCTAATTTTGTGATTCTATTTCGGGCCATAAACTGGCTCATTGGTAAAACCATTGTTGCGTTACTGATCTTTATACTAGCCAAATCAGCTTCAAACTTTGATTTAAATCAATTAAATCCATGCCTTCTATGTGCCTATGATATCATTTATTTGTTTTACATCAACTTAGCTAAGCTGGTGAAAATTAAAAATTATGTAAATTTTCAAATTTTTTTAGGTTTCACGCTTATCAGCCGTTCATCCATTTTGCTTAGAAGAAAGAAGTGGTTAAGCTAGTGGCATTCCGAATCGCAGGAGAGCGAGATGACAACCCCCCTCACATGGCATGATGTGCTGGCGCAAGAAAAGCAGCAGACCTATTTCACAAACATACTGGCGACAGTTGCTGAACGGCGTGCTGCTGGAGTCACTGTTTATCCTCCGCAGAAAGATGTGTTCAACGCATTCAGGTTTACTGAGCTGGGTGACGTGAAAGTCGTGATCCTTGGTCAAGACCCTTACCATGGGCCAGGACAGGCGCATGGGCTAGCCTTTTCTGTGCTCCCCGGCGTTGCAGTGCCTCCATCATTAGCCAACATGTATAAAGAGCTACAGACCGATATTGCTGATTTCACGCGGCCAAACCACGGCTATCTGGAAAGCTGGGCGCGCCAGGGCGTATTATTGCTCAATACCGTACTGACTGTTGAGGCAGGCAATGCGCATTCGCATGCGAAGTTAGGTTGGGAGACGTTCACGGATAAAGTGATA
>Ga0105251_10003461_pt1 | contig 11455 bp, 8 predicted proteins | sample KBSS64metaG_FD_80424 | JGI IMG/M metagenome (GOLD analysis project Ga0105251, IMG submission 80424) | Switchgrass rhizosphere microbial communities from Kellogg Biological Station, Michigan, USA - KBS S6-4 metaG | ecosystem: Host-associated > Plants > Roots > Rhizosphere > Soil | place...
AACACATCATTGAAAAACGCACGTGTGTCATTGCCGTAAGAGGCGAGGATGCTCGCCGGCATCACCATGCTCATGAAAATCACCAGGGTGCTGTAGGTGATCATCAGGTGGAACGGCAACACCAACACGCCCACCGCGTTGTGCCCGTCGAGCCAGGAGCGTTGGCCCTTGCGCGGGCGGAAGGTGAAGAAGTCCTTGAAGATTTTCTTGTGGGTGATGATCCCGGTGATCAGCGCCACGAACATCACCATCGCGGCGATGGTCGACAGCCAGCGGCCCCACGGATAGGGCATTTGCAGCTGGAAGTGGAAGCGATAGAAGAATTCGCCGCCCATGCTTTCCCGGGCGTGGACCGGCTGGCCGCTGACCGGATCGAGGAGTTTCTCGACGAAATTACCGCGCTTGCCCCGGTCAACCTTATCTTGCCACATCACCGACAGGCCGGGTTCACGGGGGCTCGGCACGTTGATAAACCAGCGCGCGGCGTTGGGTGCCTGTTGCTGCAAATAGGCTTGGGCGACGGCCAGACTACGGGCGTCGTCGACGGGGTGTGCCTGCACTTCGGGCTGCATCCAGTGGGTAATTTCGTCCTTGAAATAGGACAAGGTGCCCGTCAGGAAAATCGCAAACAGCAGCCAGCCAAAGATCAGCCCAGCCCAGGTGTGCAACCAGGCCATGGCCTGGCGGAAGCCCTCTTTCATGTGCGTGTCATCCAGTACGTCAACCCGGCAAATGTGGCCAGCATCGCACTGGGCAGCAACACACCAAACCAGGCGCGCCAGGCGGTACGGCAGGCGAAACACCAGATCCCGCCAACAGATAGAACACAAACGAACCCAGCATGCCGCTGATCACCGCATCGGCGCGACGGGTGGGCAGCCACAAGGTCATGCACACGCTGGCCAGGGACGCCAGCAAGTAACCGCCGACCACAGCCGCCAGCACGCGCGAAGTCACGGCAAGACGGTAGGAAACGGGAAGCGAGGTTTTGCGTTTCATGCACAGGGCGCCAGGTTCGTCAGCACGCAATATTAATGATAAAGGTTCTCATAAGCAAAAGAGAACGCATCACTGGTAATTGCCGAACCCGCCTACGCGCCCTACAATGCGAACAATTCTTGTTCTCTAAAGCATGCCCATGCTTGCGGAGTGTGCGCGTTGCAGCCGTCCAACACCGTCGAAGTGCTGTACCACGACCATCACCACTGGCTCACCGGCTGGTTGCGTCGCAAGCTCGGCTGCCCGGAAAGCGCCGCCGACCTGGCCCAGGACACCTTCGTTCGCGTGCTCACCGCACGGGAAACCCCGGCGCTGATCGAACCCCGCGCCTTTCTTACCACCATCGCCAAGCGCGTGCTGTTCAACCATTACCGCCGCCAGGACCTGGAGCGCGCCTACCTCGACGCCCTGGCGCAGATGCCCGAACACGTGGCGCCGTCGGAAGAAGAGCGGGCGATCATCCTGCAAACCCTGATGGAGCTGGACCAGTTGCTGGATGGCTTGGCGCCGCTGGTTAAACGCGCGTTCCTGCTGGCCCAGCTCGACGGCCTGACCTACGCGCAAATCGGCGCGGAACTGGGGATCTCCATCGCCACGGTCAAGCGTCACCTGCATAAAGCGGCGATGCGCTGCTACTTCGCCCTATGAGTTTCTCAACGCAAGTCGCCGAACAAGCGGTGCACTGGCTGATGGAAATGCAGCAGGGCCCGCTCAACCCGCGCAAACAGGCGGCCTGGCAACACTGGCTGGACGCCCACAGCGAACACCAGCGGGCCTGGGAGCACATCCAGCGAGTGAACCAGCGGCTGCGCGGGATGCCATCACCGTTGGCCCACGCCGCCTTGAATGCACCGAAATCCAACAGTCGCCGTCAGGCCCTGAAGTTGTTGCTGATACTCGGCGCCGGGTCGGCAGCGGCCTGGGGTTTGCGCCAGCAACATATCCTGCCGCCGTTGAGTGCCGACTACCGCAGCCCCATCGGCCAGCGACGCAAATTCCAGCTGGCAGATGGCAGCCAGCTGCAGCTCAACACCGGCAGTGCCGTGGATGTGCATTTTGAGGGTCAACAACGCTTGATCCGCCTGCTCGAAGGCGAAATCCAGCTGACCGCCAACACCGGCAACAGCCCGCTGCGGATCGTCACCGCCCAGGGCTCGCTCAGCGCCCCGGCGGCACGGCTCAACGTACGGCAGTTCAATGATCACACGCAGTTGGCGGTGTTTGACGGGCACGTCGACGTGATGCCCAACACCTATAGCGGTTTGCCGCTGACCGTCGAAAAAGCCCATCAGGTCAATTTCACCCGCAAAGGCTGGGACACCGCACGCCCCACCGATGCCGGCAGCGGTGCCTGGGCCGACGGCATGCTGGTGGCGGCCCACATGCGCCTGGCAGATTTCCTCGCCGAACTGAGCCGTTATCGCCGTGGCCAGCTCAATTGCGACCCGCAAGTGGCCAATCTGCTGATTTCCGGCAGCTACCCGCTGGACGACAGCGAGCGAATCCTGGACCTGCTGCAAGTCAGCCTGCCGGTCAAGGTTCGGCGGTTTACCCGCTACTGGGTGACCGTCGAAGCACGCGCCTGAATTATTTTCAAAAACCGTGAGCCGTTTTCCGCACCTCGCGTGACAGAGAAGGAAAGCCACCTTGACCCTTCCTTCTCAGGACCGCACTTCATGCCCCAGCAACCGACTCGCCTGACGCCCCTCGCCCGCACCCTGCGCCACTTGTTGCTGGGGGCCAGCCTCAGTTTCAGCGCCGTGCCCTACGTAATGGCGGCCGATGCCAAGCCCTACCGCATCGCCCCTACGTCACTTGAAGCGGCGTTGAACCAGTTTGGCCGTGAAGCCGGCGTGCTGATTTCGTTTGGCTCCGATGTGACCGCCGGCGTGCAAAGCCACGGCCTGTCGGGCAACTACACCGCTGAAGAAGGCTTGAATGCGTTGCTCAAAGGCACCGGCCTGCAAGCCCGCGCCGAGGGCAACAACGCCTTCAGCCTGCAACCGGCGAACGCTCCGGCCACCCTCGAATTAGGCACCTCCAACGTGGTCGGCGACTGGCTGGGGGACGCGGCGCAAACCAACGTCTTCGAACACCCGGGCGCCCGGGACGTAATCCGTCGCGAAGAATTCGAACGCCAGGGCGCCACCCAGGCTCGCGATGTGCTCAACCGCATTCCCGGGGTCAACGCTCCGGAAAACAACGGCACCGGCAGCCACGACATGGCGCTGAACTTCGGTATTCGCGGGCTCAACCCACGCCTGGCCTCGCGCTCCACGGTCTTGATGGACGGCATCCCGGTGCCGTTCGCGCCGTATGGCCAGCCGCAGTTGTCGTTCGCGCCCATCAGCATGGGCAACATGGATGCCGTGGACGTGGTACGCGGCGGCGGCGCCGTGCGTTATGGCCCGCAGAACGTCGGCGGCATCGTCAACTTCGTCACCCGCGCGATTCCCGATGCGCCAACGGTGAAAGGCGGCTTGCAGACCGAAACCAGCCCGTCCTCCAGCCACGATGGCTTCAAGACCACCGGCAACCTGCTGGCAGGCGGCACCGCAGATAACGGCCTTGGCGGCGCGATCCTGTATTCCGGCACCCGGGGCGGTGACTGGCGCGAAAACAGCGACACCCGCATCGACGACCTGATCCTCAAGGGCAAGTACCAGCTGGACGACGCCAACAGCTTCAACGCCATGGCGCAGTACTACGAAGGCAAGGCCGATATGCCCGGCGGCTTGAGCACCGCGGCCTACAAGGCCGACCCGTACCAGTCCACCCGCCCCTACGACCAGTTCTGGGGTCGCCGCACGATGTTCAACGCCGGTTACCGCTACCAGGAAGATCGCCGGGAATTCACCGTCAACAGCTTCTTCACCACCACGCTGCGCAGCGGTTACCTGGACCAGGGCAACTTCCTCTCCCTGTCGCCTCGCGAGTACTGGGTGCGCGGCCTGGAAACCCGTTTCGCCCAAGGCTTCGACCTCGGCCCCACCAGCCACGAAGTGGGCGTGGGCTACCGCTACATCAACGAAGCCGGCCACGAACTGCGCTACCGCACGCCGATTTCCGCCAATCAGCAACTGCCCACCACCGACAGCCGCAACGACCGCGACACCCGGGGCAGCACCGAAGCCAATGCGTTCTTCGTCGACGACCGGATTGATATCGGCAAATGGACCATCACCCCGGGCATCCGCTACGAGATGATCGAGTCCCAGCAGACCAACAACCTCAGCAACGTCAAATACAAGGGTGACTACAACACCGCCCTGCCGGCGTTGAACGTGCTCTACCACCTGACCGACGACTGGAACCTCTACGCCAACACCGAAGGTTCGTTCGGCAGCGTGCAATACAGCCAGATGCCCAACCGCGTGACCAGCGGCGAAGTGAAGCCGGAAAAAGCCCGCACCTGGGAACTCGGCACACGCTATGACAACGGCACCTTGCGCGCCGAGATCGGCGCGTTCCTGATCAACTTCGACAACCAGTACGACAGCAACCAGACCAACGACACGGTGATTGCCCGTGGCGAGACCCGTCACCAGGGCATCGAGTCCAGCATCAACTATGCCCTCGACGGCTTGAGCCCGGCGCTCGCCGGTTTTGATGTGTACGCCACTTACGCCTACGTCGACGCCACCATCCGCGAAGACGGGCCGAACAAAGGCAACCGCGTGCCCTTCTCCTCCAAGCACAAAGGCACCCTGGGTGTGGGTTACACCGAAGGTCGCTGGAAGTTGAATGTGGACAGCAGCTACCAGAGCAGCCAGTTCGCCGACAACGCCAACACTGAAGCAGAAAGTGCTGATGGCAGCACCGGACGCATCCCTGGCTACATGCTGTTCAGCAGCCGCGCGGCGTACGACTTTGGCCCGCAACTGTCGGATTTGAACGTGGCCGTCGGTGTGAAAAACATCTTCAACAAGCAGTACTACACCCGCTCGTTTGACGATAACAACAAGGGCAAATACGTGGGCGAGCCGCGCACGCTGTATGTGCAGACGTCCATCGCGTTCTGATCAGCTACCCGCCAGGCACGACGGTGTGCCGGCCACCAACGCGTCGATGGCGCACCGGGTCTTGGCCGGCATGTGCGTCGCCGTGGGCCAGATGACATGGATCGGCATCGGCTGCTCGCGGTGGTCCGGCAGTACCGCCTGCAGTTGCCCACGCAGTACGTAGTGGGCGATCAGCCAACTGGGCAACCAGGCCAGACCGACCCCGGCGATGGCGGCATCGGCCACGGCCTGCAGGTCGTCCAGGATCAATGGCGAGGCCACCCGCTCCCGGTTCGAGGGATTGCTGCGATAGGCAATGCCTCGATGCCCGGCCAGGTCCGCGATGGATTCGATTCGATCGGTTCGCTGCAGGTACGCGGGCGACGCCGCCAGGGCAATCGCCTGTTCGCCGAGGCGACGTGCACTCAAGCGGTCGGTGTCGGGCAATGCGCCGATGCGCACCGCTAGGTCGAAGCCTTCCTGGGCTAGGTCGATCAATCGGTCGGAGAAGGAAATCTCGATTTCCAGTTGCGGAAAATGGTCCATCAGCCCCCACAACGCCGGCGCCGCATAGTGGTGACCGAACGCCAAAGGCAAGCTGGCCCTTAACCGTCCACGTGGCTGCTGACGGCCACTTTCCAGCACGGATTCGGCGGCTTCCAGTTCCGCCAGCGCACGCAGGCAATGTTCGTAATAGGCCTGCCCGTCCTCGGTCAAACGCTGGCGCCGGGTGGAGCGTTGCAACAACGACGTCCCCAGCCGCGCTTCCAGACGCGCCAAGCCTTTGCCCACCGCCGAGCGCGTGAGGTTCAACCGTTCGGCGGCCTCCGTCAGATTGCCGCTTTCGACAATCTGCAAAAACAGTTCAACACCATCAAAACGCGGAGTGGCCATGGTCGTTTGTCGCCCTAAATTCCCTTATTGCAGGAAGAAGTATCGCTAATAAAGAATCAGATTCCCGTGAAAATGACATCTTCCCCCATCGAAAGGAAGAGGCCATGTCATCCGACGCCGTTGTATCCGCCATCCACCCGCCGCGTACCGCCAGAGACGGCCTGGCGCTCACCGCCGTGTGCCTGGTGGCGCTGATGTTCGGGCTGGAGATTTCCAGCGTGCCGGTCATCCTGCCCACCCTCGAACAGCAACTGGGCACCGGCTTCCAGGACGCCCAATGGATCATGAATGCCTACACGCTGGCCTGCACCAGCGTGCTGATGGCGGCGGGCACACTGGCCGATCGCTTTGGCCGGCGGCGCATGCTGGTGCTGTGCCTGTGGGTATTCGGGCTGGCTTCGCTGGCCTGTGGGCTGGCCAATGATGCGTCTACGCTGATCGCCGCGCGTTTCGTCCAGGGCGTGGGTGGCGGGGCGATGATGATCTGCCAGTTCGCGATCCTGTCGCACCAGTTCCGCGAACCGGCGGCCCGCGCGCGAGCCTTTGCCATCTGGGGTGTGATCGCCGGCGTGGGCTTGGGCTTCGGGCCGATGGTGGGGGCGTTGATCCTGGCAGTCGCGGATTGGCGCTGGGTGTTCCTGGTGCATGTGCCGCTGACCTTGTTCACCTTGGTGTTGCTGCGCATCAGCGTGCAGGAGTCCCGGGACCCGGCGGCCCATCGCCTCGATATCGCCGGCATGGCCACCCTGACCCTGGCGGTGTTCGCCCTGGTTTACTTCATCACCCAGGGCACCGAGAGCGGCTTTGCCACCCCGGCGATGCTCGGTTGGGCCGGGTTGTCGGTGTCCAGCCTGCTGTTGTTCGTGGTTGTCGAGCGGCGCAGCCCACATCCGATGTTCGATTTCTCGGTGTTTCGCATCCCGCGCTTCAACGGCGCGCTGATGGGCTCGATTGGTATGAACTTCAGCTTCTGGCCCTTCATGATCTACCTGCCGCTGTATTTCCAGGCCGGCCTGGGCTACGACACCATGCTCACCGGGCTCGCCCTGCTCGCCTATACCCTGCCCACGTTGGTGGTGCCGCCGCTGGCTGAACGCCTGGCCCTGCGCTATGGTGCCGAACGCATCATTCCATTGGGCCTGGGCCTGATGGGCGTGGGGTTTGTGACAATGGCGGCGATCAATCATAGCGGCCAGCCCAGTGTGGTATGGGTCCTGATCGCCTGTGGGATTGCCGGCAGCGGCTTGGCGTTTACCAACTCGCCCACCACCAACACCACTACCGGATCAGTTTCATCCGACCGCGCAGGGATGGCCTCGGGCATCGACTTCAGTGCACGGCTGATCACCCTGGCGCTGAATATCGCGTTGATGGGGTTGGTGTTGATACTCGGGATCGCTCACTACCTGGCGGGCGTATTGCCCGACACCGCGCAATTGGCCGCCCTCAGCCAGGATATCGCCGCCGGCAAGCTGGAGGTGTTGCCGCAGGGCTCGTTGATTGCCCAGGCCGCGCTACGCAACGGTGCCGGTTGGGCCATGTTGTACGCAGGCTTGGGCGCGTGCGCACTGTCGGCCTTGAGCGCCTGTTTTTTCCGGCGCAGCCCGCGCTGAGGCGTTAAACGAAAAACGGGCCTGCATCTGCAGGCCCGTTTTCAGTGGGGTTGAAAAAAGTATCAGCTATCAGCCGTTAAGCGCAGCCTGTTCGTTTTCCAGGAATTCCTCTTCAAGCTCGGCCTCGTCGGCCTTGGTAGTGGGCAGGCTTTGACCCGCGGCGCGTGGTTTGCCGCGCAGTTTGCCGTACAGATGCTCCAGGGCATGCTCCAGCTTGGTAGCTGCGCCATCGATCGCCTGTTCCAGCGTATCGGCTTTATGGAGGACCGAAATCGGTTGATGGCCTTTTGGCCGTGCTTCCAGTCGGCAACTCAGATCGTGTGGACCGGGCTTGTCACCGTTCTCGTCCCGCAGGTAAACCTCGACGCGGGTCAGATCTTCTTCATAACGTTCGAGCGTGCTCTCAATGGTGGTACGTACCCACTCCTCCAGTCGGATGCTGCTTTCAATATGGTTATCGCTATTGACTTGGATTTGCATAGTTTTCCCTTATTTCAGCTAGCTCGCCGAAGGCCATTCCTGCTTCACCGGATGGGTGAAAACCATGACCTCCTGATTACACAATTGAGCAGACGGAGGAACATTTCAAGCCCTTTGCAAAGATAAATCCCACATTACAAATTAACCCTGACTACAACCAAAAACGCTGTTAGGGTGGGGAGTTGGTTACATCTTCTTACCGCCAACTTCCTTACAATTGCCCCTCTCCCAAGGGGTGCAATCCGCGAAAAGTCCCCGCTTCCTCTACCAGCCAGTCATGCACCGCCCGCACACCCGGATGGCTCAACGCGCCTGGTGCGTACAGCAGCACATAACGTTTGTGATTGGGTACAGCGAGGCCGAACGGCACGATCAAGGTGCCGCGTTCCAGTTCGTCATTGAGCAAGGTTCGCCGGGCAATCGCCACGCCCATGCCGGCAATCGCCGCCTCGATGGTCAGGTGGTTGCGGTTGAAGGTATGCCCGCGCCGTACGTCGGCAGCGTCGTAGCCGATGGCGTTCAGGTAGAACTCCCACTCCGCGTACTCATAACTCCCACGCCAGGCGGTAATGTCGTGCAGCAGCGGGAAATGCACCAGGTCGGCGGGGCCATGCAGCGGCGGTCGCCCGCGCAACAGGCTCGGTGCGCACACCGGGAAGATCTGCTCATCCAGCAGGGCTGTGGATAACAATCCGGGGTAGCTGCCGTCGTTAAGGTCAATGGCCAGGTCGAAGTCGCCCTCGTGCAAGGCGATGCTGCTGTCTTCGGCGACCATGCGCAATTGGATGTCCGGGAAGCGCTGTTGCAAACGTGGCAAACGCGGCGTCAGCCATTTACCGAGAAACGACGGGATCGAACGCAAGCGCAAAGTGCCGCTGATCATCCCGGCGTCCAGGCGCTGCAACTCGGCATCAATGCTGCCATAGGCCTCGCCCACGGTGATCGCCAGCCGCTGGCCTTCTGCGCTCAGCTCAACCCCGCGCGCCCGTCGATGGAACAGCCGGAAGCCCAAACGCTCCTCCAACTGGCGAATTTGCTGGCTGACCGCGCCCGGGGTGATGTGCAGTTCTTCGGCGCAACGGGTGAACGACAAATGCCGTGCCGCACAGGAAAAAACGTGCAACCAGACGTAGGTCTGGCCATGAAGCGGGCGAGCCATAGGGTTTAGTCCTGCTAAAGGGTGTCTTAGGATAATTCGTTGGTCACTGCCGATCCAGAGGCTCAGTATCGCGCCAATTCCGCTTGTCCTACAAAACATGGCAGCGATTCCTACTCCATTGCTTGTAAGGGTTTAGCATGGCTATCAGTGTTTTCGATCTATTCAAGGTAGGCATTGGTCCTTCCAGCTCCCATACCGTGGGCCCGATGCGGGCGGCGGCGACCTTTGTCCAGGCGCTGACTGACCGGCAATTGCTCGACGAAACCCGTCGCGTAGAGGTGCGTTTGTACGGCTCGCTGTCCGCCACCGGTGTCGGCCACGCCACCGACCGCGCCTGCGTGATGGGCCTGATGGGCGAATGGCCAGACAGCATCGACCCCAGCAGCATTGGCCCTCGCATCCAGCAATTGCGCGAGTCCGGCCAATTGCTGCTCGGCGGCCGCACATCGATTGCCTTCAACTGGCAACACGACCTCCTGCTGCTGGACGAAAGCCTGCCCTACCACCCCAACGCCATGTCCCTGCACGCCTACGGCGAAAACGGTCTGTTGAGCGAGCAAACGTACTACTCGGTGGGTGGCGGTTTCATCATCGAAGCGGCGGAAGCCGAATCCGGCATCGCGCCGACCAGCGAAGTGCAATTGCCTTACGACTTCTCCAGCGCCGTCGAACTGCTGGCCTTGTGCAACAAGCACGGCCTGCGGGTCTCCGAACTGATGATGGCCAACGAACGGGCCTGGCGCAGTGACGCCGAGATCCGCAGCGGCCTGCTGCATATCTGGTCGGTGATGCGCGAATGCGTTGAGCAAGGCCTGCGCCACGAGGGCATCTTGCCCGGCGGTCTGGATGTGCCACGGCGCGCGGCGAAATTGCATCGCAGCCTGTTGGAAATCGGTAAACCCAACGTCATTACGTCGACTTTGTCGGCGATGGAATGGGTCAACCTGTTCGCCCTCGCCGTCAACGAAGAAAACGCTGCCGGTGGCCGCATGGTCACCGCGCCAACCAATGGCGCAGCGGGAATCATCCCGGCGGTGCTGCACTACTACATGAAGTTCAACCCAGACGCGTCCGACGATGACGTGGTGAATTTCTTCCTGGCTGCCGCCGCCGTCGGCATCCTCTGCAAGAAAAACGCCTCGATCTCCGGCGCCGAAGTAGGCTGCCAGGGCGAAGTCGGTTCGGCCTGCGCCATGGCCGCCGCAGGTTTGGCCGACATACTCGGTGCGTCTCCGGAACAACTGGAAAACGCCGCCGAAATCGGCCTGGAACACAACCTGGGCCTGACCTGCGACCCGGTGGGCGGGCTGGTGCAGGTGCCCTGCATCGAGCGCAACGCCATCGCCGCGGTCAAGGCGATCAACGCCACGCAAATGGCCCTGCGCGGCGACGGCAAACATTTCATCTCCCTGGACCGGGTGATCCGCACCATGCGCGACACCGGCGCCGACATGCACGACAAATACAAAGAAACTTCACGGGGCGGCCTGGCGGTCAGCTGGGTGGAGTGCTGATCGGAGCACTCCACGAAGGCCGTGTGAAAACGTAGCGAGCGAAGGCAAGACAAGGCAAAAACAGGCGAGGAAGCGGAGTTTAGGCCCCTAAATGAGCATTCCGAGCCTGTTTTTAACGCAGGATTGCCGAGCGCAGTAGTTTTCACATGGCCTGAGCGTCCCAACGTGAGCCCGCGCAAAAACAATAACGAGGCAATAACGATGACCGATGTACGTACACCTGCTGCCGAAAATCCCGCTGTAGACCTGACGCCGACCACCGTTACACAAGGCTGGAACAAACACGACACCACCTGGATGCTCGGCCTCTACGGCACCGCCATCGGTGCTGGCACCTTGTTCCTGCCGATCAACGCCGGCGTGGGCGGCTTCTGGCCGTTGATCGTGCTGGCGCTGCTGGCCTTCCCGATGACTTTCTTCGCCCACCGTGGGCTGACGCGCTTTGTGTTGTCGGGCAAATCCGGCGACATCACCGACGTGGTGGAAGAACACTTCGGCATCGGCGCCGGCAAGCTGATCACCCTGCTGTACTTCTTCGCGATCTTCCCGATTTTGCTGGTGTACAGCGTGGCGCTGACCAACACCCTGACCAGCTTTATGGAACACCAACTGCACATGGCGCCGCCGCCCCGGGCGATCCTGTCGCTGGTGCTGATCCTCGGCCTGATGGCCATCGTGCGCTGCGGCCAGGGCGTGATCGTGCGGGCCATGAGCGTGCTGGTCTATCCCTTTGTCGCCGCGCTGTTGCTGCTGGCCCTCAGCCTGATCCCGAACTGGAACGGCGCCTTCTTCGCC
>Ga0105251_10003464_pt1 | contig 11449 bp, 11 predicted proteins | sample KBSS64metaG_FD_80424 | JGI IMG/M metagenome (GOLD analysis project Ga0105251, IMG submission 80424) | Switchgrass rhizosphere microbial communities from Kellogg Biological Station, Michigan, USA - KBS S6-4 metaG | ecosystem: Host-associated > Plants > Roots > Rhizosphere > Soil | place...
CAGACCGTGTTGTAGGTCAGTGGCCCGATCCTGGCCTTGATCCTTGCCGCCACCAATGCGGCATCGATCGACGGCGGCAGCAGATGACTCCACCCACCGCCCTCCAGCGGTCGAGCCAAGTGATCGAGAACAAACTGAATGGCCACTGCGGCCGGCAGCGCATGGCCGCCCAGGGTTTGGCCATAACGCAACTGCAACCACGCCGACCAGTAGGCGAGGGCGCTGCGGTAGCTGCGCACCGTGTTCGCCGCCGTGCCGGCAGCGATAAACGCCGCCGCCGCTTCCTGTGCGTTTACAGCGAGCAAATGCGGATCTAGCGGGGTTTCAGCGACCAAGGTCAACTGATGTGTAATATTTAATACGTTCAACGTATGATAATTCCAATAATTGAAAAATAACGTCGGATAACATTCTATTATCAGACCTAATATACCCGGAGGTGGACCATGGCAGTAGGGGTGCCGGAAAACGAGGTGTTTGCTGCGGCGGACGCGGTGTTGGGCCGTGGCGAGCGACCGACGGTGGAGCGCGTACGCTTGGAGTTGGGCCGTGGCAGTCCGGCGCGGGTGGGTGGTTTGCTCGATCAATGGTGGACGCGCCTGTCCGAGCGGCTGAGCGGCGAGACTCGACTGCCGACACTGCCGGGCGAGGTGTCGCAGGCTTTTGTTGCGGTGTGGCAGCAGGCGATTCACCTGGCACAGGGCGTGGCCGAACAGGCGCTGGACGAACAACGGCAGGTGATAGCTGCCGAACGCGAACGTGTCGCCTCCGTAGAGGAGCAGGCGCGGCAGGATGCGGCGCGGTTTCGTCAGCAGGCGTCGGAGGCGATGGCGGGACGCCAGGCCGTCGAAACACGGCTGGCCGACCTCGAGTTGCTGCTGGCGCAGCGTCAGACGCAGATCGAGGACCTGCAGCAACAGCGCGAAGCTCTGCTGCGTGAGCGCGGTGATGCTCAGCAACAGAATCAGGCATTGCAGCAGGATCTGCAGGCGTTGCGGCTCAAGGCCGAGCAGGAGCGCGTTGCCCAGGAGAGCTACGTACGCAATGTGGAGGATCGTGCTCACCGCGAGGTCGACCGCGCCCGGGAGGAGGTCAAAGCCGTGACGGCCCACTTCAAGGAGGCCGGGCGGCAGATCGAGCAGTTGCAGCGGCGGCTGGAGTCCATTCAAACCGAACTCAGCCAAACCCAGCAACGGGCCGCAGCACAGCACGCGCGTGCCGAAACACTGGAGCAGCAACTGGCCCAAGTACGTCAGCCACCCGCGACAAAACGCAAGCCAAGGACACGAAAGCCCGCTGCGCCGAAGACCGTTTCCTGAGGAGGGTGACGAGCGCCTGTCGACAGGGGTTGTCACCAGTTAGCTTCATCCCTGGTTGCCGGGCGGACTGACCCGGTGATTTTGTTGATAAAGATCAACATGACACGGGCGACGCCATATGAGCATTCCTCAATGCATGTGTGATGCAAATGGCGAGGAGTGCACCCAGATGGCCCACAGTAAAATTGACTTTCGTGCTGCAGCCCGCGAGAAAATCCTCAGTGGTGCCACGCAGTTGGCGGACGCCGTGCGCGTGACACTGGGCCCGAAATCAAAATCGGTGTTGATCCAGAATAAATGGGGCAATCCCACGGTCTGCAACGACGGTGTGACGATTGCCAAGCGCGTTGACCTGCAAGACCCCGAGGAAAACCTGGGCGCGCAAATGCTGCGCCAGGCCGCCGAGCGCACAGGCGAGGCAGTAGGGGACGGCACCAGTACCTCGACGGTGCTGGCCCATGCCATCCTGGCCGATGGCATTCGCAACGTCGTCGCGGGGGCGAGCGCGATCGACCTCAAGCGTGGCCTGGATCGCGGCTTGTCGTTGGTGGTGGAATCACTCGTCGCCCAGGCGCGCCCCGTCAGCACACCCAAGGAAAAGGCCCAGGTCGCCACGCTGTCGGCGCATAACGATGCTGTGATCGGTCAGTTGGTGGCCGATGCATTGGAAAAGGTCGGTGTTGAGGGTGTGGTCAGCGTCGAGGAGTCCAAGACCACCGAAACGGTGGTTGAGGTGATGGAAGGGATGCGTTTTGACCGCGGTTATGTCTCGCCGTATTTCGTCACCGATGCCGAGAAAATGCAGGTAGAACTCGATGACGCCTACTTGCTGCTCTGCGACCACAAGATAGGCGCGCTCAAGGACCTGCTGCCCTTGCTCGAGCTTGTTGCCAAAAGTGGTCAACCGCTGGTCTTGATCGCTGATGACATCGAAGGTGAGGCGTTGACCACGCTGGTGGTCAACCAGATACGCGGCATCTTGCGAGCCGTGGCCATCAAGGCGCCCGGTTTTGGTGATCGGCGCAAGGAAATGCTTCAGGACATGGCTGTGCTGACAGGCGCGACGGTGGTTTCCAACGATTTGGGCATCACGCTGGAGCAAGTGGAGTTGGGCCAGCTTGGGCGGGCGCACCGCGTTGTGGTGCAAAAGGACAGCACGGCATTGATTGGTGGGGCAGGTACGCGGGAGGCGATTGAAGCGCGGTTGCAACAGATTCGCACGCAAATGGAGCACACCACCAGCGAATACGACCGGGAAAAACTCCAGGAACGACTGGCCAGGCTGTCTGGTGGAGTGGCAGTGATCCGGGTTGGGGCGCCTTCGGAAGCGGAAATGAAGGCACGCAAGGATGCGCTGGATGACGCCATCTCGGCGACTCGCGCGGCGATTGCTGAAGGCACTGTGCCAGGGGGCGGGCTGGCCCTGCTCAAGGCGGTCCCGCTGATCGCGGCCGAAGAAGCCCGGTGTGAGGGGGATGTCAGGACCGGTCTGCAAATCCTTCGCCGGGCCCTGGAAGCCCCGGCCAGGCTCATCGCGGAAAACTCGGCGGTGGACGCGGGCGTGGTGGTTGCGCGCATGCTCGCAGAACCCGGCAACGTCGGTTTTGATGCATCCGCCAACTGTTACGTGGACATGTACGAAGCCGGTATTATCGATCCGACCAAAGTGGTGCGCATTGCCCTCGAAAATGCCGTATCGGTGGCCAGCATTCTGTTGCTGACGGAGGCGACCATCACTGATATTCCGGAAAAGGAATCACCCGCCCAGCCGCCTTTTCCTGAATGAGCAGGCCGGCTTGGGGGCGCATTCAGGTATAGGCGGCTGTCTCGGTTAACGCCAGGTGATTGAGAAGCGGATTTTCACCGTGCAAATAACCGAGCGCCTGCTGCATCAGCGAGATGGCTTTTTGTCTTTTCTCATGGCGCGTGGCCGGGTCGGCATGACGTTGCGCTGCACCAGCGAAGGAGAAACAGCGTGTAGCGGCACGCAGGGAAAGGAACAGCGCCAAGGGTTCGCAGTCTTCTTTCCAGGTGCAGTGGTTGATGTAAGTGGCCAAAAGACCTGCACCGAGCGTGTTGAGGCCGTGGTGTTGCAGGTCCATCAGCACGAATGCCAGGTCGTACAGCACGTCAATACAGGCGATCCGCTCACTGAACTCGATGCCGTCGAACAGGGTCGGCTGCCCGTCGAACAGACAGATATTGGCCAGGCGCAAATCGCCATGGCAGCGGCGTACGCGGCCCTGACTGCGTCGCTCTTCGAGGCACGCAGTCAAAGATGCCAGCAGCGTCCTGGAGGCATGGGCAATCGAGATGACTTTCGCGCTGTCGAGAAAAGAGCCATAGCGGGACATTTCCCGATAGTTTTTCTCGATCTCCTCATACAGGTCCGGGATGCGCCCGAAGGACGGAGTGATCCGGGCGCAGGCATGAAAGCGGGCGATCTCGATGCCTAGCTGCTGCATCATCGGTTCGGTCAGATGCCCCTGGACGGCCATGCGGTCAAACAGGCCATCCTGAGCAAAGCGGCGCATCACCACCAGCCAGTCCACCGCAGGTCCCTGGCCGTCGAGCACCAATTGGCCATCGGCCTGGCGGTTGATCGAACTCACGCGCAAATACAGCGACGGCGCTGTTCGTCGATTGAGCCACAATTCTGCCCGGCAGGCTTTTTTCCGGCTGTGCAGGCTGAGGAAGTCCAGCTCGGCAAACGCCACTGCACGCTTGAGTTTATAGGCACGGTCGGCATGCAGGAAAATCACCGAACCATGGGTCTCGATTCGCTCTACAGGCCGGTTGAACGTATCGTAGGCGGATGGTCGGGAGAGAAAGGCAATCACTTCGTCTTGTTCGTTGCTCATCCCGGCCTCCTCATCTCCAGCCGCCCTGAGGCCCGCCCGCGCTTGCCGTCTTCCCGTCAACGGGCGGCGCCGTGGCGCACGACCTCTATGCAAAAGTCCTGTTCGAAGGGCGGCACGTTGCACTCGACGATGTCAGCGGCGGCAACTTGCAGATGCACACCGACAATGTCAGCCCGGATTGGCTGCCGGCAGATGTGCCGGTCGACCAATACAGCGGTGTAGACCCGGCGAGCTCCCAGTTGTGCCAGATAGGCGCAGGTACGCAGCAGCGAATGGCCTTCGAACAACACATCATCAACGACCAGCAACGTGGTGTTGGCGAGGTCCAGTTTGGCCAGCAGCGGATTTTCGGTCAATTGCGTGAACGGATGCAGCACTTGCAGGTCGTCGGCATAGCGCTTGACCTCAAGAGGGTAGAGAGGAAGTTCCGGTTGGCCGGTCTGGTGCGCAATGTGCTGGCGCAATCGTTGAGCCAAGGGCTCACCGCGGCGCTTGATTCCAATCAGGGCGGCGTGCGCCGGTGGCAGCAGGGTGGCGGCCTGGCGCGCCATCGTCTGCAGCACGTCATCGAGTTCGTTGCGCTCATACAGGCGCAACCGCTGACTTGCCAATAGGATCGTCATTGCCTTCTCCTGCCTGTGAGCCATGGGCACGTGCGTTTTCGGTCAATGTAGCCCGGTTGGCCCTGGCGCGATTGATATTGATCAATCGCGATCAAATCAAACGTCGGCCGATTCGACGGTCGGGTGACGCGCATGGGCGGCAGCGGCCTGGTGTGAGTCGCTTGCTTGCGCAGGCACTTGATATAAATCAACGCCAAGGTCGCCTCCACGGAGGATTCTGAGTCTATGACACAGGTGTCCGAGCCCCTGGCGAACACAGCAATGGGTGGTGGCGGGCAGCGACATAAAAGCAAGCTTCGTGGAGTCCGATCATGAGCCAGTATCAACGGTTATTGCTTATCATCAACCCGGCCCTGCGCCAGTCTCAAGCCATTGATCATGCAGCCGCCCTGGCCAAGGCCAGCGGTGCCAGCCTGCACATTGGCGCCTTGATTCCATCCTGGAAGCTGTTGTCGCTACTCGAAGAAGGCGACCGGGAAAAGGCTCGCGAAGAATATCTGCAAGACCAGCGTAATTGGCTCAAATACCAGGCCGATCATCTGCGCAACAGGGGTCTTGAAGTGACCGCCGAGGCGAAATGGGCCGACGACTTGCAGCAAGACATTCTCGATTACGTCGCAGAAATGCAGCCCGACCTGTTGATCAAGCAGGTACAACGGGAACCGGCGCTCAAGCGTGGGTTTTTTACCCCGCTGGACTGGCGTCTGTTGCGTCATTGCCCGATACCGGTCTACCTGCCTGGCGAAGGTGATCACCCTTTGCCGCGCAAGGTCGTGGCAGCGGTGGATGTGTCCAATCCCCTGGTACAGGACGACGAGCTCAATCAGCGGATCATCCAGCAGGCGTCCAGCCTGGCTATCCAGTGTCAGGCCGAATTGCACCTGGTGTATGCCTGCGACGCTTCTGCGCTGTTCCTGGGCGATATGGGCGGCGGGGGCTTGACGCTCGCGGACCTCTACAGTCAGTTGCGCAAGGGCCATGAAAAATCCTTCCTCGACCTGGCTGGCCGGTATGGCGTGCCGGCTGACCGGCGACATTTCATCGAGGGCCATCCCGTGGCCGTGCTGCATGCGTTCGCCGATGAGCAACAGATGGACGTGATTGTGATGGGCAGGGTCCAGTCCCATGGCTTGGACAAACTATTGGGCAGCACCACCGAACATACCCTGTACCAGGTGACGTGCAGCATCCTGGCCGTTTAGCGCGGTCCGGCCAGGGCCACAGGTTTCGAGACGTCATTCGTCAGCGCCGCAGGAGGTTGCCGTGATCCAGAGTCCTTCATTACAAACCACCTTGCCCAATCGCGCCGAGGCCGGCCGACGCCTGGTGGAACCCTTGCTCAAGTATGCCAACAGGCCTGATGTGATCATTCTCGCCTTGCCCCGTGGTGGTGTCCCGGTGGCTTATGAAGTCGCCACCGCCCTGGATGTGCGCCTGGACCTGATGCTGGTGCGCAAGCTCGGTGTGCCTTCGCACCCGGAATTCGCCATGGGCGCCATTGCCAGCGGCGGTGTACAAATCCTCAATGATGACGCGCTGCGGGCGCACCCGATCGATCGAGCCAGTTTCGAGGCAGTGGTCGCCCGGGAAGCGTTGGAACTGTCGCGACGTGAAAAGGCGTATCGGGGAGACCGCCCGCCACCGCAACTCAAGGACCAGGTGGTGATCCTGGTCGACGACGGCCTGGCGACAGGTTCATCAATGATGGCAGCGATCCATGCGGTGCGCATGCAGGCGCCTGAGCGCATCGTTGTCGCGGTACCGGTTGCTCCCCGGGAAACGGTCGAGGATTTGTCCATGCAAGTGGACGAAGTGATCTGCCCACTCATCCCTGAGTGGATGATGTCGATCGGCTACTGGTACCTGGATTTTTCCCAGACCTCGGACGAAGAGGTCATCGATCTCATGCAACGGGCCTGGCAGCGGGAACTGCCGGGGGCCTCCCGAACGGAACATCGCGATGCTTGAAGCTAAATATCGATCACTGGACCTTCCGGGCGTTGAATTGTCCGCCGATTTGCGTTTGCCGGCGAACGCGCGCGCCCTGGTCATCTTCGTACACGGCAGCGGCAGTGGTCGTTCGAGCCCGCGCAATCAATATGTGGCCGATGTCCTGGCCGATCGGGGCCTGGCTTCGCTGCTGTTCGACTTGCTAACGGAACCGGAGCAGCGCCTGGATAATCTCAGCGGGGAGTTGCGCTTCAATATTCCTTTGCTGGCCAGGCGGTTGATCGATGTGGTCGACTGGGTAGGGCGTGACCGCCAATTGCGTTCTTTGCGCATAGGGCTGTTCGGTGCCAGTACCGGCGCGGCGGCGGCACTGGTGGCCGCCGCCGAGCGTGCGCCAGTGATAGGGGCAGTGGTCAGTCGGGGTGGGCGAACCGATCTGGCTGGACCGGCCCTGCCTCGGGTCAAGGCGCCGACCTTGCAGATTGTCGGCGCACAGGACCCGGTGGTGTTGGCCTTGAATCGTCAAAGCAGCCAGACCCTGCGGTGCGAGCAACGGCTGGAAGTCGTGGAGCGCGCCACGCATCTGTTTGAAGAGCCTGGCACGCTGGAGGCAGTCGCCAGGCTCGCTGGCGACTGGTTTGAAAAATACCTGCATGCCCCTCTTTAGGAGCGAGCATGCTCCGGGCGGTGTTCCGACGATGAACCTGAGAGCGCCGCGGGCTGACAGGTGCCCCGCGTTATCGTTGACGACCATCGCGAGCTTGCTCGCTCCTACAGGGGGAACACAGGTATCACCACAAGCAGGTCGGCTTTAAGGCCGCCTCGCTTTGCTTTTGATCGCGGGCGCCCCGTTAACCACGATGTACCGCAGCAATGGATATGTACTCCGACAGCACATCACACGCCAAACGGATAGGTTTCGTCCTCCGCTTCCAGTTGCTGGTTTTTCGGCAGCGGCAGCGCGGTAACCGGCCTGGTTTGCTCGATCCAGATCATGGCATCGAACTGTTCCGCCAGCATCGACTCGAAATAGTGACTGAAGCGTTCGGTTTCGGGACGGTAAATCACCCCGATGGCCCGTCCCAGCAAGCACGTGGACAGGACGCTGCGCAGCTCTTTGCGCTGCGGGTCACGCCAGTCGGTCAGCGACGCTGCAACGCCCGCCTTGAGGAACTGATGCTCCCAGCTGTCTGGCCGGGAGGGGCGGATGTCCTTGATCAACATCTCGCCGTCCCAGTCATCAGCGGCCGCCACCTGGCCGCGGTCAGTGGCCATGCCGATGAGTACGACATCGCGTCCGAAGGCGCTGCGACACAGTTGACCGATGTTGAACTGCCCCTTCCAGCCCATTTCCGTGGCGCCGGCATTGCCGATATGGGAGTTGTGGGCCCAGACCACGGCCTTGGCTTGCGAGCCCCGGTGTTCGAGCAACGCGCGCAACGTATCGAACATGTGCCGGTCACGCAGGTTCCAGGAGGCTGTCGAGCCCCGATAGATTGCGCGGTAATACTGCTCGGCCGCCATCACTACCCGGGCATTCTGCGTCGCATTGAAGAAGGCTTCGTCGTTGCGGATGAGCCCGGCCAGTTGTTCAGCCAGCATGGCATTGAGCTGATCGATCACCGGCTGTTCACAGGGCATTACACCGGCGCGCTCGACAAAATGGCCATACAGCGCAGGGTCATCCTGCCATGGGGTCAGGCAGCCATAGCGCCGACGTGCTTCCTGGGCCAGGCGCGGGTCAACCCGATCCAGATAACTCAGTACTTCATGAATGGAATTACGCAAGCTGTAGACATCCAGGCCGCGAAACTCGACGCGATGTTCAGGCGCTTGCTGATGGTTGAACTGAAGCAGCCAGTGGGCGAAGGCCTTCACCTCGCTGTTGCGCCACATCCAGGTGGGGAAGCGGCTGAAAATGTGGCGCTTCCACGCCGTGTGCGCCAATCCCCGGACATACTGGTCGACATGGCCGGCGTCCGGCCAGTCGGCTTCCACCGCGACGATATTGAAGCCGTGCCGCTCGATCAGCCTTTGGGTAATCGCAGCCCGGGTTCGATAGAATTCCCGGGTTCCATGGCTCGCCTCGCCGATCATCACCACCCGTGCATCGGCGTAGCGGTCAAACAGGTCGCCAAAAGCGGGGGAATCCAGGTCCGGCAACGGTTCGGCGTAGCGATGCAACACCGGCGCTATGTGCGACGTGTCATCGTGATGTTGCTGACCGTAAAGTTGTTCCAGCAATGATTGCGTATGAGAGTTCATGAACGCCATCCTCCGAAAGGTGGGCTGCTGGTGGCGGCATGGCGCTCGGGTCTTACCAGAGGCTCAAGCGCCCCGAAAACATTGCACGGGTTTACAGGTACAGGCGGTGAATGACCTGTTGGGGGTCGAAGGGGTCGTCGTGGGCTTCAAAACCAAGGCATCTGGCCAGGTCGCGCAGGGGCGCGTTGCTGGAGGCGCCAACCGAGTACAACAGGTGGACGCCGTTACTGCGGGCGGCGTCGATCAAGTGCTCCATCAATATCGTTCCCAGGCCCAGGCGTTTCCAGGCAGCGGCTACGGTCAGCGCGCATTCGCACTGGTATTGACCCATGGCGGCATAACGACTGGCGCCGATTGCGCTCAAACGGCCATTTTCGTGGACCAGCGCTATGCAGCCTTGGCCCTTGCGAGCGTCGTGCTGTTGCCCGAGTAAAAGCCCGTGCCGGGACGCCGGCGCCAACTGCCGGACAAGGGCGCATTCATGAGCTCGATCTGCTTGCGCGACATGCCGGATCAACACCGCACGACCGTTGCTGAGTACATCCATCCGGGATTTTCCACGGGCGTTGACCCAGTCATGCCAATCATCGGGGCTCTTGGAAGCGAGCATCGTGCGGCCCTCCATCCAGCGTTCTCTTGGCGCGCATTGAAACCTGCGCGTTTCAATTCTTTTTTACGCCGTTGGCCGTTCCCGGATTTGATCTGGATCAGGCACGAGTGAGGCGATCAGGGTGAGTGCGCCACGCACGTTCATTGGATCGCCCCGGGTAACCAGGGGTTACCCGGGGTGATCAGTCAGGCGATCAGCAATTGATCCTCTACCTTGGTGACACCCGGCACCGACCAGGCGGCACGTTCGGCGATTTCGCGCTCGCGCCAGAAGTGCACTTTGCCTTCCAGTTTCACGACACTGCCTTCGACCTTGATACGTATGCCCTTGGCGTCGACTTCAGCGTTGCGCTTGAGGGCTTCTTCGATACTTTGCTGGATATCGACGACTTTGACTCTCGGGCGCAGGGTGATGCGATTGTCCACGCCCACAACACCCGACAATTTGCGCACCGCGCTTTCGGCGAGTTCCTTTTGATATTGCCAGTCCACCTGGCCTTCCAGGGTTACCCAGCCTTTTTGCACGACGACCTTGACGTCGCCTTCGGGCGTATCGGAGCGCCACGAGATAATGTTGACGGCACGATTGGCGATGGTGTCATCGGCCGTACCTGCGCCTTTTTCCAGCCGGACCTGTATTTCCTCAGCCACGGCACGCACGCCTTTGATCGCTTTGACCGCCCGTTCGGCACTGACTTTCTGGGCATAGCTTTTCACGTGACCGGAGAGTGTGACAACGCCATTGTCAACGCTCACGCCAATGTGGGCGGCGTCGATATCGGGTTGAAAATCAAGCTCATCCAAAATGGTATTGCGCAAGGTTATGTCGCTCATGATCCTGTCCTCTCCCGCATGACTGAAGTACATGGGCTGCCAAAGCCCATGTCTTTTTTTACGCCTGAGCGGCACCAGGACATTGAGTTAAATCAAAAAGGCCGCAGTCGCCCGCTCTGCCATTGGCCAGCCGGTTTTTTGATAAATGTCAGAGAAAGCCTGCAGTGGCGTTGGATACTGCGTTTGACTGGCCTTTGCCGCCGGGACTTACTTGGAGAAGATCATGGACAAGCGCTTGCCTGTTGTTTGCCTCGGTATTCTTCTAGCCACGACTGCCGGATGCAGTAACAAGCAGGCCAAGGAACTGGATGCCCGGCTGGAATATGCTGAAAACAACGCCGCAATGGCGCGATTGAGGGCCGATGAGGCGCACCTCAAGGCGGAACTGGCGATGGAAGTGGCACGTCAGGCACAACGGACCGCCGACGAAGCCAATGCCCGTACCAGCCGAATGATCGAAAAGGCGACGCCTAAGTGACGATTCAGAGGTGATAGCGTGACTGTACAAGTCGCCTGATCTGTTCCATTGCCTGCCCGGGTGCCAGGCTGGTGTCCGTCTCGATCAGGCGGGTCTTATTGGCAAGCACATCGTCCCGGATCACTTTGCGAAACCAATTGGAAAAATCCCCGACATTGATATGTTCGCGAAGGGCGGGCTCTTCAAGTCGCGTTGAACAGGACAAAAACTCAGTCAGGTTAGAGGCACTTTGGCCAAGCGCAGGAAAGTGGAAGGATCGCCATGCACCCACATCCCCCGCGACGTACTTGCCGCTGTGACGGTGGTGCTTTTGATGAGGCTGCACCTGATCGAGCAGGAATACCTCGTCGCCTTCGTGCACATTCCAAAGACAGGCGTTTTCGAGGCCTGGGGAGCGTTCTGGAAACCCAGGGCTCGGGCGCTGCATGCGTTTGGCGAACTGTTCGACCAGTTCCCGGGCGGTGCTGCCGAGTGTCACCAGTACGTCTACCCCCTCAAGCAGTGCCGGAC
>Ga0105251_10003468_pt1 | contig 11441 bp, 10 predicted proteins | sample KBSS64metaG_FD_80424 | JGI IMG/M metagenome (GOLD analysis project Ga0105251, IMG submission 80424) | Switchgrass rhizosphere microbial communities from Kellogg Biological Station, Michigan, USA - KBS S6-4 metaG | ecosystem: Host-associated > Plants > Roots > Rhizosphere > Soil | place...
CAGACTCTGTCTCGAACTGAACTTGAACCTCGTCATCGACGGAAGGAAGCCATTCTCCAGGCCCGAAACACGCGCGGTGAAACGATCCTTCCGTCAGGGCAATCTATACCAGCGCTAATGAAATTCCGGCACGCATCAGTAGTCCCACTGCACCGGTATGAAACGAAAGCCGTCACCGTTCTTTGCGACGTGACCGATGGACGGGAACGCGATATGTGCAGCAGCCAGCAGAGCGCCCGTTTTAGCGGCTTCGTCCAGCAGCGCCACCCGTACGTCCGCGGCCACTTCGGGATCGTGCTCGAAGCCATTCTGCCAATCGGGATGGTCGAAACCGACTTCGAAGATCGCGTCGCCTACGAAAGTCAGCCTTTCTCCGCCTGATGCGACGTCCACGACGCAGTGTCCCGGTGTGTGCCCACCCGTCACGCGCGCCTTCACGCCCGCCGCGACCTCGACGGTCTGATTGAACTGCACGATGTTTTCGCTGTATCGCTCCATGAACTTCGCGGCAGCCTTGCGAAGCGCGGGGGGCACCGTTTCCGGCATCACTGTCCTGGTGAAGTCCGGATTCTTCCAGAATTCCACTTCCGCAGCCGACACGTGGATGCGCACGTCGGGGTTCAGCCTGGCCTTGACTCCGTCGACGTTCAGCCCACCGACGTGATCCATGTGCATATGCGTAATCACGATATCGGTGATCGCTGCCAGGTCGATGCCGGCCGATTCCAGGCGCATGACCGATCGACCGGCACGCGTGAAGTATTCGAAACCGTCACCCACGCCTGAGTCGATCAGGATTACGCGTTCTCCGCTGCGCACGAGCGCAATATTCAACGCCCAGTCGAACGTGTCACGTTGCAGGAAACGACCGTCGAACCAATCATTGCGGTCAGCTTCGCTCGCGTTAGTGGACATGGTGGAGGTGGGCAGCGGCAGAATGCCGTCGCTGATCATGACGACGTCGACGTCGCCCACGCGCACGGCGTAGCGCGACGGCACGAGTTCGCCAGAACCTTCCTTGCCAAAGCTGGCGGTAACCGGCCGGACGTTGCGGGTTGTTTCTCTCATTTCAGTACTCCGTTTCCTTCGGTGGGTAAGCCGCACTGGGCGGCCGGCTCACGAGCACGGTCACGCATCTGACGCTTCGGTTTGCCCGTGATTCGACCGACCGCGTGACAGATGCTACTCATGAGAGAAGATCGCCAGTAGCATCGCGATTGCGTACAGGATGTTGTCCCACCGGCAACAATCAACGAGGACCGGTACGACGGCGCCGGCCTCGGCTTTGTCGACGGCCTCACGCGGTCATGAGTCTCGCCTCCTCACCAACGAGCATCCGGTGCGGGCCATCGTCGTGCAGCGCCCGCGCGATCGGCATGGTTCGCTCTATGGGAGAAAGGGTGCCGATCGCTTCGCTACTCGCCGCGCGCAAGGCTCGCCGCGACCGCCTCATCCGCGCATTGCAACAAGCCCTGAATCAGGCGCGCTCGCGGCGATGCCCTTTGCCACACCATGCCGAAGCGGCGCGGTTCCGTCCGAACCGGCAACGCGAGCCGCGCGACGGAAAGCGCCGACGTCATCGGCGAGACGATGTCCGGCACCAGCGACACGCCGAGGCCGCGATCGACCATCATCGCAATCGCCATCAGCGCGTTCAGCTCGAAAAGCTCGTGCGGCACGATGCGTGCGGCCTGCAAGTACCGATCCGCCTGCTTGCCGCCGCCGAGCGTGCGGTCATAGCGGATGAACGGCTCGCGCCGCAGCAGTTCGTGCGGGTCTTCGTGCGCAAGCCGCGCCGGCGCGAGCACGACGAGCGGCTCCTCGCGCAGCAGATGCCAGTCGTATGCCTTGGGCAGCGCGAACGCGGGATGCAGGCAGATGGCGACATCGAGATCGCCGCGTTGCAGCGTGTCGTAAAGCTCCATCGAGGTGCCCGCGCGAATCAGCAACTTCGCGCGCGGGAATTCGCGCGCGAAATTGGCCAGCACATCGGGCAGCAGGCTCAGAAGCGCCGTCGTGATCGTGCCGATGCGCAGTTCACCCGTCGCCTCGCCTTCGAGCGCATGCGCCTTCAGATCCGCGAAATCCGCGACGAGACCCCGCGCCCGCTCGATCACGCGATGCCCCGCCTCGGTCGGCATCACGGTGCGGCCGGAGCGCACGAAGAGCGCGATGCCCAGTTCGCGCTCGAGCGCCGACATCTGCTGCGCGATCGCCGCCGGCGTAACGCCGACGCGGCGCGCGGCCTCCGCCATCGATCCCGTATCGACGACGAGCAGCAGATTGGAGAGAAATGCCGTGTCCATCGGATAGATTTACTTTTCTTTAAAGATAGCTGTAGATAGTTTATCTAAAACGTGAACATCCGTAGACTGGGCGGCATATCGAAAAATGAAGGGAGACACATGAGAAGCAAGCTCTTCGTGCCGGCCTCGCGCCCGGAACTCTTCGCCAAGGCGCTCGCGAGCGCCGCCGACGCCCTCTCGTTCGATCTGGAAGACGCTGTTTCGCACGAGCGCAAACCGCAGGCGCGCGCCGATTTGCGCGCGCTGCTCGCCACCGACGACGCCCTCGCGAGCGACAAGACGCTCATCGTGCGCGTCAATGCGCTATCGACGCCGCACTTCGCCGCCGATATCGACGCCGTCGCGCGCAACGGCGTGTCCCTGATCAATCTGCCGAAGCCCGAGCATCCCGACGACGTGCTGGCGGCCGCCGCGGCCCTCGAAGCCGCCGAGCGCGCGAACGGCGTCACCACGCCGATCGGCCTGCTGCTCAACGTCGAGTCGCCGCGCGCATTGCACATTGCCGCGGAACTGGCGCTCGCGCATCCGCGCGTCGCGGGCTTGCAACTCGGCCTGGGCGACCTGTTCGAGCCGCTTTCGATCGCGCGTCGCGAAACGGCCGCGATCCAGCAGGCGATGTTCGCGCTGCGCATCGCGGCAGGCGAAGCCGACGTCTTCGCCTACGACACCGCGTTCGCCGACATCAAGGACAGCGACGGCTTTCGCGCCGAGGCGCGGATGGCGCGCGCATTCGGTTTCATCGGCAAGAGCTGTATTCATCCGAGCCAGATCGCGATGGCGAACGACGTGTTCCGTCCATCCGATGACGACATCGCGCATGCGGTGCGCGTGGTCGAAGCCGCACGCGAGGCGGATGCGAAAGGCATCGGCGCGTATCTCGTCGACGGAAAGATGATCGACCCGCCCTTTGTCGAGCGGGCACGCGTGCTCGTCGCGGATGCCGTGCGGCTGGGTCTGCTCTCTGAAGCTCAGCGCGCCTCGGCAAGAATCTGAAAGGAGAAGGTTTCATGGAACAGAACGTCGAACGCGGCGGGCCGCTGGCGGGCGTGCGCGTGCTCGATCTGAGCGCCTATATCGCCGGTCCTTACGGCTGCACGCTGCTCGCGGATCAGGGCGCGGAAGTCATCAAGATCGAACCGCCCGCGGGCGATAACCTGCGCAAGTATCCCTCGACGCTCGAAGGCGAAAGCCGCGCGTTTCTCGGCGTGAATCGCAGCAAGCGCGGGCTCGTGCTCGACCTCAAGCAGGCGGACGCGCTCGACGTGCTGATCGCACTCGTGAAAGAGGCCGACGTGCTCGTCCACAACTTTCGACCGAGCGTGCCCGCGCGGCTCGGCATCGCGTACGAGCAGCTGCGCGCGATCAATCCGCGCCTCGTCTATTGCGCGGTGACGGGCTATGGCGAAACCGGTCCGAACAAGGACAAGGCGGGCTACGACCAGGTGCTGCAAACGATGACCGGCATGTGCACGCTGCAAGGTGCGGCCGGCGGTCCTCCCGAAGTGCTTTACGGCTCGGTCGTCGATTACTACGCGGCGGCGCTCGTCGCATCGGGGGTGTCGTCGGCGCTGTTCGCGCGCGAAAAGACGGGCGAAGGGCAATACGTCGGCGTGTCGCTGCTGCGCAGCGCGCTCACGATGCAATCGGCGCGCATGATCTGGGCGGACGGCGAGCCGAAGGACGTCGGCCGCGACATGCGCTCGGGCGGCATCACCGGCATTCATCCGACGCGCGAAGGGTATCTCTATCTCTCCGCGAACACGCCGCATTTCTGGAAGTCGCTGTGCGCGCTGACCGGTCTCGATGCGCTCGCGGCCGACGAACGTTACGACACGGTGCGCAAGCGCGCGGTGCACCGCGATGAGATCGTGCCGAAGCTGCACGGCGCGCTCGCGCAACGCACGGCGCTCGAATGGGAAGCGCTTTTCGGCGATGCCGTTCCGTGCGCGGCCGCGCGCAGCGTCGAAGACATGTTCGACGATCCGCAAGTGCTCGCCGAGGACATGGTCGCGCGCTTCGACTATCCGGGCGTGGGCGCGTATCGCGGATTCAAGCATCCGGTGCGCTTCACTTCGACCCCCCTGCCCGAGCCGTTCGCCGCGCCCGCTTTCGGCCAGCACAGCGATGCGCTGCTGCGCGAAGCCGGCTTGAGCGATGCAGCAATCGAAGCGCTGCGTACGAAGCGCGCAGTGCTTTGAGCGGAGACTCTTCGTAATGAAATGCGATTCCCACATTCATATCTATGACCGCGCGTTCCTGAAGCCGGGCGATTCCCAGGTCTTCGTCGAGCATGCCGATGTCGCCGCGTACCGCCAGGTGCAGTCGAAGCTCGGCACGCAGCGCGTCGTGATCGTCACGCCGCGTGTGTACGGCACGGACAATGCCGTCACCGTCGACGCGATCCGTCAGCTCGGCATCGACAATGCGCGCGGCGTCGCGGTGCTCGATCCCGACGTCACCGACGACGAACTGGATGCGCTGAACAAGGGCGGCATTCGCGGCATCCGCTTCACGCTCTATACGGCGCAGAACGCGGCAGTCGGCTTCGACATGGTCGAGCCGCTCGCCCGGCGCGTCGCGGAACTCGGCTGGCATGTGCAGCTGCACTGGACCGCGGAGCAGATCGTCGAGCACGAAGCGCTGCTGCATCGCCTGCCCGCGAAGATGGTCTTCGATCATCGCGCGCGCCTGCCGTCGAAAGACGGCGTGCGGCACGCGGCATTCGGCATCGTGCGCCGTCTCGCCGATGCGGGCCGCGCCTGGATCAAGCTCTCCGGTCCTTATCTCGACTCGGCGGCAGGCCTCGGCAACCGCTACGACGACATTACGCCGATGGCCCGCGCATGGGTGCAAGCCGTGCCCGAGCGCCTCGTGTGGGGAAGCGACTGGCCGCACGTGACGGAGACCCACAAGCCCGACGACGCGTTCCTGCTCGACCTGCTCGCCGAATGGGCCGAAGACGATGCGGCACGCGAACGCATCCTCGTCACGAATCCCGCCGTGCTCTACGGCTTCGCAATCTAAAAGAACAAAGACTTCAGGAGACACCGCATGAAATCCGCCGCCGCACCGACGCCCGTGCGCAAGACACGCTTCACCGAAGCGACCATCCGGCTCTTCGAGCGCGTCATCCCCGATCCTTTCGTGCTCGCGATACTGATCACCGCGATCGTCGCGGTGCTGTCGCTGATCTTCGCGCCACATGCTTCCGTGCCCAAAATGATCGGCGGCTGGTACAAGGGCTTCTTCGACATTTTCACGTTCGCGTTCCAGATCACGCTCGTGCTCGTCACGGGCCATGCGTTCGCGCACGCGCCGCCCGTGCAGCGCGTGTTCAAGGCGCTCGTGTCGATCGCGCGCACGCCCGCGCAGGCGGGCGCGCTTACCTTCGTGCTCGTCGCGGTGACATCGTTCTTCAACTGGGGCATGGGCCTCGTCGTCGCCGCCTTGCTGGCGCGCGAAGTGGCCAAGCGCATGCGCGTCGACTTCGCGTGGATCGTCGCGGCGGGCTTCTCCGGCTGGGTCGTGTGGGCGAGCGGCATTTCGAGTTCCATCGCGCTCGCGCAATCGACGCCGGGCAGTTCGATGAATGTCGTGCAAAAGCTGACGGGCGCCGTGCTGCCCTTCGGCGAGACGGTGTTCACGCGCTTCAATCTCGTGCCGACGCTCGTGATGCTCTTCGCCATGCCTTTCGTGCTCGCCTGGCTCAAGCCGCGCGATGAAGACGCCGTCGTGCTCGACACCGCCCGGCATCCCGACGAGCCGATCCGCAAGCGTCCCGACGGCAAGCTGAGCTTCGCGCGCTGGATCGAGCATTCGTGGATCGGCAGCGCGTTCATCGGCGCTGCGGGCATTGCGTTGATCGTCCTCACGCAGTTCCAGCACATCGCGTTTTCCGGCGTGAATGCAGTGATCTTCGTGATGTTCATCGCCGGTGTGATCCTTCACGGCTATCCGCTCGCCTATGCGGACGCGATCAGGAACGCGGCGAAGCAGACCGGCTCGATGATGCTTCAGTACCCGCTCTACGGCGGCATCATGGGCATGATGGATGCGACCGGCCTGCCCGACGTGATCTCGCACTTCTTCATCGCCATTTCCAACGCGCACACGCTGCCGTTCTGGAGCTACGTGTGCTCGCTCATCGTCACTTTCTTCATTCCGAGCGGCGGCGGACACTGGGCCGTGCAAGGTCCGTTCGTCGTGCCTGCCGCGGTCGCGCTGCACGCCTCGGTACCCGCGACGACGATGGCCGTCGCGATGGGCGAGCAGGTCTCGAACATGATGCAGCCGTTCTGGGCCGCGCCCGTCGTCGCGATGGCGGGCGTCGGCGTGCAGCGTGTACTCGGCTTCACGGTGATGACGTTCGCCGTCGGCCTGATCGTCTACGGCGCGGCCTTGCTGATCTTCGTCTGAAGCGCGATGAACGGTGCGCATCGGCGGCGCGTGGCTGCGCTGACTCGCGCTGACGCCGGCGCAACGCTTCGACTACGCGTAGCGCCGCGCTTCGTCCATCAGTTCCGGCGTGCCGATGATCGCGTTGATCTCGTCGAAGTCGGCCATGCGCTCTTTCCACGGCGCACTCGTGCGATGCTCGCGCAGGCTGCCGTAGAAGCCTTGCAGCGCATGCGCGACCGCGCGCGCCGCGCCGCCCGGAAAGATCACGATGCGAAAGCCGCGTGCCGCCAGCGCATCGGCGCTCTGCACCGGCGTCTTGCCCCCTTCGACCATATTGGCGAGCAGCGGCACGCGTGAGGCGAAGCGCGCACAAGCCGCATCCATCTGCTCGGCCGAGCGCAGCGCTTCGATGAATAGCGCATCGACGCCCGTTTCCAGATAACGTTCGGCGCGTTCGAGCGCGGTATCGAGACCCTCCACCGCGAGCGCGTCCGTGCGAGCCAGAATGAGCGTGTCGCTGCGTTCACGCGCATCGAGCGCGGCGCGCAGTTTGCCGCACATCTCCGCGACGGGAATCACGCTCTTGCCGTCCAGATGACCGCAGCGCTTCGGGAAGGTCTGATCTTCAAGCTGAATCATCGCGGCGCCCGCGCGTTCGAAGCCACGAACCGTGCGCTTGACGTTCAGCGCATTCCCAAAGCCCGTGTCGGCATCCACGATGACCGGCAGCGACACCCGCTCGGTGATGCGCGCGAGCGTATCCGCGACTTCGGTGAAGGTCGTAAGACCCACGTCGGAGCGTCCCAGCTTCGTATAGGCGATCGACGCGCCCGACAGATACAGCGCATCGAAACCGGCCTGCTCGGCGATCAGCGCGGAAAGCGCGTCGTAGACGCCGGGCGCGAGGACGGTTCCGTGCGCGAGTTGTTCAGCGAGAGTCATGCGTTCATCGCTCCTTGACGCTGTAGCGCTGCTTCAGCAAATTGAAAAGCCCGCCTGCCTCGGCCATGTCGAGCAGGAACGAAGGCAAAGGCTCGCAGACGAGCGTTGCGCCGCCGGCGCGCGTAATGCGCCCGTGCAGCGGATCGATGGCTATGCGCTCACCCTCTTCCATCGCTTCAGCCTCTGCGCACGTGAGCAGCACGAGTCCCACGTTGAACGCGTTGCGAAAGAACAAGCCGCTGAACGCGGGCGCGATCACCGCGCGCACGCCGAGCCGCACGAGCGCGGCCGGCGCCTGCTCGCGCGACGAACCGATGCCGAAGTTCGGCCCCGCCACGATGACGTCGCCGGGTCGCACGTTCGCCGCGAACTCCGGGCGCTGCCGTTGCAGGCAATGCCGCGCGATCTCGTCGATGCCGAATTTCATGTACGCGCCGGGCGCGAGCGCATCGGTATCGATGTCCGCGCCGACGCGCCAAACGCGATGCGTCTCGATGCCTTCGCTCATGCCATCACCTCGCGCGGGTCCGTGATGCGCCCGCGCAATGCGGACGCCGCGACCGTGAAGGGCGAGCCGAGATAGACCTGCGCCGTTTCAGCGCCCATGCGGCCTTTGAAGTTGCGCGCGGTGCTGGAAATCACGGTGCTGCCTTCGGGAATCTGTCCGCCGTAGCCGGAACATGCGCCGCACGATGTGCCGAGCACCTGCGCGCCGGCATCTTCGAGAATCGACATCACGCCTTCGCGGCGCGCGGCTTCGCGATCGTGCACGCTCGCGGGCGCGACCATTAGTTGCACGCCTCGCGCGACGCGCCGATGCTCGAGCACGCTGGCCGCCGCGCGCAGATCGTCGAGCTTCGCGCCCGTGCATGCGCCGATGTAGGCAACCTGCACGGCTACGTCGCCGAAAGCGTCAACGTCACGCGTATTCGCGGGACTGTGCGGCGCGGCCACCTGCGGCGCGAGCGCGCCGGCATCGAAGTCGTGAGTTTCGGCTTGTGCATCGGGATCGCTTTGCCAGTGCGCGATGTCCGTCTCGTCGGTCACGCCCGCTGCGCGCAGATAGTCGAGCGTCACCGCATCCGGCGCGATCAGGCCCGTCTGCGCGCCCATCTCCGCGCTCATGTTCGAGAGCGTCATGCGCTCCTGCATCGACAATGCGGTAACGGCTGCGCCGCAGAACTCGACCGCCTGATAGCGCCCGCCGTTCATGCCGAAGCGGCCGATCATGTGCAGCATCATGTCCTTCGCCGTGACGCCGCGCGCGAGCCTTCCGCGCCAGTGCATGCGCAGCGTCTCGGGCACGCTCGCCCAGATCTGCCCCGATACCGCGACGCCCAGCATCTCCGTGCTGCCGATGCCGAACATGTATGCGCCGAACGCGCCGCCCGTCGGCGAGTGCGAATCGCCGCCGACGCAGAACATGCCAGGTCGCACGTGCCCATGCTCCGGCAGCACGACATGACAGATGCCGACGCTGTCGTACACGTTGGGCAGGCGCTGCTCCGTGGCCCACTCGCGCGCGATGCGCACGATGCGGCGCGATTCGTCGTCTGCTTCGGGCACGTAGTGATCGATCACGAGCACGATCTTCGACGTGTCCCAGAGCGGCCCGCCGAGCGCCTCGAGCATCGGCTTCAGACGGCGCGGACCGCTCGAATCGTGGAACATCGCAAGATCGACATCGCAGGTGACGATCTCGCCCACCGCGACTTCGGCGCGCCCGCACGCCTTCGCGATGAGCTTTTGCGCGAGCGTCTGAGGCGCGGCCATGGTCGCGCTCAATCGACCATCTGCGCGACCTGCCCTGCTTCGAGCAGCAGGCGATCGTGCGTGGAAGGCAGCTCCGCGAACGGGCGGCGATATTGCGCCCACATGCGCAGGTCCTCGGGCTTGTGGAACACTTGAGCGTCGGGCATCGCGGGCCACTCGGACACCGTGAGCCACAGGCGCAGCAGATGACGCCGCTCGTGGAGCGCCTGTGCATCGACATAATCGGTGCGGCCGTGCACGAGCACGCGATTGTTCAGGAACTGGATGTCGCCGTCGCGAAAGCCCATGTCGAGATAGAACTCCGGCGACGCCGCGATCTTGCGCACCATGTAGAGCGCCTCGGACTCCACCTCGCTGAACGGAACCTGGCCGCTCTTCTCCGCCAGACGCGCATAGCCGGTCGGCAGATAACAGATCACCTCGCCTGCACTGTCCGTGAAGAACGGCACCTTGTGCTCGCTGAACGTGCGGGTCGCGCGGCGGCCGTCTTCATCGGTGCGCTTGCACCACAGACCTTCGCGCAGCGCTTCGAGCAGATCCGGGCGCGTGCGCAAGAGTTCGTTGTGCACGGCGAGCGCGCTGGAGATGCGGCTTTCGCCGCCGGAGATCGCCGTGCGCAGACACATGAGCCCGATGATGTCGCACGAATCCGTGTGCATGAGCTGCCCTCCGCCCTTGCGATAGCCGCGCGATTTCGGCTCGTAGTCGCTCACGTTCACCACGTGGCCGAGCACGTCGCCGAGATACGACTGGGTCACAGGCTTACTGACGTACGAACCGAGGCCGAAGTAGATCCGCGTCATGTCGTCGTCGGAGTAACGCTCGCGCGGCAGGCCGCGCAGCATCATGAAACCCCGCCCGTTGCGCAGGAAACCGGGCAGCTCGCGCATGAAGCGGCCCATCGTGTCGAGCGGGAAGGTCTCCGGGCTGATGTCGGGAAAGTCGATGTCGCCGAGCGAATGCAGATGCGCGAGCGCGGCGTCGATTTCAGCGATCTCCGCATCCGTGAGGACGTGCAGGCCTTCGCGCGTCCAGTCGAGTTCGGGGCCTTTCCAGACAGCGGGGGAATCGATCGGTTGTCCTACTCGGTTCATCTCATGCTCCTCGATGGAAATGGTTCAGGCGCGCACGGCGTCGTGACATGCGTCGATTACGGCGCCGCAGCCGATGAGTTCGTCGAACGCACACTCGCCGATAAGCGGCGCGAGAATCTCGCGCGAATGCTCGCCCTTTTTCGGCGCGGGACGCGTGAAGCCGCCCGGCGTCGCCGAAAGACGCGCGACCACGTTATGCACGGCGACGTGACCGAGCTCGTCGTCTTCGATCTCGACCAGCGCTTCGCGTCCGGTGACATAGGCATCGGATGCAAGATCGCTCGCGTCGAGCACGGGACCGGCCGTGACTTCCGCGCGCGCGAAGAACGCGAGGTTGTCCGCGAGCGTGCGCGCCCGGATGAAGGAACCGACCACCTGGTCGACTTCATCCACATGCTGGAGGCGCGCGCTGTTGGTCGCGTAGCGCGAATCGGTGTTCATGTCCTCGCGGCCGATCGCGGCGAACAGGCGCTGCGCCATGCTCTGCGTCGACGTCGAAATGCAGAGCCACTTGTGGTCGGCGGTTGCGTAGGTATTGCGCGGACAGGTGGTGCTCGAGCGGCTGCCGGTACGCGCCTTCACCTCTCCGGTGAGCCGATAGTTCGCGACCTGCGGACCGAGAATCGAAAGCATCGGATCGAACAGCGACAGGTCGATCACCTGCCCGTTGCCGCCGTTCACGCGCGCTTCCCACAGCGCGACCATCGCGGCGTGCGCGCCGTAGAGGCCCGCGGTCATGTCGCCGAGAAACATCGGCGGCAGGACGGGCTCGCGATCGCCGAAGCCGTTCATCGCGGCGAAGCCCGAATAGCCCTCGACCAGCGTGCCGAAGCCCGGGCGCTCGCGGTACGGTCCCGTCTGCCCCCAGCCCGACACTCGCACGATGACGAGCTTCGGATTGGCCGCGTGCAGCGACTGCGGCGAAAGA
>Ga0105251_10003469_pt1 | contig 11434 bp, 10 predicted proteins | sample KBSS64metaG_FD_80424 | JGI IMG/M metagenome (GOLD analysis project Ga0105251, IMG submission 80424) | Switchgrass rhizosphere microbial communities from Kellogg Biological Station, Michigan, USA - KBS S6-4 metaG | ecosystem: Host-associated > Plants > Roots > Rhizosphere > Soil | place...
AAGCAAGAACAACAGCAACAGCAGGATCAACAGCAACAGCTACCGCAACCGTGGCGACCTCAACGGCAAGCCAGGCACGGCTAAAGCAATCTGGCTCCCGCACAGTTCACCGGCGACACCCAGTGCTGACTGCCCAAGCCCACCGCGGCGAACGCCGCCTGAACCGCCGGCGCCGCGGCCTCGGCCTCGGCACGAGTGGCGAACCAGGCGAACACGCTGGGGCCGGCGCCGGAAATGCCAGCCCCCATCGCACCCGCCGCCAGCGCCGCCGCTTTGGCCGCATCGAAGCCCACGATCAACGGCGCGCGCCGCGGCTCGATCAGCACATCGCGCAAGCCGGCACGCACCAGGCCCTCGTCGCCGGCATGACAGCCGGCCAGGACCAGCGCCAGATTGGAACTCTGCGCCACGAACTCGCCGAGCCGGTACTCCCCGGCCAGCACCGCCCGCGCATGGCGGGTCTCCAACGTCGCATCCGGATGCACCAGCAGGCTGTGCCAGCCGCTCGGCACCGGTACCGGCACGAGGCGCTCCAGCGTCGACAGCACCAACCCGCCCAGCAGCATCGGGCCGAGGTTGTCGCCATGGCGGCTGCCGCTGGCCACCGCCTCGCCGTCCAGCGCGTAGCGATACAGTTGCTCGCGCGACAGCGGCGCCTCCAGCAACGCATTGGCCGCCACCAGCGCGGCCACGCACGACGCGGCCGAGCCGCCCATGCCGGAGCTGAGCGGGATGCCCTTGTCGATCTCCAGCTCGAAGCCGAACGGCAGCGCCATCGCTTCGCGCAGCGCGATCAGCGCCGCACCGGCGGTGTTGCGCGCGGCCTCCAGCGGCAAGGCCACGGTGGTGCCGCGGATGGCGACGATGCGCACCTCGGGCGCATCGATGCGGCGCACCGTCACCGTGTCGCCGACCCCCTGCACCGCATAGCCCAGCAGGTCGAAGCCGACCGCCACGTTCGCCACCGAGGCCGGCGCGAAGGCGCGCGCCTGCCGCGGCGGCGCGGCCGCGGCCATGGCATCGGCCGGCATGGTCTGCATCCGGTTCACAGCCGCGCGCCCTCGCCCGCCGCCACCCGCAGCAGGTCGGCGAACACGCCGGCGGCGGTGACCTCCGGCCCGGCGCCCGGGCCCTGCACCACCAGCGGATTGTCGCAATAGCGGCGGGTGGTGAACTGCACCACGTTGTCGGTCAGGCGCAGGTTGGCGAAGGCATGTGCGGCCGGCAGTTCCACCAGGCCGACGCTGGGCGCGCGGTCCGGCGCCAGCCGCGCCACGTAGCGCAGCACGCAGCCGCGCTCCCTGGCCGCCTGCAGGCGCTGCGCGAACACCGCGTCCACCTCGTGCAGGCGCGCCATGAAGTCCTCGACGCTGGCCTGGCGCAGCGCTTCGGGCACCAGGCTCTCCACCGCCACGTCCTCCAGGCTGAGCTCGCGCCCGGCCTCGCGCGCCAGGATCACCAGCTTGCGCGCCACGTCGATGCCGGACAGGTCGTCGCGCGGATCCGGCTCGGTGTAGCCCATGCCGCGCGCGTCGGTGACCAGGTGCGAGAACGGCACGCTGCCGTCGTACTTGTTGAACAGCCAGGCCAGGGTGCCGGAGAAGATGCCCTCGATCGCGGTGACCGCGTCGCCGGTATCGACCAGGTCGCGCAGCGTGGTGATCACCGGCAGGCCGGCGCCGACCGTGGCCTCGTAGCGGAAGCGCGCGCCGCTGGCCTCGGCGGCGGCGCGGATCGCGTGGAAGCGCGCCAGCGGTCCGGCACCGGCCTGCTTGTTCGGGGTGACCACGTGGATGCCGGCGGCGAGCCAGTCGGCATAGCGGTCGGCGACATCGGCGCTGCCGCTGCAATCGATGATCACCACATGCGGCAGGTGCGCCGACAGCAGGTGCGCGGTGAAGGCGTCCAGGTCGGTCGGCTGGCGGCCGCCGGCGAAGGCCTGGCGCCAGTCGCCGGCGATCGCGCGGGTCTCCAGGTGCATGGTGCTGCGCGAAGCGATCGCGCGCAGGCGCAGGTCGAGGTTGGCCTTGGCCAACAGCTGCGGCTGCGCCGCGCGCAACTGGTCCAGCAGCGCCGCGCCGACGTTGCCCGGGCCGATCACCCCGACCGAGAAGGTCTGCGGCGACAGCCAGAACCCGGCATGCGCGGCGCGCAGCGCCTTGGTCGCGTGCGCGCTGTCGATCGCCACCGAGATGTTGCGCTCCGACGAACCCTGCGCGATCGCCAGGATGTTGACCTGGGCGCGGCCCAACGACTCGAACAGGCGCGCGGCCACGCCCGGCTGCCCGGTCATGCCGTCGCCGACCGCCGCCAGCACGCTGATGCCGGTGGTCAGCTGCACCCGCTGCACCTGGCCGACCACCAGTTCGTGCGCGAACGCCGACAGCAGCGCGTCGCGCGCGCGCTCGGCCTCGTTCTGCCGCACCACGCAGCAGATCGAATGCTCCGAGGAGCCCTGCGAGATCATCACCACCGACACCCGCGCGTTGCGCAAGGCCGCGAACACGCGCTCGGCGGTGCCGGGCACGCCGATCAGGCCGGTGCCTTCGAGGTTGAGCACCGCCAGGTCCGGGCTCAGGGTCAGGCCCTTGATCGGGCCGCTGCTGGCGCTGCTGGCGGTGATGCGGGTGCCCGGATGTTCGGGCTGGAAGGTGTTGCGGATGATGATCGGCAGGCCGCGTTCGATCGCCGGCGACATGGTCTGCGGATGCACCACCTTGGCGCCGAAGTAGGCCAGCTCGCAGGCCTCGTCGTAGCTCAGCGTCTCCAGTTGCACCGCCTCGGGCACCACCCGCGGGTCGGCCGACAGCACGCCGTCCACGTCGGTCCAGATATGCAGTTCGTCGGCCTCGAACAGAGCCGCGAAGATCGCGCCGGAGTAATCGCTGCCGTTGCGGCCGAGGGTGGTGATGCGCCCGGCGCGGTCGCGCGCGACGAAACCGGTCACCACCACGCGCTGCTGCGGATGCTGCGCGCGCCATTGCGCCAGGCGCTGCGCGCTGGCCTCCCAGTCCACGTCCACGCCCAGGTCGCCGCGGTCCACGACCAGCACCTCGCGCGCGTCCAGCACCGCGCAGTCCTCGCCCAGCGCACGCAGGTGGTCGCCCAGCAACTGCGCCGAATACACCTCGCCCAGGCCCTGCACCCGGTCCAGTACCTCGCGCGGCAGCTCGCCGATCACCGCCAGCGCGCCGAGGATCTCGGCCAGGTGTTCGAAGCGCGCGTCCAGCCATTCCACCGTGGCGCCGGCATGCTCGCCGAGCAGCGACACCGCTGCGGCGCGGTGCCGGGCGCGGGTTTCGTGCCAGCGTTCGCGCCAGTCGCCGTTTCCGGCGGCGGCCAGTTCGGCCAGCCCGATCAGCGCGTCGGTGACGCCCTTCATCGCCGACACCACGGTGACCTGCAGCGTTTCCTCACGCGCCAGCAGCAATTGCGCGACATGGCGATAGCGTTCGGCGTCGGCGACGGACGTGCCGCCGAATTTGTGGACGACGGTGCGCGCGGCGAGCGCGGGTGCGGCGGCGGGAGCGGAAGCGACGGCGGGGGACGGCATGGGAGACCTCGGAGTGGAGGCCCCGCTCGCATCAGGTCCGGGGATTCCCCCGCATCCTGATCCGGGTGCGGGGCCGTGGTGTTCGAGAGTTACGCGAAGACGACGGACCGCACCGGGCGAATGGTGAGGGTGGTAATACCGGTGGTAATGCCCGCAGCGGTCCCGGCCGCGTGCCGGAGCGAACGCGGAAGCGAGAGGGCAACAAGGGCGAGGACCAGAGGCATGGGCGCAAGAGGACAACATGCGCCCGGGCGCTGTCAAGCGCCGCGTGTGCGAGCGCAGCATCGGCCCGCTGGCGGGGCACAACGGTTGCAAGAGTGACTATCGCGAAACGCTGAAAAACCTGGGCTACCCCGCGTCATCCCGCGCGATTGGCCCAGGGCCATGCTGCTGCTCGCGGCACGTGTCGAACGGCCGGCAAAAAAGCGCGGCGCGGGCAGCGCCGCGCGCTTGCGCAGCCCGTCACTGCTGCTTCTGATCGGTCGGTGGCGGCTGCGTCGGCTGCTGCGGATCGGGATTGGCTGGATCCTGCGGATCGGTCGGCGGCGGCGAGGTCGGCGACACGCCTTGCGACGCGTCCTGACCCTGCATCGTGCCCTGCCCGGTCTCGGTGCCGGCGGCAGTGCCGGTGGCATCGCCGCTGGTACTGCCGGCCGGAGCGGTGGTGCCGCCCGCCGGACTGCCGTCGGCCGCGGCCGGCGGATTGGCCGCATTCGGGTCGGCGGCCGGCTGATCGCCATCGCGCTTGCACGCGGCCAGGGCGGCCAGCATCGAACCGACCAGAACCACCTTCATCGCTGTTTTCATGAGTGACTCCTGCTTCGCATAGGGGTGGGAATCGTCGCCGCGTGCACGCCGCAAACCGGCGCTCACGCCACGGCGACCAGGACCGCCGATGCGCGGCGGCGAACGCCCCGCTGCACGCAGGTGCAGACAAGACGCTTTCAACGGACGCGGCGGAGGCGACTCCTCCTCGTCATCCCGCGGCTGCAGCGGCCCGGAATCGCCGTGCGAACCGGCCGACGCCGCAGCGGAGGACGTACGCAGCCTACGCAAGCCGATGCTCAGATCGCGTCGGCGCAAGGTGTAGAGGACGTTATTAGCAACGTGCGCATGAAGCGCGATTCAGCGATGCCACTCGGTGGTTGCGCGCATGAGTGGAAGGACGGTAGCCGCAAGCGTCACGCATGGCAAAGGCCGCCTCCCCGCATGAAATGGTGACCCCGGCGCGATTCGAACGCACGACCTGTCCCTTAGGAGGGGACCGCTCTATCCAGCTGAGCTACGGGGCCATTGGGTTGGCGGGGGAATTCTACGGCATGACTGTGCTTTTTTTGCGCTGGCGCGCGCGCCGCGGCCGGCGGCGCCGGCCGGATGCCCCCGGTCTGCTAAAATTGCCGGCTAATCGCGTCCCGCGTCCCCCGCCTGCGGTCGCCTTCCCTGTCGCAACGAACCCAGGAGATTCCATGTCCGCTGACCTGCTCAAGGCGCTCGGCCTCGCCGCCACCAACCCCGGCACCTATCTCGGTAACGGCGAGTGGTCCAGCGCCACCGGCGCCGGCGTGCTGCAACCGCTCAATCCGTCGAGCAACGAGATCATCGCCGAAGTCCAGGCGACCACCGAGCAGGACTACGAGACGGTGATCGCGCGCGCCCAGGCCGCGTTCAAGGTGTGGCGCACCACCCCGGCGCCGCGCCGCGGCGAAGCGGTGCGGCTGTGCGGCGAGGCGCTGCGCAAGCACAAGGACGCGCTGGGCTCGCTGGTCGCGCTGGAAATGGGCAAGAGCAAGCCGGAAGGCGACGGCGAAGTGCAGGAGATGATCGACATCGCCGATTTCGCGGTCGGCCAGAGCCGCATGCTGTACGGCTACACCCTGCATTCGGAGCGCCCCGGCCACCGCATGTACGAGCAGTACCAGCCGCTGGGCCTGGTCGGCATCATCAGCGCGTTCAACTTCCCGGTCGCGGTGTGGAGCTGGAACGCGTTCCTGGCGGCGATCTGCGGCGATATCTGCATCTGGAAGCCGTCCAACAAGACGCCGCTGACCGCGATCGCCTCGATGAAGATCTGCAACGCCGCGCTGCGCGACGCCGGCTTCCCGGACATCTTCTTCCTGATCAACGACGCCGGCGTGGCCCTGTCCGAGCGGTTGGTCGAGGACACCCGCATCCCGCTGATCAGCTTCACCGGCTCCACCCAGGTCGGCCGCAGCGTCGCCGAGAAGTGCGCGCGCCGGCTGGGCCGCTGCCTGCTGGAGCTGGGCGGCAACAACGCCATCATCCTCGACGAGAGCGCCGACCTGAAGCTGGCGATTCCCGGCATCGTGTTCGGCGCGGTCGGCACCGCCGGCCAGCGCTGCACCACCACGCGCCGGCTGATCGTGCACGCATCGATCTACGACACCGTGCTGGCGACCCTGGTCAAGGCCTACAAGCAGGTCGAAGGCAAGATCGGCGATCCGACCGACCCGGCCAACCTGATGGGCCCGCTGAACAGCCGCGGCGCGGTCGAGCAGTTCCTGGACTCGATCGCCAAGGCCAAGGCCGCCGGCGGCACCGTCGAGACCGGCGGCACCGCGCTGGACCGTCCGGGCAACTTCGTGCTGCCGGCGATCGTCACCGGCCTGAAGAACAGCGACGAGGTCGTCCAGCACGAGACCTTCGCGCCGATCCTGTACGTGATGAAGTACAGCACCCTGGACGAGGCCATCGACATGCAGAACGGCGTGCCGCAGGGCCTGTCCTCGTCGATCTTCACCCAGAACCTGAAGGCAGCGGAGAAGTTCCTGTCCGCGGCCGGCAGCGACTGCGGCATCGCCAACGTCAACATCGGCACCTCCGGCGCCGAGATCGGCGGCGCCTTCGGCGGCGAGAAGGACACCGGCGGCGGCCGCGAGTCCGGCTCGGACGCGTGGAAGGTGTACATGCGCCGGCAGACCAACACGATCAACTACTCCGACTCGCTGCCGCTGGCGCAGGGCATCAAGTTCGATCTGTAAGCGATGCGCCTCGCCGCCCTGTCCGACATCCACGGCAACCTGCCCGCGCTGGAGGCGGTGCTTGCGGATATCGGACGGCGCGGCGTGGACCGGATCGTCAACCTGGGCGATCTCGTGTCCGGCCCGCTGTGGCCGCGGGAAACCGCCGCGCGGCTGATGCCGCTGGCGCTGCCCACCGTGCGCGGCAACCACGAGCGCCAGTTGAGCGAACTGGCGCCGTCCGCCATGGGTGCCAGCGATGCCTACGCCCATGCGCAACTGACGCCGGCGCAGCGGCGCTGGCTGGCCGCGCTGCCGCCGACCCTGTCGCTGCCGCATGCGCTGCTGTGCCATGGCACTCCGCACGACGACCTGTGCTGGCTGCTCGACGAACTGGCGCCGCCGCGGCTGCGCGCCGCCGATGCGCAGCGCGTGCGCGAGCGGCTCGGCGACGCGCCACAGGCGGCGCTGGTGCTGTGCGGACACAGCCACCTGCCACGCACGTTGCGCCTGGACGACGGGCGCCTGCTCTGCAACCCCGGCAGCGTCGGCCTGCCCGCCTACGCCGAGACCCATCCGCAACCGCACCGGGTCGAAACCGGCACGCCGCAGGCGCGCTACGCCGTGCTGGAGTACCGCGACGGCCAGTGGCAGGCGCAACTGCACGCGGTCGACTACGACCATGCCGGCGCCGCCGCGCAGGCCGAGCGCAATGGCCAGCCGCACTGGGCGCATGCGTTGCGGCACGGGCGCATGCCCGCATGAGCGACGCACGCCAGGCGCGCTTCTGGGATAATTCGCCCATTCCCCGCACGCGCGCATCCGCCTGGCGCATGCCGCCTTTCTCGCACGAGGAGTCCAGATGAGCACCGTCCGCGAAACCAATTCCCTCGCCGTGGTCAGCCTGGTCGCGGGCATCCTCGGCTGGACCCTGATGCCGGTGCTGGGCAGCCTCGGCGCGATCATCACCGGGCATCTGGCGCGCGCCCAGATCCGCCGCCAGCCGCAGCGCTTCCGAGGCGACGAGCTGGCACTGGGCGGGTTGGTCCTTGGCTGGGCGATGGTGGTGTTTGCGGTACTCGCGGCACTGGCGTTGCTGGGGCTTATCATCTTCTTCGGCAATCTGATCTACACGAGCGCCCACCCGTGACAACCATGGATGCCTCCGCTCCGCGCGAACGCTTCAGCGACCGCGTCGCCGACTATGTCCGCTACCGCCCCGACTATCCGCCGGCGCTGCTCGCGTGGGTGCACGGCGAACTCGGCGTGGCGCGCACCGCGCAGGTCGCCGATATCGGCGCCGGCACCGGTATTTCCACCCGCATGTTCCTCCAGGCCGGGCATCCGGTGCTGGCGGTGGAACCGAATGCGGCGATGCGCGAGGCCGCCACGGCGCTGCTGGGCGACCAGCCCGGCTTCACCGCGATCGACGGCAGCGCCGAGGCCACCACCCTGGCCGCTGCCAGCGTCGACCTGATCAGCGCCGCGCAGGCCTTCCACTGGTTCGACATGGACGCGGTGCGCCGCGAATGGGCGCGCGTCCTGCGCCGCGGCGGGCTGGCGCTGGTGTACTGGAACTCGCGGCTGCTGGACGGCACGCCGTTCCTGCACGAGTACGAACAACTGCTGCTCGACTACGGCACCGACTACAGCGCGGTCGCCGAGCGCTACCACGACGACGCGACGATGCAGCGCTGGTTCGGCGCCGGGCTGCGCGGCACGGCGCAGTTCCCCAACGTGCAGCAGCTGGACTACGACGGCCTGCGCGGACGCCTGCTGTCGTCCTCCTACGCGCCGCTGGCCGGGCACCCGCGCCATGCGCCGATGCTGGACGCGCTGCGCGCGCTGTTCGAGCGCCACCAGGTCGATGGCCGGGTCGACGTCCACTACCGCACCCGTGCCTTCGCCGGCACGTTGAACTGAGCCGCGACCGCATGTATTCCCTCGCCCGCCCGTTCCTGTTCGCCTTCGACGCCGAGCGCGCCCATGCCCTGGGGCTGCGCGCGATCGAGATGGCCTACCGCACCGGCACCAATCCGTTGCTGGCCAGGACGATCGCGCCGATGCCCACGCGCGCGTTCGGCCTGGAGTTTCCCAACCCGGTCGGGCTGGCCGCCGGCCTGGACAAGAACGGCGAGCACATCGACGCGCTGCTGGCGCTCGGCTTCGGCTTCGTCGAGATCGGCACCATCACCCCGCGGCCGCAGCAGGGCAATCCGAAGCCGCGCATGTTCCGCTTGCCGCGCGAGCAGGCGGTGATCAACCGCATGGGCTTCAACAACCTCGGCGTGGACGCGCTGGTGCGCCACGTCGAGCGCGCGCGCCGGCGCCAGGGCCTGCTCGGCATCAACATCGGCAAGAACAAGGACACCCCCAACGAGGACGCCGCGTCGGACTACCTGCATTGCCTGGAAAAGGTCTACGCCCTGGCCGACTACGTGACCGTCAACATCTCCTCGCCGAACACGGCCGGCCTGCGCGAACTGCAGGAGGAACAGGCGTTGCGGCAACTGGTGTCGCACTTGCGCGAGGCGCAGGAAGCGCTGGCCGCGCGCCATGGCAAGCGCGTGCCGATGCTGGTCAAGGTGGCGCCGGACCTGAGCGACAGCGACATCGACGCCGCCGCGCGGGTGCTGTCGGACCTGCAGGTGGACGGCGTCATCGCCACCAACACCACCATCGCCCGCCCCGGCCTGGAACGGGCGCCGCTGGCCGCCGAGAGCGGCGGCCTGTCCGGCGCGCCGCTGCTGGGCCAGTCCACCCTGGTGCTGCGCCGGCTGCGCGCGCGCCTGCCCGAGCACATTCCGCTGATCGGCGTCGGCGGCATCCTGTCCGGTGCCGATGCGGTGGCGAAGATGGCCGCCGGCGCGGCGCTGGTGCAGTGCTACAGCGGGCTGGTGTTCCGCGGCCCGGCGCTGATCGGCGAGTGCGTGGAGGCGATGCGCCGGCGCCGCGAGGCGCCCAGCCGCGGCGCGGTCGCCGCGCTGTGAGCAACGCCTGGTCGCTGACCGCGAACGCGCCGCTGCAGGCGCTCAACACCTTCCACGTCGCCGCGCAGGCGCCGTGGCTGCTGCAGATCTTCGCGCCCGAGGCGCTGCCCGAGGCGCTGCTGGCGCCGCAACTGGCCGGCGCCGCGCTGCTGCCGCTGGGCGGCGGCAGCAACATGCTGTTCGCCGGCGACGCGCCCGGCGTGGTGCTGGCCTTCGCCAACCGCAGCATCGACACGCTGGAGCACCGCGCCGACTACGCCATCGTCCGCGCCGGCGCCGGCGTGGGCTGGCACGAGTTGGTGATGTGGTCGCTGGCGCAGGGCCTGTCCGGCCTGGAGAACCTGGCGCTGATCCCGGGCACGGTCGGCGCCGCGCCGATCCAGAACATCGGTGCCTACGGCGCGCAGGTCGGCGAATTCGTGCATGCGGTCGAGGCCTATGATCGCGCCGATGCCCGCTTCGTGCGGCTGGATCCGGATGCCTGCGAATTCGGCTACCGCGACAGCCTGTTCAAGCGCCAGCCCGACCGCTACCTGATCGCCGCGGTGGAGTTCAATCTGCCGCGGCTGCATGCGCTGCGCCTGGACTACGCCGGCATCGGCGAGGAACTGGAGGCACTCGGCATCGCCACTCCCGGCGCGCCGGACGTGGCGCAGGCGGTGATCAACATCCGCCGCCGCAAGCTGCCCGACCCCGACGTCCTCGGCAACGCCGGCAGCTTCTTCAAGAACCCGCTGCTGCCGGCCGAACAGGCACAGGCGCTGCAGCATGCCTACCCGGCGCTGCCGGTGTTTCCCGGCGACAGCCCGGAGCAACGCAAACTCTCGGCGGCCTGGCTGATCGAGGCCTGCGGCTGGAAGGGCCATCGCGACGGCGACGCCGGCGTGTCCGCCGCGCACGCGCTGGTGCTGGTCAATCATGGCCAGGCCAGCGGTGCCGAGCTGCTGGCGCTGGCGCGGCGCATCTCCGCCTCGGTGCTGGAGCGTTTCGGCGTGATCCTGGAACCGGAGCCGCGCATCGTCGGCGCGCAGTGGTGAACCAGGCCACGCCGCTGCGCGCGGCGATGCTGATGCTGGCCAGCACGCTGGCGTTCGGGCTGATGGTGATCACGATCAGGCTGGCCTCGGCGCGCCTGTCCACGGTGGAGATCGCGTTCTTCCGCAACCTGTTCGGGCTGCTGTTCCTGCTGCCGATGCTGCTGCGCCCGGGCCGGCCGCTGCCGCGCACCGCGCAACTGCCGCGCTACCTGCTGCGCACCGCGATCGGCCTGGTGTCGATGCTGGCCGGGTTCTGGGCGATCGGCCATCTGCCACTGTCGCAGGCCATCGCGCTGTCCTATTCCACGCCGCTGTTCGTGACCCTGGCCGCGGCGTTCTGGCTGGGCGAGACCGTGCGCCTGCGGCGCTGGATGGCGGTGTCGTGCGGCTTCGTCGGCGTGCTGCTGATCGTCCGTCCCGGCGCGGCCACGTTCAGCGCCGGCACCCTGATCGCGCTGCTGGCGGCGGTGATGAGCGCGCTGGTGGCGATCCAGATCAAGCAACTGGCGCGGGTGGACGCGGCCAATACCGTGGTGTTCTACACCTACGTGTTCTGGGTGCCGATGTCGCTGCTGCCGGCGCTGTTCGCCTGGAGCTGGCCGCACGGCATCGACTGGCTGTGGCTGCTCGCCACCGGCCTGTTCGGCACGCTCGGGCAGGTGTTGTGGACGCGTGCGCTGCGCATCGGCGAGGTCTCGGCACTGACCCCGATCAGCTTCATGCAGTTGCCGCTGGTGGCCGTGTTCGGCTGGTGGCTGTTCGGCGAGACGCCGGACCGCTGGACCGCGCTCGGCGCGCTGATCATCCTCGCCGCCAACGCCTACATCGCCCACCGCGAGGCCGTGCTGGCGCGCCGCGCCGCCAGCGCCGCGGCGA
>Ga0105251_10003479_pt1 | contig 11410 bp, 12 predicted proteins | sample KBSS64metaG_FD_80424 | JGI IMG/M metagenome (GOLD analysis project Ga0105251, IMG submission 80424) | Switchgrass rhizosphere microbial communities from Kellogg Biological Station, Michigan, USA - KBS S6-4 metaG | ecosystem: Host-associated > Plants > Roots > Rhizosphere > Soil | place...
GCGCGCGGCGTTATCTAATAAGGAAGTCCGTTATGCCAAATCCTCTTGTGCGCTCTGCGCTGTTTGTTCCCGGCAGCCGACCGGAACGCTTTGCCAAGGCGCTGGCCAGTGGCGCCGACGCCGTGATCGTGGATTTCGAAGACGCGGTGGAAGAGCCGCTCAAGCGCCAGGCGCGGGATAACCTCGGGGCGTTCCTGCAAAGTCACCCGCAGGCCCGGGTGTGGGTGCGCATCAATGCGCCGGAACATGCCGGGCATTTCGACGATGTGGCGTTTTGCAAAGCCTACGCCAACGTGGCGGGTGTACTGCTGCCGAAAGTGGAAAGTGCGGCCCAGGTGGCGGTGGTCGCCACGGCGGGCAAGCTGATCTGGCCGATTATCGAGAGCGCACGCGGCTTGCTGGCGCTGGCCGACATCGCCCAGGCGCCGCAGGTCGAACGTCTGTCATTCGGCGGCCTGGACCTGGCGCTGGACCTCAACTTGAGCAGCAACTCCCCGGCCGCGCAGTTCGCCCTCGACCAGGCGCGCCTGGCGCTGATCGTGCACTCCCGTGCCGCCGGCCTGGTGGCGCCACTGGATGGCGTGCACCCGGCCATCGACGACCCCGACGGCCTGCGCCGTTCGATCCGGCATGCCTATGAAATGGGCTTTGCCGGCGCGTTGTGTATCCATCCCAGGCAGGTGGCGGTGATCCATGAAGCGTTGGCGCCCAGCGCCGCAGACCTGGCCTGGGCGCAGCAGGTGGTGGACGCCGGGGCGCATGGGGCGGGGGCTTACCAGATTGATGGGCAGATGGTGGATGCGCCGGTGTTGTTGCGGGCGCAGCGGTTGCTCGCACAGTCATAGCTGACGGAGCCGAATCAAATGTGGCCGGGGGAACTGCATTTTTCTTGAAGTTGGTGTTCGGCGTGGCCGAACGCAGGTATCAAAAATTCGAAATTCACTACACGCGTCATATCAGGCACCTTGCCCTAACCACAACAATAAGAAGGTGATTTCCATGCTCAAGCTTTCTCGGGCGCTGTTCTGCGCCGCCACCTTGTTTGCCGCAGGCCTGGCCCAGGCGGCGGACCCGATCGTGATCAAGTTCGCCCACGTGGTCGCTGAAAACACCCCCAAGGGCCAGGGCGCGTTGCTGTTCAAGAAACTCGCCGAAGAACGCTTGCCGGGCAAGGTCAAGGTCGAGGTGTACCCCAACTCGTCACTGTTCGGCGACGGCAAGGAAATGGAAGCGCTGCTGCTGGGCGACGTGCAGATGCTGGCGCCGTCCCTGGCCAAGTTCGAGCAATACACCCGGCAAGTGCAGATCTATGACCTGCCGTTCCTGTTCAACGACCTGGCCGCCGTCGACCGCTTCCAGGCCGCCGAGGGCAAGCAACTGCTGACCTCGATGCAGAACAAGAACATCCTCGGCTTGGCCTATTGGCACAACGGCCTCAAGCAACTCTCCGCCAACAAGGCGCTGCATGAACCCAAGGACGCCCGTGGCCTGAAATTCCGCGTGCAGGCCTCCAGCGTGCTGGAGGAACAGTTCAAGGCGATCCGCGCCAACCCACGCAAGATGAGCTTTGCCGAGGTGTACCAGGGCTTGCAGACCGGCACCGTGAATGGCACCGAGAACACCTGGTCGAACTATGAAAGCCAGAAGGTCAACGAAGTGCAGAAGTACTTCACCGAATCCAACCATGGCCTGATCGACTACATGGTCATCACCAATGCCACCTTCTGGAACGGCCTGCCGCCGGACATCCGCAGCACCCTGGAGCAGGTCATGGTCGAGGTCACCGTCGAGGTGAACAAACAGGCCGAAGCCCTGAACCAGTCGGCCAGGCAGAAGATCATCGACGCCAGGACCAGCGAAATCATCGAGCTGACCCCCGAGCAACGCCAGCTGTGGCGCGACGCGATGCGCCCGGTATGGCAGAAGTTCGAAGGGGACATCGGGGCTGATCTGATCAAGGCGGCGGATGCCGCCAACCACTAAGGCCGGTTTCCGCCCTGACATCTCATTTTGCTTTCGCGAGGTTTTGCCATGCAAACGCTAAGGCGCGTCTGGGAGCACCTGGAGGAAGGCTTTATTGCCTTCCTGCTGGCGGCCATGACCCTGGTGACATTCGTCTACGTCATGCTCAACAACATCTACACGCTGTTCTTTGCCCTGGCCGACAAGTGGGCCTTCAGCAGCAACTTCTTCAGCGCCCTGGGCGACGGCACCATGACCTGGGCCCAGGACATGACCTGGAGCGTGGCGCTGACCAAGGCCATGTTCGGCTGGCTGATTTTCTTCGGCATTTCCTATGGGGTGCGCACCGCCGGCCACCTGGGGGTGGACGCGCTGGTCAAGCTGACCCGGCGTCCGGTGCAGCGCGTGCTGGGCATGCTCGCCTGCCTGTGCTGCCTGGCCTATGCGGGGCTGTTCATGGTCGCCAGCTACAAGTGGGTCAGCGCGGTGATGACCGCCCATATCGGCGCCGAAGACCTTGACCAGTTCGGCATCGACGTGGGTGACATCGTGATCATCGTGCCCATCGGTTTTGCCCTGGTGTTTATCCGCTACCTGGAAATTTTCTACCGCATCTTTACCCGCCGTCAGGTCGGGTTGGGGCTGGCCGACGAGGCCGGTGAGGCCAGCAAGTTGGCCGGCAGCCATGGGGAGCGTCACTGATGGCCGTGCTCTGTCTGTTCCTGCTGTTGTTCGTGTTCATGTTCCTCGGCGTGCCGATTGCCATCGCGCTGGGTTTGTCGGGCGCGGTGTCGATCCTGATGTTCAGCCCGGACTCGGTCAGTTCCCTGGCGATCAAGCTGTTCGAAACCTCCGACGCCTATACCTTCCTGGCGATCCCGTTCTTCCTGCTCTCCGGTGCGTTCATGACCACCGGCGGCGTGGCGCAGCGGCTGATCGACTTTGCCAACGCCTGTGTCGGGCATATCCGTGGCGGCCTGGCGATTGCGGCGGTACTGGCGTGCATGCTGTTTGCGGCGCTGTCCGGCTCATCCCCGGCGACGGTGGCGGCGGTGGGTTCGATTGCGGTGGCGGGCATGGTGCGCTCCGGTTACCCGAAGGAATTCGGCGCGGGGATCATCTGCAACGCCGGCACCCTGGGCATCCTGATTCCGCCGTCGATCGTGATGGTGGTGTACTCGGCGGCGACGGAAACCTCGGTGGGCAAGCTGTTCATGGCCGGGGTGATCCCGGGCTTGCTGCTGGGCCTGATGCTGATGGTGGCGATCTACATTGTCGCGCGCATCAAGAAGCTGCCGGCCCAGCCACGGGCGACGTTTCGTGAGTGGCTGAGCTGTGCGCGCCGCGCCTTCTGGGGCCTGTTGCTGCTGGTGATCATCCTCGGCGGCATCTACAGCGGCATGTTCACCCCCACCGAAGCGGCGGCGGTGGCGGCCGTGTACTCGGCCTTTGTGGCGTTGTTCGTCTACAAGGACATGAAGCTGCGCGACTGCCCCAAGGTGCTGCTGGAGTCCGGGCGCCTGGCGATCATGCTGATGTTTATCATCGCCAATGCCATGCTCTTCGCCCATGTGCTGACCACCGAGCAGATCCCCCAGGAAATCACCGCCTGGGTGCTGTCCGAGGGCCTGACGCCGATTGGCTTTTTGATCATGGTCAACGTGGTGCTGCTGATCGCCGGCAGTTTCATGGAGCCTTCGGCCATCGTGCTGATCCTGGCGCCGATCTTCTTCCCGATCGCCATGAAGCTGGGCATCGACCCGATTCACCTGGGCATCGTGATGGTGGTCAATATGGAAATCGGCCTGGTGCACCCACCGGTGGGGCTGAACCTGTTCGTGACCTCGGCGGTGACCGGGTTGACGCTGGGGCAGACCATTCGTGCGGCGTTGCCGTGGCTGATGATCCTGTTGGTGTTCCTGATCATGGTCACGTACTTGCCGTTTATCTCGCTGGCCTTGCCGCATTGGCTGGGGATGTAGCGCGGGTCAACAGGTGGGAGGGGGCCAGTCGAATCGTCGCACCGGCCCCTCCACCGTTAGTGGTCCAGCGCACTCAAGATTGCATGGGCGACCTTTACCCGTTCGGCATTCGGGTAGTTCTTGTTCGCCAATATCACCACGCCCACTCCCTTGCTCGGCACGTACGCCACGTAGGCGCCAAACCCATTGGTGGAGCCGGTCTTGTTCACCAGGGTGTCGGCGTGGGGCGCCTGGGGCGGGGTCAGCCAGTTGACCGTGTGCGGTTCCATTGCCATGGGTGTGGAGTTGCCGGCCATCAACCTATCGAGCGGGATGGGGTAGGGGTACATTTCCCAGCCCAGGCCCTGGGTCATGCCCTCCACGTTGTAGTAACCCGTGTGAGTCACGCTGATCGCCTGCTGCAGGGTTTTATCCAGCGTTGCCGGGCGCATGTTCGCGTCAACGTACTTCAACAAGTCCGCAGCGCTGGTCTTGATGCCGTAGGCCTCGCTGTCCAGGGCGCCGGGGCCGACGCGTATCGGTTTGCCATCTTTGCCATAGCCCTGGGCGTACAGGCTCATCTGGCTCTGCGGCACCTTGATGAAGGTGTGCTTGAGCCCGAGCGCGGGCAACAGGGTCTTTTCCATCGCCTGAGCGAACGGCTGCTTGAGGCTCTGCGCCGCCAGGTAGCCGAACAACCCCAGGCTCGGGTTGGAATACAGGCGCTGGGTGCCAGGGGCGAAGTCGGGTTGCCAATGCTGGAAGTAGCTGATCATGCGCTGGCTGTTATCCGCGTTGGCGGGGAATTGCAGGGGCAAGCCGCCGGCGGTGTAGGTGCCGAGGTTGAGCACGCTGATGTGGTCGAACTTGCCGCCGCCCAGTGCCGGCAGGTAATGGCTGGCCGGGTCGGAAAGCGTGAGTTTGCCGCTGGCTACCGCGTAACCGGCCAGGGTCGCGGTGAAGGTCTTGCTCACCGAGCCCACTTCGAACAGGGTGTTTTCGCTGACCGGCTGGCGAGTGTCGGTGGCGGCGACGCCGTAGTTAAAGTATTGCGCCTTGCCGGCCCGCACCACGCCGACCACCAGGCCGTTAATCGACTGCTGCTGCATCAGCGGTTTTACATTGGCATCCACCACCGCCTGCAGGTCGGTGGCCGCCAGGCAGTTGCCGGCGGCGATAAACACCGCGAGGGCGGTGAAATTACGCACGCCAGACAGTAAATGTTGGGGCATGATAACGCTTCCATGAGAATGATCGATTGAATGAAGGGCCTGCGCGGGCGAGGCAAATGTAGGCCGTTCGCCGGTCCTGGGCAAACGATGATATCTCGCAGCAGTCATTAGAAATATTGGGGTCAATATGCTCCGCTCCCACTTACCGTTGAACGCCTTGCGCGCCTTCGAAGCGGCCGCCCGACATTTGAGTTTTACCCGCGCCGCCATCGAGTTATGCGTGACCCAGGCGGCGGTCAGCCATCAGGTCAAGAGCCTGGAGGCGCAGCTCACTGTCACCTTGTTCAAGCGCCTGCCCCGCGGGTTGATGCTCACCCGCGAGGGCGAAACCCTGCTGCCGGTGGTGCGCGAGTCGTTCGACCGTATTGCCCACACCTTGGGTCAGTTCGAGGGCGGGCATTACCGCGAGGTACTTACCGTGGGCGCGGTCGGCACCTTTGCCGTCGGCTGGCTGCTGCCACGTCTGCCGGACTTCCAGAGCCGCTACCCGTTCATCGACCTGCGCCTGTCCACCCACAACAACCGCGTCGACGTGGCTGCCGAAGGCCTGGATTACGCGATCCGTTTCGGTGCCGGTGCCTGGCACGGCACGGATGCGCTGGAGTTGCTGGAAGCGCCGCTGACGGTGCTGTGTGTGCCGTCACTCGCCGCGCAGTTGCACACGCCGGCCGACCTGTTGAAACACACGCTATTGCGCTCCTACCGCGCGGATGAGTGGAGCCTGTGGCTTCAGGCCGCCGGGCTGCCCGCCGACACCCTGGTACCGCGCAGCATCGTGTTCGACTCGTCGCTGGCGATGATGGAGGCTGCGCTGCAAGGCAGCGGCGTGGCGCTGGCGCCGGCGATGATGTTCTCGCGGCAACTCGAGAGTGATGTGATTCGCCAGCCCTTCGACGTCGGCATCAGCACCGGCAGCTACTGGCTGACGCGCCTGCAGTCGCGGGCCGAAACCTCGGCCATGCAGGCCTTCAAGGCATGGTTGCTGGAGGAGAGTGGGCGGGTCTGAGTTTATTTTTGAAACATAATGAAACATTTGCTTAGGGCCGGCGTTCTACCGCTACACCTGCACTGAGTTATTCCATGAAAACACCGCGCCCCTCCGCTCGCATGCCACACCTCACCCAACTGCGCAATTTGAAGATGGCACGCTCCGCCCACGCGTATGTGCGCGGCAGCACCGTGCAATTCTACGAGTGGCTGCACAGCCAGATGGGCAGGCGTCTGCCTCAAGGCCCGGCGATCTGGATCTGCGGCGACTGCCACGCGGGCAACCTGGGGCCTACCGGCGACAACAAGGGCCGCATCGATATGCATATCCGCGACCTTGACCAGGCCGTGATCGGCAACCCGGCCCACGACCTGGTGCGCCTGGCGCTGTCCCTGGCCACCGCCGCGCGCGGTTCGGACCTGCCGGGCGTGACCACCGCGCGCATGCTTGAAGAAATGATGGTGGGCTATGAACAGGCGTTCAAGGACAAGCCCGACGAGGTACCGCCGCGTCCGTCCCAGGTCAAGGCGGGGATGCGCAGCGCCGTCGAGCGCACCTGGAAAAGCCTGGCCCGTGAGCGCATCGACAACGTGCGGCCGACGATCCCGCTGGGCAAGCATTTCTGGTCGCTGTCGCGGGCAGAAAAAAGTGCGCTGGAAAGCGTCTGCGCGTCGGATGACATCCATCAGTTGGTCACCTCGCTCAAGGGCCGCCCCAAGGACGCCAAGGTCCAACTGCTGGATTCGGCTTACTGGGTCAAGGGCTGCAGCTCCCTCGGCCTGCTGCGCTACGCCGTATTGCTGGGGGTGGGCGACAAGGACGATGAGGAATACTGCCTGATCGATATCAAGGAAGCCGTCGGCGCCGCCGCACCGCGCGCGGCACGGGCGAAGATGCCCAGGGACAACGGCCGCCGAGTGGTGGAGGGCGCCCGCCAGCTGTCGCCGGGCCTGGGTGAACGCATGGTGGCGACACGGTTTCTGGACCATGGCTTTTTCATCCGCGAACTGTTGCCCCAGGACATGAAGCTGGAACTGGACGAACTGAGTGAACTCGATGCCATGCACGCCGCCGGTTACCTGGCGCGGGTGGTCGGTATCGCCCATGCCCGGCAGATGGACCGGGCGACGCGCAAGGGCTGGATGGCGGTGCTGCAGGAAAACCGCACCAGGCAATTGGATGCGCCGTCGTGGTTATGGACCAGCGTGGTGCAGTTGGTGGGCAGTCATGAGCAGGGCTACCTCAACCATTGCCGCCGGTATGCGCTGGAACACTGATCTGGAATGTGGTGATGGTCAATGTGGGAGGGGGCTTGCCCCCGATAGCGGCGGGTCAGTCACCTCAATGGTTGCTGATACACCGCAATCGGGGGCAAGCCCCCTCCCACATTTGGACTGCACTTAGGCCAGGTACTTGCGGAACCAACCGAGTGTCCTTTCCCATGCCAGATTCGCCGCGGCCTCGTCATAACGCGGTGTCGAATCGTTATGGAAGCCATGGTTGGCGCCCTTGTAGATGTACGCTTCATAAGTCGTGCCGGCGGCCTTCAGGGCCTTTTCATACGCCGGCCAACCCTCGTTGATCCGCGTATCCAGCTCGCCGTAATGCAGCATGATCGGCGCCTTGATATGCGGCACGTCCTTGGCTTCCGGCTGGCGCCCATAGAATGACACCGCCGCGCCCAGTTCCGGGTAAGCCACCGCCGCCGCATTGGTCACGCCGCCGCCATAACAGAAGCCGGTGATGCCGACCTTGCCGGTGCTGCTGTCGTGGTGCATCAGCCATTCGATGGCGGCGAAGAAGTCGTTCATCAGCTTGGTCGGGTCGACTGTCTGTTGCAGCGCCACGCCTTTTTCATCGTTGCCGGGATAGCCGCCCACCGAGGTCAGGCCGTCCGGCGCGAGGGCGATAAACCCGGCTTTGGCCAGGCGCCGGGCGACGTCTTCGATGTAGGGGTTGAGGCCACGGTTTTCGTGGACCACCACCACGGCCGGCAGCTTGCCGGTGGCCTTGGCCGGGCGCACCAGGTAGCCACGCACGGTGCCGTTGCCCTTGGGCGAGGGGTAGGTGATGTAGTCGGCAACGATGTCCGGGTCGGTGAATTTCACCTGTTCGGCCAGGGCATAGTTGGGGCTCAGGGCCGCCAGCAGGGCCGAGGCGGTCAGGCCGCCAAAGGTGAACAGCGCCGCGCGGTCGAGAAATTCGCGGCGGTTGAGCTTGCCGTGGGCGTAGCCGTCGTAGAGTTCCAGCAGTTCGGGGGCAAAGTCTTTCGCGGTGAGACGAGTCATCGGTTCGGTCCTCGATTAGCGGTGCCAGTCAATGTAGACCAGGATCAGCCGTCACGGCCATGGGCGGCCGCAGCCAGTTCGCGGGTGTCGACGCGCACGAACAGCGAATCGCCGATGGCCGTGAGCACCTCGCCGGCGTACACCTCGCAGACCACGCGGCTTTTGCGACCCACGTCGCCCTCGACCCGCGCACGCAAGGTGAGCGGCACGCCCATGGGGGTCGGCTTGATGAATTTGATCGCCAGGTTGCCGGTGACGCAGTCGATGCGCGGCAGGCTGCCGGGTTCGCGCTGTTCGGCACGGTAGTGGTAGGCCATGGCGGTCCAGTTGGAATGGCAGTCCACCAGCATGGCGATCAGGCCGCCGTAGACCAGATCGGGCCAGCCGCTGTATTTTGCCTCGGGGCGATGTTCGGCGATGAGATGGACACCATCGGCATCCCAGCGGCTCTTGATATGCAAGCCATGGGGGTTACTGCCGCCGCAGCCGTAGCAGATGCCTTCCGGCGCGGTGATGTCCTGTAGAGAAGGGGTGGGCATGCAGCGTCCTTATTGTTGTGAGCGGCTAATCTGTTTAGCAGGACAGGCACCTGATGGGAATACATCCTTTTTTTGCGGAGCGTGGCATGAAGCGTCGAATTCTCCCGTTGGTCCTGGTCCTGGGTGCTATCGGCTGTTCCCAGGCGGCGGAGTACACCGACGTCAATCGCACCGCCAGCCAGATCAGTTTTACCTATAAGCAGTTGGGGCAGCGGGTGTATGGCACCTTCGGCGACTTCGAAGGCACGCTGAGCTTTGACACGCAAAAGCCCGAAAGCGGACATGCCTTGCTCAAGATCCAGCTGGCGAGTATCGATGCCGGCAGCCCCGATGCCAACGACGAGCTGCAACGGGCCTCGTGGTTCGATACCGCGACCTATCCGGTGGGCGTGTATGAGTCCACCGCTGTCAAGGCCCTGGGGATAACCGCTTCAACATCAGCGGCAACCTGACGATCAAGGGCACCACGCGCCCGGTAGCGGTCAAGGTGGTGCTCAAGGAGCTGGATGGCATTGGCGTGTTCGACGGTGAGTTCATCCTCAGGCGCGGCGACTTCAGGATCGGCGAAGGCGAATGGGCCGGCAACAGCGTGGTGTCCGACGACATCAACATCAAGTTCAAGATGGTCGCGCCCCAGCGTTAGCGCGCGAAGCGCTTGGCCCCGGCCACGCAGCCGATCACCGCGACCGTCACCAGCAGCATGCCCAGGCTGACCTGTTCATGCAGCAAGCCCGCTGCCAGCGCCAGGCCGAAGAACGGTTGCAGCAGTTGCAATTGGCCGACGGCGGCGATGCCGCCCTGGGCCAGGCCGCGATACCAGAACACAAAGCCGATCAGCATGCTGAACAGCGACACATAGCCCAGGCTCAGCCAGGCCGGCAGGCTGATGCCGCTGACGCTCGACGGCGCCAGCACCAGGCTCAACGGCACCACCACCGGCAACGACATCACCAGCGCCCAACAGATCACCTGCCAGCCGCCCAGGCTGCGCGACAGTTTGGCGCCTTCGGCATACCCCAGGCCGCACACCAGCACCGCCAGCAGCATCAGTACGTCACCCGCCGGTGCGGCGCTCAAGCCCTGGGCGAAGGCGTATCCCATCACCAGCAGACTGCCGAGGATCGAAAACAGCCAGAACACCGGGCGTGGACGCTCGCCGCCACGCAGTACAGCAAACACGGCGGTCGCCAGCGGCAGCAGGCCGATGAAGACGATGGAGTGCGCGGAGGTCACGTATTGCAGGGCCAGCGCGGTGAGTAACGGAAAGCCGATCACCACGCCGAGGGCGACGATGGCCAGGGGCATCCATTGCTGGCGTGCGGGACGTTGCTCCTTGAACAGCCCCAGCAAGGCCAGCCCCAGCAGCGCGGCAATGGCGGCGCGGATCATGGTCAGGAACACCGGGTCGAATTCCATCACCGCCAGGCGCGTGGCCGGCAGCGAGCCGCTGAAGATCACCACGCCGATAAAACCGTTGATCCAGCCTTGGGTGCGGGTGTCGAGGTTGCTGAGGGGAGCTGTACGTTCCATAAGGGGCGTCCGAAAGGAGGAGTTGCGTGGCAGGCATCCTAGGGTTGAAGATAAAGACAATCAAAAAATTGTCATGGATACATCGCTTATGCCCCGTGCCCGCTACAAGTCGTTGGTCGACAGCTTCGCCGAGGCCATTCGCTCAGGCAGCATGCCCCCTGGCACGCGACTGCCGACGCACCGCCAACTGGCCGCCGAGCATGGCCTGGCGTTGGTCACCGCGAGCCGGGTGTACGCCGAGTTGGAGGCCATGGGCCTGGTCAGTGGCGAAACGGGCCGCGGCACCTTTGTGCGCGAAATCTCGCTGCCGCCGGGGCAGGGCAGCGGGCAGATGAGTGTGGCGGCGGGCATGCTCGATCTGAACTTCAACTACCCGTCCTTGCCGGGCCAGGCCGACTTGCTGCGCACCGCATTGCGCCAGTTGGCACTGTCCGGCGACCTCGACGCGCTGCTGCGTTACCAGCCCCACGCCGGTCGCCTGCATGAGCGCGCGGCTGTCGCGCGGCACCTGTTGAGCCGAGGGCTGACGGTCGAGGCCGAACAGGTGCTGGTGGTCAGCGGCGCCCAGCACGGGTTGGCCGTGACCATGATGGCCTTGCTCAAGCCCGGTGATGTGATCGCCGTCGACGCCTTGACGTATTCGGGGTTCAAGGTGCTGGCCGAGACCCTGCACCTGGAAATTGTCGCCATTCCGGTCACCGCCGACGGCCCGGACCTGGACCACCTGCACAGCCTGTGTCGCAAGCGTCCGGTGCGTGCCGTGTACAGCATGCCGACCCTGCATAACCCGTTGGGCTGGGTGCTGAGCCTGGCGCAGCGCGAGCAGTTGGTGGCGATTGCCCGTGAGCACAACCTGATGATCATCGAGGACGCGGCCTACGCGTTCCTGGCCGAGGACGCGCCGCTGCCC
>Ga0105251_10003490_pt1 | contig 11387 bp, 14 predicted proteins | sample KBSS64metaG_FD_80424 | JGI IMG/M metagenome (GOLD analysis project Ga0105251, IMG submission 80424) | Switchgrass rhizosphere microbial communities from Kellogg Biological Station, Michigan, USA - KBS S6-4 metaG | ecosystem: Host-associated > Plants > Roots > Rhizosphere > Soil | place...
GATGAAACCGTGGGCGTCGTGTCGATGAACCGGGTCGGCACCGCCCGGCGGGTATTCAACGGTGAGCATCAGCACTTCCTTGCCGGGGTAATCGGGCAGCGCCGTGACCGACACTTCCTTGACGTCCGGAGGCGGCGCTTCGGCGGCCAGTGCCGTTGCGGTAGTGGTGAAGGACAGGGTAAACAGGGCGAGAAGCATGGGGGTTCGCATGGGATGCTCCTGATGAGAATAGTAGGCGGGTGCCAGTGTCTGACCGACTGGCTTGTCAGGCGCTGGTGCTCTTGAGCCATTGATCGAAGTGAATCTTGCCGAGGATCGGATTGGCGCCCGGCGTCAGCGACTGGTCGTTGATGACTGCGCCGTAGTACCCGGCGCTATCATCGGCAATCACTTCGCGCGGATCACCGTGGTGTTGCAGGTAGGTTCTGGCAAACGACACCAGAGGTTGCTTGTCGGGGCCCGCCACCTCTTCGGTCTTGCCAGTGGGCGGCGCCACGGCGACTTTGGCCAATGCCGCGGCGACATCGGCCGAGGCAACCGGCTGCAGGGCGGCCGAGGTCAAGCGCGCGGTGTCGCCTTGCATGCTGTATTGGACAATGGCACCGATGAACTCGAAAAACTGTGTGGCGCGCAGGATCGAGTAGGGCACTCCCGCCTTCTTGATCAATTCCTCCTGGGCCATCTTGGCGCGAAAGTAGCCGCTTTCGAGCATCCGCTCCGTGCCCACTACCGAAAGCGCGACGTGATGCTTGACCCCGGCGGCCTTCTCGGCGGCGGCAAGATTGCGCCCGGATTTTTCGAAGAATTCCAGCACGGCGGCATCTTCGAACGAAGGTGAATTGGCGACGTCGACCACCACGTCGGCGCCTTGCAGCGCGGCCTGCAAGCCTTCTCCGGTGACGGCGTTGACGCCGGTACTCGGCGTGGCGGGCACCACATCATGTCCGCCTTCGCGCAGGAGTTTGCACAGTTGTGTTCCAATCAAGCCCGTACCGCCGATGACGACTATCTTCATGTTTGAGCCTCCGTCTGTTGGTGTGGCATGCCACGCACGTCGTGAGTAGCTAGTCTAGGCGGGCGAACGCGGGGCGTGGGTTGGCGGGATGGACGGCAGGCCTTGGCCTCGCGCGTCTGAAAAGCTTCGGTTCAGGGCCTTGGTCGTGCTCAAATGGCAGCCATTTTTTTGCTTCGGGCTGGAACTGGAAATGAACAAAGTGGCGGTGATGACCCTCGTCCTGATCCTCGGTGCAGGCCTGTTCGCCACGCAAGCGAACGCGCAGGGCGATGCCGAGGCGGGCGGTAAACTGTTCAAGCGGGTGTGCGGTGGCTGCCACCAGATCGGCGAGTCGGCGCGGGCGTTTTTTGGTCCGCAACTCAACGGTGTTGTCGGACGGGTTGCCGGCAGCACCACGGACTATCAGTACTCCGACGCGATGAAATCGTCGGGCATTGTCTGGACGCGTGAAAAACTGGCGGCGTACATCGAGGACCCGAAAGCCGTGGTGTCGGGCACGCGGATGATTTTCTGGGGGATCAGCGATCGAGAGAAGATCGATGATTTGCTGGCTTACATCCAGACCTTCCCGGCACCCTGAAAACTGGCAGATGTACCTCGACCTGTAGGAGCTGCCGCAGGCTGCGATCTTTTGATCTTGCTTTGGCCCTGGAAAAATCAAAAGATCGCAGCCTGCGGCAGCTCCTACAGGGGTGCATTTTTAGCGATGCAGTTCAGCGCAATGGTCCTGCTCCGGTTGCGCTGCCGTATACCACACATAATCCGCGCTGTCGGCGCTCACGGTCTTGCCCACTTCAGCCAGCACCAGCACTGCGTTACCTTCGCCAGCGCCGAGGTCCTGCAGGTGCAACGGCACCCCCAGATCCTTGCGCACATGGAACGCCCCGGCCAGCAACAGCGCGGGCGTCGGCGCCGCCAGCAGACGTTCGGCCATGCGCCGGTCACGCTGTTGCTGCACAGCGAGCATCGCCGGCATTTGCGCTTCGGGCAGCAAGCCGCAATGGGACGCGCGGATATCGTCCAGCAATGTCGCTTGTACCCTTTGGGTAGTGGACGCTTCACCGCTGAGCGGCGGGCGCTGTCTGTAGATCTGCATGATCTGCGCCCGGTCCAGGTTGGCCGACAGCAGGGGGTAGGGTTGGCGCAGGGCGTAGGTGACCAGTGCGCCGTAGACGCCCCAATCCCAGTTGGCCTGCCAGGACAGCGCCTGGTAAGCGTCGGCCGGTGGTTGGCCGGCACGGGTCGCGGCCTGGGCCGCATCGACTTTTGCCTGTTGGTCGGGGTTGAGCATTTCCATCAACAGGCTGCCTTGTGGACGTTGGGCCGCCAGTTGGCGCAGCAGCCACAGTTGCAAGGCATGGTGATCCGGATTGTCGTGTTGCTCGCCGACCAGCACCCGTGGGGCAATCGCCAGGCGCTCGACCAGCTCCTGCGGGGTGAGGGCGCGTCCGGTGGCGAGTTCGCGGATCACCCCGAGATCGGCGTGATCTCGCCCTTGCGGGGCGATTGCCGATGGAGGCGCTGCGACGTAATGGGTTTGGCAGGCAGCCAGCAGACTGACCAGGCATAGCAGCAGAATACGCATCGGTTTTCCTCGTTAGTCGGTGGTCCCTACGCTCGCATTAGCGATAGGGGGCGGGAATCAGCGCGCGATAATCAACGGATGACCGCGTTCCGGATGCCGCTGAATCAGCACCTGCAGCCCGTACACCGCCTCCAGGGCCTGGGCGGTCAGGACTTCATCCGGTGGACCATAGGCGTGCGGGCGACCCTCCTGCAACAGCAACAAATGATCGCAATAACGGGCAGCCAGGTTCAGGTCGTGCAGGATCACCAGCACCGCCGCACCACGCCCGGCGAAATCGCGCACCGCTTGCAGAATGGTGTGCTGGTGCAGCGGGTCGAGCATCGAGGTGGGTTCGTCGAGTAGCAGGGTCTGACCCTCGGCACCCGGCCACAATTGCGCGAGCACCCGCGCCAGGTGCACACGCTGGCGTTCGCCACCGGACAGGGCCAGATAACTGCGTCCCGCCAGGTGCAGGGCGTCGGCGGCGCTCAGGGCCTGGGCGACAATTTGCGCATCGCGCACGCGCCCGCTGGCATGGGGCAGACGACCCATGCCCACCACTTCATTGACTGAGAAGGCAAAGTTCAGGCTCGAACTCTGGGGCAAGACCGCCAGGCGTCTGGCTCGCTCCTGGCCCGGCCAGTCGGCGATTGCACGTTCGTCGAGGCTGACCGTGCCTGCGTTGGCCGGCAGCTCATCGCACAAGGCGGCCAGCAGGGTGCTTTTACCGGCGCCGTTGGGGCCCAGAACGCCGAGGACTTGACCCGGATGCAGCTCGATATCGATGTCCGCCAGTACGGTGCGATTGCCGCGTCGCACCATTAAATTGTTGGCTCGCAGCATCAGGAGCGCCCCCGTACCAGCAGATAAAGGAAGAAGGGCGCACCGATGAGTGCGGTGACGATGCCGATCGGCAACTCGGCCGGCGCCAGCAGCAAACGCGCGACCAGATCGGCCAGCAACAACAGGCTGGCGCCGGCCAGCAATGAAGCAGGCAGCAACACCCGATGATCGGGACCGACCAGCAGTCGCATCAGGTGCGGTACCACCAGGCCGATAAAGCCGATCAGGCCGGCCGCCGCCACTGCGGCCCCCACACCCAGCGCGGTGCACAGCACCAGCTCAAGCTTGATCCGCTCGACATTGAAACCCAGGTGGCGGGCTTCGGACTCCCCCAACAGCAGCGCATTGAGCGCCGCCGCGCGCCGCGGCAACCACAACGCCACGCCCACCGCCACGATCAGCAGCGGCCACAGGCGCGGGTAACTGGCGCCGTTGAGGCTGCCCAGGTTCCAGAAGGTCAGGGTGCGCAGCGTGGCGTCATCGGCCAGGTAGGTGAACAGACCAACCCCGGCCCCGGCCATGGCCGTCATCGCCACGCCTGCCAGGAGCATGGTGGCGACGTTGGTCTGGCCGTCGCTGCGGCCAAAGCGATACACCATCGCCGTGACGATCAGGCCACCGGCGAAGGCGCACACCGACAGCAGGTACGGCTCGATGGCCGGCGGCAAACCGCCCAGCAGACTGCCGCCGACGATGGCGACAGCCGCACCCAGCGCCGCGCCGCCGGACACCCCGACCAGCCCCGGGTCCGCCAGCGGATTGCGAAACAACCCTTGCATGGCCACGCCGGACAACGCGAGCACCGAACCCACCGCGATGCCGAGCAAACTGCGCGGCAGGCGAATCTGACCCAGAATCAGCTGCGCCTGTTGGCTGTCGCCTCCCTCCACCGGCAATCCGAGCAGCCGCAACCCGGCCAGCAATGTATCGCCCAGCGGCAGGCTGACCGGCCCCAGGGCCAGGGACAGCCAGAACACCAGCAGCAATAACAGACCCAGGGTAATCAGCATCGGCCGTGGCCGAACGATGGCCGTCATCGGGCGCTCTCTGTTGTCGGGAGCCCGGCCATGTGAACCTGTGCCGACGGATAGAATGCCTTCGCCCGCGGGTAACCGACGCTCGGCACGCTGTGCAATGGGCGCGGGTGCTGACTGGTGCTGTCGACGCCCACCAGCTTGCCCTCGCCAGCGAGGGCGACCACCCATTCGCTGAAGGCGCCGCCGGCACTGACCCAGCGCCGGGGCAGGGCGTCGGCCATGGTCATTTGGCTCGGGAGCAGGCCGGCGCAGGCCTGCAGGCATTTGATACGCATCAGGTCGCTTCCTTAGTCGATCAGTTGGGTGACCCATTCACCGTTGGCATCGAAACCTTCGAAGCCGGTGATGATGCCATCGACGCCCGGCTCGCGCACCCGTGATACCGATGACGCCGGCCTCGGTCGCTTGATCCGGACAACTGGCTTGTGCAGGTTGCGGCAACCAGGGATCAGCCTTGCGCAACCCATAGTGGTCGTTGGCCTGCCAGCGATGTGGCCCGAAAGATCAACCCAACGTGCCGGCCCCTGGCAATGTCATGTGTTCACCCTGCAACCCGGCGCTTCAAGGCCCGTTCAATGCACGCCAGCAGCGCATCGGTGTTGAACGGCTTGGAGAAATAACCTTCGGGTTTACGCACGCGGGCACTGAATTGTGGCGGCAGGCCGGGCTTTGCGGTGATGAACAGGGTAGGAATATGGATGTTTCTGCTCGCCAGGGACTCGTACATTTCCACTCCACACATGCCTGGCATCTGGATATCCGACACCAGGCAGTCTGTCTGCGCAGGTCCGCTGGATTCCAGGAACGCCCAGGCACTGCTGTAGGTCTTTACGGTGTAACCATAAGAGCGCAACAAACTGTCCAGTGAGACAAGAATGAGTTCGTCATCATCAACAACTGAAATAATAGCTGGGTTGAACATGTAGAAACCTGCGTCATTGCGAGTGGCGCTAATGGGAGCCCGTCATACCGCCAAGGTATGTGCTGCACAAAAGTGCAGGAACCTGCTTGGGTATGTGCAGTTGTTTTTTGCGCGGTGGTTGCGATGGGTCGCTTCCGTTGATTGCCTCACCCTGGCTGGTCATGGGGCAGGTTGTTCTCGATCATCGACAGAAAACGCGCGTTGCGCCGCACGCATTCTTCAAAAAAACGCTTGCTCGCATTGTCCTTGTTGGCGGTGGCGGATGCACGGTAGTCACGCAGCAAGGCATCGACGGCCCGCAGCCGACGCATGCCCTGACCAATGCCGGTCAGGCAGTCGGCAAAACACTGCGGCCCACAGGCGTCATTCAGGAAATAGAGCGCCGCGGTATCGGCGTAGCCCCCGAGGTCGGTGATGCCGCTGATGAGAAAATCGGCATAGTCGGTATTGGCGCGCACCAGGCGATGGAACAACTGTTGCACCGGCAGGAAGCTGCCATTGCGCACTTTCTTTTGACCCAGCCTGAGTTGCGCGAGCATGCCCAGCGTAGTGCCCAGGATCTGCGTCAATGCGTCGATGATCTCTATGCGTTCTGCGGTCGACAGCGAGGTATGCGCGCCATAGCGGCTGAGGCGCAGCGGATGACTGACGAAGTACAGCTTTTGCAGTGCGTTCATGGCAACCATCCCCAGTTCAGCGCATTGGCGCGATGAGTGGATTTTTTCGAGGTGACCAGCCTAAAGCGATGGACCCGCGATAACACTCCTACCTCAAGACACCGCGCTAGCACATGGGGTCAGGCCCGTCATACCTGGGTATGAGCGGCGGGATACTGCGGCGCAACAGCGGGTTCACGGCATTGATAGACATTGCCGGTGTCGATGTCGCCGGCTCCCGGCGCCAGGTGGGGAGGAAGATGCTCATCGTGTCTGGGGGCTGTCAAAGCAATCGCAAACAGCATCTGCGTGCCGACCCCCAGGGTGCTGTCGACCCAGATCCGGCCGCCGTGAAATTCAATGATCGAGCGGCAGATCGAGAGGCCCATCCCCAGGCCGGTGGGTTTGGTCGTAAAGAACGGATCGAACAACGAGGGCAGGATATCTTCGGCAATCCCGGTGCCGGAGTCGGCGATTTCAAGCACCGCCTCGTTGCCCTGGACGGAGGTGTGTATGCGCAGCGTTCGTGGGCGGTCATGCACGTTGGCCATGGCCTGGCAGGCATTGATGATCAGGTTGATGATCACTTGCTGCAGTTGAACCCGGTCGCCCTTGATGTGAGCGCCGGGTGCACCCAGCTGCAGGTGCGGGCGAACCTGATGGTTGCCGATGTCATGTTGCATGAGCGCCAGTGAGTCTCGGACGATCTCGTCGAATACTTCGGCCTTGCGTTGCACATCGCTCTGGCGCGACAGCGCCCTGATACAGGTGATGACATCGCTTACCCTGGATGAATTCTGGATGATCCGGTCCAGCGAACGGCGGGCTTCTTCGAGGTTCGGCTCGGGGCGGTTGATCCAGCGTTTGCACGATTCTCCGCTGGTGATCACCGCCGCCAGGGGCTGGTTGATTTCATGGGCAATGGTGGCGGCCAGTTCGCCCATGGATGTAATCCGCGTGACATGGGCGAGCTTGGCCTGGGAATGAAACAGCGCTTCCTCCGATTGCCGGGATGCAGTCACGTCCATCAATGCGCCGACGTATTCAACGCGCCGGCCATGGTTGAACAGCGGATTGGCGAGCATCTGCACCTGCTTGATCCGCCCATCGGGCATGACCAGCCGATATTCCACTTCGATCAGGTTTTGCCGGCGTGCAGCCTGTTCCAGAACACTGTCGACGATGGGCAGGTCATCGGGGTGCATGCGCGCCCTGACCATGGCCAGGGTCGGTGCGACATTCAGCGGGTATTCGAAAATGCGTGAGGCCTCTTCCGACCATGACAGCATCACCGGGTCATCGATGATCAGGCCGATACTGCCGGTATGGCTGAGTTTCTGGGCACCCAGGAAAAACGCCTCTTTGCGCCGCAACGTATCGCTGGCGCGCTTGCTGCGCAGCGCCAGCAGGGTGATGGTGGTCAGCGCGATCAGGCAGCGCACGAAACCGGCGATGAGCCTGTGATCACGATACCCTTCATCGATGATGAAACTGGCGCTCAGGATGGCCACGCAACTGAAGGCAACGGTCAGGAACACCGGCACGGAAAATATGCTTGCCGACATGAACACCAGCGTGATGTACAGCAGGGTCGGCGCGACATCCAGGTCGAGCAGCGAATTGGTAATGAAGATCATGCTGCCGACGGCAATGGCGGCCAGCCAGGCGACGGGGTCTGAAAAAAAAAGTTTCTTGCAACGTTTAATGATAGACATTTGTTCTTCCGGATTTTTGCTATCGAACGGCAACTCACAAGGCATCGGTGATGCCGGGCAAACTCTTTGAAGTGTTGGTGCTTGATCGGACTGGAGAAAAAACGCCCGCCAGAAAAACCAGTGGCGGGCGCTTGGGAAAGGCCCCGGGCCAGCAAGGAGTGGGCTGGTCGGGATACAGGCGTAGACTTCACATCACCCGGCGAGGCCAGGTGGCTGAACGAGCGGTTGGCGCCGCAGGCGATTGAGCGTCAGCAGGCGCAGTACATAACCGAGTTTGATGGCGGTGGGCCCCAGTATCGTCATGGCATGGGCCATCACCAGGCCGGGCAGCGACAGATGCTGATCCAGGCCGTAAGCCAGAATGGCGCCGACGACCAGTGCGACCAGCCCTGCGATCAGCATGACGTGCGACAACTTCAAGGCCCGATGCGGATGCTCAAAAAAACCAGACATGTCGATCACCTGCGTCTTGCAGTGCCAGGGTGTAGGGTGACGGCCGTGGTTGGCACGGCCGTATCGATCGTCCTCAGGCCACCGGAATCAACGGGTCGGCGGCCGCCAGCGCCACGGCTCGATCAGCCGCCGGCGGATAGATCCACAGGGTGTTGATCTGAGTCTTGAGCTCCTTGGCTTCTTGCTTGATCAGCTTGACCTGGCGATCCCAGCCCTCGGTGAATACCGCGCCCCAGGCGCCCAGGTCCACGCAGGTGACATACTTGGGTTGGCTGTAGGCGATCGGCTCGACACCCAGCAACTCGGCGGCGACGTTATTGCCGGCATAACGACCCAGGGCGATGGCGTGCTGGCAGGACATTGCCGCGAAGTTGCCCAGGTCGTCGGTGGCGGCATAGGCCACGTCACCGCTGGCGTACACATCGGCGTGACCGCGCACCTTGAGGTGCTGATCGACATGCAGGCGGCCCTGATGATCGCGGGTACCTTGCACTTGCTCGGTCAGCGAGTTGGCACGGAAACCGACGGTCCAGATCACCGTGTTCGACTCGATACGCTGGCCATCGGCAAGGGTGACGCCGTTGGCATCGACCGCGGCCACAGTGGTGTTGAGTATCCACTGGATGCCCAGGTGCTCCGAGGCTTCAACGATCGTAGGGCGGATGCCGTCACCCAGGGCGGCGCCGATTTGCGCGGCACGGTCAACCACGACGACCCGGATGTCAGCGTCTTCACCGAGTACGGCACGCAGGCGCGCCGGCATTTCGGTTGCTGTTTCGATCCCTGTGAAACCACCGCCTGCCACCACTACGGTGTTGCGGGCCGCACTGACCGGCTTGTCCTTCAGGGATTTGATGTGAGCTTCCAGGCGAGTGGCGGACTCGATCTCATCGACATCGAAGGCGTGTTCCAGGCCGTCGACCGGGGGACGCATCAGCTTGCTGCCAGCGGCCAGCACCAGGCGGTCGTAGCCCAGCTTGCCCTGGATACCTGCGGCGTTGACGTAGCTGACCTGTCTGCTGCTCTCGTCGATAACCTCGGCCGACCCCTTGACGAATTTCACCCCCACGGCGTCGAACAGCTCGTCCAACGGTGCCTTCATGGTGTGCACGTCAGGCTCGTAGAAGCGCGGGCGGATGCGCAGCTCGGCCTGAGGAGCCAACACGGTGATCTCGACGTCATTTCGATCGTGCTTGTCCAGCAGACGGGCAGCGCTCAAGGCGCTCCAGACACCACCGAACCCTGCACCAATAATCAAGATTTGCTGTTTCATTGTTTAGCTCCTGAAGAACAATCGAGGGCGTGAATAAGTTATTGCCGCACGTCCGCTGTGGCTGATTGTTTGCGCTGTCGTTCACAGCACGAAACATCGGGATCGGCTTGATCTGCAACAGATGTTATTCGAGGGTGATAACGCTGGCACTGCTACATAGGGTCAGCCCGGGTATGACTAGGTATTAATGAGCTATACCAAAGTGTTAGTTGCCTTGATAAACAAAGATCAGTGGAGTCTCGCGAGCACTGCTTCGATACAGGCGAGCAACTTTTCGGTGGAGAAGGGTTTGGGAAAGAAGGCAATGGGAATCCTGGCATGGTTACCCGGCGGCCGCTGCGCGCCGGGGTTGCCGGTAATGAAGATCACCGGGATATGTATGGCCCTGGTCGCCAGTTCTTCATACAGGGCGATCCCGTCCATTTGCGGCATTTGTATATCGCAGATCAAACAGGACGTAATAAACGGACCATCGGAATCGAGAAACTCATGGGATCCGCTGTAAGTTCGAACTGTATATCCACTGGAACGCAAGAAACTGTCCAGGGCCATGCGAACCGCTTCATCGTTGTCGACTACGGCAATCATTGCCTCTTTGTGCATAGTGGTGACCTGCGTAGTCGCGCAAAATACTTGGAGTCACTGCGCCATCAATGCAAGATACGCCGTCATGATCGGGTGCACAGTATACGTGGGTATATTCATCGTATAGCGGGCTGGGTCGCCAACACCTCGGCCATGCGTACCAGATCGGCAAAGGAGCGCGCACCCATTTTGCGCATGGCCTGGCCGCGGTGGATCTTCACGGTGATTTCGCTCAGGCCGATTTCGCCGGCAATCTGCTTGTTCATCAAGCCCGAGGCGGCCAGCGCCATGACCGTTTGTTCCCGCGCGGTCAACGTCTGGTGGCGCGCACGCAATTGTTCGGCATGGCGCTCGGACTCGCGACGCTGCCGGTCGCGGCTGTGGGCAGCGCAAACCGCATCGATCAGGTCCTGTTCGCGAAAGGGCTTGGTCAGGAAATCCACCGCGCCGGCTTTCATTGCCCGTACCGTCATGGCGATGTCACCGTAGCCGGTAATGAACACGATGGGCACGTTGATGCCGGCGGCGGCCAATTCGTTTTGAAAGTCCAGGCCACTGCTGCCTTGCAACCTCACATCCAGTACCAGGCAACTGGCCGTGTCCGGGCGCGGGTACTTCATGAAGTCGGCCACCGAGCCGAACAACTCGACCCTCAAGCCGATGGAACGCAACAGGCTGCCGAGGGATTCGCGCAGTGGCGCATCGTCGTCGACGACGAAAACCATGGAGTCGTTATGATTGATTTTGTTGAGTGGGTGTTGTTCGTTCATGGCTGGTTTCCAAGAGGCTGGACATGCAACCGCCCGGCGCGGTGTTCCTGGCGAGGGGCGCAACATTAAATGCAGGTTGGGCGGGCGGCACTCATACCTGTGTATTAGATGGCCGCGGCGTATCCCGCGTCGTTGGCGACCCGTATCGGCAAGGCAAACAGAAACGAGCTGCCCTGGCCTGTGGTGCTGGTGGCCCAGATCCGGCCCGCGTGGTAATCGATGATCGAGCGGCAAATGCACAGTCCCATTCCCAGGCCGTTTTCCTTGGTGGTGAAGAACGGTGTGAACAACTGCGGCAAGACCTCGCTGGCGATGCCCGGACCCTGGTCGGCCACCTCCAGCACGGCCTCGTTATCCTTTACCCAGGTGCGGATCAGCAGTGCCCGTTGTGTGGCGTTGACCGAGTCCATCGCCTGGCAGGCGTTGACGATCAGGTTGATGATGACTTGCTGCAGTTGCACGCGATCGGCGCTGACCTGGCCGCCGAATGCGTTCAGCTCGATGTTCGGCTTGATCTGGTGATGGGCCAGTTCATAGCGGAGCAGGCTCAA
>Ga0105251_10003493_pt1 | contig 11374 bp, 26 predicted proteins | sample KBSS64metaG_FD_80424 | JGI IMG/M metagenome (GOLD analysis project Ga0105251, IMG submission 80424) | Switchgrass rhizosphere microbial communities from Kellogg Biological Station, Michigan, USA - KBS S6-4 metaG | ecosystem: Host-associated > Plants > Roots > Rhizosphere > Soil | place...
AGGAATTTCAATTCAATAATGAGACATTCAAAAAAGGCCAGGTGATAAAAATGAAAGATGAACATGTACACCCGGATTTTACAGAAAACGTACAAGTAATAGATTTTTTATATTAAAGGGTTGTACTATGGATGCTCAATTTTGGATAGGCTTTTTATGTGGTGTAGTAGCTTGTTTATGTGGCTGTTATGTTGTGATTGTATTGAATGAATAATAGGGGGTTAAAACAGTGTTATTTGTTATAGGTGCATTATTGAGTATTTATGTATCTTATTTGATTGTTATAGATGTAGGGGCAATAGAAGGTTTTTTAGATGTTCTTATGATTGGTGTAATATCTATTTTAGGAATAATTTTAACAGCTTTTATTGTATGTGGTCTTGCTTTTATTCCTGGGTATAAATATGAATTATCTAATGTTCAATCAATTAGTGCTTTAGAAGATAATTCAACCGTTAAAGGAAATTTTTATTTAGGTAGTGGCTATGTTGATGAAGAACTAAAATATTATTATATGGTATCGGAACAAGGCGGTAAAAAGTTTTCTTATGCAGAAGCAGATAAAGCGGTAATCTATGAAGGGTACAAAAAAGCAAGGGTTGAAACGTATACAGCAGTTTACAAAAGTGATATTGCTAAATTTTTATTTTTCTCAAAAGATACACCACATTCAGACCAATATAAATTTTATGTTCCTAAAGATTCAGTTACAAATGAATACAATGTAGATCTTAAATAAAAGGTAAAGGGGTTGGTTTTGGTGGCAAATAAACAAAAGGCAAAGAGAAGATTAGGTAAAACCATTGAGAAGCGCACAAAAGATATTCATAAGGCTAAATTAAATAAAGCTTGGGTTAACCTATTCAACAGAGAAGTATATTGCAAGAAAACGGGAAAGTTTCACACTCTTTAAACAAATAGGTTCAAAAGTAACCGTCATATGGTTATAATTTCAAGGCCTGGTGCTATTTACACCAGGCTTTTTTAATGGTTAAATTACCATGATATACATATGATTAAAAAAATATTCCAAAAAGTTTCTAAAAAATACTAGACAAACATTTCTTTATGTTATAATCTATATAACATAAAGAGAGGTGATGAATAACAATGAATACAAACAACATGATTTACGAACTAGAATTAACTAGCGATCAATTAGAAAATATTTTAGGTGTTAGCCATATGACATTATACCGATGGCGAAACGATGGTTTACCTTTTATCAAAAAAGGTAAGAACGTCCGTTTTAAATTGTCAGATGTAGAAGCATGGTTAGAAGAAAATGATATAAGGATTTCATACAGAAAAATCAAAGGCTAAAAGTGGGTGCATTGATGAATAATCAAGTTTTAGAAATTGGACGTATCAATTTAAGGGGTAATGTGTTTGACCACGGATGGTTTGAACACATCAAATTAAACAATGGTAAACCGTACATGGTTGCAATAACTGTACTAGGTGAAATCTTTTACTGGTACAAGCCAACAGAAATTCGTGATGAACGAACGAATGAAATTAGCTATAAGCAGAAATTCAAAGCGGATAAGCTGCAAAAGAACTACCAACAGCTTGCAGAAGCATTTGGTTTTACAAAAAGGCAGGTAAAAGATGCTTGTGATTACCTGGAAGAAAGATTATTAATCAAACGTGAATTTAGAACAATAACAGTAAACGGTACATTATGTAATAACGTCATGTTTGTAGAACCGATAGCGGAAAATATAAAGAAAATATCTAAACTTTACATTAACCCTGGTACGACAGAGAGTACCACCCTATTACGTTCTAACGTACCAGGCTCCTACGATGAAACGTACCAGGCTCCTACGTTAGAACGTAAGACAAATACAGAGAGTACTACAAAGATTTCTACAAAGAATTTAGGTAGTAGTAGTAGTAAAGGAAAACCAGTTGATAGTGGTGATGTTATAACATTTTGGGATGCTAATAGTTTTGGTCATAACAACATTTATGCTAAACAACAATTACTAGCATACCTAGATGAAGGATTTACAGCAGAAGTATTATTAAAAGCATTAGTAGTTGCATGTGAAGAAAATAAGCGCACACTAAAATATGTAACTGGTATTCTTCATAATTGGGAAACTGCAGGTGCTAAAACATTAGATGCTGTTAATGCTCATTTAGCAGAATACGATAATAATAAAAAGAAAGGTGGTAAGACAGGTGGACGCACTAAAGCAGACAATGGTAAATCTGATGAATCAAAACCAAGTGCCAACAGATTCAGTCTATAAATGCCCACATTGTAAGCAGGTTGTAAAGCCTATTGAAGTTGAAATAGAAGCACTAGGCATAAAACGAATGGTACAACCTGCATGTGAATGTGAAGCAAAAGAGCAGAAGCGGTTGCAGGAAGAAGCGGAAAAATTTCAGATTCAAAAAGATATTAACAAGATGTTCTCTTTTTCAGATTTAGGTGAACGCTACAAAAATGCTACGTTAGAAAACTTTGTATCTCGTAAAGGCGCAGATTCATGCAAAATGTTTGCACAAGTGTTATTAGATGAATTTGAAGAATGGAAAGAACAAGGGTTAGTGTATTGGGGCCAGGTAGGAAACGGTAAAACACATTTAGTAGCAGCTATTGCAAATGCATTAAAAGAAAAAGGGCACATTGTTATTTTTATAAAAATGGCTGAATTGTTGGATTTGATTAAATCCACATTTGGAAAAGACAAAAAAGGAAACCGGGTTACTGATTTTAGTAAAGAGGACATCATAAAAGCGTTAATGATTTGTGATGTGCTCATACTAGATGATATAGGTGTAGAAAGCATAACAAATTGGGTTGAAGAAGAAGTGTTTAAAATTATTGATGGGCGATATGTACGGAAAAAGAAAATACTTGCAACTAGTAACCTAGAACCGCAGGAATTGAAGGAACAAATAAAAGACCGTTCTTTTGACCGTTTGAACCACATGAGCCAGTTTCTAGAAAACAAGGCTACTAGTAAGCGAGAAGAAGAAGCATTAGAAAGGCAAGCGGCATTGATGAAAAAACATTTTAATAAATAGGGGTGTCAATTATGAAAGGGCTTAAAAAAGGCGATTTAGTTATTTTGAAAACAGAATGGATACAAGCTGCACCGGAATGTAAAGGTAAAATTTTAGAATGTGTATCTGATGAATTTAAGTTTAAACCTAATTTTGAAGGTGGAGCGGTTTTATTAAAAGGTGTTTGTGGTGCATTGAGTACAGATGCATTAGAAAAAATCAATGCAGAACAAAATGTTAATAGTGTGCCAGGGTTACGGCAATTTGTAAATGGTGCTATTTATGATCATGAGCGGCTTGTACTATCTTATGAACAAGCTGAAAAACTTATGCAAAGTATCGAAACAGTGGAAACAACTTTTTATAGCGCATTGCATGACACAATGGAAGAAAACAAAGTGTTAGCAAACGAACTAGCAAAAATGATAGCTGATATGAAAAAGATTTATGAATTATCTGCACGTAACGGAATTAGTGAAAAATTAGATGATTGTTTCTATATTGCTAGAAAGTACGTTGAAGGGGTGTTTAGTTAATGTGTATGGTATGCGGTGGTGCTCCTAAAAAAGTTGAAGTAGCTGCAGGTTTTGAACGTAGCGTTTTTGAAATAACTAGATGTGAAGGGTGTATACCGGGTGAACCATTGGAAATGCAGTTGAAAAGTCTTGACGAAAGATTGACGGTCTTTGTCGAGAACCACCCGGAATACAAGTTAAGTGTTTATTAAATAAAATACCTTGTAAGCATACCATAAAAAAAGGGGATGTACACATGAAACCTAGAAACGGTGATATGGTAATTTTAGACAAAAGTAATCTAATACAATGGAACGGTAGCAGATGTTTGGTTTTAGCGGTAAATAAAGCAACGGAAACTGCCTATATAAGAATAGTGCAAAACCCAAAAGGAGAATTTATTGAAGACCATAATGTTGAACATTGGTGCAGGTTTGAAGTGTTAACGGTGGTTTTTACAAAAATCAATTTCACGGATCTAATAGATATGACATTAGATAGCGGGGATGAAAAATGGTTTTTAGAAGTAACTGAATTTAAAAAGCATTATGACAAAGTGCTTTTTAGTGGGGGTGCTCTTAGTGGGAAAGAGTAAAAGCCTTAATGGATATTGGACAAGTAAAATAGATCCAAACAGATACATTTATGTTGAACGTGTTTTCAAGAAAGGATATGTAACCGGGTTTTCGTATTTGAAAATTGCAAAAGGTGAAGTAGTCGGTGCATTAAAAATAACTCATGAAGAATTGTTAAATGATTACGAACGGGGGTTAAAATCTTGAAACCGTTCATAACAAAAGTAGACATTACGAACTATAGCAAGGGTTGGTTAAAAAAGATCTGCAGCTGCAATGTAAAGTGCAAAACAGGTGTTACGGTAACTATTCATGATGAAGGTTTTACAATGTGTGAAGGTGAAGCGAAAAAGCACATGTTTGAATTAATGGGTTTGTTGGGTGCTGATAACGGTGCTGAATGGACAAGTGCGGATGAAGCGTTTATTATCCAACATTACGAAGAAAAAGGCATGTACAAAGGGTTTAATAACTTTATAGCTACAACGTTAAATAAAACCTATTACCAGGCGAAAAATAAAACGCAAAATATGCAACGGGCCGGAAAGTTGAATGGTACCGGAACATACAAAAGCTATCACAAATGGACGGATGAAGAAACAGATTTTTTAATTAATTGGATTAAAGAAAAAGGTGTTTACAGGGGTTGTAAAAAAGAAATCGCAAAAGAATTAAAGTTAACAGAAGGGCAAGTAATACACCGTATGGATTATTTAAAAGCAAAAGGGCTATTGTAAATGAAATTCCGGGGGATGGGATTTTTAATAGCTGCAGGTGCATCAATCGTTTTGTGGATTAGCTTTTTTGGATGGGCCAAGATCTTCATAAAAATAATAAAGGGGTTGTTATCTTGAAAGATACAACAAAGGCATGGAAAGAAGGGTTAAAGGCAGAAAGAATAAAGTATGAGCCAGTGAAAGAACCGGTTGTAGTCGAAGAAAAACCGAAATTTGGAATTGGTCAATGTTTTAAATGCGGTCATGGTACTTTTATAAACAGGGTAGAAAAGCGGATCATGTACCGCACATGTGCTAGTGAAACATGCAAGGAACCACAACCACCAATTGAATAAAAGGAGCCTGGTAGAAATGAGTAAAACACCTTGTACATGTAAAGATTGTGTAGCAGCTGCAGAACGTAAAAATAAACATCAAAACCATCCGTTTTATAAGAATGCACGTTCAAAATGGTTAACAGTACAAAACAATCAAATTAATAAAGGTGCTGAAAAATACCCTAATCCTTTTGAACCTGCAGATTGGACAATTGAACAATTAGGAAATCATGCAATTGAAGAAAACGTAGACCAATTACATTACATTGTGGGTTTTATAGAAAAAGCAAAGGCATTAGAAACTGAAAACCTGGAATTAAAGAAACGGGTAGCGGATCTAGAGTTAGAAAACAATAAATTAAAAGGGGCAAACAAATGATTACAATTAACGGATTAAACCATTATCAAGAACTTTCACAAAGAACGGCAGATACTCATGATTACGAACTAGCAAACTATGGGTTAGGTATTACAGGCGAATCTTCAGAGGTTGCCACGCTTGTTTTGAGAAAAAATAAAGATCTTAAAATATTTAAAAATGATTATAAAAAAGAACTAGGTGATGTTTTGTGGTACACATCACAAATTGCGAGAATTGTAGGTTTGAGTTTAGAAGAACTGAAAATTAAAAAAGGTTTAGATTCAAATTTAAAGAAGATGGGTTTACGTTTATCTAGCAAATCCGGTGAAATTGCTGATTTAATTAAAAAAGCTGTTTTTCATGGTCATAGCATTGAAAAAGAAGCCATTAAAGAAATACTAAGTGATGTATTATCTCACATTGTCAGTATCGGTAAATTTGTAGGGTTAGGAATTGAAGAAATAGCAACAGCTAATATTGAAAAATTGATAGCTAGGTACCCGGACGGATTTTCTAAAGAGAAAAGTATAAATAGAGTCGAATAATCACAAATGGTTAAAAAATACGGTATATCGTTTATTGAAAAGGAATTTAAAAAACGAGGGTTTAAACTTTTAACAAATGAATATGTAGATGCTAGAACAAATATGGAAGTGGAATGTAAAAACGGTCATAAAATTTTAAAAAGTTGGGATAGCGTAAGGTCGGGTAGAGGTTGTCAAAAATGTGTAGGTAACTTTAAAAAGAGTTTTAGTGATGTGAAAGAGATATTCGAAAAAGAAGGATATGTAGTTTTGTCAGATGATTACAAAGGCGTTTTGAAAAAATGAGGGTTGTTTGTAATAAAGGACATAATTTGCAGGTTAGTTTTGATAAATTCAAAAATCAAAAAGTTAGATGTTATGTCTGTTATAGAGAAAATAACAGGGGTGAAAATCATCCTAATTGGAATCGTCAATTAAGCGATGAAGAAAGATTGAAAAACCGTGATACAACAGAAAATAGAGAGTGGAGAAAATTGATTTTTGAAAAAGATAATTACACTTGTCAAAAGTGTAATAAAAAAGGTGGGACAATTAACGCACATCATATTGAAAACTATTCAACAGTAAAAGAAAAGCGTTTTGAAGTAAGTAACGGCATAACATTTTGTGAAGAATGCCATATAGAATTTCATAAAAGGTATGGAAAATATAACAACAATCAAAAACAGGTTGATCAATTTATAAAAAAGCCCGGATAAACCGGGCTTGTACTTAAAGGGGTTGTTTCTAATGGCTAGAAAGGCAAATGAATTAGCATCAATAGCAAAATTAGTTGATGATTCTTTACAAAAGGCATTTCAAGTTGCTGAAGGGTTAGAAAGTCAACTTGAAGAAAAAGATAAACAAATATTAAAACTGCAGTTGCAGTTGAAAGCAGAACAAGCAAAAAGCGCACAACTAGAAAAGGCACTAGGTAAAAAAGATAGAACCATCGAAAGTTTGAGCAAAGATAAGCGTTCATTACTTTACGATATTAAAAAACTTAATAATCATCAATTAGCGAATACAAAAGAAAACAGAAAACGTATAGGTAATGTGGTTGCGTGGTTACGTGCCATGAGTGGCCTTTCACAACGGGAATATGGAGCAATTTTTTATGAAACGCAGCAGAACATACAGAAACTTGAAACGGGCTTTTATTCCGTTGAACGTACTTTTGAACATATTGAAGCAGTAAAAAAGGCGAACCAAAAAGAATTGATCTATTTGGAAAAGTAAGGGGGCAAAGGCTAAATGATTAATGAATATAAACGGCCCGGTGCTACCAGGAAAGGAATTGTTAACAATAGGTTGCTAGATGTAGCAATTACATTAGGTGAAAATTCATTGTTAAGAAAACAGGTTGATAAATATTCAATCGAATATGAAAAGCTAGTTGAAATATTAGAAGTGCTCATTACACCTTATGAAACAGCAAAAGAATTTGGTGAATATTTAAAAGCCATGCGTCAAGCGTCAGGTTTAACGCAAAAAGATTTAAGTATTCTTTTAAATTGTGATAGATCGTTAGTTGGCTATATAGAACGCGGTGAAGTATCTGCATGTAGAATGGAGCAAATGAAAAAGGATCTACTAAACTTAAAGAAAGAGGGCAAAATATAATGATCATAACTATTGCAGCTATGGGTACGGTGATTGTTGGATTAATCCATTCAAATATTAGAACGCATAGAAAGTTAAAGCAGGAAGAAGAACAACACATGTTTGTTATGGAAGAATATTTTAAAGTAGTAGTTAAATATTTTTACGCTACAAATAATGTAGAAGGGTTAAGAAAGGTAGAGCAAAGGGGTTTAAGTTTAGAACGGTTAAAAAATAAAGAAATTGAAATAAAGGTCATTGAAAAATGAAAGAAAAAGTAACAGCTTTTATAAAAGATCCGTGTGCTGTTTGTAGAGTACGAGAAGTAACAAGCTATTGTGATTTTGTGATTCAGTATTATTGGACAACCATAAAAGATGAACATGGTAAGATGATTGGCCCAACACATGAAACGTGTGATTTGCCAATGTGTGATGAATGCAGGAATAAACACGGCTATTATGATTTTTGTGATTACCACAATAAAATGTTACCGGATATTGATATAAAAGATGAAAAATTAATCAAAAGGCGTATAAGGCACCAAGCAAAGGTTATAAGAGACTTTCAATGAAAGTAGGGGTATAACTCATGAATGAACAAAAAAACCGCAGGAAAAAGAAAATGAATAAGCTACAGCGTGAGAAATTGAAAGCGATAAAAGCGGATGAATACAATGAATATTTTTCGTTCGGTTATAAAATGGGGTATGAGCAAGCACTAAAAGATCTTGCAAAGGAGAATGAAAAATGAAAATCACATTAAAAGATGTTTATTTTTCTGTTTTGGATGAACAAGGTGAACTAAAAGGTGCAGTAGTTAAACTGAATGAAGCGGTTGAACATGAATATAAACAAATGGATGAAAAAGAAGGTGAACTAAAGTTAGACTCATTTTTTAATCCGTTGTTGATAAGTTCAAATGAATTTCCTGGTGTTGAACAAGTAGTAAGCACATATGTTGAACATATTGAAAAAGAATGGAAAGAACAAATGGAAGGTGTCGGACGGGTTGCAGCTAAACGTGTCGGTGTTGTTCGTCCTAAATTAAGTTCTGCTGATGTATGGTACCAAGCGGTTTATGGTGAATGTGATTTTGAAGGGATCAATTCAGCGGTATTAGATAAATATTTTAAAGTGGTTCGTGTTCCTGGGTGGGTGTATTACAAGATGAACAAGGGGATGAAGTAAGTGAATAAAGATGAACGGCAGCGGTATAGAGAATTACTTGAAAATCTGTTCGGTATTGCAACATTTGCACAGTTTGAAGATAAGGACTATAAAAAATTCATACAAGCCGTAGAAAATGAAATAATTGAATTTTGGCAAAAAGAAGATGAGCGGAAAATAAAGGGGGTACAAAATTAATGGCAGTTGTAGAATTAGATTTTACGAATGTTAACGTGAAGAAAAAAGAAAAAAAGCAAGCTGAAAAATACATGGCTAATTATTTTAACCTAGAAGGTATTATAAATGCTAAAAAGTTAAATATTGAAACAAAAATGACTACGAATTATCAAGCTAGTGAATCGCAGCGTACAAACGGTTTTAGTAGTGAAGTAGAACGTATTGCAGAAATAAAAATACAGATCCAAGAATACACCCTTTTAAAAGGTCAATTGGATAGTTTATGGAATGGGTTATCTGATAAATACCGGTTTATATGGGAACAACGTTTTATCAAAGGTAAAAGTGATGCAGAAATTTATGAAGAATTAGGTATATCAAGAAAAATGTACTATCAAGAAAAACCTAAATTAATTGCTATGGTAGTAGCAGCATGTGATTTATGGGGGATTTAATTAAATAAGGGTGTTGCAGCTGCAGCACCCTTTAATTTTGAAAGGGGAAATGAAAAATGATCATGAAAGAAGCTATAACACCACAAACCGTATTAACAAGAACACTAGTACAAAGAAGGTTGTACATGCAGGAATTTTTAGATTCACCAAAAGAAATACATCTAGGAACCTTGCAAGATGCTGCAGCTAGACAACTAGGTTTTTATGATGAAGTAGCAGGAACCTTTTACAATATGAAAGTTGTGCCTTTGATAACAGATAACTTTATAGAGGTGAGATAACCATGAAAAGTATGATTAGTGTAGATGCTGTTTTGGTACTTGTAAAAGATATGATTGATAAATACGAAATGAAATATAATAAACGCCCAACAGTTGTATATCTAGGCAATGCACAACAAGATGCAATTATACATGAAGGTCTACGTTTTAGTGCAATCGGTGAAGAAGCTAATGTTTATGGTTTAAAAATCATAAGAGCACTTGCAGCGGATTTTGTAGGCGTAGGAAGTGAAGAAAATGAAATGAGTGCTATTTCAGCGGAGTTAGTAAAAGCTAGAGCAGAAATGATGTTAGGTGAACATTTTAGAAAATTCAATTTTCCTAATTTTATAGTGTTAGGTAAAGAGCAATTTAGAGAAGCGGTGATGATTTTGGAACTTTCAACACATACTGATAAAACATATTTTTGCGGTGTTGAAGTAATGCAGGTTCCTATTTCTAACTATATAGGGGTGATATAACATGATCATGGAAACCATCACCCAAGAAACGTTATTGCTAACCGCCCGTGATTTACATGCAAACTTCATTTTAGATAACGGGTACAGACCGGAAATAATAAAAGTAGGTTATAACCAATACGAAATGATGAAAACTATAAAAACGGGTGATTTTAAACATTTGGGCCATGATTATAGAGAATTTCTAAAAATGCGTGTAAAAGTAGTTCATAAACTAAATTTTATAAAAGTTGAGTAAAACTATAAAAATATGTGAAAAATACGTCAAAAATGGCAAAAGGAACAAAAAAGGTACAAAAAAGGAACAAATTAGAACAAAACGGAACTAAAACGGGATGAAATGAACGGAAAAAGGGTTTATGATGGTATTATGAAGTTTTGGTAGTTGCGGAAACAATTACTAAAATTTTAGGTTGAAACACTCTGTTTCTTTTAAAGAAAACAAAATAGAGTTTTTTTAATCAACTATAACGTATTATGTGTAGTGTATTGATGGAATAAAATGCAGTTTGCAAAACTTATGTAGTGATGATCTAAAGTTGAAACTATCTCTTTCTCTCTGTTTGATTGTTCCTTGAAAACTGAATATAGAAAAGTAGCTAAATTATTTCAGTGAAAAGCCGTTTATCATATGATAGGCGGCTTTTTTAATTGGATTCATTACAAAGGTAATAGAAACCTGTTATTTTTCTAATGTATCTTATACAAGGAGGTAAAGCCATGATTGAAAAAGTCAAAAGCCGTGTTACCATCCATCATAAAAAATGTGGACATACTACAGAACGTGTTATTATCCATAAATACCAGGATCATAATGATAAACAGAAAAAAATGAATATGTATAAGAATGGTGTTAAATGCCCGGAATGTGAACACAAGGAAATGTACGGTATAAAATGAATAACCTAAAACGCTGCAAACATCCTGGGTGCAACTTTAAAACAGTTAGAACATATTGTATAAAACATCAAATAGCCATTAAAAAGGAGCCGGTGCAGATGGACGAAAAACAAATAGCGTTACGGAAACAAATTGAAGCGTTAATGTTTAATATATCCGGTCATATGGAACATGCAGAAGTTTTTTACATGAAAAAAGATATGGGTGAAATGATCAAAGAAATAGACAAGATGAAAGAGTTGGCTAGTGAGTACCAAAAAGGAATGATTGATGAATGAT
>Ga0105251_10003494_pt1 | contig 11374 bp, 6 predicted proteins | sample KBSS64metaG_FD_80424 | JGI IMG/M metagenome (GOLD analysis project Ga0105251, IMG submission 80424) | Switchgrass rhizosphere microbial communities from Kellogg Biological Station, Michigan, USA - KBS S6-4 metaG | ecosystem: Host-associated > Plants > Roots > Rhizosphere > Soil | place...
AATCGCTGAGATAGCGAACGCTGACATACCCGACACCAAACTCTCGAGGACGCATCAGACCGTACAAATAAAGTTTTTGTATGAGCAGATCGGGATTACCCTCCCTGTCTGGCACGCCCATCAGCTGATCGCTTTTATCGCTGATAAAAATATCGGCTCATATGATGTACGATTAATGAGTTTCCTTAAAAACCCATCCTTTTATCGTTGTGAAGAAAATCATTTTTCTGTAGATGCTAAAAAAATTAAAAATTTTCACATCGTTGGCGGGGGGTTCTGGCTAATTCCAATCGTCATTTTTGCCTGCGCCTGGTGGACAACAATACAATCGTTACTGGCCAGCGGGGGCGTAAATTCGGTTATCGCATTTTCACTGTTTTACTTTATTTCCGCTATTGTGGTCACTGGCTTTATCTTAAGCCATGTTGGAGAAACCTGGCAAAGCGCCAGATTCGCCAGGCTGTTTGAAAGGTGGTGTGAGGATGAAGCGGGGGTGGAAAGTGGGGAGAGTGCTGTGCTAGCCGCATCGGAGCCAGAAGAACAGAGGCCTCAATAGGAGGTTTTCAAATGATGAAATGCAGATACAAAAAAGTATTTTAGTGGACTGATTGGGGGATTTGGTGCGAAGGCCGGACTCGCATATCAAACTTAACCTCATGATTTAAAATAGTTAATAAAAAGCACATTCATCTTATACCAACACAAATACCAACATGAAAATTCATTGTTTTTGGGTATCGAACCCGGACAAACATGACTGAGTTGTATTAGCTCAGATGTGGCCAGACACAGCTATAACACAGATCTAAACCTAATTTGACGGGCTGCTCAGTGCCAGAAGCAGACATTGGTTGTTCATGTGGATAAATACTAATAGTTGTTTATTTTCGCCATAAAACAGGTTCGCGTTGAGCAAATAAACAGGCAACACTCATTTGTTGCTGAAGAAGGTAAGTCCAGACAATTTAGGTACTTAGGGTAGAACAACCTAAAAACAAATGGCTAGAAAAAAGTAATAATATACCAGCACGCTGTTAGTAACAGGAGTATTAATTGATTGTAGTTAATATTTATCAATAAGTTAACGCTAGTATATTATCTGTTAGAACTAGTGGAGGTGTGCCGACACAATATGAGCATGTCATGCTTTACCATCGTTCCCACACTCCGTAGAGTAATGTCTGCCCGACAAATGAACCGTTCAGTCGCGTGGATGGGGGTAATGAATGAGGTGGTCAGTTTTACCTTCGCAGCAGGTGGTTTTGTAGGATGGATCGTGGCGAAGCGCGCCCCAACGAACTGATTGAAGCTAAGGTCAATGAGCATTGCATAAATCAACGCAGTGTAAATTTAAAGCACCAGTCTAATGCTCAGGCTGGCAAAAAATCAAAAAAATGGATCGATACGAACATGACAGACAGCGTACAGACTGAAACGACCGAGGGAAAAATCATCATCAACTTGTTTGCGCCCAATCTTCCGGGCAGTACCAAAGAAGATGATCTCATTCAGAAATCTCTGCGTGATCAGTTGGTCAAGAGTATTCGGAACTCGGTTACCTCCCCTAACTCCGATAAGTCTGCTGGGCTAACACGGTTTATTGATGAGTCCGGTCGTAATGTATTTTTTGTGGATGGTACTCGCGGTGCGGGTAAAACCACTTTTATCAATAGCGTGGTCAAATCTCTGAACAGTGACAAAGGTGATGTCAATGTCAGCATCAAGTGTTTGCCGACCATCGACCCTACCAAGTTGCCGCGTCATGAACCCATTTTGGTCACTGTGACTGCCCGTCTGAATAAAATGGTGTCCGACAAGTTAAAAGGATGCTGGTCGTCGAATGACCATAAAAAACAAAAAGAACAATGGCAGAATCACCTCGCGCAGCTCCAGCGTGGTTTACATCTGCTCACAGACAAGGAATATAAGCCGGAATATTTCAGTGATGCTTTGAAGCTGGATGCCCAGCTTGATTACTCTATTGGTGGCCAGGATTTGTCAGAAATCTTTGAGAAGCTGGTTGAACGTGCATGTGAAATTCTCGGCTGCAAGGCCATTTTGATCTCGTTTGATGATATTGATACTCAGTTTGAAGCGGGGTGGGATGTACTTGAATCTATTCGTAAATTCTTTAATAGCCAGAAATTGTTGGTGGTGGCGACAGGTGACTTGCGGCTATATTCGCAATTGATTCGCGGTAAGCAATACGAAAATTACAGCAAAACTTTGCTCGATCAGGAAAAAGAGAGCGCCCGCTTAGCCGAGCGGGGCTATATGGTTGAACACCTTGAACAGCAATATTTATTAAAACTTTTTCCGGTACAAAAGCGTATTCAACTGAAAACTATGTTGCAACTGGTCGGCGAAAAGGGAAAAGGCGGTAAAGAGAATATCAAGGTTAAAACTAAGCTTGACATGCAGGATATTGCTGCCATAGATGTCCGGCAAGCGATTGGCGATGCTGTTAGGGAAGGCCTTAATTTGAGAGAGGGCTCTGATGCAGACATGTATGTGAATGAATTGCTGAAGCAGCCAGTGCGGTTGTTGATGCAGGTGCTTCAGGATTTCTACACCAAAAAATATCATGCTACATCGGTAAAACATGATGGTAAACAAGGCAGCAATGAAAGATCTGATGAGTTATCAGTTCCGAATTTACTTAGAAATGCCTTATATGGTTCGATGCTAAGCAGCATTTATCGAGCTGGGTTAAATTATGAACAACATCGATTTGGTATGGATTCGCTCTGTAAGGATATATTTACCTATGTAAAGCAGGATCGTGATTTTAACACCGGATTTTATTTGCGGCCTCAGTCTGAAAGTGAAGCATTAAGAAATTGCTCTATTTACTTAGCCTCTCAGGTAAGTGAAAACTGTCAGGGTAGTCTGTCTAAATTTTTACAGATGCTTTTAGTTGGTTGTGGTTCCATCAGCATATTCAATCAATTTGTGACCGAGTTAGCACAGGCTGAAAATGATAGAGAAAAATTCGACCAGATTGTTAGTGAATATGTAGCTTATATGTCTGTTGGTAGAATTGAAAGCGCCTCACATTGGGCTAATCGATGTTGTGCGGTGGTTGCAAACAACCCTAATGATGAAAAGGTTGGCGTTTTTCTTGGCATGGTGCAGTTAAATCGTAAATCACGCCAAAAGATGCCCGAGGGTTACAAAAAATTTAACATTGATACTGAGAATGGTTTGGCAAAAGCCGCAATGGCGGCTTCCTTGAGTACGGTAGCTTCAAATAACCTTATGGATTTCAGTAGTGTTTTTAATCTGATTGGTGCCATTGCAGATATCTCTGCATGTCGTCGTGAAAGACCTGCCATTACTAATGCTTTTAATAAAGTTGTAGCTCAGACAACATGTATTGTTCCCCCATGGAGCGAGGCTGCTGCTCGTGCAGAAATGAAAGGCTCAAGTAAAAGGGCGGATAAAGATGCTGCTGTTTTGGATGTTGACCTTGATCCCATGGATGATGACGCAACTGATGACAGTCAACAGGATGACAATCAGCAGGATGGCATATCGGAATTTTCTGATGCCATTACAAAAGTTGAGCAATGGCTTAATAAAGTAAATGAAATTGAGAATGAAATTCGTCCGTCGGCACTTTTGATTGGTAAAGTATGGACTCGGTTCTATTTCAACCTTAATAATGTGGCTGATCAGCATAAAACCAGGCTCTATAAAGATGCAGTGCATGGACTAATGGCCAGTCAATCAAATGCTGCGAAAATTATGCGTTTTAATGTTTTGGCTTTTCTTCATGCGGTATTGGTTGAAGAGAGTTTTTATCATTCAGTTAGTAATGGGAAATATATCGGTGAAGGGTTAAGACTAAATCCAGTCACTTCGGTTGATGAGTTTGAGAAAAAGATAAATGTAATGAATGGAAAATTGAAAGTGGATAAGAAAAAATGGAAAGATACCCATCCATTGTTTTTCTTATTAATCAGTTGTCCAATTCTACATCCGTTCATTTTTCCTGTAGGGGGGGTTAATTGTTCAGCCAAAGCACTGAGCAAGGAAGTAAGTTTCTTTAAACTGATTGGTGAGATTGTTGGCGATAAATTACTTTCCAAAGAAGAATGGGATTATTTATCTGAAAATGATAATCGAAAAAGAAACATTAAACAGCTGGCGTCTCAAAACACTATAACATCGCTGAATTCTTCCACAATCGTTGGAGCATCATACGATAAAGCTACACCAGCCAGGAAAACTAAGTTGCCTTCAATAAATGACAACGTATAAAAATAATAATGGCCTTCGTATAAGGATTGGGTATGGAAAGGTTTCTTCTTAACTCGGCATTGCTGTTGGATCGGCTGAGCACCGTCTCGTTAAATGAGGTATCACTTGATGATAGGGTGGAGTCATCCGTGTTCCTTACTCAATACGAACAAATGCGTAGTTTGCCTGATCATGTAGCCAAGTCGGCTTGGTCATCCCTGGAACAGCGACTCAAACAGCGAAATATGAAACTTGGTCCAGTAGCGGCCTTGCGCCTAATCGCTGAAAAATTTGTTAAAAACGAGAAAGACGGCCCTAGAACCGATCTTGCTTTGTTCTCGGAATGGCAAACGCTGATGAGCCGAGTGTCGTGCCTGCCAATTATGGCGTGTCATCAGGTCTTTAACTCTGGGCCTGCCAGCCAGGAATATAGTTTTCGCTGGCCTTTATACCCATATCACCCGACGGTTGAGGACTACATTACCCGTGAACGCCTACACGAAACTCACCAACATCTGAATGGCAGTACCAGTGCGGAAGAGTGTTGGCTGGATGCACTCAAGCACCCAGAAGTTAGCATCAGAGATTTTGATAAGGGCTGGGCATCTCAAGAGATGAAACAACTCTGCGCCCAGATTGATCCCTCTCTGACGCCTGAAATCTTCAAGGATCGTTTGCAAATCGCTAGCAATATTCGCGAAATTCTTTGTCGGGTCGCTCAGGGCGTTGAGTTACCAGAGTGGATAGCATCAATGCAGAATCCGCAGCAGTTAGCGGATAGCACAATTCTGCATTATGACCAGGAGTATGGGTTTGCGACGGTTTGGCCAACTGACGACAAATACAGTCAGGAGTCTGAATTTTGCTGGCTAACCGCGTTGTTGGAAAAATGGCGGTATGGTGCGCCCGAAGGATTGGAACGATTGCTTTGGATTTACCTTCTGATTCAAAATCAGTACCTGACCTTACTGGTTCAGCGAGACGATTTTTTCGGTTTTGATCAGTTCCAGAAATACACCATGACAGAGCTGAGAGAAGAAACCGAGAAATCTTATTTGTCTCGTTTCAAACATGCGCATGGTGCCGGTGTGTATTCTCAGGTGCGTTATCTGGAAGGACGTTTTGCTCCGAAGAGCGACCCCAGCAAAATGCAAAAATTGATCTTCAGTGTGTTAAGAGGGTATTGGGAATACCTGAGTGCTCATATGCCTCTTGAATGGGTGCATGATAAGCCGCTGACTGTGTCGCAAGTACTCGATAATCTCGAACGGGTTGAAACTAATGGCAAGTGTGCAGAGCTGGCGCTAGTGCCGCACTTTATCAAAAGAAAGCCCAAAAAGGGAGAGGTTTATCCTTATGCATTACTATTCAAGGACCTGAAGAATCAGGCCTCTATCTTGATGGATATGCTGAAGCATGAGCCGCGCTTAATACGCTGGATTCGAGGAGTGGATGCTGCTGCTAATGAGATGCATGCTCCACCAGAGTTGTTTGGACCTTTGTTCAGAGTGCTGGCTAAATCGGGTGTTGCTCATTTTACCTATCATGTTGGCGAGGACTTTCCGCATCTGATCAGTGGTATTCGATCAATTGATGATGCTTTGAGGTTTTTGCCGTTGCGGAATGGCGACCGTCTTGGTCACTGCACGGCGATTGGCATCACACCTGGCATCTGGAAACGCTCTTTGCCATTGTCTTTGTCCATGACCAAAGAAACGCGACTGCTCGATTTGATATTTATCTGGCGGGAACTTCGAAGTCATCCGGAACTGCTGCGTTACGCTAGTGATGCAGCGATTGAAGCGGTTCATTTGGCCCATGAGGTATTTTCGCTGGAAGAAGAAATCTCGATTACCACCCTTGATCAGGTGTTTGAGTTGCGGGGGATGTTGGCTGAATCGGAAGGCCTACTGGGTGAACTGGATGGGCCATTAAAACCCAGATCCCTATGGTTGGAAGAGTACGAGCGCGCCAGAGAGTTGGCTAAAACGGCAGGTATGAAAAGGCCGCTGAAGTTGTATAAGCAATGGCTTACATCTGACAATGCGCAAAAGCAGCGTGCTGAATATGTTGAAGTTGCCCTAGAATATTTGCCGGATGAAGCAGTTATTGCATTACAACAAGCTGTAATGGCAAAAATAGCAGACCGAAACATTGCGATAGAATGCCCTCCGACCAGCAATACTCGCATTAGTCAGTATCGAGATGTCAGCGAACATCATATCTTTCGCTGGATAGGCTTGCCGGGTGAGGCGGTTGAAGGTGACGTCCCTATGTCTATTTGTTTGGGATCTGATGATCCGGGGATCTTTGCAGCGGATTTGAAATCCGAGTTCTATCATTTGTTCGTTGTGTTAACCCGAAAGTTTGGTTTGTCGCCAGCGGAGGCTTTGAGAAAGGTGGCAGAGGTGAACGAGAATGGACGGATTTATCGCTTTCATGATGTCAGCTAGCATGTATACATCGAGATTCTGTAATTGTTCGAGATCCGCAGGGCTCATTGGTACCCCTCTATAAGATATTGTCGCGGAGCTGGGAAATATGTATCTCGGTCGACATTTAACTTCCGAAGATCATTTTGCTTGTTAGTCTGGGAGAGAGTTTTGTCGTCTATGCATATGGCCTTTCATTGCAATCTGTATCAAAGAAGCTATTGATATCACCCGCAAATGGCCTTGGGTCAACGGTGCCACGCCGCCAAGGCCCCTAAATTAGGCTATTTATCAATTCTATATATCTTAATGAGTTACAATAGCTAACGAACAATTAGTCGGGCACACCGGATACTCAGAGCGCACAATGAGTTCGGCACATAACAAAACAAGCCAATCGGACTGCTTTGCCGCTCGCTGCATTGAACGTTAACGTCCGCTTCTCGCTCGTTGCTGCCGTACGAGTCCCTCTAGTGGGCAGGTCTGTGCCAAGAGCGGATATTGCTGAAATCATATGTGTTAATCAATCGCTTACAGGTCTGTAAGTTGATGAAGGAAGTAAGTTGTCAAAAGTCGTCACCCACCACGCCGCCAAAGGGATTCTTGAGTGTTTGAACTCAAAGTTACAGTTGCTTCTATTAGAAACGACTAATTGTTATAATTATCAATTTAATGAATCCAGCCTAATATTAACTTCGACTATTCCCCCCTAGAATTATTATGTTCAATTATTTCTGAAACCGAATCAAAAATGCAATTAAAATTTGAAAAGTCGATTGTTTTACGTTTTTTTAACACAACACCTGTAGCAAAAAAATCTTTGCCGTATTCATTTTCTTTGCATTTGGCATTAGTTCGGTTAAATACTTTACCACCAAGCGTTGTTTGTAATACTGAACTGTGGAAAAGGTCTTCCATAGAACTATCTTTTAAACCATTAAGAGGGGTGAAAATTATATATAAGTTTTTTGTAACCCACGTCCACTTCTGATTTCTTAGTTCATCTCTTGTAAGAGTAATGTTAGGGAAAGATTTTCCAATTAAAGCTTGGAAGATTCCATTAGCACCAGCGCTGCCTGAATCATTGTCTAAAATAACAATCACAGGCTTTTGATTGGCGATTACTTTAAACGCATCTGTCTTTTTTTTAAAGCCAATAATGAAGTCTTTGAGATGTGGAGCTCCTCCGTCTAAGTTTAAAAGATATTTTGTTTTGGATGTGTTTTTGAAGAATTTAATCCTATAATCTCGTACTGTTTTATTGCCCATTTTTTTATTCCCAATTAGATTGGGATGGTTTTCTGACAACGCATCCAAAGCTACCCTCAAGTACGTAATGTCAGTTTTCCCCTCAGTCAAGATTGTTGGCTTTGTATTTGCCCAAAAAGCAGAATAATAAAGAAAATCAGAATATAATCTTTCACGCTTGTTATGTGAGGATTTGATCGCGTGCGGTAATCTGTTGTTGTATTTATCTACAAAATCAATGAAGCTCAGCATGCCACCTAACTCATTGATAGTGCCAAATCTTTCTTTGCGTGTTTTTTTATCTATTAATGTGTACTCCCCTTTTTTAAATAGACTATGTGCCATTGCACGAACTGTTTTTGCATATTTCCTATCTACATTTACAAACCGATTAACAGTTAACCCTGTAACCTCTTGGCGGCTTTTTTTGTCGAGAAGCCTTAATTTGTTATGATTGATTTTGAAGCCTGAAGATGTTATTTCCTTAAGGAATTTGTTATTTAAGGTGATAGATTTCTCATCTTGGCCTTTGATAATCCCCTTAGGAAACTCTTTTTTATTAGTTGAGATTGTTATATCATCAGCATATCGTGTATATGTACAGCCAACGCTATTACATAAATTACTTAGCCGCCTGTCTAAAGAAACTAGGATTAAGTTTGTTATTACGGGGGAGCAGGGGCTACCTTGTGGTAACTTATCCTGATGACATGCGATTTTGGCGATTAATGTGGAAAGCTCTGTGTTGAGAGAAAAATTATTGTTTTTTAGAAAGTAACCCCTAACCCTTCCAAAATTAAATTCATCAAAGAAATTACAAAGATCTATATTAAGAACCCACCTCTTTGACTTATGCTTTTCTGCATTTGTAATAATGCTGCGGTTGCGTTCAAATCCATGAGAGAAATGATTATTTTCTTTTAAATTTTCTCGGAGGTTATTTAAACAGTCTTGTAGTAAATCGGAAAGCTTGCTTTGTATTTCTTTGAGCTCAGAGTCTGGGGCTGATATGACTCTATCAGAACCATTCTTTTTTTTAATAGCGAACTGTGAATATAGATTTTCAGTATTTCGTATATATATGACACGGGTCATAAAAACCGGGTCAATTCCTAAAAGTCGTGCGAAATCTGGTTTGGAGTTACATGCTTTTAATTTTTCTATACGGGTAGTCATCACTGCTCCTTGAATAGCGGTGTGCAGGCACTCTTACGCACTTTTACAGTATTCCCAGCAAATCCTGCTATGAGCATCATAGCAGCGAGAGCTTGAGCCCTTGAAATCAAGAATTGCGAAACACAATTCAAAATTCTGCCTGCACACCAGTCTCAAATATTTCACACATTCCGTGTGTTATCAACATGATTAGTCATTAAATGAATCCTCTCAAATACCTGGAGGCGGCACCTGAACGTCTCTTGGTACTTGAGCATTTTGCAGAGTTAACGAGTCCCACAAGCTGGAGTGGAAACCTTGCAAACATATGGCAATCACGGGTTGACGCTTTCAGTGAACTCATTGAACACAATCAGTACGGCATTTCAGACGGTGAAAAAAAACTACGGGAAGTTAATGTTTATGATTGAGCGTCAAAGAACTAGGAACAGCAGGAAGCTCGTGAAGGTGAACAGCGGTTTGAGTGATGATAACTGCCCTTAAGGATCGACACTTTAATATTAGTGTTTTCAGGCATCTCAATTACAGTCGGAATGTCCGCTCCTCTCTCAAAGCAGACTGTCAGATTTGATTGTGTGCTGCCAGTGAAAACCGTCAGATCAAGTCGCGACTAATACACATTATCTATCATTTGGCAGGCAACATCCCTGGATAGTGCTTCGCCACAATGTCATTCATCTTCTCCACCAGATCCAGACGCTTAAACGTGATATGCCCGCTGCCCTTCTGAAAGTAGCGAATGGTGAACAAATCGTCCTCGAAAACCTGCTGATGCGGATTGTCGCGCACAAAATCCATAAAGCGGATAGAGACATCATGCCGGTTGTCGGGAATGGTTTTCCCATCCAGCAGGTAGAGCATTCTCTCCAGATCGGCTAGTTGATCGCGCCGCCAGCCCCAATTCAGGCTGTAGCCCCATCTGTCATGCTTCACCAGCTTGTTGACGATAATCTTCTTGCTGAAGTAACAGGGATTATTGGTTTTGTAGTCCCAGCTTAATCCCTTGAATACATTAATTATCCCGCGCTCAAAAACGTCCTGCTTATTGTGATGCAACTGCTCAAAGGTACTCAGGATATTAGCTTCGGTTATTGCCGGAAGATCCCCCTCCTCCAGGTTCTTTGCCCACTGGTTGCGGGCTTCGGCATCCATCAAGGTCAACATTCCGGATTTCAGCATCAGGTCACGCCAGATGCTACGGTCGATATTACGGGTGATGACAGGCATCGCTTTATCTACAGGTTGCACCAGCCAGCAGTCGAAAGCATGGCCCTGCCGCATCGCCCAATGACTCGCTATGTCACCGCCAATTTCTGAAGTGAGTCGGGAAACGTCATCTAGCTGACAAATCAGCGCCTCAATCTGTTTCAGCGCAGCATTACGTCCTGTGACGATGCGTTCAATACTGGTCGAGCAAATCAGCTCATTATGATCGGTTAAAATTTCAGCTTCTGTTTGCATGGTATTTTGTCCGTATAAAAGCAAACACGCCCGCCGGGAATGGCGGGCGCATTATGCAATGGGTTAATAAGGAAAAAAGATCGGGGATGGAAAACGGGAAAGCTGCTCGCAGAATTTAGAGCGACAAGGTGTTACGACGGTATTGCAGCAGACCGGTTGCCTGCCGAGCCCGTAAAATATCTACCGCCCGTAGATAAGGTGACTGCTCCTGACAGTTAAACCCTCTGCGATCAATACGTACCAGTTCGTACTTTTCCACCAGAAAGTTAACAGCATCAGCCAGCGTAATACCGGCGTTGATATGCTCCTGAATAACGGTTTCATCGCTGAACGGTGTGTCATTCAGGGTGAGGCCATAATGCTGCTCCAGCAGACGGGTAAGTAGCATCTGCCAGACAGCCACGGGCGACGGGCACGACTTCGCCGCCCGCTGAGTTGTTGCAGGTATGGTTTTCATTTTGTTCTCGCGAATGAAAAAGGTTTAACGTTGAGTGGGATAAATGACGATATAGACGTGGCCGCAACTGCCGAAAGTATCGGCTTCGCAGGTCAGGTCATTATGATACAGAGTGACGCAGTGCGCATGGCGGGGATTCAGTTCGCCAGTGCTCAGCATCAGCTCCATCTGGCGGATAAAATGCGGGAATGCTGCTTCCAGCTTCAGACATTCGGCGTCACCAAATTTACCGGTGATGCTGGCCCGGTCAGCCAGGTAGTGCAGTCGGTTGCCCTCCTGCACCAGCCTTGCGCCAAAACACGGCGTGACACTTCGCTGTAATCCCCACTGTATTGCATCAGTTAGTGGCATCTTTTTG
>Ga0105251_10003500_pt1 | contig 11356 bp, 9 predicted proteins | sample KBSS64metaG_FD_80424 | JGI IMG/M metagenome (GOLD analysis project Ga0105251, IMG submission 80424) | Switchgrass rhizosphere microbial communities from Kellogg Biological Station, Michigan, USA - KBS S6-4 metaG | ecosystem: Host-associated > Plants > Roots > Rhizosphere > Soil | place...
TCCCCGTTCACAGTGGGATGTTGTCGTGAGCACCCCGCGTGACCGGCGTCGCGGCCAGGACCTCGAGAATCCGCCGCCGGGTGGCGGCCGGCTCGATGATCTCGTCGACGACGCCGAGTTCCACGGCCGCGCTCAACCCACCCGCCCTGGCCTCGTGCTCGACCACGAGCCGGGCGCGCAGAGCCTCCCGCTCGCCGTCGGCCTCGGCCGCGAGCCGTCGGCGGTGCAGCACATCCACGGCGGCCTCCGCGCCCATGACGGCGACCTCCGCCGTGGGCCAGGCAAAGACCGCCGTCGCTCCCAGTGAGCGAGAATTCATGGCGATGTAGGCGCCCCCGTAGGCCTTGCGCAGGAGGATGGTGACGCTCGGAACCCGGGCCTGCGCGAAGGCGTGGAGCAGCTTCGCGCCGCGGCGCACCACACCGTCCCATTCCTGCCGCACGCCGGGGAGATAGCCCGGCACGTCCACGAGCACCGCCAGCGGAATCCCGAACGAGTCGCACATCCGCACGAACCGAGCGGACTTCTCGGCCGAGAGGGAGTCGAGGCAGCCCCCCTTGCGCAACGGATTGTTAGCGATCACCCCGACCGTCCGGCCCCCCATCCGGCCGAGTCCGATGACGATGTTGGGAGCCCACTGGGGCTGAAGCTCCTGGAAGGTGGCCGCGTCGAGCAGCGCGCTCACGACCGGCCGCACGTCGTAGGCCCGCCGGCGGCTCTGAGGAAGGAACGACGCCGGGTCGAGGTCGTCGCCCGGGCCCGGTGCGAACGGGACTCCGGGCTGTCCCAGCAGGCCGGCCAGGTCGCGGGTCCGGCGACAGGCGTCAGCCTCGTCGGCGGCCAGGACATGCACGACGCCCGAGCGCCGCCCGTGCGCGTCCCGACCTCCGAGCGTCTCCATGTCGATGTCCTCGTGCGTCACGCTCCGGATCACCTCCGGGCCCGTGACGAACACCCGTCCGGTCGCGGACATGACGACGACGTCGGTGAGCGCGGATCCGTAGGCCGCGACGCCGGCGGCCGGCCCGAGTATCACCGACACCTGGGGTACCCGGCCCGACGCCTCGGTGATCGCGGCGAAGACGTTGCCGGCGCCGTTGAGCGACCTCACCCCGTCGGCGAGCCGGGCCCCGCCAGAGTGCCACAGGCCGATAACGGGATGGGATCCCCGGACCGCCTCGCGAATGGCGTGCACGATATGCGCGGAGCCGGCGGGCCCCAGCGACCCGCCCATGATCCGGGCGTCCGAACAATACGCGGTGACGGGGCCGCCGGCGATCCGGCCGCGAACAGCGACCACCCCGCTCTCGTCGGCGTGATGTAGCGTCACCAGAGATCCGGCGTCGAGCAGCCGGCCGAGCCGAAGGCGCGGGTCGTGGTCCGCGTCCGGGGTGGTGTCGGGGCGAGCAACCCGATCGGCAGCCGTAGTCATGAATCACCTCGGGTCGGTCAGTGTCCCGGCCCGGAGAGCCGGACAGTGTGCGGAGGAAGACCCGCCGCATATCTCCGGTGGGCCAGGCGGGCAGAAATCCGTGAAGTTCTTAGCGTTGGGAAGAGGAGATGAGTTCGTCCCCCACGCCGGCGGAGTCGGCGACCTGGCACATCGACCTGAAGATCAGTGTTCGCGAACCGTTCGACTGGAGCCAGTCGCTTCGATTCATTCGTGATTTTCCGTCGACCCGAGACGAGCAGGTGGTTGACGACACGGGATTGGTGAAGGCCTGGCGCTTTGCCGACCAGACCGTGGTCAGCCGGATTCAGTCGGCGGACGACGGCGGCGCGCTCGGGGTCGAGCTCGCGTCGCCGGCCGAGATAACCGACGCGGTTTCCGCCGCGGCCGTCGACCGGATCTCGTTCTATCTGTCGGCCGACGACGACCTGCGGGAGTTCGACCAGACCGCCCGCCGAGACCCTGCATTCGCCCCGATCGCGGCCCGGCTGCGAGGCTACCACCAGGTCAAGTTCCCGTCGCCGGTCGAAAATGTCGTGTGGTCCATCCTGTCCCAACGCAACCCGATGAAGGTCGCACGTGAGGCCAAAATCAGGCTGATGCGCCGGCTCAACGAGCCAGTGGAGGCATTCGGGTCGACGCTGCTCCCATGTCCGTCCATCGAGCAGCTCGCCACCCTGTCCGAGGCCGAGTTGGCCGAGCTCGTGCGCAACGAGCGGAAGGCCAAGTACCTGTTCGGGTCGGTCGCTCGCCTGGCCGAGATCGACGAGTCCTTTCTCCGGCATGCGGACTATCGCGAGGTTTCCGAGGCCCTGCTCACGTTCCCGGGGATCGGGCCCTGGTCGGCGACGTTCGTGCTGATTCGTGGCCTGGGCCGGATGGAAGTCCTGCCGCGCGACGGCGAGATTCTGCGGGCCGCACAGAACGCCTACGGGAGAAGCCTCTCCGAGGAGGACCTCGTGATTCTTTCCGCTCCCTACGCGCCCAATCAGGGCTACTGGGCCCACTATCTACGGGCCGGCCAGTAGGCGAAAGCCGGTCCGCTCGTCGCGCTCGGGTTCCGTCTCGTCCAGCAGGATGCGCGAGCGGAACGTGCCGTACCTCCGTCTCGGTCGCCCCCATCACCAGCCACTTCATGACGTCCCCTCGCCTCGCGGTGGTCTTCCGGCTCAGTAGTTCCCGAGACCGCCGCAGACGTTCAACGCCTGCGCGGTCACCGCGTCGGACCCCGGGCCGACCAGGTACCGGACCATCGCGGCGACCTCAGCCGCTTCGACGTAGCGACCGATCGGGACCCGGGCCGTGATCCGCTTGTGCGCCTCCTGGACGTCGACGCCCCAGATCCCCGCGTACACCCCTCGGACCCGCTCGGCCATCGGGGTTTCGACGAAGCCCGGGCAGACCGCGTTCACGGTGACTCCTGACTGGGCGAGCTCCAGGCCGAGCGCCTTGGTGAAACCCACCACGCCGTGCTTGGACGCCGAGTAGGCGGCGGCGTGCACGACCCCCTGCTTGCCGCCGGTGGAGGAGATGTTGATAATCCGGCCCCACCCTCCGGCTCCGAGGCCGCCCACGGTCAGGGCCCGCTTGGTGACCAGGAACACGCTGTTCAGGTTGGTGCCCATGACGTCGAACCAGACGTCGTCGGTGAGCTCCGCGGTCGCGCCTCCCCCCGGCCGGCCCGCGTTGTTGACCAGGATCTCCATGGGCCCGTAGCGGTCCATGCAGGTCCGCACCAAGCGGTCGATGTCCGGGACGGACGTGACGTCGCAGGTCGTGCCGTCGACGGTGAATCCCTGGTCGGTCAGTTCCTTGACGGTGGTGGCCACCGTCTCCTCGTGCCGGGCGCAAATGAACACCTGGTTGCCGTCCTGCGCGAGGCTGCGGGCGATCTCTAGCCCCATCCCGCTCGTGGCGCCGGTGACAAGTGCCACCCGCGCTGGGCCGCCTGCCATGTTTGCTCCTTCGGGCCGGTGAAGTATCCGTGAACCAGAGTCGGCCGGGATGCTTGAACGGTGGTCGAAAGCCCGTCGAAGGCATTCGACGGGCTTCCCATAATCCTTCGAGCGACCCTCAAGTCCGATGGTCCATCGTTGCTGCGAGCGTCTGGACGCAGCGGCGGCGAGGCTTCGTCATTTCATACTTCGGAGGCGCAAGTGACTACGGTGGACCGGACCGAAGCCGAGATCGGGAATCCTTACCCGAACAAGTGCTACCTCCCCTTCATCCTGTACCCGCCGGGCATGCACCGTGTTCCGGATGGGGCGGCCTGGCTGGACAGCAAGATTGACCTCCGACAGGAGGGCGGAGATTTCACGCTCTACATCGGAATTCCGTTCTGCCGCACCCGCTGCAAGTCGTGCCCGTACTTCGCGAGCCTGCTCTCGGAGAACGACAGCCGGGGGCGCGAGGAGCTCTATGTCGACGCCCTGATCAAGGACATCGAGCGGTGGGGAAGGACCCGCAAGTTCTCCACCGGGCTGCTTCGCAACATCTACATCGGCGGCGGCACCGGGAGCATTCTGAAGACGCAGAACATCAAGCGAGTGGTCGACACCGTCTTCGAGATGTTCACGGTGGCCGACGACTACGAGTTCACGCTGGAAGGGAACGCGCGGGACTACGACGACGAGAAGATCGACTACATCGTCGGGTCGAAGATCAACCGCCTGAGCCTGGGCGTTCAGTCCTTCCAGCCCGAGCTGCTGGGCATCATCGGCTCGCCCCACGCGGCCCTGGACAGCGCCCGCGTCATCCGCGAGTTCCAACGGCGCGGGTTCAGGAACATCCAGCTCGATCTGATGTACAACATGCCCGGGCACACGCTGGACATCTGGCGCCGCGACCTGGGGACACTGGCCGACCTCGACGTCCCGCACTTCACCATCTACCTCTACCGAATCCACAAGGAAACGATCCAGAACAAGCTGATCATCAAGGGCAAGGTCGAGCGGCCGAAGGACCCCGAGGGCCCGATGGTGAAGGCCATGTACCGCGAGGCTATCGAGATCGCCGAGCAGATGGGCTACTCCATGTACATGGTCGACCATTTCTGCAAGCCCGGGTACGAGAACATGTACAACCACTGGAACTGGAAAGTGTACGTGGACACCCTGGCGGTCGGACCCGGGTCCTACAGCTACTTCGACGGCTACCGTTTCGGCACCGAGACCGACGTCGACAAGTACATCGAAATGGCCAGCCGTAACCAGCCGCTGATCAGTACAGTCACCGACTTCCTGTCGCCGCGGGTGCAGCGGGAGCGGTACATCATCTTCGCCCTGCTCTACTACGAGATCGAGTACGCCTTCTACGAGAGCAAGTTCGGGACGTCCTTCCTGGAGGACTTCGCGGAGGAGGTCGAGCGGCTCGTTCTGAAGGGCCTTGTAGAACTCACCGACGATCGGATGAGGATGACGAAACTGGGCCTCGTCTGGCACACCAACGTCATTCTCGAGTTCTTCAACCCCGCCTTCTGGGGCGACGCCGAGTCGCTGACCGAGCCGAATTGGTCGCTGAACGGCGTCATGGTCGAAGTGGGCGCGCACCAGCGTTCGCACTGGCTGGGCGAGAAGGACCAGATCTTTTACCCGAGTGTGACCGAGGAAATTCGACCGGAGGTGACAGAAAGTGTCTGACTCGCAGACGTTCTTCGCGGCGAGCACGGTCACGGTCGACGCCCTGATGCACGACATCTGGGCGGTCTGGGTCGATGTCAACGCCTGGAAGAGCTGGGATCCCGGAATAAGCAGCAGCCGGCTGCACGGCAACTTCAAGGCCGGCAACACCTTCACGCTCACACCCCAAGACGGCCCGCCCCTGGAGGTCACGATCAAGACCGTGACACAGGGCGAGGAGTTCGGCGACGAAACCGAGCTGCCGTTCGGCGTGATACGCACCTTTCATCGAATGGAACCGCTGGGCGAGCGCGTCCGGATCACACACGAGGTGGCGGCCGAGATCGCCTCCGAGAGCGTGGCGGAATTCGCCCAGCGGATCTGGCCCGACCTGCAGAGCAGGCTTTCGGCCGGGCTTCTCGCCATTGCCGACATCGTCGGGAACGACTGAGGCGGCCGCGGGCAGGGCCCGCAGCGCGGCGATCGGACGAAGGGAGTCAGCCATGACGGAGCCACGAACGGGTGCGGCCCCGGCCACCGGGCCGCCGGCGACCCACCCGCCCGAGAAGCTGGTGTGGATGGCGCTCGGCCCGGACGCGTCGGGCCCGAGCGGCGCCTGCATCGAGGACGGGCCACGCACCTACACCCGGGCCCAGGTCCGCCGGCACGTGGCGGACTACGTCGTCCAGCTGCGCGCCGGCGGCCTCCGGAGCGGGGCCGGAGTCCTCGCGTTGCTCGACCACGACGCTCGCGGCGTCTTCTTCCTGGCCGCCGCGAGCGCCCTCGGCCTGCGCGTTCTCATGCCGTACAACCTGCAGTCCGCCGCCGCGCCCGAGTGGCGCACCATCGTCGACACCGCCCGCCCCGACGCCGTCGTCTGGCTGAAGCACGATCCGCGAACCGGGGACGCCCTGCGCGACCTCGCGGTCCCGGTCGTCGACCTCACCTCGCAGCCTCGGCCCCACGCCAGCGAACGACCCGATGCCAGCGAACGACCCGACGCCGGCGACCTGCTCGACGCCGGCGACCCGCTCGACGGCCGCTCCGACGCCCCGGCCGCTGACGGCGCCGGGTGGATCGAGCACCCCGAACCCGTCCGCCAGTTCCTGGTCCTGTTCACCAGCGGGACGACGGGCGCGCCGAAGGCGATCACCGTCTCGGAATCGCTGGTCTGCCGCCGGGTGGGGGCGGTGTCGGGACGGCTCGGGTTCGACGCCGACGCGCGGGTCTTCATGTCGGGGCTGCTGAATAACACGACGGGGGTGATTTTCTCCTTCGGGGCGTTGCTCCACGACGCGACGCTGGTCTTCCCGGCGGGACGGGACATCGCGACCTGGCCCGGGCAGGTGAGCGCCCGGCGGGTGACCCACATGATGCTCCGGCCGGTGGCCCTGCGGCGGTTCGTCGAGTCGGCGTCGAGCCGTCCCGTGGACCTGTCCACCCTGCGGGTTGTCGCCTACGGGGCCGCCGCGATGCCGCGGGCGGTGCTGGCCGCGGCGCGGCGGCTGATGCCATGCGACTGGGCCCAGGGCTACGGCCTGAGCGAGACCTACGGCCCGTTCTGCTGGCTGGACGAAGCCGGGCACCGGGCCGGCCGTCACCGCCGGTACACCTATTGCGTCGGCCGACCCGACGAAACGCTCGAGGTCCGCCTGGCGCCCGTCAAGGGGGACGCGACCGGCGCCCGCGAGGTGGTCGTCCGGGGCGACATGCTGATGGAGGGGTACCTCGACGTCGTGACGGGGACGCTCACCCCGCCCGGCGAGTGGCTGCGCACTGGCGACCTCGGCGAGTGGTCGCCCGAGGGCGACCTCCTCCTCAAGGGCCGGCTCGCCACGTCGGTGCTGAGCCGGGACGGCCACCGCATCTACCCCGAGGAGATCGAGGCCGTGCTCGGGGAGATACCGGGCGTGGAGGACGTGGTGCTCGTGGGCCTTCCCGGCCCCGGCGGCCCGTCCGACGGCGGGGAGCGACCCGTGGCGTGCGTCAGCGGCCCGCTCGGTGGCCGCGACGCGCGGGAGATCCGCGCGACGGTCGTCACGAGCCTGCGGCGGTCGCTCAGCCCCGAGAAGTGGCCCGAGCACGTCTTCGCCACGCCATCCGCCTTCCCCCGAAGCGGGAACGACAAGGTGCTGCGGGCCGAGGTCACCAGCCTGGCCGCCAGCGCCGAACTGATCGATCTGTGATCTCGATCGACTCCGAGGAGCGCACCGTGCGGTATCAGGCGTCCCACTCCGTGACCTGCGACGTGTCACCCGCGCAGGTCTACGCCCTCATCAGCGACTCGCGGCGCTGGCCGGAGCTGCTGGAGCCCTGCGAGGCGGTGACGGTGCTCTCGTCGGATGCCTCCAGCGAGCACATCGAACTGTCCGCCCAGGTCAACGGGGAGCGCATGACCTGGCAGTCGAAGCGACGCTTCCGGCCGGAGGTCTTCGGCGTCGAGACGACCGTCGTCCAGCCGATGAAGCTTGTCGCGGCGATGACCACCTCATGGCGGGTGGTCGCGCTCAACGCCCTCCAGAGCGTCCTCGTGCTGGAGCACGACTACGACCTGTGCGACGACGTGACCGGGCAGGTCGAGGGCGTCTCGACGCGGAGCGAGGCGGCGGTCTTCATCGAGACCGCGATCGACCGGAACTCGACGGTCGAGCTCGGCAACATCAAGGCCGCCGTGGAGCGGGCGGCGCTCTCACCGGCCGCCGTCGAGCCCTCGCGCAATCAGCACCTACGCCATTCGATCGTCTGTGACGCTCCCGCCGACCTGGTCTACGGCCTGGTCCGGAGCACCGACTCGTGGCCGACGCTCTTCGACGCCTGCGTCGGCGTCCGCGTGCTGGAGGCCACGCCCGACAGCGAGCTGGTGCGCGTCGAGGCGCTCCAGGACGGGCGCACGGTGAGCTGGGATACCCGGCGGACCTACCACGACACCATCCGCCGCGTGGACTACCAGCTCCTCGTCCCGATGCCGCTGGTCGAGTCGATGAGTGGCCAGTGGCGGGTGCTCCAGCTCGACTCCCGGCGCTGCCTGCTGACCGTCGACCGGACCTGGCGGATGCTGCCGGACGTGACCCGGATCCGCCCGGGGATCCACACGGTCACCGAGGCGTCGGCGTTCGTCCGGGCCTTCGTCGACGGCAACGCCGGCGCGGAGATGATCGCGATCCGCGCCCTCGCGGAGTCGGGGACCGAGGCGCTGACCTCGACGACGTCCCGGTACTTCCTGCCGCACCCGGCCGACCGCGTCTACGGCGTCCTCGCCGACGTCGCCGGCTGGCGCAAGATCCTCCCGCACTGCGAGTCGCTCGACGTGCGCTACGACGACGGCACGCACCAGGAATTCACGATGGACGTGCAGGCCGGCGACGACGTCGAGACCTTCCGCAGCGTCCGGTTCTGCGACGCCCAGACCCTGACGATCACCTACTTCCAGCCCGAGCCGCCGCCGGCGATGACGCGGCACACCGGCAGTTGGGAGGTCCGGGCCGTGGAGGGAGGCAGCGAGGTCGTCTCGCGCCACACCGCGGTGCTCGGTCCGGCGGCCGCCCGGGCGTTTGGCACCAACGACGTCCGCCGGCTGAAGGGCAGGGTCCGCGAGCAACTCGAACGCAACAGCGGCCTGACGGTCGACGCGTGCGACACCTGGCTGCGCACCAACCCGGACGGCGGGACCAGCGGGACCAGCGCCGATGCTTGAGGTGCTCCGGCCGGCCCGGGTGCCCGCGCCGGTTCTCCAGGCCTGCGGCTACTTCCTCCCCCGTCTCATGTTCCTTCAGGGCCGGTACGCGCCGCAGGTGCACTGGGGCGACATCGCCCTGGCCCTGGACGGGTTCCCCGTCGACGACCTGGACCTGCGCTCGGAGCGGTTCTGGGACGAGTGGCGGGGCCGCTGGGTCGGCCAGGCCGAAAGGTACCGGGCGGTGGCCGCGGGCTCGTCGACCCCGGCGGGACGGGCGCGGGCCTATCGCGGGGCGGCCGCGTGCTACCACTGGGCCGAGTTCATGGACTTCGGGGACGCGGCACGCAAGCTCGCTCTCCGCCGGAACGTGCGGGACTGCTTCGAGCGCAGCCTTGTCGGCGGCGACCTGGACCTGATCCCGGGGCGGATGCCGGCGGGCCGGCTGGCCCCGGTCGACCTGCCCTACTGGGTGGTGCTCCCGCCGCCGAACCGGCGCGGGCCTGGGCCGATGCCGGCCGTCATCCTGTCCAACGGCCTGGATTCGATGACCGAGGTCGAGGTGCTGGCGATCGCCGAGACCTTCCTCGACCGGGGAATCGCGGCGGTCCTGTTCGACGGGCCCGGCCAGGGCATCCACGTGGGCCAGCTTCCCCTCCGGATCGATATGGAGACGGTCGTCGCGGCGCTGGTGGAGCGCCTCGGGGAGCACGGCGAGATAGCGGTCGACCGGCTCGGCTTTCTCGGCGTCAGCTTCGGCGGCTACCTGGCCCTGCGCGTCGCGCAGCGGTTGGGTGAGCTCTTCCGGTGCGTCGTGAACCTCTCGGGCGGGCCGGTCGTGTCCCCCTTCGAAGGCCTGCCCCGGCGGCTGAGGGAGGACTTCCGATTCGCGCTGATGGGCGGGGACTCGCAGGACATGCAGGCCCGCTTCGACGGCCTGGAGATCGACGTGTCGGTCCCGGCCGAGACCAGCGTGCTGAGCGTCCACGGCGGGCTCGACGACATCTTCCCGGTCGGCGCGCTGTCCGGTCTGGACAGTGCCTGGGGCGCGGGCCACGAGCTCCGGGTGTATCCGGCCGAGTCGCACGTATGCCTGAACCTGATCAACAGTTGCAGCCTGGAGGCGGCCGACTGGGTCGCCGACCGGCTATCCGGCGAGCCGCGAGGCGCCGCCCGGTCATGAGGTGACTGACGACGGAGGGACGCGGACGTGGGCGGATTCGTCACCGAACGGGTAGCGATCGTCACCGGGGGGGCCGGGGGGATCGGTAGTGCGATCTCACACCGGCTGGCGGCCGACGGTTACCACGTCGTCGCGGCCTATCTCTCGGCCGAGGCGGTGGCGCGCGAACTCGTCGGCAGCCTGGGCGAGCAGGGCTACTCGGTCAGCTCCTTCAAGGCGGACATCTCCAAGCCCGACCAGGTCGCCGCCCTGTTCGACGACGTCCTGCACCGGCGGGGCCGGGTGGACGTCGTCGTCAACAACGCGGGTACGGCGGAATACCGCACCCTCGCAGACCTGGACGTCGGGACGTATCAAAAGATCTTCGATGTCAACGTCCTCGGCGCCGTCAACGTGCTGCGCGAGGCGGGGCGGCACCTCGGGGAATGGGGCCGTGTCATCAACATTTCCTCGACGCTGGTGCAGACGTCGGCGGTCGGGTCGGCCGCGTACGCCGCGAGCAAGGCGGCGCTGGAAATCTTCGGGAAGATCGCGGCGAAGGAACTGGGGGAGCGCTTCATCACGGTGAACTCGCTGCGGGTGGGACCCACCGAACCGGGGATGTTCGCCCGGGCGTCGGCGGAGCGGCGGCGCGCCCTCGCCGCGGCCTCGCCGTTCGGACGGCTCGGACAGCCGCAGGACGTGGCCGACGTCGTCTCGTTCCTCGCCAGCGACGGCGGACGCTGGATCACCGGTCAGGTGATCACGGTGGACGGCGGCGCGGCCGCCCTGGGCGTCGCGTCCTCAGGCGAGCTCACGGCCTCGTGAGGCGTGGGCCAGGACGCTCGCCGTCACTATCGACAGCGTGCCCAGGACCGCGAGGCACCAGAACGCCGCGTGGAAGTGCGTGGCGGTCGTCGTGCGGGCGGACCCGCTGCCCAGCACGGCGACCAGGAGGGCCGAGCCGATCGCGCCGCCGAGCCGCAGAAAGATGTTGATCAGCGTCACCGCGTCCGGTAAGTTGCGCGGTTCGACCGAGACGTAGGCGGCGGTGGACACCGGGACCACGGAGAACGCGTTCCCGACACCCAGCAGGAAGAGGCACGCCTCGAGGACCGGCAACCCCGTGTCGGCCGGGAGAAGGGCCATCGGAAGCAGGGTCGCAGTGGTGAGGACCCCCCCGACCAACGCCACCCAGCCGCCGCCGAGTCGGTCGGTCAGCCGGCCCGCGAGCGGCAGGGCCGCCGCCCCGAGGGCGAAGCCGGCCATCGCGAGGCCCGTGTCGACCACGCCGTAGCCGCGGGCGAGCTGGAAGTAGAGCGCCCAGATCACCAGGGCCCCGAACTGGATCGCCCCGGCCAGGAAGCTGGCCCCGGCCCCGGCGGTGAACGTCGCATTGGCGAACAGGCGCACGTCCAACAGTGGCCCCGCGCTGCGGCGGGCGCGGCGGGCGA
>Ga0105251_10003501_pt1 | contig 11356 bp, 8 predicted proteins | sample KBSS64metaG_FD_80424 | JGI IMG/M metagenome (GOLD analysis project Ga0105251, IMG submission 80424) | Switchgrass rhizosphere microbial communities from Kellogg Biological Station, Michigan, USA - KBS S6-4 metaG | ecosystem: Host-associated > Plants > Roots > Rhizosphere > Soil | place...
CCAGCGACACCGTCCGGCGCGCGAACGAGCGCGACAGGCCGATCTTTGATGTGAGGTAGCATCCGCTCCGCAACGCTCGCGTAATACCGAACAAGGTCTGCCTTCGTGACTGACGCCGACGAATCGATAACGCGCTCGGGATGGGTAATCTTGAGTTGCGGGGGCGGCTCGGGAGCTTGCGTCTTTCCACCCTCACGGACGACGGTGCGAGCAGTTTTGTCCAGGCGTAACCCGATAAAGGATGCTTGCCTTACCACACCTTCCGCCGTCCAGGCTGCAAACTCCACCTCTGCAACCAAAGTTGGTTGAACCCACCTCTCGCTGCCGGCTGCACGCTTAGACCATCGTCCGGGCTTCTTGACAGGCGTGTCGAACGGCGTCTTGTCAACCTCGAGAGGCGCGAGGCGGTGCCAAAGGTCTCGTGCGGTTTTGGAATCCCATCCGGTGCCGACACTTCCGGCGTCATGGAGCTTGTCGCCAACGTAATAGCCGAGCAACAAGCTGCCGACTTCCCCATCGTTGCCGCCACGTGCGGTCATGCCGCAAACAACGAACTCCTGTCTCAAGCGTGTCTTCGCTTTGAGCCACGTTTGCGTCCGGCCCGACTCATAAAGCGCATCTCGCCTTTTGAGAATCAGGCCCTCCAGGCCCAGTCCTGCAGCAGCCTGAAAAACCTGTGCGGCCGGTGCGTCGAAATTTTGACTGAACAACAGGTGTTCGCCCGAGTCCTCTAGAAGCTGTGCGAGTCGTGCTCGCCTTGCCCAGAGCGGCACTTTCCTGAGGTCGTCCCCGTCGATATACATCAGGTCAAAAAGGAAGAAGACAATTTCCTGATTCTTGGCGCCGTCAATGGCATCCTGAAGTGCCGAGAAGCTGGGAATGCCGTCCTTGAGCACGACAATCTCGCCGTCAATCCAGGCGCTTGAAAGCGGGAGTTCCAATAGCTCGGCGGCGAGCGTCGCAAACTTTGCCGTCCAGTCGTGGCCGTTTCGCGTGAACAATTTCACGCGCTTCTTATCAATTCGGGCGAGGAGGCGATAGCCGTCCAGTTTCGTTTCGGTTATCCAATCGCCGACCGCAGGCAGCGACTCAGCAAGCGTGGCCAGTTGTGGCTCCAGCTTTGCAGGCAGCGGCGCTCGTATTGCGGCCGACAGGTCAATCCGGGATTCGGCTGCGCGCGAGCGTCGCGCCGCCCTTGGCTCACGTTCTTCAATGAGCCCAAGCGGCTTCGCGATGACGCTGTCAGGAAGCGCCTTTATCACATCGTACTCAGCGAGCGGGCGAGCCCACTCGTCGCGCTTTTTGAAGAGCATCCACTGGTCTTGCTTGTCGCCGGCCTTCGAAATGCGCACCAGCTCCCATAGGCCGGCGAGCTTCTCACCGTGCAGCCGAAAGACCAGCTTGCCCGCTTCCATTCCTTTAGCGGCGTCGCCCACCGGCTCCCACGTTCCGCGGTCCCACACAATGACAGTGCCGGCACCGTATTGCTTTGGAGGGATGGTGCCCTCGAAGGCAGCGTAATCGACGGGATGGTCCTCTACATGCACCGCCATCTGCTTTTTCCCGGGGTCGTAGCATGGACCTTTGGGTACCGCCCACGACAACAGCACGCCATTGAACTCGAGTCGAAAGTCGTAGTGCAGACGGCTCGCCCAGTGCTTCTGGATAACGAATCTGAGGCTACCAGTACCGACGGTCGTGTCACTGGTCGGTGCTGCCGGCTCGGGCGTGACGTTGAAGTCCCGCTTTTTCCGGTAGCGGGCCAGCGGGGGCGAGTTCGTGTCACGGGTAGGAACCATGATGGCGGTCCATAAGCAGAGCGGTGACCAAGCGCAGCTTGCCACCTCGAGCAAACTTTCAAACCAGCCGACGAAGCAAGCGACATGCCGTTCCGTTGCATGACGCCGGAAGCCGGAATGGCCTTCATCGCGGTTGCTGCCGTGCGGCGGCACACCTGGTGCTATCCTGTTTGCACGCCCTGGCGGCCGTGGGCGACGATTTCATCCTTTTCGTCCGGCGAAAGGCTAAAAGCCGGCCAGGAGAAGCTCATGGTTGCTCGCTCCATTGCATCGCTTTCTCTGTCCTTTGGACTGGTCTCTATTCCCGTTCGACTGTACTCCGCCACAGAGAGCTCGTCCGACATTCGATTCAACCTGCTGGCCCCCGACGGCTCACGTGTGAAACAGCAGTACGTCTCGGAATCCACTGGGCAGGTCGTCGAGCGGGCTTCCATGCAGAAGGGTTACCAGTTCGAGAAGGACCGCTATGTCGTCTTCACCGGCGACGAATTGAAGGCGCTGGAGGAAGGCGCGAGTCATGTCGTCGAGATAGTCTCATTCGTTCCGGAAAAGTCAGTCGATCCCGTGTTTTACGACAAAGCGTATTTCATTGCGCCCGATAAACGCGGCGGCAAGCCATACAGCCTCTTGCAGCAGGCGCTCGCCGAGACCGGCAGATGTGCCTTGGCAAAATGGTCGTACAAAGGCAAGACGCGAATCGTCCAGGTTCGTCCAACGCCGGACGGCATGGTTTTTCAGCAGTTGCTGTTCGCAGACGAAGTCCGGTCTCTGAAGGACTTGAATATCGAACATGTCGCAGTTTCCGATTCCGAATTGAAGCTCGCGGTGCAAATCATCGAGCAGGGCGCAGAGGACAACTACGACGCTTCGGCCTACGAGGATGAAGAGAAAAAGCGCGTCCTGGCAGCTATCGACCGCAAGATTGAAGGCAAACAAATCGTAGCGCCCGAGGCTGGCGAAGCTGCACCGACTGGCGAAGTGATTGACTTGATGGAAGCGTTGCGCGCGAGTCTCGCCAAGAGCGGCGAGAAGACAAAGCCCACAGAAAAGCGGAAGACTGCGTCGAAAGCTGTTGAAGAACCGGTGATTCCAAAAACACGCAAACCTGCCGCACGAGCGCCGAAGGTTGCCGCCGAAACTCCGGCGAAGGCGCGCGCACGCAAGTGAGCAAACGCGACGTATCGCACTACGTCTCACTCGCCAAGCTTCAATCGATGCTTGGCGTCTCGCGCGGCATCGTCGATGGACTCATCGAGTTAGGTCTCGTGACGCCTACCCGGGGACCTCGTAACGCCTTGCGCTTCACGTTCCAAGATGTCGTCCTTTTGCGCACGGCATTGCAGTTGCGGACGGCGAAGACCACGCCGCGTAAGCTGCGAGAGGCGCTCGCCCGACTCAAGCGCGACCTTCCTGACGAGCTTCCATTGTCCGGCATCCGCATCGCTGCCGAGGGAGACGCGATTGTCGTCAAGACGGGACCGTCGCGCTGGGACGCGGTAACGGGTCAGATGCTGCTCGACTTCGAAGTGGCCAGGGTCGGAGGCGATGTCGTGCTCTTTGACGCGACGCCAGAGCGCAAAAACACTGCGGCTGCTCAGGCACAGGAACGATATGAATTGGCTGAACAGTTGCTGGCGGCTGACCCGGGCGCTGCCGAGCGGAACTACAGGCGCGCCATCGAGCTGTCTCCCGAGCCCTTTTACGCTGCGTACGTCGACCTCGGCGCCTTATTGTGCGAGGACGAACATCAATGCGGTGAGGCGCTGCGCGTGTTCGACCAGGCGCTAGAGCATTTCCCGGACGATGCCGTGCTGCATTTCAACCGAGCAGTGGCGCTCGACACGATGGGGCGGCTCGATGAGGCAAGGAAGAGCTATGAACAGTGCCTCGCCATCGACCCGAATTACGCAGACGCTCACCACAACCTTGCCATCGTTCTCGACAAGCGCGGTGACCGGCGCGGCTTGATTCGCCACCTGAACGCTTACCGCAAGCTGAGTAATTGAATCCGGCAAGACGCTCCACATAGCCCTCTACCGCGGGCAAGGATGAGGGTCGAACGGTGTCTTAGCTTCAGGTGTCGCCCTTTGCTTTCGAAGCCCGGGAGGTAGACGAACCTGCGTGGCCCAAATTTTGAAAGACAGAATCCAGACTGAATCGGCATGAGACATTCGAGGCGTGTCACAGCGAACGCGCCGCATGTTGAAGGCATTCGAGCAACACCGTCGCGGCGGGCGTCAACGGACTGTCCCGCCGCGTCACGACGCGCACCGACACCGCGGGCAACGCATCGGCGATCGGAAAAACGGCGAGTCCTTCGCTGACCCACGGGTGTTCCAGCAACGCGGCAGGCATTGCGGCCAGCGCATCCGATCCGCGCAACAAGCCATGCGCGATGATGAAGCTCGGACACTCGATCACGCGCCTCGGCACCGCCAGACCGCGCTCGGCATACGAATCGAGCAGCGCCTGCGTCGAGCTTTCCGGCGACGGATTCAGGAGCCACTCCGCATCCGAGAGTTCCGCCAGCGACGTGCAGTGCCGCAACGGATGATCCGCCCGCCCGACGATCGCCGAGCGGCTCTCATACAGTTCGATGTGGTCGAACTCCGGCGCGAGATGCTCGGGCACGACCACCGCGACGACGAAGTCGAGCGAGCCGTCGCGCAAACGCGGCATCGCGACACCCGGAAAGCCCTCGATGAAACTCACGCGCGCGTTCGGCATCTGTCGCCGGAACGCGCGATACGCCTGCGGCAGTATCGATAGCGCAGCCGTGGGCGTGACGGCCGCGCTCACACTTCCCGCACCCGCGCCTTTCATTTGCGTGATGTCGTCTTCGGCGCGGCGCATCTCGCTCACGATGAGATGCGCCCGCACGCGCAACTGCTGCCCGAATGCGGTCAACTGCACGCCGCGCGCGGTGCGTAGAACCAGCGGCACGCCGAGATCCTGTTCCAGCTCCTTGATTGCCTTCGTAAGCGCCGCCTGTGACAGATGAAGGCTGCGCGCGGCTGCACGGATGCTGCCTTGCTCGGCGGTCGTCAGAAACGCGCGCAACTGATGAATCTTCATGCTCATGAGCGACATCCTAGGGTTAGCACCGACAACCGATGGTATTCACGCAATAAATTTACCGTCTTTTGGTTTGCTTTTCGGCTTTATATGCTTGGGTTCACGTTGAATCCGCATCGAGCAAGGAGTGTCACATGCTGTCAGTCGAGCCCGTCATCCCCGGCATTGCCGCCATCGCAGCGCAATTCGTCGAAGTACGCCGGCGCATCCACGCGCATCCCGAGCTTGCGTACGAAGAAACGCAAACGAGCGATCTCGTGGCGGGACTGCTCACTCAATGGGGCTACGCCGTGCATCGCGGGCTCGGCAAGACGGGCGTCGTCGGCGTGTTGAAGGAGGGCGCGGGCAGCAAGCGCATCGGCCTGCGCGCGGACATGGATGCCTTGCCCATCGAAGAAGCGACCGGCCTGCCGTACGCCAGCAAGCACGCGCGAACGATGCACGCATGCGGCCACGACGGCCATACCGCGATGCTCCTGTGCGCGGCGCGCTATCTTGCCGAGAGCCGCCAGTTTTCCGGCACGCTGATCGTCATCTTCCAGCCCGCCGAGGAAGGCGAGGCGGGCGCGCGCGCGATGATCGAAGACGGCCTCTTCGAAAAGTTTCCGTGCGATGCCGTGTTCGGCCTGCACAACATGCCCGGCCTGCCCGCGGGCGACATGTTCTTCACGCCGGGCCCGGGCATGGCTTCGTCCGACCGCGTGAACATCACCGTGCGCGGCGTCGGCGGTCATGGCGCGATGCCGCATGTCGCATGCGATCCGATGCCGGCCGTCGCGTCGATCATGCTGGGCCTGAACAGCATCGTCGCGCGCGAAGTGGATGCGCAGAAGCCTGCCGTCGTCACCGTCGGCAGCGTGCAGGCAGGCGAGGCGTGCAACGTGATTCCCGAGACCGCGCTGATGAAGCTCTCGGTGCGCGCGCTCGACGCGGGCGTGCGCAAGCAGCTCCAGGAACGCATCACGGCGCTCGCAAATGCGCAGGCGCTTGCATTCGGCTGCACGGCGCAGATCGATTACGAACTCGGCTATCCGGTGCTCGTGAATCACGAAGAGCCGACCGCCTTCGCCACCGATGTCGCGACGAAGATGCTCGGCGCGCAGCGCGTCGAGCCGGCCGCGCGGCCGCTGATGGGCAGCGAGGACTTCGCGTTCATGCTCGAAGCCTGCCCCGGCACCTATGCGTGGATCGGCAACGGCGTCGGCTCGAAGGGCGGCTGCATGGTCCACAACCCGGCCTACGATTTCAACGACGACATACTCGCTATCGGCGCGAGCTACTGGGTGCGCCTGGCCGAAGCCTGGCTCGCCGACTGATCCCTTCGGAGCACATCATGAACGCACCCACCATCGCCCGCGCGCCGGCGAATGTATCGAGGCCCACGAGCCGCGCAGCGCGCACGCGGCTTGTCATGGCGGCGGCAGTCGGCAATGCGCTCGAGTTCTACGACTTCACGGTCTATGCGTTCTTCGCGCTCGTCATCGGCAAGCTGTTCTTTCCGGTGCACGATCCGGTCGGCCAGTTGCTCCTTGCCGTGGCGAGCTTCGGCGTCGGGTTCTTCACGCGGCCCGTGGGCGGCCTGTTGATCGGCATGTACGCCGACCGCGCCGGACGCAAGAAAGCGATGCTGCTCACGCTCGGCCTGATGGCGCTCGGCACCGCGATGATCGCGGCCGCGCCGACGTTCGCGCAGATCGGCATCGCCGCGCCCGTCATCCTCGTGATCGCGCGCCTGATACAAGGCTTCTCGGCGGGCGGCGAAGTGGGCGCATCGACCACGCTGCTGCTCGAACAGGCGCCGTCGAATCGACGCGGCTTCTACGCATCGTGGCAGTTCGCGAGTCAGGGACTCTCGGCGCTCGCGGGCGCGCTGACCGGCGTCGTGCTGACGGCATCGCTCACGTCCTCGCAACTGGAGAGCTGGGGCTGGCGCGTGCCGTTCATCATCGGCACCGCGATCGTGCCGGTCGGCTGGTGGCTGCGCCGCACGATGGAAGAAGCGCCGCGCGAAAGCGTGGCCGCCGCGCCGAAAGCGCCGAAGCTCCCGCTCGTCACCGTGCTTCGCGAGCATGGCCGCGCGGTGCTCAACGGTTTGGGTCTCACGATCGGCGGCACGTCGGCGCACTTCATCATCGTGTTCTATCTGTCGATCTACGGCGTGAAGACGCTCGGCCTGCCGGGCTGGACGTCGATGCTCTCCGGCTGCGTATCGGGCGCGATTCTCTTCATCGTTGCGCCGATCGGCGGGTATCTGTCGGATCGCATCGGCCGCAACAAGCTCGCGCAGACGACGCGCATCCTGCTCATGCTCGCGATCTGGCCGGCGTTCGCGCTCCTGAACATGTCGCCGACGACCGAAACGCTGCTCGCGGTCGTCACGGCGCTCTCGATCGTGCATTCGCTCAATGTCGGCCCGACCGGCGCGATGCTCGGCGAACTGTTCCCGCGTTCCGTGCGGGCGACGGGCGCGGCGATCGTCTACAGCCTGGGCGTCGCGATCTTCGGCGGCTTTGCGCAGTTTTTCGTGACTTCGCTCATCGTCATCACGAAGAGCGTGATGGCGCCCGCGTGGTACGTGATCGGCTGCGGCGTGTTCTCCGTGATCGCCGTGGCGTGCATGCGCGACAGATCGAAGGACGCGCTCGACTGATCGTCAAATCTTGCGCCTGACGCGCGCCGGATGCGAAGCGAGGTGTATAACTCGACGTATCCGGGTTTTGAAAAAGGCCGCTCGCGCGGTCTTTTTCACTGGATCCCACACTATGAAGAAAGCGCGATAAAGGGGACATCCATGCGCAAGCTACGCTCGCAAAGCTGGTTCGGCGGCAACGACAAAGACGCCTTCATCCACCGCTCGTGGATGAAAAATCAGGGCATCCCTCACGATCAGTTCGATGGCCGGCCGGTCATCGGCATCTGCAATACATGGTCGGAACTCACGCCTTGCAACGCGCATTTCCGCGAGCTCGCCGAGTATGTGAAGCGCGGCGTGCGCGAGGCGGGCGGCCTGCCGCTCGAATTCCCGGTGATGTCGCTCGGCGAATCGAATCTGCGGCCCACGGCGATGCTGTTTCGCAACCTCGCGTCGATGGACGTCGAAGAGTCGATCCGCGGCAATCCCATCGATGGCGTCATTCTTCTCGTCGGCTGCGACAAGACCACGCCGGCCCTGCTGATGGGCGCGGCGTCGTGCAATCTGCCCGCGCTCGCGGTATCGGGCGGACCGATGCTGAACGGGCGCTTTCGCGGCGGCACGATCGGTTCGGGCACGGGCGTATGGCAGATGTCGGAGGAAGTGCGCGCGGGCAAGATGACGCAGGAGGAATTCGTCGAAGCCGAATCGTGCATGAACCGCTCGCGCGGCCATTGCATGACGATGGGCACTGCGTCCACGATGGCGTCGATGGTCGAATCGCTCGGCATGGGCCTGCCGCACAACGCCGCGATTCCCGCCGTCGACGCGCGCCGTCAGGTGCTCGCGCATATGGCGGGGCGGCGCATCGTCGGGATGGTCAAGGAGGATCTCACGATGGACAAGATCCTCACGCGCGAAGCCTTCGAGAACGCGATCCGCACGAACGCGGCCATCGGCGGATCGACGAATGCGGTCGTGCATCTGATTGCGCTGGCGAAACGCATCGGCGTCGAACTGAAGCTCGAGGACTGGGAACTCGGGTCCGACGTGCCGTGCCTCGTGAACCTGCAACCATCGGGCGAGTATCTGATGGAAGACTTCTATTACGCGGGCGGCTTGCCCGCGGTCCTGCGTCAGCTCGGCGAGCAAGGCTTGCTGCATCGCGATGCGCTCACGGTGAACGGCCGGACGATCTGGGACAACGTGAGCGAAGCGCCCAACTACGACGATAAGGTCATCACCCGGTTCGAGAAGCCGTTCAAGCCGCACGCGGGCATCGCGGTGCTGAAGGGCAATCTCGCGCCGAACGGCGCGGTCATCAAGCCATCGGCGGCGACGCAATCCTTGCTGAAGCATCGCGGGCGCGCGGTCGTGTTCGAGAACGTCGAGGACTTGCACGCGAAAGTCGACGACGATTCGCTCGATATCGACGAGCACTGCATCATGGTCCTGAAGGGCGCGGGGCCGAAGGGTTATCCGGGTTTCGCCGAAGTCGGCAACATGCCGCTGCCGAAAAAAGTGCTGCAAAAGGGCATCACCGACATGGTCCGCATTTCCGATGGCCGCATGAGCGGCACCGCATACGGCGCGGTCGTGCTGCACGTGTCACCGGAGGCCGCGGCGGGCGGCCCGCTTGCGCTCGTGCAGACAGGCGACATGATCGAGCTCGACGTCGAGGCGCGCCGTCTGCATCTCGAAGTGTCGGACGAAGAACTGGCAAGGCGCCGCGCCGCATGGCAAGCGCCCGAGCTGCCGAGGCGGGGCTATTACCGCTTGTACGTGGAGCATGTCTTGCAGGCGGATCAGGGCGCGGACCTGGATTTCCTCGTCGGTTCGAGCGGCGCGCCGGTGCCGCGCGATTCACATTGAGCGGAGACGATCGATGTCACAACATCAAACGCCGCCGTCCGGCATGTGGCCGGTGCTCTACGCCTACTTCGACGCGCTGAACCGGCTCGACGGCGACGCCACGCGCAGACAGATCGACGCGACCATCGCGGCGGGCGCGCCCGCGATCGTCACGCTCGGTCTTGCAACCGAAGTGAATCGCCTGTCCGACGCCGAAAAGCGCACGATGATCGACGACTGTGCCGCGCACATCGCGGGCCGCGTGCCGCTCGCGGTCACGATCACCGGCGACAGCGTCGAGCGCCAAGTCGCGCTCGCTGACTACGCGCTCGAACGCGGCGCATCATGGCTCATCCTTCAGCCGCCATCGATACGCGGCGAGCCCGAAGCCTTCTATTACGAGTTCTTCGCATCGGTGCTCGAACGAACCGGCGCGAACGCAGGCATTCAGAACGCGCCGGAATATCTCGGCGTTGGTCTGTCCGCCGAATCGATCGCCGCGCTCGCGGCCGAGCAGCCCAACTTTCGTTTGCTGAAAGGCGAAGGCCCGGCCGGGACGATCCGCGCGACCATCGAACGCCTGCGCGCGCTCGAACAGCCCCTCGCGGTGTTCAACGGACGCGGCGGTCAGGAACTCGTCGACAACCTGCGCGCGGGCTGCGACGGCCTGATCGTCGCGCCGGATGCGTTCGATCGCCAGGTGGCGATCCATCAGGCGTTCGTCGAAGGGCACGAGCACGACGCCGAATCGCTGTATGCACAAACGCTGCCGGAAATCGTCTTCGTGATGCAGTCCCTGGAAACGCTCACCTGTTACGGCAAGCGCATCGCGGCATGGCGCATGGGCTTCGATGTCGTGCACGATCGCGGCGCGCGACCGACCCCGTTCGGCATCGAATGCGCACGGCGGTTCGCGCAACGCCTCGGGCCGGCGTCGCGCGTTTTGCGTGGATGAATCATCGAGCCGGGCGGCGCGCGAAGCGCTGCTCGATCACCGACGTCCCCCATTGCGTGCCTTCGGCTTCATCGGTCAAGGTGAAGCCGAAGGATTCGTACAGATGGCGCGCGGCGTCGAGGCTCTTGAAGGTCCAGAGATACGTCTCGTCGTAGTGGGCATCGACGAAATCCATCGCGCGCGCCATCAGTTGCCGGCCCACGCCGCTGCCGCGCAATGCATCGTCGATGATGAACCAGCGCAGATGCGCGACGCGCGTCTTCGCATCGCCGTCGATGGCGAGCGAGCCGAGCGTGCGTTCGCCGTCCATGACGAGCCACAGCGCCTTGCCGGGCGCGGGCAGGCTCTCGGCGAACGCGGCCAGTTCGGTGGCGACCTTGCGCTCAAAGTAGACGCCAAAGCCCGCATGATGCGCATAGAAGCGCGCGTGCAGGCTCGTTACATCGCCGATGCAGCCCGGCCGGTATCCCTCGACGACGCGCGCATTCGGCGCCTGCGCGGCGTGCGCCGTCTTGTGGTCGTGACCGTGCGCGAGCGCATCGGCGTAGAGCGCGAGCGAGCGCACGAGCGTCTGCTGATCCTCGGGCACCATGCGGCGCAGCGCATCGGAGACCTGATCGGTCGCGAACTTGTCGATCTTTCTGCGCAGCTTCTGGCCTGCCGCCGTGAGATAGAGCTCGGACGAGCGCGCATCATCGCTGGATGTGTGCCGCGTGACGAGCCCCGCCGCTTCGAGCCGCGCAATCTGCCGGCTCGCGTTGGACTTGTCCAGTCGCAAGATCTGCGCGATGTCGCGCGCCTGAATGCCGGGTGTCGCGCCGATCTCGATGATCGCATGCACCGCTGACGGCGGCAGGCCGCTCTCGGCGAGCGTGTTGCGCATGAAGCCCAGTTCGCGCACGAGCTTGCGCGAGAACTCGCGCAATTCGAGGATCGTTTTATCGCGGGATTGAACGGGTGTGTCGATGAAATCCATGACGGCTCCATCGGTTGCAAAGCGCAACCATGTCCGTTCAATTTAGTTGCGGCATGCAACTTTCGCAA
>Ga0105251_10003506_pt1 | contig 11340 bp, 9 predicted proteins | sample KBSS64metaG_FD_80424 | JGI IMG/M metagenome (GOLD analysis project Ga0105251, IMG submission 80424) | Switchgrass rhizosphere microbial communities from Kellogg Biological Station, Michigan, USA - KBS S6-4 metaG | ecosystem: Host-associated > Plants > Roots > Rhizosphere > Soil | place...
ATTGGTTTTGCTAAAGAATATTACATTAACTGAGCGTTTATACCATCACCAGGTAGCAGTTTGCCAAAGTAATAATTTATCTATAAAGCTTTTTGGTACAATGCAGCTAAATATTATCCGCACCGGTTTTTTAGGTCCTGTAATGATTAGCTATCATCCTCTTATACAAGGTGAGAGCATTATAGATATACCCTCTTCATATATTAATCAACAGGGTTTTCTTGACGGATTGATTCCTCTTTCTGATAAAAAACAAGTTTTTGAGCATTACTTACATAAATTGCTTCCCGTTTATGAACATATGGCAAATTTGTGTGTAAAGGATAAAGAATGATAGTCAGGCCTGAGCAACACTGGTTTAGAAGATTGTTCTCATGGAGAGGGTCTATTATGAGGAAGATTTCTCGCCAGTTGCTCTTTTTCGCTATGTTGAATATGGCTTATCTATTTCTACTCCCGCTCTTGCATATGCATGGTATTGAAGCAAAAGAAAATCCAATTGGTTTTATTGGGATATCCATTTCGATCTTTCTTGGCTTCCGTAACAATGCAGCATGGCTCCGCTATTCTGAAGCCAGAAAGCTTTGGGGAGACTTGTTGATTACCACTCGATCTTTAATGCGGGAAATAAAAAGCACAACAGATGCTAGCCAGGATGAGATGAAAATCGTGCTCAATTTTATCGTATGTTATTGCAACATATTAAAATCGATGCTGCGCCATGAAAAAATGCCTGTGGAGGTTACGTTGCAAGCCCCATTTATGCTTGAAAGGCTAAATGTTGCCACCCCATGTAATGCTTTGCTTCAGGAGATTGGCAAATGGCTTTTTCGCTATAAGCGAAACTCCCTGGATTACCAGAACTTTAATCATTACCTCAATAATATCAGCACCATTCAGGGTGGGTGCGAACGTATCAGCAATACGCCAATTCCGTTTGCATACTCTTTAATTTTACATCGCACTATTTATATCTATTGTGCGATTTATCCATTGCTGATCATCGACAGCTTTGGGTTTCTTTCACTGCTGTTTTCATTATTTACCACATATGCATTGCTTGCGCTTGATGCGATTGCTACTGAGCTTGAGGACCCCTTTGGTCGGGAAGATAACGATTTACCCTTGAATGCTATCTGCAACACTATTGAAATTGATTTACGGGAAATGATCCATGATGGGAGACTTCCAGGAAAAATCACCCCGGATAAAAACTATCGATTGCTGTAATAAAAATGGGAGCCTTAGCTCCCATTTTTAAATCATTAGCCTCAATGGCGATGACCACCGCCGTGCCCACGTCCGTGATCACCACGGCCTCGGCCACGATGATCGTCACGATCGTTCCAGCCCGCGCGATAGCCTTTCTCAAAACTGCTACGGCCACGGTCTTTATACCAGCCACGATGGTAGCCGTTATCATGGCGGTGCCAGCCACGGTCACGCCATTCATAATTACGATGCCAGTAATCACGGTCGCGCCAGCCGCCGCCATCCCAGTAATTACCGCGATAATCCTGATCGCCAATTTGAAGCTTAACTGACGGCAGCAGGGTGATTTCGCCCGCATTCGCCATCATTGGTGCAGATGCCAGTAATGCTATCGCAAGAATCAGTGACCTGAACATACTCTCTCCCCTTACACGGTAACCGCCAGAGCGGCTTGTTAGCGGTATAGTAAGTTGTGGTAACTAAGTGTTTCATCACCACAACTCCTAATTCGCTGAGGAGAGCACTTTTTGCTAATTTAGTTCGTAATTAAACCAACTTGTGATAACGATTACACTAAGATGGCTTCAATTTCAGCCAGTTCTTCTGCCGTAAAGTGGCGATTGGCTAACATGCCGACTGCATCATCAATCTGGCTGGTTTTACTGGCGCCAATCAGCACTGATGTAACTTTGTCACCACGCAGCACCCATGCCAATGCCATTTGGGAAAGTTTCTGCCCGCGACGTTGCGCTATGGCATTCAATTTACGCACTTTTTCCAGTTTTTCCTCTGTGAGCTGGTCAGCATTAAGGAACTTGCTGCCACTTGCCGCACGGGAATCAGCAGGAATACCATCAAGATAGCGATCGGTCAGTTGGCCGCCAGCCAGTGGTGAAAAGGCAATGCTACCCACGCCTTTTTCTTGCAGAACGTTCAGTAAACCGCCTTCAACCCAACGCTCAAACATCGAGTAACGTGGCTGGTGGATAAGGCATGGAGTACCAAGGTCATTCAAAATATCAATGGCTTGAGCGGCGAGTTCGGCTGGGTAATTTGAGACGCCAACGTACAATGCTTTACCCTGGCGCACCACGGTATCCAGGGCGCGCATAGTTTCTTCAAGTGGTGTTTCTGGATCCGGGCGATGGTGATAGAAGATGTCAACATACTCCAATCCCATACGCTTCAGGCTTTGATCAAGGCTTGAAATTAGATACTTACGGGATCCCCAATCTCCATACGGCCCATCCCACATGGTGTAGCCCGCTTTGGACGAAATAATCAGCTCATCACGATATGGAAGGAAATCTTCACGCAGGATACGGCCAAAGTTTTCTTCGGCAGAGCCCGGAGGCGGTCCATAGTTATTGGCCAGATCCAGATGTGTAATCCCGGAATCAAATGCGCGGTACAGCAACTGGCGGCTGTTGTCCAGTAGCGTGCTGTCGCCAAAATTGTGCCATAAACCTAGAGAAATGGCGGGTAGTTTGAGTCCGCTGCGCCCACAACGACGATATTCCATTGATTCATAACGCGCAGGATTTGCCTGATAGACCATATTAGTTTCCCGGTAAGTGAATAATGCCTAACTTAGTGTATACGTTTTCACAACATTACGGGCTTCACACTACACCGCAGTTACGTGTAAATCCCTCTTTCCACACCCTTATTCTCATTGATCCTCGACAGCGATCACATATGCCCAATACTCACAGTAAGCCCTCTGAGAAGGAATGAGTTATGTCTTACACTGTCGCAGACTATCTTCTGGACCGATTCACCGAGGCTGGAATTAACCATCTGTTTGGTGTTCCCGGTGACTACAACTTACAGTTTCTGGACAATGTGATTAATAACCCGACCCTTGCCTGGGTGGGGTGTGCCAACGAGCTGAATGCTGCATACGCTGCTGATGGTTATGCTCGCTGTAATGGAGCGGCTGCTGTGCTTACCACCTTTGGGGTTGGAGAGCTAAGTGCCATTAATGGTATCGCTGGAAGTTACGCTGAATATTTACCGGTTATCCATGTCGTCGGCGCGCCATGCCTTGGGGCACAACAACGCGGCGAGTTAATGCACCACACATTAGGCGACGGTGATTTCCGGCACTTTGCGCGCATGGCGCAGGAAGTGACAGTGGCCCAGGCTTCACTCACTGTAGAAAATGCCTGTTATGAAATCGACCGCGTTTTGCAACAAGCTTTGACCCAACGCCGTCCCGGTTATTTGTTATTACCTGGCGACGTCTCTCAGGCCCCAGCTACTCACCCAACAAAACCGTTACTTACTTCGCAACCGTCAAGCGATCCTGCGTTACTGGCGGAATTTCGTGCTTGTGTACAAGAACGCCTGGCTGAAAGCCGCACTGTGGCCTTATTGGCGGATTTTCTGGCGTTACGTTTTGGTCAGCAAAAAGTGTTGCAACAGTGGATGGATGACACTCCGATGCCTCACGCAACGTTGCTAATGGGGAAAGGGTTATTTGATGAAGGTCAGCAGGGGTTTGTAGGCACTTACAGCGCCGCTGCCAGCGACGCAACGGTGATACAGGCGATTGAAATGGCTGAACTGGTCATCTGCGTGGGCGTTAAGTTTACCGATACGCTTACCGCCGGGTTCACGCAGCATCTCACCCTTCGGCAGACTATCGACATTCAACCAAATGCCTCCCGAATCGGTGAACGCTGGTTCAGCGGCATTGCGATGGAGCAAGCCGTGTCGGTCTTGCATCAGTTGTGCAAACACCAGGTTTCCGGCTGGCCCGTGTCCGAGCAAAAGCCGCCCGAACTGCCCGAAGCAACTAGCGGGAAACTAGACCAGCATGCATTCTGGCAATCCATTCAAAAATTCCTGCGGCCGGGAGATATAGTTCTTGCAGACCAGGGAACCGCCGCTTTTGGCGCGGCGACGTTGACCCTACCCGCCGGGGTGACTTTTATCAGCCAGCCGTTGTGGGGTTCGATAGGTTTTACCCTCCCGGCCGCGTTTGGGGCGCAAACCGCTTGCCCCAATCGTCGCGTAGTATTGCTGGTGGGGGATGGGTCGGCGCAGCTTACGATTCAGGAGGTTGGCTCGATGATGCGCGATGGGCAACGCCCGGTGATCTTCTTGCTCAATAACGACGGATATACCGTTGAGCGGGCCATTCATGGTGCCGAGCAGCGCTATAACGACATCGCGTCCTGGAACTGGACGCAAATTCCGCAGGCGATGAATATTCACAACCCTGCGCAATGCTGGCGAGTGACTGAGCAAGTGCAGCTTGAAGAAGTAATGCAGAAAGCGGGACTGGCAGAACGACTTACGCTTGTGGAAGTCGTTCTGCCGAAACAAGATATTCCCGAACTATTGCAGGCCGTTACGGCAGCGCTTGCTAAGCGCAATGCCGCTAAGGATTAAACTTTAGGCTTCTCCGCCATCATGACCGGTTTACCTGCAAGCATCAGCCAGGCTGGCAACATCACGATGCACAGTAACGGGAGTAGTTTGATGTCGGGCACCACAGCCATTGCCATAAACAGGCTGAGCCAACCATCACGCGTAACGACTAACACCAGGCCAAGGATGGCGCAAGATAGCGTAATGGCTGCCGGAACCGCTTCTACATGCTGGTGGAGCATCATCCCAAGTGCGACCGCAACGAAAACCACAGGGAATATGCGTCCGCCACGGAATCCACAGGCAGAAGCAATCACCAATGCTGCCAGTTTTACCACCGCAAACATCAGCAATGTTGCTACAGAGTAATGCTGCCCAGCGGCGAGCTGGCGCATTTCATCCAACCCCTTGAATAGCGTGACTTCACCACCAATCAGCCCTAATACACCTAACAGGAAGCCACCAATCCCAAGAATTAAAACGGGGTGTTTTAGCTGGTGCATTAAACGATGCATACGTGGCAGGCACCAGACGGCAACCATGCCCAATGCAATAGCGATAGCTGCCACCACGGCGCCACTGAAAATATCCGCCAGGCGCAGTTCCGTGTATTGCAAAGAAGGCAAAGAGAAATCAGGGTGGAAGAACAAGTCTGTGGTCATTGCTCCGGCTGCCGCTGCCATAAGTGGTGCAAAAAGTCGGTCCCACAAGGGAACATCATTGCTGCCGTTGAGCGTCTGGGAAAATACCAACGCTGCTGCCACCGGCGTACCGAACAATGCGCCTATGGTTCCGGCTGCGGCAAGAATCGTCCAATCGAGCGCCCCGACTTTTGGCAACAAGCGTGCGCCAATAGCCACCGCCAGCGCGATATTTATCGCCATAATAGGATGCTCAGGGCCGAGGCTTACACCACCGGCAAGCCCTAGCACTAGCGCAATAACCAAACCCGGCAACGCCTTTACGTTGACTGGCGCACCAATCAACGGTTCAGTGGCAGGATCAGGGCCTGCATGTCCAGGCATATAGCGAACCACCAACCCAACTGCAATCCCTGTAAAGGTAAGCATCAATAAAATCCACATCGGTGAATTCATATCGAGATCGAATCGGGCGGGCAGTGACACCCATAAATATTTTTGTAAGACGGCGGCAACTTTCATCACCACAATTAATACCAGACTGGAACAGATCCCAATGACCAGTGCCGGAATGGAAAGAACCAGCATGGTTCTGGCTCGCGGATGGAGCATGATTTTTCCTTAACTAAAATTTTTTTAACGCAAAATCGCCACGACATACAGTCTGCCAGATAACACATCTTGCCTTTCAGCAATAAGGGCTGAAACGCTCAAGCTAATCTGTGACGAAGATCTATAATCCCAAGGCACTTCTCATCTGGTCGTTGTTGTTTAGGCTAGCTAATTTTACAGTGTTGTCAGGACTTATTTTGACTTTAGCGGAGCAGTGGAAGAATGACAAAATATGCTTTGGTAGGAGATGTAGGCGGTACCAATGCACGTCTGGCACTGTGCAACGTAGAAAATGGCGACATCACTCAGGCAAAAACCTATTCGGGCCTCGATTTTCCGAGTCTGGAAGCGGTTGTGGTCCATTATCTCAAAGAGCACAGTGTTAGTGTGACTGACGGTTGTATCGCAATTGCTTGCCCGATTACCGGCGATTGGGTGGCGATGACCAACCATACCTGGGCATTTTCTACCGCTGAGATGAAAAAGAATCTTGGCTTTGAACATCTGGAAATCATTAACGACTTCACCGCTGTTTCGATGGCTATTCCGATGATCAAAGATGAGCATCTGATTAAGTTTGGCGGCGGTGAGCCAATCGAAGGTAAACCTGTTGCGGTATATGGTGCTGGTACCGGGCTTGGTGTGGCGCATCTCGTTCATGTTGATAAACGCTGGGTTAGCCTACCGGGTGAGGGCGGTCATGTTGATTTTGCGCCAAACAGTGAAGAAGAGGGTATTATCCTCGAAGAACTGCGCACCGAAATTGGTCATGTTTCCGCTGAACGAGTGCTCTCGGGCCCAGGTCTTGTGAATCTGTACCGCGCTATTGTTAAATCCGATGGTCGCGAGCCGCAGGGTTATAAACCGAAAGATATTACTGAACGAGCGCTGGAAGATAGCTGCACCGACTGTCGTCGTGCGCTGTCTTTGTTCTGTGTGATTATGGGGCGTTTTGGTGGCAACCTGGCACTAACACTGGGAACGTTTGGTGGTGTTTACATCGCAGGTGGGATCGTGCCGCGTTTCCTGGAATTCTTTAAAGCATCCGGTTTCCGTGGTGGTTTTGAAGACAAAGGGCGTTTTAAAGAGTACGTGCAAAATATCCCGGTCTACTTGATTGTGCATGATCAACCTGGACTGCTGGGCGCAGGCGCGCATCTGCGTCAGACGCTGGGACAGGTTCTTTAGTAGCCTAAAAAATGGTGGATAACGCTTATCCACCCTACAAATCGGGTGCAAATTCTTGCGCCCGTTTTACAAGCGCATCAACGCACGAAACTCTTTTACCTTGCTGCGACTCACCGGCACCTGAAAATCCAAATCCCGCAGGCGCAAAATATAAGTATTGTTAAACCACGGCTCTATCTCGCGGATTTTGCTTAAGTTAACGCAATATGAACGGTGGCAGCGGAAGAAGTGGCTTTCGGGCAACCTGTGGCAAAACTCGGTGATATTCATCGACATCACATAGGCTTCACGTCGCGTATAAACAAACGTCATTTTCTCGTGCGCTTCGGCGTAATAAATATCGTTGATGTCGGTGACGATAATTCGCTCATCTTTCACCAGGTTAATCGTCAATGCTTCGCGGTTTGTCGTATTCCCAGACGCTGGGGCATTCTGTTGCTGGTATGCAGCTTCCAGTTTTTGCAGCATGCCGATAATGCGCGACTCCTGGTAAGGCTTCAGAATGTAGTCGAACGCTTCTAGTTCAAAGGCTTCCACCGCATGTTCTTTCCAGGCAGTGATAAACACGATAAATGGCTTATGGGCAAATTTACTAATGTTTTGCGCCAATAACACGCCATCTAAAGAAGGGATGTTTATATCTAAAAAAATAGCGTCAACTTCATGATGTTGCAGGTATTTCAGTACATCCATACCATCGTCAAAGATACCAGCCACTTCCATCTGGCTATGTTCTTTTATCAACCAGTTAAGCTCCTGCTGCGCCAGCACTTCATCTTCTACGATGAGAACTTTCATGCATTTCCTCCTTGCTGCGACAATAACGGCGGAACGACAGTAGCGGCGTGAGGAATGTAAAACGCAATTTCCGTACCCGGCTCAAGACGGCGGATAACTAACCCCTCTCCATAGAGTAATTTTACGCGATGGTGCACATTTAACAGACCAATTTTATTGCCTGGCATCTCGTTGGCCTCTACGCGTTCAATAACTTGCGGATCGATACCATGCCCGGTGTCGCGCACCGCAATACGCACCCGATTCCCACTCTCTTCCACGCTGATGGTGACGACACCTTTGCCTTTACACTGCTGGACGCCATGAACAATCGCGTTCTCAACCAGCGGCTGAATAAGCAGGCTTGGAATCAGGCAGTTAACCTCTTCGTCAATGTTATAAATCACCGTTAGCTTGTCGCCAAAACGCGCCTGCTCAATAGCGATATAGTCTTTAATTTGATACAGCTCTTTTTTAATGTCGATCTGCTCATCATCTTTTAATTCGATGTTGTAACGCAGATAGCGCGATAGGTTATAGATAAGCTGGCGCGCGGTATCTGGATTCATACGAATAGAGGATGAAATCGCATTTAGCGCGTTGAACAGAAAATGAGGGTTAATTTTACTTTGCAGAGCGCGTAACTCAGCTTTATTTGCCATTTCACGTAACTGCTCGGCGCGAGAAACTTCCAGTTGCGTGGAGATAATCTGCGAAAGCCCGACCGCCATTTCTTGTAATGTGGAAGTGATCTGGTGCGCGTGGCGGTAATAGATTTTAAGCGTGCCGGTGACGACACCTTTTTCCCATAACGGAATAATTATCAGCGAGTGAATTTCCGGGGTGCGATAAGCCTCATCATCATTGCGGATAATGATTTTTCCTTCTCGAATCGCGAGCTGCGTTCTTGGGCTGATACCGTCGTCGTTCTGTTTATAGTTATTTTCTCCAAACCCGACGTAGGCCAGTACTTTATCGACATCGGTAATGGCTACCGCATCGGCATTAATATCGTCGCGGATAATATTGCAAACCTGGCGCAAAGACTCGCTGTTGACGTTACGAAATAGCGGCAGCGTTTTGTTGGCAATATCCAGCGCGAGTTTGGCCTGGCGTGCCGCACTGGCCTCTTTTTCACCCTCAACACTTTGCACCAGCACCACAATCAGGCCGATTGAAACCGTACCGAGGATCATTGGAATGCCGATTTTCGAGACGATATCTATCCCTAATTCAATAGACGGCGCCCACAGCACCACCAGAATCATGGTCATGGTTTCACACAACATGGCGCCAAAAATACCGACTCTCCAGTGCTGTTCTTTTGGGACTTTGCGGTTGATTAAACCGGAGATAATACCGGCGACGATGCTGGTAATCAGACAAGGGACGGCAGTAATACCATCAATATCAATCAGGTAACGATGTAGCCCGGCAATAATCCCGGTGATGATGCCTACCCATGGGCCAAATAAGATCCCGCCTGCCATCACGGCAATAATGCGCACATTCACCAGCGACCCTTCGACATGTACGCCAGACCAGGTACTGAATAAAGCAAACATCGAGAAAATAGCAGTGACGGCTAATAACTCTTTGGGGGTGTGGGCATTTTTATGCAGCAACTCGCGGAACAGGCGGATGCGAATTAAAAAGAACAAGCAAATAAGCATCAGCGCCGCCCGGTCAAATACCGCCAGCAGCATATTAAAAATTTCGTGCACGGGTGACTCGCGTGACAAAGAATGGAAAGGCAATGATAAGGAAATTACACAGCGGTTACCAGAAAGGGGATTAATTCCCTCTCCCTGGGGAGAGGGTTAGGGTGAGGGGGTCACTTCCCGGCTAACTGCTCACGTCCGGCTGAACTCAAATCAGCAGGTGTCGCCCGGCCATCAAAGTCGGCTTCAAAATCATCGGCCGCGAAATCTGGCGGTGATTTTCCTTCAACAAATGCTGGCCACTGGCGCTCGAGGTATGCGGCATTTTTCTCACACCACGGAGCTGCAGCGATATACATCACGTTGCTGTCGAATTCTCCAAGGTGTTCATTTTCAACAGCATGGATCACATCGCAGTGCCAGAACACGGTATCACCTGCTTCCATATCTGGAATTGAGGAAATCCCTGTTAATAAAAGGGGATGCCATTGCTCGTTAATGGATAGTGCTCGTCCTGGCTTCGCTTCACATAAGGATTCTTCCGGCACATCGTCTTGAAGTGCGCGAAGTAAGATATAGGCCATGGCGTTTGCGATCGGCAGTAATGTTAACGTACCGCCGTGTTTGCGTTGGGGGCTAAGTGCTGTCCAACCCTGGAAAGTACGGAACATGGAACACACTGCTGGGGATGGGAACTCACGTACTTCGGTACGGCCTTCGGCAGCGAATGGATTGTAATTTTGCCAGTCACCGGTAAATACATGGCGATAAACATGGCGGAAATTCTCATCCAGCCAGCGCTCAACGGAACCGCCATCGACATGTGGCGAGAGGCCCAAAGAGTTAGAGCGCGGCGGGCGGCGACGGGTACGGTCAGCGTAGCTCACCACACGATTCGGATCGAAGTGTTGCTTACCGTTGCTTTCTGTTTCCCATAAATTATTCAGGAAAACCTGTACTGCTTTCATACGATCATGCTGGCGAGCTTCGACTTGTGGTTTAGACCAGTAAATACCGTAAATTTGCGGCTTACTGGCGGCAAGATTGCCGAAGTAGTTATCTTCTGCAGCATTCTTTAGTTTTTCGACAAAGTTATTCCGCTCCAGATAATTTCCTACTTCTTCATTCCAGGCTTGAGCCTGGGATTGTGGGAATACACCTTTTACAGTGCAGCAACCGCGCTGGCGAATCAGGGCTTTTTGTTGCTCACTGACACGATTGTTGACGATATCGTCGGCGTTGATTTGCGGCACTGGGTTTTCACCACGGGCCATCTCATCACGGATTGCGTCAATCTGGCGCTGCATATCGCCTTCGAGTTGTTCAAATACAGCTTTGTAGTCCGGCAATTCGTGGCGAAGCTTTTGTTTTATCTCACGGATTGCACGCGGTAAGTCATCAATTTGTAGGGTCATGGCAAAACTCCACGTCTATTAGAAATAGGTTATATGAATGTTGCGACATGGTTAATGTAATCGATGATTATCAAATAAAATAGGGATTGGCTTCAAATGAAACATCCTCTTTTATGCGTCGTAAAAATATTTCGCTTTCCCTCTCGACAGATGATTTTTATTCGGGCTATTTTCTAAGCAGGCCACATCGCGTGGCAGCGTCGCTCGGACGGTCCGGGCGCTAACGTTATTCAGAGGAATTTATGGCTGACTCCAGTCCAAAACGTCGTTTTTCGCGTATCGATCGTCTCCCTCCGTATGTATTCAACATCACCGCTGAGCTGAAAATGGCGGCGCGTCGCCGTGGCGAAGATATAATCGATTTCAGCATGGGCAACCCTGATGGCCCAACTCCGCCGCACATCGTTGAAAAACTCTGCACCGTTGCGCAGCGTGAAGATACCCACGGTTACTCCA
>Ga0105251_10003513_pt1 | contig 11320 bp, 11 predicted proteins | sample KBSS64metaG_FD_80424 | JGI IMG/M metagenome (GOLD analysis project Ga0105251, IMG submission 80424) | Switchgrass rhizosphere microbial communities from Kellogg Biological Station, Michigan, USA - KBS S6-4 metaG | ecosystem: Host-associated > Plants > Roots > Rhizosphere > Soil | place...
ACCTGCCGGTGGTGGCCGCGCTGCGCCACCCCGACCGCTATCTGATCACCCCCGATCCGGCCGCCGACGACGATGCCGCGCACCAGGACTGGTACGCGCGGCTGGCGCGGGCGCTGGACGCCGGCGTGCGTCGCGTGCAGCTGCGCACCCCGACCAGTGCCGCGCGGATCCAGCTGGCAGAACAGGCCGTGGCGCGCCACCGCGGCGGCGTACAGTGGTTGCTCAACCGCGATATCGAACTGGCGCGTCGGCTCCGCGTGGGCGTGCACCTTGGCGGTGAGCAGCTGCTGCAGCTGCCGGCACGGCCGCTGCCGGCCGAGCAGCTGGTGGCCGCCTCCTGCCACGACCTGCCGCAGCTGCAGGCCGCGCAGCGGCTGGGCTGCGACTTCGCCGTGCTCGGTCCGGTCCAGGCCACCCGCAGCCATCCGGGTACCGCGCCGCTGGGCTGGGAGGCCTTCGAAGCGCTGCGCGCCCAGGTATCGCTGCCGATCTACGCGCTCGGCGGTCTGCACCCCGACGACATCGTCCAGGCCCGCCGCCACGGCGCCCAGGGCATCGCCGCCATCAGCGCCCTGTGGCCCACCTGACACCCCGCCGCGTAGCGACACGCCACGCGTGTCCCCGTTCCACCCGCCCTAAAGCGTGATCCAGAAGCACCCATACTGCCGCCGCAGCCACACCACCGTCCTCACCGGCGTCGCACTGCTCCCCAGCGTCTGTTCCAGGCGCAGTCCCACCGGCCGCGGCCGGCCGGTCGGCGCCGCAGCCGCTTCTACCGCCTCCACCAGGCTGGCATTCGGATCCACCGGCAGCGGCACCGGCGCGGCGACCTCCGGATACACAGGGGCGATATCGATCAGCGGCCGCTGCACCACCGATTCCAGCCGCCCGATGATGTTGTTCGCGGTGGCATCGGAGACATTGCCCCACAGATAGATCGAAGACAGCCGGTTGACGTCCTGCAGGCTGACCGCGTCGCGGATCTGCCCGGTCAACTCGCTCAGCCGTCGCGCGCACCCTGCGCGGTAGATGCCGGTGTTGCCCACCGACGGCGTGCGCGGTGGCATGCGTGCGGTGGCGCCCAGCGCGTCGCAGCTGCGGTCGGTGAACACGGTCTCACCCTGCGCCGTGGTACAGCGGTTCACGCGCTGTGCCTGTGCCTGCGCCCACGGGGCCCAGCACAGCACGCACAGCGACATCAGCAGCAGGAGGCAGGATCTCATCGCAGCAGGGTAGCGGCGCGCGCGTTATCTGCAAGCGATCCGGCGCAGGATGTTCAGCGGCCCAGCAGCTTCAGCACCTGGGCGGTCGGCCGGGCCAGGTTGAGCGTGTAGAAGTGCAGCCCCGGTGCGCCGCCGGCGACCAGCCGCTCGCACAACTGCGCCACCACTTCGGCACCGAACGCCCGTACCGAATCGACGTCGTCGCCATAGGCCTGCATGCGCTTGCCGATCCAGCGCGGGATCTCCGCCCCGCACTGTTCGGAAAAGCGGCGCAGCTGGCTGAAGTTGGAGATCGGCATGATCCCCGGCACGATCGGCACCTGCACCCCAAGCCTGCGCACCGCGTCGACGAAGTGGAAATACGCGTCGGCGTTGTAGAAGTACTGGGTGATGGCGGCATCGGCGCCGGCATCGATCTTGGCCTTGAAGTACTTCAGGTCGCGCAGCGCATCGTCGGATTGCGGATGCGTTTCGGGGTAGGCGCCCACCTCGATATGGAAGGCGTCGCCGTGTTCGGCGCGGATGAAGGCGATCAGTTCGCTGGCGTAGCGCAGGTCGCCGGGGTGGCCCATGCCCGAGGGCAGGTCGCCGCGCAGCGCCACGATGCGCCGGCAGCCGATGGCCCGGTACAGCTTGAGCAGTTCACGGATCTCCTCGCGGCTGCCGCCCACGCAGGACAGATGTGGCGCCGCTTCGAAACGGTGGTGCTGCTTGAGGTGGCGGACCGTTTCCGAGGTGTAGCTCAGGGTCGAGCCGCCGGCGCCGAAGGTGCAGGAGACGTACTCCGGTGCATAGGCCTTGAGCTTGCCGGCGGTGCGGTCGAGCTGGGCGCGCTGCTCGTCGGTCTTGGGCGGGTAGAACTCGAAGCTGAGGGCAGTCATGGGCGGCGGAAGCGACGGGTGTGGGTCAATCATATCGCTTCATCGCGATGAATGTAAAAGGTGCGCGCATGCGCCCTGCACGGGCTGGCCGCTACAGTGGGCCCGTCCCCCAGGAGTGAATCCATGCAGATCCTGATCACCGGCGGCACCGGCTTCATCGGCCAGCGCCTGTGCCAGCGCCTTCTGGACGCCGGGCACCAGCTCACGGTGCTGACCCGGCATCCGGGCAAAGGACCGCAGGCGCAGGTGCAGTACGTGGGCCAGCTTGGCGACGTGGGGCCCGTGCAGGCGGTGGTCAACCTTGCCGGCGAACCGCTGGCGGAAGGCCGCTGGACGCCGGCCCGCAAGCAGGCATTCCTCGCGTCGCGGATCGGCACCACCGAGGCCCTGCTGGCCTGGATGCGCCACCTGCCCATCCGCCCGCAGGTGCTGGTGTCCGGTTCGGCGATCGGGTACTACGGTCCGCGCGACGCCACGCCGCTGGATGAAACCGCCTCCCCGGGCCACGACTTCGCCGCGATGCTGTGCCGTAACTGGGAGGCCGAGGCGTTGAAGGCCGAAGACCTGGGCGTGCGGACCTGCCTGCTTCGCACCGGCATCGTGCTCGACCGTGACGGCGGTGCACTGGCGCGGATGCTGCCGCCGTTCCGCATGGGCGCGGGCGGTCCGATGGGGGACGGCACGCAGTGGATGAGCTGGATCCATCGTGACGACCTGGTGGGGATCATCCTGTGGATGCTGGCCGATCCCGAACTGCGGGGCCCCTGCAACGGCACCGCTCCGGCGCCGGTCACCAATGCGCAGTTCGCGCGCACCCTGGCGGACGCCCTGGGGCGGCCGGCGTGGGTGCGGATCCCGGCATTCGCGTTGAAGCTGGCCTTTGGCGAGATGGCGGGCCTGCTGTTGACGGGGCAGGACGTGGTGCCCGCGCGTGCGCTGCAGGAAGGCTACCGGTTCCAGTACCCGACGCTGGACAAGGCACTGGGCGCGATCCTGCGCTGAGGACGGTTACCCTGTGCGTCTGTTTTCCCGCACCGCTGCCATGACCATCGTCCTTACCGAATTCGCACGACCCCGCCTGTTCCCGCGCACGCCGCGCGGCAACACCATCCAGGACTGCACCGCCGAGCAGTTCCAGGCGCATCTCAACGCGCATGCGCCGTTCAAGGTGCTGGACGGCTACGCGCCGTTCTGCAAGCTGTACGTATACGAGAACTGGACCTCCACGCGCTGCCTGACCGTGCCGGTCACCGACACGAACCGCCACCAGCTCCGCAGTGCGTACGAGGCGCGCAACCGCGACGAACTGCCGGTGCTGGTGCGCTGGTTCGAAGGGGTGGAATCGCCCCGCGCCAATTACCTGGTGGTGATCCTGTACAGCGCGGAGCAGCTGGCGAAGGAAGGCTCCCCCATCGACGCCGACTGGGGCATCGTCGGCTGCATCTATACCGCCGAACCGGAAGAAGTGCCGATGGCCCCCATCACCATGATGCGCAACGCGCTCGGCGTGGAGGAGGGCGGCTCCGGAGTACCCCTGGACCGCGCGGCCTACCAGCGCGCCGTGCAGTTCTGGGAAAACAACGCCAACTGGCGCCCGTAGCGACACGCCATGCGTGTCGTCGCGGGGCCGGGTGGACACGCGTGCCGTGCCCCTACGGTTTGGCGATGGGGGCGAAGGTGGCTGCGGTCAGGGCGCGCAGATCGTCGGGTGCGAGCGCGACTTCCAGGCCGCGCCTGCCCGCACTGACGTGCATCTTCGCCAATGCCTGCGCGCTGGCATCGATGAAGGTGCGATGTTGCTTTTTCTGCGCCAGCGGGCTGATTCCGCCGAGCAGATAGCCGGTCGCGCGCTGCGCGGCGGCGGCGCCGGCCATCTCGCAGCGCTTGCAGTCGGCGGCGGTGGCCAGGGCTTTCAGGTCCAGTGAACCGCTGACCGGCACGATCGCCACCAGCAGCTCCTGCTTTTCGGTGGCCGCCAGCAGCGTCTTGAACACGCTGCCCGGATCGAGCCCGAGTACGCGGGCGGCCTCCTCGCCATAGGAGGCCGCCTGCGGATCGTGCGTGTACGAAAGCACCGCGTGCGCCACCGCGTTGGCTTTCAGCAGCCGGAGCGCGGGGGTCATGGCGGGTAGAACGAAACGTGCATGCCGGCATCCTACCCGGCCACGCGCTCCCGCGCAGCCGGCGGAGGAACCGCCGGCTAGCCACAGCGCACACATTGCGTCAGTTTGTGGACCTGCTCAGCTGCGGTTTGCAAATCGCCCCTGTGGGTGTGGCGAGCAGGATGGCGTTGCGCTGCGCTTCCTCGGGACTGGTCGCCTTTACAGTGACCGGGCTTTTCTGCACGCCGTCCTTGAAGGCAAGCGTGCACTCGAACTCAAACGCAACAGTTACTGGGCTGGGTGGCACTAGTTTGACTGGGAGAGCGTACTCCACCAGGTCCTGTGCATCCGCTGCGGGGCTGCCAGCGGCGCAACCACACACAACCAGGGCAAGCAGGATGGGTTTGGCGTTCATCGGATCACTCCCTGACGGGTCCTGTGATGGACCATTGCACCCCCGCCAGCGGATCGTCCGCCCGGCCGTGTTACGTCGGCGTCGAGGCCGCCAGCCGCTGCTGCGGGCGCCGGTGGATGCCCGCAGCAGCGGCCCTGCGGTGCGCTAGAAGTCGTTGGCGTTACGCTCGCAGATGGCGCTGTCGACTTCCGGATGGCTGGCCTTCGCCATGGCCACCGCGACGTCGTTGGATGCCGTGTGGCTGGCCGCGTGCACCACCCACAGCGGTCCTTCGCTTTTCCCGGCCGGCGGTGGAATCTGCTCGCCGTCTGCGTTGTAGACCAGACAGACGAAGCGTTCGCCTGCGGCCGCCGTCGTTGTAGCCGCGGTGGCCGTCTTGCCGAATGCGGCTATCGCCGTTTCACACCGCGCGCTGGTCAACGCGACGGTGTGGTTGGGCTTGGCCTTGGCCAGCGCGTCGGTCGCCGCCGCCGACGCATCGGCCGCGGTGATCTTGTAGTGACCTTCCTTGCCCTTGTAGGCAGGGGCCTTTTCCCAGGTATCGCCGGCATACACCCGGCAGAAATAGTCGGCAGCGTGGGTGACAGGCGCGAAGACGGCGCTGCACAGCGCCAGCAGCACGGGCAACAGGATTCTGGTGTTCATGGAAATGCTCCGGAGTGATCCAGGTATTTCCCCCGCGCGCCGATCATCCCGGACCGTCTGTAAGCATGGCGTGCACGCTCACGAGGCCGCGCAGGGACACGCCCTGCATCCCTGCGCGGTGTCCAGCGTTCAGCGGTCAAGGCATTAGTTTACCGGCGGCACTGACACAGCTCGCAGCGGTCGGTGTGCCCAGCGCAATCGCGTTGCGCTGGGCGTCCTCGGTGTTGGCGGCACTCACGATGACGGGTGAAGCACGCCCACCTTCGTGATAGGACAGCGTGCACTCGTACTGCGTGGCCACGCTCCGCGCGAGTTCCAACGCGGATTGGCCGGCCTTCAGTGCCGCGGACGGGATGACAGGTTCGTCTTTCTGTTGGGCGGCCGCCACGGCGATGCCCAACGCACAGCCGGAGATCAAGGTCGCAAGCAGGATCGGTTTGGCGTTCATCGGAAAACTCCCGAATGGGGTCCAGAGAGTGGACCCGTGCGCCCCCGCGCGCTGATCGTCCGCCCGACCTTGTTACAACCGTGTGCAGGGCGCGTCGGAACAAAAACGGGCACCCGAAGGTGCCCGTCCTGTGCAACCGGTCGTGATCCGCAGGTGGATCAGTAGCGGTAGTGGTCCGGCTTGAACGGGCCTTCCACCGGCACGCCGATGTAGTCGGCCTGTTCCTGGGTGAGGGTGGTCAGCTTCACGCCGATCTTCTCCAGGTGCAGGCGGGCGACTTCCTCGTCGAGGTGCTTCGGCAGCAGGTACACCTTCTTCTCGTAGCTGTCCTTGTTCGCCCACAGGTCGATCTGCGCCAGGGTCTGGTTGGCGAACGAGTTGGACATCACGAAGCTCGGGTGGCCGGTGGCGCAGCCCAGGTTGACCAGGCGGCCTTCGGCCAGCAGGAAGATCGCATTGCCGTTGGGGAACACGTACTTGTCCACCTGCGGCTTGATGTTGACGTGCTGCACGCCCGGGAAGGCAACCAGTGCGTCGACCTGGATCTCGTTGTCGAAGTGGCCGATGTTGCAGACGATGGCCTGGTCCTTCATCGCGCTCAGGTGCTCGATGCGGATGATGTCCTTGTTGCCGGTGGTGGTGACATACAGGTCGGCACGACCCAGGGTGGATTCGAGGGTGTTGACCTCGAAGCCTTCCATCGCCGCCTGCAGGGCGCAGATCGGATCGATCTCGGTCACGACCACGCGCGCGCCGTAGGCGCGCAGCGAGGCGGCGCAGCCCTTGCCCACGTCACCGTAGCCGCAGACCACCGCGACCTTGCCGGCCAGCATCACGTCCATCGCACGCTTCAGGCCGTCGGCCAGCGACTCGCGGCAGCCGTACAGGTTGTCGAACTTGCTCTTGGTGACCGAGTCGTTGACGTTGATCGCCGGGATCAGCAGGGTGCCGGCCTGGGCCAGCTGGTACAGGCGGTGCACGCCGGTGGTGGTTTCTTCGGACACGCCCTTCCAGTCCTTGACCACGCGGGTCCAGTAGCCCGGACGTTCCTTGGCCACGCGCTTGAGCAGGTTCTTGATGACCTGTTCTTCGTGCGAGGAGGCCTTTTCGTCGACCCAGGTGCTGCCGTTCTCGAGCTCGTAGCCCTTGTGGATCAGCAGGGTCACGTCGCCGCCGTCATCGACCACCAGCTCCGGACCGGTCAGGGTGCCGTCGGCCAGGGTGAAGGTCAGCGCGTCCAGGGTGCAGTCCCAATACTCCTCCAGGGTCTCGCCCTTCCAGGCGAACACCGGGGTGCCGGACTTTGCGATCGCTGCAGCGGCGTGGTCCTGGGTGGAGAAGATGTTGCACGAGGCCCAGCGCACGTCGGCGCCGATGTCCTTCAGGGTTTCGATCAGCACGGCGGTCTGGATCGTCATGTGCAGCGAACCGGTCACGCGCACGCCCTTCAGCGGCAGGGTGGCGGCGTGCTTGCGGCGGATCGACATCAGGCCCGGCATTTCGTGCTCGGCGATATCCAGTTCCTTGCGGCCCCAGTCGGCCAGCGAGATATCGGCAATCTTGTAATCGCCTTCGGTGGAGAAGGTCTTGGCAACAGCGTTCATGCGGAAGCTCCGGTAATGGACGAATGACTCGTCTTCGCCGGGCGCCGTTGGAACCAGCCCTGCCACCGAGCCTGGCCGTGCGGATCGGGTCCGGCAGCGGTCGCAGCGCCCCTCGGTGGAGGGGATGCCCATTATATCGCGGCGCACCGCCCGGGCATGAACCGGTGGCCCGCCCCAACCATCGGCAGGGGGGCAAACCGCGCTCCGCTGTTAAGGTCCAGGGTTTGCACAGGATGGGGTGGGAACATGACAGGTACATATCGACGCGCGCCGTTGCGCAGCCGGCTGATCGTGGGCATGGCACTGCTGGCCGTCGCGCCGCTGGTGGTGGCCGCGCCCGGCGCCGTCCGGCCCGCCGCACCGTCGGCCGCTGCCAGCGCCGCGCAGGGTTACCAGCTGCCCTCCGCAGCGCTGCAGGCGGTGGCCAATGCCCCGCGCCCGCCGACCCTGAGCCTGTCGCCGCGCCGCGACCTGGCCGCGATGCTGCAGACCCCGGCACTGCCGTCGATCGATGAGGTCGCGCAGCCCGAGCTGAAGCTGGCCGGCATCCGCATCCATCCGGCCACGCATTCGGCCAGCACCTTCACTTTCGGCAACAAGCTCTGGTTGATGAACATCGCCGATGGCAGCGAGCGCCAGATCAGCGGCCTGCCGCAGCCGCTGTCGATCGCATCGATGGCCTGGTCGCCCGATCAGCAGTACCTGGCCTTCAACCAGGTGCATGGCGCCAGCGGTGCCAATGAACTGTGGATCGTCGACGTGGCCAGCGGCACCGCGCGCCGCCTGCTGGCCGACCTCAACACGGTGTTCGGCGACGGCTACAGCTGGCTGCCCGACAGCCGCGGCCTGGTGGCGACCCGGCAGCTGGCCGAGCCTAGCTCGGCACCCGCCATCGGTGGCATCCCGTCCGGCCCGGCGATCCAGCAGACCCAGGCCGACGCCGGCGTGCGTGCGATCAGGACCTACCAGGACCTGCTGGCCAATGAGGCCGATGCGCGCCTGTTCGACTTCTACGCGCGGGCGCAGCCGGTCCGGGTCGCGCTCAATGGCGCTGCCACGCCACTGTCCAGCGCCGGCATCTACCTGGACCTGAGCGTGTCGCCGGATGGCCGCCATGTCCTCGCCGAGCGCGTGCAGCGCCCGTATTCCTACCTGGTGCCGGTCGATGATTTCGCGCGCCGCATCGAGGTGCTGTCCGCGGCCGATGGCAGGCTGGAGCACACGGTGGCGAACCTGCCGCTGGTGGAAGGCCTGCCGACCGGCAACGACGCGGTGCCGACCGGCGCGCGCAACGTCAGCTGGCGCGCCGACGCGCCGGCCACCCTGGTCTGGGCCGAGGCCCAGGACGGCGGCGACCCGGCGCGCGACGCCAAGGTCCGCGACGCGGTGCTGATGCAGGCCGCGCCGTTCGAGGCGCCGCCGGTGACCCTGGCCCAGCTCGGCAGCCGCTACGCCGGCATCCAGTGGGGGCGCGGCGACCTGGCCCTGCTCAACGAGTCGTGGTGGAAGTCGCGCGTGGTCAAGCAGTGGCGGATCGCACCGGACCAGCTCGACCAGGCGCCGCAACTGCTGTCCGAGCGCTCGTCGCAGGACCGCTACAACGACCCGGGCCGCCCGGCCCTGGTCCGCGATGCGAATGGCCGTTCGCGGCTGCAGACCAGCGCGGACGGACGCAGCATCTTCCTGATCGGCCAGGGGGCCTCGCCGGAAGGCGACCGTCCGTTCGTCGACCGGTTCGACCTGGACAGCCGCAAGGCGACCCGCCTGTTCCATTCGCAGGCGCCGGCGTATGCGCTGCCGCAGGCGCTGCTTGACCCCGAAGGGACCTCGCTGCTGCTGACCCGCGAATCGCCCGACTCGCCGCCCAACTACTACGTGCAGTCGCTGGCCGATGCCGCGGCCGCGCCGCGTGCGCTGACCCGTTTCGAACACCCGTTGCCGCAGCTGCGCGGCGTGAGCAAGGAACAGATCCGCTACAAGCGCAATGACGGCGTGGACCTGACCGCCACCCTGATGCTGCCGCCGGGCTACAACGCGAAGAAGGATGGCCCGCTGCCGATGCTGATGTGGGCCTACCCGGGTGAGTTCAAGACCGCGGCCGCCGCCAGCCAGGTGACCGATTCGCCGTACCGCTTCAACGCGATCAGCTACTGGGGTCCGCAGGCCTTCCTGGCCAAGGGCTACGCGGTGCTGGTCAGTCCGTCGATGCCGATCATCGGTGAAGGCGACAAGGAACCCAACGACACCTATCTGCCGCAGCTGGTCGCCAACGCCGAAGCCGCAGTAGACGAAGTGGTGCGGCGTGGCGTGACCGACCGCGACCACATCGCGATCGGTGGCCATTCCTACGGTGCGTTCATGACCGCCAACCTGCTCGCGCATACGCGCCTGTTCAAGGCCGGCATCGCGCGCAGCGGCGCCTACAACCGCACCCTGACCCCGTTCGGGTTCCAGGCCGAGGAGCGCAATTTCTGGCAGGCCCAGGACGTGTACCTGAAGATGTCGCCGTTCAATTTTGCCGATCGGATCAAGGACCCGATCCTCTTCATCCACGGCGAGGACGACAACAACTCCGGCACCTTCCCGATGCAGAGCGAGCGCATGTTCGCGGCGGTCAAGGGCCTGGGCGGAACGGCGCGGCTGGTGATGCTGCCGAACGAGTCGCACCATTACCGGGCGCGCGAGTCGTTGATGACGATGCTGGCTGAAAGCGAGCGGTGGCTGGAGGCGACGATCGGACCGGGGATGAAGGTCAAATGATCTGAACGTTCACATGCAATTGAAACTATCTGCGCGGCGTTGATCGCCGCGCGATCTGCGTTAGGCTTGACGGGATTCCGTTCCCGAGGCCAGTGCGTCGCAGATGAACGAGTACCGCAGCAGCATCGTCTTTGCCACCCCCGACATTCCCCTGCGTGACGATGTGCGCCGACTTGGCGCGCTGGTCGGTGACCTGCTTGTCGAACAGGTATCCACGCAGTTCTTCGAGGACGTGGAACAGGTGCGCACGCGCGCCATCGCGCGTCGCGAAAGTGACGCGCCGCTGTCCGACCTCAACGCTGCGCTGGCCGGGCTGGCCCCGGAGCGGGCCGAGTCGATGGTGCGTGCGTTCAGTACCTATTTCCAGGTGGTGAACATCGCCGAGCGCGTGCATCGCATCCGTCGTCGCCGCGATTACCAGCGTGCCGGCACGGCCGCGCCACAACCCGAGTGACTGCAGGACGCGCTGCAGCGGCTCAGGGCGCAGGGCGTGACGCTCGAAGAACTGGCCAGCTGGTTGCCGCGCATCGACATCGAACCGGTGTTCACCGCGCACCCGACCGAAGCAGTGCGCCGCGCGCTGCTCGAAAAGGAGCAGCTGATGGTGGCCAGCCTGGTCGACAACCTCGACGGCCAGCGCACCCCGGGCGAAGCGGCCGCCGACGCGGCACGTTTCCGCATGGCGCTCACCGCGTCCTGGCAGACCACCGATTCCTCGCCGGTGCGCCCGACCGTCGACGACGAACGCGAGCACGTCGGCTTCTACCTGGTGCAGGTGCTGTACCGGGTGATCCCGGTGCTGTACGAATCGCTGCAGCAGGCGCTGCTCGATACCTATGGCGACAGCGTGCCGCTGCCCCGCCTGCTGCGCTTCGGCACCTGGGTTGGTGGCGACATGGACGGCAACCCGAACGTGGATGCCGGCACCATCCGCAACACGCTCGGTGCGCAGCGCCAGGCGGTGCTGGGCCGTTACCAGAAGGACCTGCTGCAGCTGGCCAGCCTGCTCAGCCAGTCCACCGAACGGGTGCCGGTCAGCGACGCACTGCAGGAACGGGTGGCGCACTACCAGCAGCTGCTGCCCAACGTGGTGTCGCGGCCGCGCCACGCCGACATGCCGTACCGCCTGCTCAACGACCGCATGCGCGCGCGCGTGCAGGCCACGCTGGAGGACGCCGAGGGCGCCTATGCCTCGCCGCAGGAACTGGAAGACGACATCACGCTGATCCTCGACAGCCTGCA
>Ga0105251_10003515_pt1 | contig 11316 bp, 7 predicted proteins | sample KBSS64metaG_FD_80424 | JGI IMG/M metagenome (GOLD analysis project Ga0105251, IMG submission 80424) | Switchgrass rhizosphere microbial communities from Kellogg Biological Station, Michigan, USA - KBS S6-4 metaG | ecosystem: Host-associated > Plants > Roots > Rhizosphere > Soil | place...
CGAGCAGGCGCAACATGATCGGGCTGCGTGTAACGATAGACTCCCGCCATGCTTCATCGTTCGAGGGCGCCGCATGCTCAAGCGCGCTATCGATAGCCTTATAGAGCGCGTCTTTATCGACCGGCTTGGTCAGGAAGCTGAACACACCCTGCTGCGTCGCGGCGACCGCATCCGGGATCGACCCGTGAGCCGTCAGGATAATCACCGGCATGCCGGGCTGCTGCTTCTGGATCTCCGCAAACAGCTGCAGGCCATCCATTTCATCCATCCGCAGATCGCTAATGACCAGGTCCATCTTCTCTCGGCTGAGCACTTTCAGCCCTTCCTGCCCACTTTCAGCGGTAACGACGCTGTAGCCTTCACTGACCAGTCGCATCCCTACCAGCTTTAGCAGACCGGGATCGTCATCCACCAGTAAGAGATGAGCAGGTTTACGGCTTGTCATGGCTTCACATCCTCTTGTTTGGGCGTATCAGCATCCGGTACCGTAGCTGGATTGCCTTTCGACCCATCAGGCAGATAGTTGCCCGCCGGTTTACGCGTCGAGAGCTGCCTTTCGATATCGGTCAGGTTTTCAAGCTTGCGCGTGGTGGTATCAAGCTGGGTGCGCAGATACTCTTGCTGCTGGCGTAGCGTATCAAGCTCGCCATCCGTTGACTGCTGGAGTTTGCTATACCGTGAGCGCTCTTCAGAGAGCTGTAGCTGCAGCGCCTGGCCGTCTCGCCAGAGTTGGTACACCGGGCGCACCTGGGCCGGGATACTGGCAACAAAGGTGTCTAGCCGCGCGATATTGGCACGACGCTCAACAGGGGTGATCTTGGCATCCGCCAGCAAAATCGCGCGTTTGAACGCATCCTGCCAGGCGTCATTATCCCACATCGCCGCGTTAGCACGCGCTTCAACCGGAGCCAGACGCTGGGCGCAATCTATTCCGCGTAACCAGAACAGCGGGTTGGTTTCGACCTCATGGCCCGACAGATGCCAAATATCGTCGCAGCGCGTCGACAGGAAATCTGCCAGCTGATTCTCTGGCCATTTGTCTTCTTGTTTATCACTGATCGCACTTTGCGGTGCATGGGTAACACACCCCACCAAAAGTAAGCAGGGCAGGCTCAGGCGCAATTTTTTACGGGAAAATACCGCGCGTACCGCGGGTAAAAAGACGTGTGACATTCTCACCAGACATAGATTCATTTCATTGATTTTTCCGGCTCAAGGGCAGCTCAATACGGAAGCAAACATCGACATGTTCGTCCGTGGCAATGTTTAACTCACCCTGCATACGTCGTATGCAGTCCCGGGCGATACTAAGGCCCAGACCACTTCCTTTCACCGCACCTTTCCGCTGATGACTCCCCTGGAAGAAGGGTTCAAAAATCATCGTTTTTTCGTCATCCGGGATCGGGGTGCCAGTATTTGCGACGTCAATAAACACCCGCGAGCCCTTCGTATAACTTCGAATATAAATGTTACCGGATTCAGTACCATAGTGCACCGCATTGGAATAAAGATTGTCCAGTACGCTCATCAGCAGCATGGGTTCTGCCAGACACGCAGATTCTCCGAGTTCGACCTCGGTATGCATCATTTTAGCCCTTGCTGGCAGGCTATGGGCGGAGATCACCATATCGACCAGCGGCTCAATCTCAACGTTTTCCAGCACCACTGCGCCATCGGCAAGCTTACGGTTGTAATCGAGCAGTTGTTCTATCAGCTTTTGCAGATTGCGGCTGCTGTCATCGAGGATTTCGACAATCTCTTTTTGCTCAGAAGTTAACGGCCCCGCGACTTCATCCGCCAGCAGCTCCGTCCCTTCCCGCATGCTGGCGAGCGGCGTTTTGAGTTCATGGGAAATATGGCGCAAGAACTGATGGCGCTGCGCTTCAAGCCACGCCAAACGCTCGGAAAGCCAGATGATCCGCTGCCCCACGGAACGTAACTCACGTGGACCTTTAAAGGTCACCGTATCCCCAAGGGATTTCCCTTCTCCCAGCCGATTGATCATTCGCTGAATGCCTTTCACCGGGCCGATGATCATACGGGTAAACAGCAGGACCAGCCCCAGACTCACCAGGAACAATACCAGCGCCTGCCAGCCAAAGAATTGACCGCGCTCGGCAATTTCCTGCTGCAGCTGTTGCCCGCGCGAAAACACCACCGTACGCGTTGCCTGCACCATTTCGGTATTCGCCGAGGCAAACGCTTCAAGGCGCGCGGCCGCTTCAGCATCTGGACCGCTGTTTTTACACTGCAACTGGGCAAGGCTGTTCAGATCCTGACGTAACGCCTGGTAGAGTTTGTCATCCGGCAGGACCCCCGCGTGGGCATCCAGCATTTCACTGTAGCGTTTACGCTGGCTCTGATAGACCTTTTCAAGGGTGCGATCGTCAAGAACACAATACTGGCGATAGCTACGCTCCATTTCCAGCGCGGCGTTCGTCATCGCTTCACTGCGCCTGGCGTCAATCAGCGTTGTGCGGTTAGTGAGCGCCGCCTGGGCGCTTAAGGCGTTCAGGCTTTGCCACGCCTGCCAGGCCAGAACCAGCAACGGCAGCAGGATCAGCAAAAACGCCATCATAACGAGTTGTCGCAGGGAGCGAGGGAAAACGGGCCAGCGTTTCAACGCATTACTCTCTTAATGTGGGTGTAAGGAGAGCGTAACTGAGTCTGCCCTTCAGATACAACAAAGCCGGGTAAAAACCCGGCTTTGTCATGGAATGAGGCGGTGCCTAACTCGACGTTTCGCCCTGGCCTGATAAAGCAAAGCTATGATCAGTAGTTGGACGGCAGGCACCTTTTTGTGCGTCATTCGAAGTTTATGTAGCACGTCCCGAAGGGGCTGACATAAGAAGGTGAATGAGCCACTGATTAATATTATGCAACAGGCGTGCCAGAATGCAAAACAATAAATTATATCATTGATATTTATACGTTTTATCCAGTTATCATATTGATTATCAGATGAATGATTTCCAGGCTAAGTGTCGCTAATTAGCAACACCTTAATGAAAACCTGTTTAGCATCATAAAAATCAATCAGTTAAATGTCTCCATTTGGCGACATCGACATCCCAGCATTGTCGCGATTTTGCGACACGCATAAAAAAAGCCGGGTGGCGAACAACACCACCCGGCTTTTTCAACGATTAACCCAATTGCTTACGCGCATTACGGAAGATGCGCATCCACGGGCTGTCCTCGCCCCAATTTTCCGGGTGCCAGGAGTTGCTCACGGTACGGAACACGCGTTCTGGGTGCGGCATCATAATGGTTGCACGACCGTTTTCGCTGGTCACTGCAGTAATGCCATTTGCGGAACCGTTCGGGTTAGCCGGGTAGGTTTCGGTGACTTTGCCGAAGTTATAAACAAAGCGCAGCGCCACCAGGCCTTTGCTTTCAAGCTGGGCCAGATGCGCGGCATCACGCACTTCAACCTGCCCTTCACCGTGAGAAACGGCGATTGGCATCTGCGAACCCACCATCCCCTGCAGCAGCAGCGACGGGCTTTGGGTCACTTCTACCAGGCTGAAACGCCCTTCGAAACGGTCAGACTGGTTACGCACAAAGCGTGGCCAGGCGTCACTGCCCGGAATCAGCTCGCGCAGGTTAGACATCATCTGGCAGCCGTTGCAGACGCCCAACGCCAGCGTCTGCGGACGATGGAAGAAGGTTTCGAACTCGTCGCGCACCCGGCTGTTGAACAGAATAGACTTCGCCCAGCCCTCGCCCGCACCCAGCACGTCACCGTAGGAGAAGCCGCCGCACGCCACCAGCGCCTGGAAATCTTCCAGACCGGTACGCCCAGCCAGTAGGTCGCTCATGTGAACATCAATGGCGTCAAAGCCTGCACGGTGGAAGGCAGCCGCCATTTCAACGTGGGAGTTAACGCCCTGCTCACGCAGCACGGCCACTTTCGGACGCGCGCCGGTCGCGATGTACGGTGCCGCAATGTCTTCGTTGATATCGAAGGAGAGCTTCACGTTCAGGCCTGGATCGTTGTCGTTAGCCTTGGCGTTGTGTTCCTGATCGGCGCATTCCGGGTTGTCACGCAGGCGCTGCATCTGCCAGGTGGTTTCTGCCCACCACATACGCAGCGTGGAGCGGCTTTCGCTGAACACCGCGTGGCCGTCAGCGTCAATCACGAAGCGATCGCCCTCTACTGCTTTACCCAGGTAGTGCACGCAATCTGCCAGGCCATGCTGGGCCAGCAGCGCTTCAACGGCTTCACGATCCGCAGCGCGCACCTGAATGACCGCGCCCAGCTCTTCGTTAAACAGCGCCGCCAGACGATCGTCACCCAGCGTAGCGATATCCGCTGCTACACCGCAGTGGCCGGTGAAGGCCATCTCTGCCAGCGTGACCAGCAGACCGCCATCGGAACGGTCGTGGTAGGCCAGCAGCTTACGCTGTGCCACCAGCGCCTGAATCGCATCGTAGAAACCTTTTAACTGCGCAACGTCGCGCACGTCAGCAGGTTTGTCGCCAAGCTGGCGGTAAACCTGTGCCAGGGCGGTCGCACCCAGCGCGTTGTTGCCTTTACCGAGATCGATCAGTAGCAGGGCATTGTCTTCGGTCGTCAGCTGTGGGGTGATGGTATGACGAACATCTTCCACGCGCGCAAACGCGGTGATCACCAGCGACAGCGGAGAGGTCATCTCGCGCTGCTCGCTGCCTTCCTGCCAGCGGGTTTTCATCGACATGGAGTCTTTACCCACCGGAATGGTCAGGCCAAGCGCCGGACACAGTTCTTCACCCACCGCTTTCACCGCTTCATACAGACCGGCATCTTCACCCGGGTGACCGGCTGCGGCCATCCAGTTTGCGGAAAGCTTGATACGTTTGATATCGCCAATCTGCGTCGCGGCGATGTTGGTCAGCGCTTCGCCGACGACCAGACGGGCAGAGGCGGCGAAGTCCAGCAGCGCCACCGGCGTACGTTCACCCAGCGCCATCGCTTCGCCGTAGTAGCTGTCGAGGCTGGCGGTCGTCACGGCGCAGTTCGCGACCGGGATCTGCCACGGGCCAACCATCTGATCGCGCGAAACCATACCGGTTACGCTGCGGTCGCCGATGGTGACGAGGAAGGTTTTCTCCGCCACGGCGGGCAGATGGAGTATGCGGTTGACCGCTTCAGCAACGGTAATGCCCTGACGATCCAATGCCTTACCCGCCGCTTTACGGGTGGTCACATCACGGGTCATTTTCGGTGTCTTGCCGAGCAGAACGTCCAGCGGCAGATCGATTGGCTGGTTGTCGAAGTGGGTATCGCTCAGGCTCAGGTGCAGCTCTTTGGTTGCTTCCCCGATGACGGCATACGGCGCGCGCTCGCGGCGGCACAGCTCGTCGAACAGCGGCAGCTGGTCAGCGGCAACCGCCAGCACATAGCGTTCCTGGGATTCGTTACACCAGATCTCCAGCGGGCTCATGCCTGGCTCATCGCTAAGAATATCGCGCAGGTTGAAACGACCGCCTCGGCCGCCGTCGCTTACCAGCTCCGGCATGGCGTTCGACAGACCGCCCGCACCAACGTCATGAATAAAGAGGATCGGGTTCGCCTCGCCCAGTTGCCAGCAGCGGTCGATCACTTCCTGGCAGCGACGCTCCATTTCCGGGTTGTCGCGCTGTACGGAAGCAAAATCAAGGTCTGCGTCAGACTGACCGGACGCCATAGAAGAGGCCGCACCGCCGCCCAGACCGATGTTCATCGCCGGGCCACCCAGTACGATCAGCTTCGCGCCTACGACGATCTCGCCCTTCTGTACGTGATCGGCACGGATGTTGCCGATCCCGCCCGCCAGCATGATGGGTTTGTGGTAGCCGCGCAGCTCTTCGCCGTTGTGGCTGTCCACCTTCTCTTCATACGTACGGAAGTAACCGTTCAGCGCCGGACGACCAAATTCGTTGTTAAACGCCGCGCCGCCCAGCGGGCCTTCGGTCATGATATCCAGCGCGGTCACAATGCGTTCTGGCTTGCCGAAATCTTCTTCCCACGGCTGCTCAAAGCCCGGGATGCGCAGGTTGGAAACCGAGAAGCCCACCAGACCCGCTTTTGGTTTCGCACCGCGTCCGGTTGCGCCTTCATCACGGATTTCACCGCCTGAACCGGTCGCCGCGCCCGGCCACGGAGAGATCGCCGTCGGGTGGTTGTGGGTTTCAACTTTCATCAGGATGTGTGCTGGCTCCTGGTGGAAGTCATAACGCCCTGCTTCACGGTCGGCGAAGAAACGCCCCACCTCGGAACCTTCCATCACCGCGGCGTTGTCTTTATATGCAGACAGCACGTGGTCAGGGGTGTGTTCCATGGTGTTTTTGATCATTTTGAACAGCGACTTCGGCTGCTGTTCGCCGTCGATAATCCAGTCGGCGTTGAAAATTTTATGGCGGCAGTGTTCAGAGTTGGCCTGCGCGAACATATAAAGTTCGATGTCGTTCGGGTTGCGATTCAGCTTAACGAACGCATCCTGCAGGTAGTCAATTTCGTCTTCTGCCAGCGCCAGGCCGAGGCGCAGGTTGGCGTCAATCAGCGCCTGGCGCCCCTGTCCCAGCAGGTCTACGCTCTGTACCGGCGCAGGCTGGTGATGGGAGAAAAGCATCTTCGCATCGTCCAGAGAGGTGAACACGCTCTCCATCATGCGATCGTGCAGTTCAGCGGCAACGACCTGCCATTGTTCGTCATTCAGGGTGGAGGCTTCTACGTAATACGCCACGCCGCGTTCCAGACGCTTAATCTGGCTTAGACCACAGTTATGGGCGATGTCGGTGGCTTTTGAAGACCAGGGGGAGATGGTGCCCGGACGCGGCGTCGCAAGGATCAGTTTGCCGGACGGTGTATGGCTGCTCAGACTTGGGCCATACTTGAGCAGGCGTTCCAGTTGTACGCGCTCCTCTGCATTCAGGGGGGCATTCAGGTCAGCAAAATGGACATACTCAGCGTAAATATTGCTTACCGGAAGGTCGGCTGCCTGAAAACGTGCCAACAGTTTGTTAATACGGAAGGCAGACAGTGCAGGCGAACCACGCAGAATTTCCATCATAAGTCTCTCGTCTTCGAAGCGCCGGGGCGCTTACAGTGTGCGCAAGGGGGAAAACGGGCGTCATTATAAAGAATCCTGAGCGCCGACGAAACCGTTTGCGTCGAAATAAAATCTGCGGCGACATTTAACAATTGATGTGACCTGTCTCTCTAATTTGTTGCCAAGTGGCGTAACTTTGCGCAAAATGCCGCTCATTCAATGGCAAACCTTAATCTTAATATGGCTACAGCATCCTGAGGCATCCGGCGTCGCAGAGAATTAACTAATTGAAAAAATTAAAGATTAATTATCTGCTCATCGGCATTGTGACGTTGCTGCTGGCAGTGGCCCTTTGGCCTTCAATCCCCTGGTTCGGCAAAGCCGAAAACCGTATCGCCGCCATTCAGGAGCGGGGGGAGTTGCGCGTCAGTACTCTCACCTCTCCGCTGATTTACAGCGATATCAACGGCAAAACCATTGGCCTGGATTACGAACTGGCCCAGCACTTTGCAGACTACCTTGGCGTAAAGCTCAAAGTGACCGTTCGCCAGAACATCAGCCAGCTGTTTGATGACCTGGACAACGACGATGCCGATATCCTCGCGGCCGGGCTGGTGTACAACACCGAGCGCAGTAAGAGCTACCAGCCAGGCCCCACCTACTATTCCGTTTCGCAGCAATTGGTTTACCGCGTCGGCAGCGTGCGCCCTCGCACCCTGGCCACCATTAACGACCAGCAATTAACCATCGCCCCTGGGCATGTGGTGATAGACGATCTGCGCGACCTTAAGGAAAAGAAATACCCGGATCTCGGCTGGAAGGTTGACCCTAAACTCGGCACAACGGAACTGCTTGAGCAGGTCAAAGACAAGAAGCTGGCTTACACCATTGCCGATTCGGTCGCAATCAGCCTGTTCCAGCGCGTACATCCTGAAATCGCGGTGGCGCTGGACGTCACCGATGAACAACCGGTCACCTGGTTTAGCCAGCTGGATAGCGACCAGACCCTTTCTGCGGCGATGCTCGATTTCTTCAACGCTATGAATGAAGACGGCACGCTGGCGCGCCTGGAAGAGAAATACCTCGGCCATGGGGACGATTTTGATTACGTTGATACCCGCAGCTTCCTGCGCGCGGTCGACAGCGTACTGCCAGACCTGCAGCCGCTTTTTGAGAAATATGCCCAGGAGATCGACTGGAAACTGCTGGCGGCGATTTCGTATCAGGAATCCCACTGGGATACCCAGGCAACCTCGCCTACCGGTGTGCGTGGCTTGATGATGCTAACCAAAAATACTGCCCAGAGCCTCGGTATTAATGACCGCACGGATGCAGAGCAGAGCATCAGCGGGGGAGCGCAGTATTTGCAGGATATGATGACCAAAGTGCCGGAGACAGTACCCGAAGAAGAACGGATCTGGTTTGCCCTGGCGGCCTACAACATGGGATATGCGCATATGCTTGACGCCCGTGCGCTGACGGCGAAAACGAAGGGCAACCCGGATAGCTGGTCTGACGTAAAACAGCGTCTGCCGCTGCTTAGCCAGAAGCCGTCGTACAACAAATTAACCTACGGCTATGCGCGCGGGCATGAAGCCTACGCCTACGTGGAGAATATTCGAAAGTACCAGATAAGCCTGGTGGGTTATTTGCTTGAGAAAGAAAAAGAGGCGGCGCAAGCGCAGCAGCTGGCGCAGAGCTACCCGGTTGTGGCACCGGACGAAATTAATCGTCCGAGGACTTCAATTCTGCCTTTTGCTGCTTTTTCTGCTGACGACGCATTCGAAAAAAGTCACTTAATAGCGCCGAACATTCTGGTGCGAGTACCCCACCGATAGTCATCACCTGGTGGTTCATCCCCGGGTGTCCAAGGACGTCCAGCAGCGAGCCGGCCGCACCGGTTTTTTCATCCCGCGCACCAAAAACCAGCGTACCGATACGGCTGTGCACCATTGCGCCTGAACACATCACGCAGGGCTCAAGGGTGACATACAGCGTGGTATCGAGCAGACGGTAGTTTTGAAGCACCAGCCCGCCCTGACGCAGCGCCATGATTTCAGCGTGCGCGGTAGGATCGTGACGCCCAATCGGGCGATTCCACCCTTCCCCAATAACCTGATTGTTATGGACAAGAACGGCGCCAACGGGCACTTCGCCCTCTTCCCAGGCACGTTGAGCCAGCATTAGCGCGTGGCGCATCCAGTATTCATGGTTGAGTTCAGGGGTGGACAACGGTTGATACTCCAGTCGAAAAGCGGGCGGCATTATACACACCCGCTATAAATAAGACTATTCGAGTTGCTGAAGTTCGCCCGCAGGCGTGACGCGCCAGCGGTGTTGGCAAAAATAGAGCAGCGGGTTGTCCTGCTTGCTGTCGCTGTAACCGCTGTAAAGACGCAGTGGCGTACCGATTCGCTTTTCCAGCTGTACCACCTTTTCGTGCCCCAGACAGCGCATCGTGAGCACCCAGCCGCCGTAGCCACGGGTCATTTGTGTCGCGATAAGGTTTACCCGCGGCAGCCACGGGGTATCGAAATAGACGCGTTCCACCAGCGGCTGCGGCGAGCCGGTGATTAACCAGATATCCGCGTCATTTTCGCTAAGGTATTGGGTGAGCCTCTCCTGAACCGCTGGAAACGCCGTCACATGACCGCGAAACCAGCGCACAAAATCCTGCTCAAGCTGCTTGAGCCGCATCTCGCTGTGTCCAAAGGTGCAGCCCCATAACAACAGGCTCATTGGCCAGCGGGCAGCCCGGCCGTTGATCAACAGGGCGATGCCAATAACGGGCAAGAGGGGTAAGACGAGCAGCGCATTCAAGGACTGACGCCGCAGCAGGTAGCGCATAAAAGAGCCAAACATATCCTGCTGATGCAGCGTTCCGTCCAGGTCAAAAAAGACAGTGCGACGCGCGTGAATTGCCAAATCTTACTCCTCTGGATCGTTGAATCCTAACAGCCAGGTAAACAGGAACCCGGCGATCACCGCTACCAAATAGCCTAACAGATAGAGCATGACTTTTCCGGTCACGATGGTTAGTGCCAGGGGTAAACCGGAGATCCCGAAGGTGATCACTGTCGCAACTTTCCAGTAGCTGATGAGCGCGCCACCTACCGCACCGCCAAGACAGGCACCGAGGAAAGGTTTACCTAACGGCAGCGTGACGCCGAAAATCAGCGGCTCACCAATTCCGAGTAATCCGACCGGTAGCGCCCCTTTAATCACTTTTTTCAGCCGCGAATTGCGGGTTTTCATCAGCACCGCGATCGCTGCACCGACCTGCCCGACGCCCGCCATCGACAGAATTGGCAATAAGGCGTTATAACCATGCGCCTGTACCAGTTCGACGTGAATAGGCACCAGCCCCTGATGCAACCCGGTCAGAACCAATGGTAGGAAGGTCCCCGACAGAATCGCGCCCACGAGTAAACCGCTGCGATCGATAGCCAGAGAAGCACCGTGCGCGATAGCTTCTGAGATCCAGCCGCCCAGTGGCTGTAAGGCGACAATGGCCACGCTGCCGGTAATTAACGTGGTCAGCAGCGGATTAAGGATTAACTCAATTGAGCCGGGTAGCAAGGTGCGCAGCTTCTTCTCAATCCAGCACATCAGAATCACCACCAGCAACACGGCGATGACACCGCCGCGTCCAGGCTGTAACGCCTCCCCGAACAGGCTTATTTGCGCCAGCTGTGGGCTGGAGAGAATACCGGCCATCACTCCGCCCATCGCCATCGAGCCGCCAAACACTTTGGCGGTGTTAACCCCGACCAGAATGTTCATGATGGCAAACACCGCGCTGCCGAAGATACCGAGGATCCCTAGCAGATTCGGGTAGTGGGTCGCAAAGTCACCCACAATATCCGGGCGTTTGAGGATATTGATATTCCCGGTGATCAAACCCGAAGCGATGAACGCCGGGATAAGCGGGATAAAGACGTTCGCCAGCTGTCGCAGCGCATCGCTCATTGGGGCTTTATATTTGGCCTTTGCCTGGGCTTTGGTGCGTTCGGCATCGTCAAACGTTGCGGCTATAGCCCCCATTTGCGCGCGCATGGCATCGACAACCTGCGCCGCTTTCCCCGGCCCGACAATCAGCTGGTGTTGTTGTCCCTGTTTGACGTATCCACTCACGCCGGGCAGCTGCTTAAGACGCGGCAGGTCAAGCTGGTCATCGTCATGCACTTCCACCCGCACCCGCGTCATACAGTTTTCCAGACGCTGAATATTTTTCTCTCCGCCGATCCCCTGCAAAATATGGCTGGCGAGCGCTGCTGTTTTTTCCATACACGCCTCTTTTTTA
>Ga0105251_10003516_pt1 | contig 11312 bp, 9 predicted proteins | sample KBSS64metaG_FD_80424 | JGI IMG/M metagenome (GOLD analysis project Ga0105251, IMG submission 80424) | Switchgrass rhizosphere microbial communities from Kellogg Biological Station, Michigan, USA - KBS S6-4 metaG | ecosystem: Host-associated > Plants > Roots > Rhizosphere > Soil | place...
GACATCAGCTCGGTGACCGGCTGTCCGTTGAACGCGGTGCCGAAGTCACCGGTGAAGATGTTGCCGAGGTAGGTCAGGTACTGCTGCCACAGGGGCTTGTCGAGGCCGAACTCCGCGCGGAGCTGGGCGGCCGTCGCGGGGTCGCACTTGCGCTCGCCGCACAGACCCGCGATGGGGTCGCCCATCACGTTCACCATCACGAAGATGAGCAGTGTGGCGCCGATGAAGACCGGGATCATCTGCAGCAGACGCCGGATGACGTACCGTCCCATGAGTGCTCCGGGGATAGAGGAGCGGGCCCGCCGGGGCGGGCCCGCCCCGGCGGCTCAGTTGACGGTGATCTCGTTGTAGACGGGCACGCTGAACTGGTTCAGCGCCACGTTCGAGACCTTGTCGGAGTAGCCGGCGCTGCCGTTCTGGTACCAGAGCGGGATGGCGGCCATGTTGTCCCGCACGATGCCTTCGGCCTGCTGGAAGAGCTTGATCGCCTTGGACGTGTCGGTCTCCGCGTTCGCCTGGTTCACCAGGCTGTCGAACTGCTTGTTGGACCACTGGCCGTCGTTGGAGGAGGCGTTCGTGTAGTAGAGGGGCTGGAGGAAGTTCTGGATCAGCGGGTAGTCCATCTGCCAGCCGGCCCGGAACGGACCGGGCATCTTGTGCTGCCCGATCTGGTTGCGGAAGTCGGCGAAGGTGCCGACCGGGTTGCCGACGCAGGCCTTGTCGTTGCCGAGGGCGTTGTTGATCGAGTTGCAGACGGCGTCGACCCATTCCTTGTGGGAGCCGGTGTCCGCGTTGTACGAGATCTTGACCTGGCCGCCGGGCAGGCCGCCGCCCTCCTGGACCATCTTCTTGGCCTCGGACGGGTTGTAGTCGCAGTACTTGCCGCACAGGCCTTCCTGGAAGCCGCCCTTCTCGCCGAGCACCGGTGAGGTCCAGTCGCTCGCGGGCGTGCGGGTCTTCTGGAAGATGGTGTCGGTGATCTGCTGGCGGTTGATCGCCATGGACAGTCCCTGGCGGACCTTGGTGGCGCCGCTGGTGTCCCACTTCGGGTCGTAGAACGGGAAGGCGAGCGTCTGGATGATGCCGGCCGGGGTGTTGATGTACCGGCCGTTCAGGTCGGACTTGGCGTTCTTGAGCTGGGCCGCGGGCACGTCGTCGACGAGGTCGAGGTTGCCGGCCAGCAGGTCGTTGTAGGCGGTGTTGTTGTCCGTGTAGACCTTGAGGGTCACACCGTCGTTCTTCGCCTTGTCGTCGCCGGGGTAGTCGTCCCACTTCGTGAGGGACATCTCGGAGCCCTTGGTGTAGCTGTTGATGGTGTACGGGCCGTTGCCGACGGGCTTCGCGACCCAGGCGGCGTGGTCGCTGAAGAACGACTTGGGCAGCGGGGAGAAGGCCGCGTAGCCGAGGGTGTCCGGGAACGTCGAGAACTTCTGGGTGAGCGCGACCGTGAAGGTGTTCGTTCCGGTCACCTTGAGCCCGGACAGGGTGTCGGCGGTCTGCTTGCCCGTGTCGGGGTGCGTCTTGTCGTAGCCCTGGATGTATCCGAAGAAGTACGCGTTCTTCTGGTTGTTCTTCAGGCTGGCGCCGTAGTTCCAGGCGTCGACGAAGGACTGCGCGGTGACGGCCTCTCCGTTGCTGAACTTCCAGCCGTCCTTGACCGTGATCGTGAAGTTCTGCGAGTCGGTGGTCTCGATGCTCTTGGCGAGCATGTCCTCGGCGGCGCCGGTCTTGGCGTTGTACCGCTTCAGCCCCCGGAAGATCATGTCGAGGACCTTGCCGCCCTGCACCTCATTGGTGTTGGACGGTTCCAGCGGGTTCTGCGGGTCACCCCAGGAGGCGCTGACCGTGCCGGAGCCGCCGCTGCTGCTGCCGCCCCCTCCTCCTCCGCAGGCGGACGCCGCCAGGGCTACCGCCACCGCACATGCGGCCCATTTGGCGTGCGTGGCTCCACGCATGGAGTGCCTCCTCGAGAGTGCGCTGTGCCACCGGCGCCGGGGTCGGGGTCGGATGTCCGGCTCCGGTGCGGTTTTCCTTTAGGGCCCAATATCTGCCCATATGGGGCACATCGCACATTGTTTCCCCCCTTCCGGGTGGCGATCCGTCCGGAAGGGGGCACTCCGGACGATCCGTCAGGCGATCTTGACCACCGAGAAAGACGATCTTGACCTTCGACGCAACGGATCTCCGCGCTTCGATACGGAACCGTTGATTCCAGTGTCCTGGATGTACGCATTCCGATACTCGGGCGTCCGGATAACGAACTCATTGACCGATTGGCCCGATTGGCCCGAATCCGGACACGGAACGGCCACAGTGCACTACACGCGTAGTTACGCTCAGGTCAACTCAAGGCAAAGAAGGTAAAGAGAAGACCAAGGCGACCGAGATTTTATTGACCTTGCATGAATTGCGTTGAAAAAGTCCGGCGTAGCCCGTAGGGAGCGCCCTGCGGAGCCCTTGACCCCCTCGGGCCTGGAGCATCATGACCCCCCCTACTCCATCCGCGGCCGCCCCACTTGAGGTGACCGACGAGACCGGCAAGACCCCGGCTCCGTCTTCCACCCCCAAGGGCTCGGAAAGTCGCTCCCCCGGACGACTCGCCTGGACTCGGTTCAAGCGTGACCGCACCGGTGTCGTATCGATGTACATCGTGGCCTTCTTCTTCGCGGTCGCGATCTGCGCGCCGCTGATAGCGAAGCTGTCCGGGACGAACCCGTACACGACGTACGCCAGCGAGCGCCCGGAACTCCTCGACGCCTTCTCCTACCCGGCCGGCCCCAACGGTGGCATGAGCTCGGAGTTCTGGTTCGGCGTCGAGCCCCAGCTCGGCCGGGACGTCTTCACCTTCCTGCTCTACGGCATCCGCACCTCGCTCGGCATCGCCGTGGCCGCCACCCTGCTGACCACCGTCATCGGCGTGGTCGTCGGCGTCACCGCGGGCTACCTGGGCGGCCGGACCGACTACTTCGTCGGCCGGATCATCGACATCCTGCTGTCGTTCCCCTCGACGCTGTTCTTCATCGCCTTCATGCCGGTGGTGTACGGACTGTTCGTCGCCCCCGACGAGAACATCCCCACCTCCCTGCGGGCCGTCTCCCTGATCCTCGTCCTCTCCGCCTTCGGCTGGGCCTCCATCGCCCGCCTGCTGCGCGGCCAGGTCCTGGGCCTGCGCGAGCGGGAGTACATCGAGGCGGCCAAGGTCACCGGCGCCTCTCCGCGGCGCATCGTGTTCAAGGAACTGCTGCCCAACCTGTGGACTCCGATCATCATCCAGTCCACGCTGATGCTCCCGGCGTACGTGACCGCGGAAGCCGGTCTGGCCTTCCTCGGCGTCGGCATCATCGACCCGACCCCGGACTGGGGCGTCATGATCCAGCGCGGTGCGCAGTTCTACACCGAGGACCTCACCTTCATGCTCTTCCCGGGCCTGTCCATGGTGATCTTCGTCCTCGCCTTCAACCTGCTCGGCGATTCGGTACGCGACGCGCTCGACCCGAAGTCCAAGCGGTAGCCACCTGCTCCACCCGGCCGGTTCAGCGTCGTACGGCCGGATCATCTGTCCCGATCGTTCCAACAAGGCAGGATCATCCATGTCTTTCTCCCGTAGAAACTTCATGATCGCTACCGGCGTGGTCGCGGCCTCGTCGTCCGTGCTGACCGCCTGTGGCGGCAGCGGCAGCGACAACAAGTCGAGCCGCAAGGCCCCCACGGTCAGCGGTTCCAAGACCCAGGAGATCCTGGTCGGCACCAAGGCCGACTCCACCGGCCCGGCGCCGGAGGTCAAGGGAGCGGTCAAGGGCGGGACGATCTACTCCCTCGACCAGTTCGACATGGACCACCTGGACCCGGCGCAGATCTACGTCTCCACCGAGGGCGCCATCACCGTTCCGATCCTGCGCGGCCTCACCGGCTACAAGATCGACGACAAGGGCGGCGCCACGCTGGTCGGCGACGCGGCCACGGACGCCGGCACCACCAAGGACGGCGGCAAGACCTGGACCTTCACGCTGAAGGACGGTCTGAAGTGGGAGGACGGCTCGGAGATCTCCTCCGACGACCTCCGCCACACCTTCGAGCGCCTCTTCGCCTCCTTCATCACCGAGGGTCCCCGCTACGTCCAGCAGTGGCTGATCGGCGGCGACAAGTACAAGGGCCCCTACGACGGCAAGAAGCTCGACTCCATCGAGGTCGACGGCAAGACCATCACGTTCCACCTCAACGAGCCGCGCGCCGACTTCAACTTCACGCTGGCCATGCGCGGCTACTCCCTGGTGAACAAGAAGCACGACACCAAGGAGAAGTACGACAAGCGTCCCTTCTCCTGCGGCCCGTACAAGATCGGCAGCCGCAGCGTCGGCAAGTCGCTCACCTACGTGCGCAACGAGCACTGGGACCCGAAGACCGACTCGATCCGGAACAACTACCCGGACAAGTACGTCTTCCAGTTCGGCTTCGAACTGCTGGCCTCGACCGACCGCTACATCTCGGACAAGGGCAACGACCAGTACGCGATGTCGATCTTCAACGAGGTCGCTCCCGAACGCACCGCCCAGGTCCTCACCAACGCCAACCTCAAGAAGCGCGTCCTCACCCAGGTGGACACGGTCACGTACTACTGGCCGATCAACATGACCCGCGTCAAGGACGTCAAGGTCCGTCAGGCCATCAACTACGCGTGGCCGCACCAGCAGATCCAGACCATCAGCGGTGGCGCCTCCACCAGCGAGATCGCCACGACGATCCTCGCGCCGGTGACCCCGGGTTACCAGCAGTTCGACCTCTACGGCGTCAAGAAGAAGCCCGGTGGCGACCCGGTCAAGGCCAAGGCCCTCCTGAAGGAGGCCGGCAAGGTCGGCCAGAAGCTGGTCATCGCCTTCCAGGCGTCGGACACCCAGCAGAAGGTCGCCGTCGCCGTCAAGAGCGCCCTCGAGGCGGCCGGCTTCGAGGTCGTCGCCAAGCAGGTCGACAAGTCGACCTTCTACACCCAGATCGGCAAGATCGACAACGACTTCGACCTCTTCGGTGCCGGCTGGAGCCCGGACTGGCCGAACGGTTACTCGGTCTTCTACCCCTGCTGGAGCGGCAAGAACATCGGCGACGGCCGCAGCAACTACGCCCAGCTCAACGACCCGAGCGTCAACAAGGCCATCGACGCCGCCGCCAAGATCACGGACACGGCCGCGGCCAACAAGGCCTGGGGTGACGTCGACCGCCAGATCATGGAACTCGCGGCGGTCGTCCCCGACTACCACAAGATCCGCAACTGGATGTACGGATCCAAGGTCGGCAACGTCGTGTACGACGCCGGCAACACCTGCGTCGCGCTCTGCAAGCTCTACGCGATGAAGTAAGCCGTACGACCCGGGGGGCGGCCGTTCGCCCGGCCGCCCCCCACCGGCCCCCCCTCCTTCACGCCCCCGGCGACGGCGCCCCGTCCGGAAAGTCACGCCCCCATGTCCCGCTTTCTCATCCGCCGAGTCCTCGGCGCACTGGTCATCCTGCTGATCATCAGTGCCATCACCTTCGGCCTCTTCTACGCCATCCCGCGTGACCCGGCGATGATGTCCTGCGGCAAGAACTGCACGCCCGACATGCTCGCGCAGATCCGGCACAACCTGGGCATCGACCACCCGGTCCCGGTGCAGTACTGGTACTGGCTCAAGGGCGTGTTCGTCGGGCGTGACTACGCCGGCTTCGGGAACTGCAACGCCCCGTGCCTCGGTTACTCCTTCGCCAACCGCGAGCCCGTCCTCGGCACGATCATGGACCGTCTGCCGACGACCCTCTCGCTCGCGTTCGGCGCGGCCGCCGTCTTCCTGGTCTTCGGTGTCGGCGCCGGCATGCTGGCCGCCGTCAAGCAGGGCAAGGCTCTGGACAAGATCGCCAGCTCGGCCTCGCTGTTCGGCTCCTCCCTCCAGATCTACTTCGTCGGCTACATCGCGATGTTCTTCCTGGTCTCGAAGCTGGGCCTGTTCTCGCAGCCGTCGTGGACGCCGCTGACCGAGGACCCGGTCGCGTGGTTCTCCGGCCTGCTGCTTCCCTGGCTGACGCTGGCGATCATCTTCACCGCCAACTACACGCGCATGACCCGGTCCCAGCTCGTCGAGCAGCTCAGCGAGGACTACGTCCGCACCGCCCGTGCCAAGGGCCTGTCCCGCGCGAACGTCTTCTTCCGGTTCGCCTGGCGCGGTGCGATGGGTCCCATCGTCACGGTCTTCGGCATCGACCTGGGCACCCTGATCGGCGGCGCCATCATCACCGAGTCGGTGTTCAGCCTCCAGGGCATCGGCCGGCTCGCGGTGGACTCGGTGAGCAAGAGCGACCTGCCCATGCTGCTCGGCGTCACCGTGCTGTCCGCGGGCGCGATCGTCCTCTTCAACATCATCGTCGACGCCGTCTACGCCTTCATCGATCCGCGGATCCGGCTCGCCTGACCCCGGCGCCCCGCGCCGTTCACCCGCCGACCGCAAGCTACCCCTCGCATCACCCCCCAGGAGCGTCCCCGTGACGAGCACCGATCAGCAGCCCTTCCTGTCCGTCAGGGATCTGAAGGTCCACTTCTCCACCGAGGACGGCGTCGTCAAGGCCGTCGACGGTCTCACCTTCGACCTGGCCAAGGGCAAGACGCTCGGCATCGTGGGCGAGTCGGGTTCGGGCAAGTCCGTCACGAACCTGACGATCCTCGGTCTGCACGACCGTGAGCGCACCGCCATCGACGGCGAGATCCTGCTGGACGGCAAGGAGCTGCTGACCGCCTCCGAGCGGGAGCTGGAGCGGCTGCGCGGCAACAAGATGTCGATGATCTTCCAGGACGCGCTGGCCTCGCTGTCGCCGTACCACACCATCGGCCGGCAGATCGGCGAGACGTACCGCAAGCACACCGGCGCCTCCAAGAAGGAGGCCCGGGAGCGGGCGATCGAGATGCTGCGGCGCGTCGGCATCCCGCAGCCGGACGTCCGGGTGGACGACTACCCGCACCAGTTCTCCGGCGGTATGCGCCAGCGCGCGATGATCGCGATGGCGCTGGTCTGCGACCCCGAGCTGCTGATCGCGGACGAGCCGACCACCGCGCTCGACGTCACCGTGCAGGCCCAGATCATGGACCTGCTCAAGGACCTCCAGCAGGAGTTCGGCACGGCGATCATCTTCATCACCCACGACCTCGGCGTCATCGCCGACATCGCGGACGACGTGCTGGTGATGTACGGCGGCCGGTGCGTGGAGCGGGGCACCAAGAAGGAGGTGCTGCGCGCGCCGCAGCACCCCTACACCTGGGGTCTGCTGGGCTCGATGCCGAGCCTGGACGGACCGGTCGACGTGCCGCTGTCGCCGATCCCCGGCTCGCCGCCCTCGCTCCTCAACCCGCCGTCGGGCTGCCGCTTCCACCCTCGCTGCACCTTCGCGGAGAAGGTCGCGGACGGCCGCTGCTCCTCCGAGCGGCCGCTGCTCGAGGTCACGGACGGGCGCGGTGCCGCCTGTCACCTCACGGCGGACCAGCGCCGCGACTTCTTCGCCGACTACGCCGCGACGCGGTCGCACTGACGTAACTGAGACGGGACTTCACGATCATGAGCAACACGAACCCCCTCCTGGACGTCACCGGACTGACCAAGCACTTCCCGGTGATGGGCGGCTTCCCCTTCAAGCGGAAGATCGGCGCGGTCCAGGCCGTGGACGGTCTCGACTTCCAGGTCGCCGAGGGCGAGAGCCTCGGCCTCGTCGGTGAGTCCGGCTGCGGCAAGTCGACGACGGGCCGGCTGATCACGCGTCTGCTGGAGCCCACCGGCGGCAGCATCAAGTACCGCGGTCAGGACATCACGCACGCCGACCGCAAGCAGCTGGCGCCGGTCCGCTCCGAGATCCAGATGATCTTCCAGGACCCGTACGCCTCGCTGAACCCGCGGCAGACGGTCGGCAAGATCATCTCGGGCCCGATGGAGATCAACGACATCAACCCGGCCGGCGGCCGCGAGAAGCGCGTCCGTGAGCTCCTGGAGATCGTCGGTCTGAACCCCGAGCACTACAACCGCTTCCCGCACGAGTTCTCCGGCGGCCAGCGCCAGCGCATCGGCGTGGCCCGCGCGCTGGCGTCCGAGCCGAAGCTGATCGTCGCGGACGAGCCGGTCTCCGCGCTCGACGTCTCCATCCAGGCGCAGGTCGTCAACCTCCTCCAGAAGGTGCAGCGGGAACTGGGCATCGCGTTCCTGTTCATCGCCCACGACCTGGCCGTGGTACGGCACTTCTCGCAGCGCGTCGCGGTCATGTACCTCGGCAAGGTGATCGAGGTCGGCGACCGGGGCTCGATCTACACCCGGCCCCGGCACCCCTACACCCACGCCCTGCTCTCCGCGGTCCCCGAGGTCGAGCTGGAGGAGTCCGGCAAGGTCCGGCGGGAGCGCATCCGGCTCGCCGGCGACGTGCCCTCCCCCATCTCCCCGCCCTCCGGCTGCCGCTTCCGCACCCGCTGCTGGAAGGCGCAGGACAAGTGCGCCCAGGAGGAGCCGCCGCTGGTCCGCCTGTCGGGCAACCGCGAGGACCATCTGACGGCGTGCCACTTCCCGGAGGACCCGACCACCGAGGCACGCGACGAGGACATCGTGCTGGACCCGGCGCTGGCGGCCCTGGAGGACGCGTCCGAGGACCAGTAGGGCGAACCGCCGTACGGAGAAGGGGCCCGTCGCGTCGCGCGCGGGCCCCTTCTCCGCTCCGGGACCCCGGGGGTCAGGCCCGGCCGGCGACCGTGATGATCTCGGGGGCGGCGGGGGAGAGCGGCTCGCGCCCCCAGTCCCCGTACTGCTCGCGCACGACGAGCCCGGCCTCGCCGAGGAACTCCCGCAGGGCGTCCCTTCCCAGGAACCGCAGGGTGCTGCGGCTGACCCGGGGCCGCCCCCAGCGCGCGTGCTCGAAGGTCTCGCTGAACGTCACGCGGTCCCCGCGCACCGGTGTCTCGACCTCGTGCCGCACCCGTACGACGTCCCCGTGCGCGTCACTCACCTCGCGCGCCCGCTCGGGCCGCCATGTCTCCCACGCCCGGACGGCGGGATTGCGGGTCTCGAAGACGAACCGCCCGCCGTCGCCGAGGGCCCGCCGCACGGCGGCCAGCGCCGAGCGCACCTCCTCGTCGCCGACGAGCACCTGGAACGCGTGCCCGGTCATCACGACGAGGTCGAACTCCCGCTCCCAGCGCACCGATCCGAGATCCCCGAGCACCCACTCGACGTCCGCCCGCCCCCGCGCCTGCACCAGCATGGCCGCGGCGGGATCCAGCCCGCACAGGCGCCCCTCGTGACCGGCCTCGCGGGCGCGCGTCAACAAGCGTCCCGTCCCGCAGCCGACATCGAGCACGGACTGCGCGGACATCACCAGATCCAGGTAGAAGTCGTCGCTCGGACCCCAGGGATTCAACGCGTCGTACAGGGTGGCGAGCGAGACGTCACTGAACGAACGGTCAGTCATCGCAGCAGTCTCTCAGCCCGCGAGATCATCCGAAACCACTGATCGGGAAGGAATCGGGTGAGCAACCGGCCGGAAGGAACCGCAGGTTGAGCGCGTCGGGAGGGGAGCCCGGTCACGACGTCCTTAATCGCTCGACACCGGCCGGTGGACCCGGGATGCTTCACCCCGATGACTTCACAGACACGAACAGACAAGCCTGGTGCCTGGGACGAGCGCACCCAGCTGACCACCTTCCTCGACTACGCCCGTGCCACCGCCCGTGCCAAGTGCGAGGGGGTGTCGGCGGAGGACGCCCGCAAGGCCCCGCTGCCGGGGTCCCCGCTGATGACGCTGAGCGGGCTGATCAACCACCTCCGCTGGGTCGAGTACTTCTGGTTCCAGGTGATGTTCCTGGGCGAGGACGACAAGGGGCCCTGGACGGACGAGGACCCCGACCGCGAGATGCGGATCGCCGTCGACTTCCCGCTGCCGCAGCTGCTCCAGGAGTACGAGGAGCAGAGCGCCCGGTACCGCGAGCTGGTGGCCGCGCACGACCTCGACACCAAGGCCGAGCGGGCGGGCCGTGACGGCGACCGCGTCGACCTGCGCTGGATCGTCCTCCACCTCGTGGAGGAGACGTCCCGCCACAACGGCCACATCGACATCCTGCGCGAGATGGCCGACGGCCGGACGGGAGACTGATCGTGGGAGAGGCACAGCTGTCGCACCCCACCATCCGTACGATCACCTTCGACTGCAGCGGTGATCCCTACGATGTCGGGCTGTTCTGGAGCCGGCTGCTCGGCCGGCCGCTCGCCGACGACGACAAGCCCGGTGACCCCGAGGCGGTGATCGAGGACCCGTCCGGTGGTCCGACCCTCCTGTTCGTGCGGGTCCCCGAGGGCAAGGCGGTCAAGAACCGCGTCCACCTCGACCTGACCCCGCACGGCCGCACCCGGAACGAGGAGGTCGAACGGGCCCTGTCCCTCGGCGCCCGCCGGGTCGAGGACCACGTCCGCCCCGACGGCAGCGGCTGGGTCACCCTCGCGGACCCCGAGGGCAACGAATTCTGCGTGGAACGCGGCCCGGCGGACCACTGACCGGACCGGTCCCGCCCTCTCCGCACGGGAGAAGGCCCGCACCGGGACGGTGCGGGCCTTCGTTCCCCTGGAACCGGCGTTCATGGGCTCGGGTCAAAGGGCCGGAAAAGTCGGTTCCTGAAGGGGGCGGCTGACGGAAAAGGGGTGTGTCAGACCGCCGCCTCGGGGCTTTCGGCGAGACGCTGGGCCGGAACGGTCTCCGTCGTCTCCGGGTAGTGGCAGGCCGTCAGGTGGCCGTCGTTGTTGCCCGAGACCTGGACCAGCGGCGGAGCCTCGGTCGCGCACTTCTCCGTCGCCTTCCAGCAGCGGGTGCGGAAACGGCAGCCCGACGGCGGGTTGAGCGGCGAGGGGACGTCGCCCTTGAGCAGGATGCGCTCACGGGCCGGGACGTCGTCCGCGGTGGCCTCGGGGACGGCGGACATCAGGGCGCGCGTGTACGGGTGACGCGGGTTCCCGTACAGGTCCTCGCGGTTGGCGATCTCGACGATCTTGCCGAGGTACATCACCGCGACGCGCTGCGAGAAGTGCCGCACGATCGCGAGGTCGTGGGCGATGAACACGAACGCGATGCCCAGGTCCCGCTGGAGGTCCTGGAGCAGGTTGACGACCTGCGCCTGGATGGAGACGTCGAGCGCGGAGACCGGCTCGTCCGCGACGATCAGCTTCGGCTCCAGGGCCAGCGCGCGGGCCACGCCGATGCGCTGGCGCTGGCCGCCGGAGAACTCGTGCGGGAAGCGGTTGTAGTGCTCGGGGTTCAGACCGACGATCTCCAGGAGC
>Ga0105251_10003524_pt1 | contig 11304 bp, 11 predicted proteins | sample KBSS64metaG_FD_80424 | JGI IMG/M metagenome (GOLD analysis project Ga0105251, IMG submission 80424) | Switchgrass rhizosphere microbial communities from Kellogg Biological Station, Michigan, USA - KBS S6-4 metaG | ecosystem: Host-associated > Plants > Roots > Rhizosphere > Soil | place...
AAATCAGGTTCCCACAAAAGCCCAAACCGACCCAACCCTTACCCCACCATGACGAAAAAAATCGTAGCCTACAAACCCTTGCCGAGCGACGTCGAAGCCTACCTCCGCGAGCACGCCGACGTGGCACACGTCGATCCAAAAGACCACGCGGCCTTTGTCGCAGCACTGCAGAATGCCGACGGTGCCATCGGCGCGAGCGTGAAAATCTCCTCCGACATGATCGAAGGCGCCAAACACCTGAAAGCGTTTTCGACCATCTCCGTAGGCTTCGATCAATTCGACGTCGATGACCTCACGCGTCGCGGCATCGTGCTCACGCACACGCCCGACGTGCTCACCGAATCCACCGCCGACACCGTCTTCGCACTGATCCTCGCAAGCGCGCGCCGCGTCGTCGAACTGGCTGAATGGGTAAAGGAAGGCCACTGGACCTCGAGCATCGGCGAGGCGTGCTTCGGCGTGGACGTCCAGGGCAAGACACTGGGCATCGTGGGTCTCGGACGCATCGGCGGAGCAGTCGCGCGGCGCGCGGCGCTCGGCTTTCGCATGAACGTCCTCTACACGAACCGCAGCGCGAACGAGCAGGCGGAAAGGGAATTCGGCGCGAAGCGCGTCGGGCTCGACGAACTCCTCGCGCAATCCGACTTCGTCTGCCTGCAAGTGCCGCTCACGCCCGAGACGCGCGGTCTCATCGGCGCGAACGAGCTGAAGAAGATGAAGCGCAGCGCGATTCTGATCAACGCATCGCGCGGGCCGACCGTCGACGAAACCGCGCTCATCGAAGCGCTGAAGAACGGCACGATTCGGGGCGCGGGCCTCGACGTGTTCGAACAGGAGCCGCTGCCCGTCGATTCGCCGCTGCTCGCGATGAAGAACGTCGTCGCGCTGCCGCACATCGGCTCGGCCACGCACGAAACGCGTCACGCGATGGCGCGCAACGCCGCCGAGAACCTCATCGGCGCACTGGACGGCACGCTCACCCGGAACATCGTCAATCGCGACGCGCTTGCGCGCTGAAAGCGTGGGGTCGCGCGGGCATGCGCTAACATGCGCGATGCGAGGAGAACGATAATACGGCGTCGCGTCCCGCTTCACGGCGATGCGCGCGCCCACGACCACTATGTCCGACGATCCCACATTGACGAACCGCCCGGCCGCGTTTGGCGCGCGCCGCGCGACGATCACCGATGTCGCCCGCGAAGCCGGCACGGGCAAGACCAGCATTTCGCGCTATCTGAACGGCGAGATGGGGGTGCTGTCGCCCGACTTGCGCGAGCGCATCGAGGCGGCCATCGCGAAGCTCGACTATCGGCCGAACCAGATGGCGCGCGGCCTGAAGCGCGGCCGCAATCGCCTGATCGGCATGCTGCTCGCCGATCTCACCAATCCATATTCCGTCGAAGTGCTTCAGGGCGTCGAGGCCGCGTGCCACGCGCTCGGCTACATGCCGCTCATCTGTCACGCGGCCAACGAGATCGACATGGAGCGGCGCTATTTGCAACTGCTGACGACGTATCGCGTGGAAGGCGTGATCGTCAATGCGCTCGGCGTGAAGGAAGAACTGCTGCAGGGCTTCGCGCAAGGCGGCATTCCGGTCGTGCTCGTCGATCGTTTCGTGGACGGCTTCATCACCGACATGGTCGGGCTCGACAATCCCGCCGCCGTGCAGCTCGCCACGCGTCATCTCGTCGATGAAGGTTTCGACGAGCTGCTGTTCATCGTGCAGCCCGTCACTCACGTGAGTTCGCGGCGCCTGCGCGAAGCCGCGTTTCGCGAAACCGTCGCCGCGCTCGATGCAAGCGGCTCGACGCTCGTGATCGATCTCGCCGATGCATCGCCCGCGCTTGCGGAACTCGATTCGCGCGTCGCGGCGGCGAAAGCGGCGGGCAGGCGCGTCGCGCTTTTTGCAGCGAACGGGCCGGTTGCGCTGCGCGTCGCGGTGCATCTGAAGGAGCGTCATGGCGCCGACTGGCAGGCACGCGTCGCGCTGATGTCGATCGACGACTCCGAATGGGCGCAACTCGCCGGCATGACGACCGTGCGCCAGCCGACGTACGATATCGGCCGGCGTGCGGTCGAGTTTCTCCACGAACGGCTCGGCGGCGCCACGATGCCCGCGCGCGAATGCCTGCTGCCGGGCGAACTCGTCGTGCGCGCATCCACGACACGCGAAACGCAACAGGCATCACAAGGAATCTGAATGGTCAGTGTTTCGACGTTGCTGAGCCTCGCGCTCGCGACGCTCATCATCGCGGCGATGCCCATCGTGCTGTACATGAAAGTGCGGCCGCGTTTCGGTATTTTGCCGCGCGAGGCGATTCTCGGCATCGCGGTCTTCGCGCTCTTCGCGATGGTGATCGAACGCGCGCTGCACGGCTTCATGTTAAGCAATCCGGTGACGTCGGCCTGGCTCGCGAATCCCGCGATATTCGTCATCTACGGCGCCATCGCCGCGGGCTTATGCGAGGAAGTCGGACGCTTTCTCGCGATGAAATGGCTCATTTCACGCGAGCCGGGCGCGCTCGACCGGCACGGGCCCGCGCTCGGCTACGGCATCGGGCACGGCGGGGCGGAAGCGTGGATCGTCGGCGTGCTCGTGCAGGTCCAATGGATCGTCTATGCGATGCTCGCGAATCAGGGCACGCTCGACTCGCACTTCGCGGGCGCGCCGCTCGACGCGCTCGCACGCATTCATCTGGTGTTGATGAGCTTGTCGCCGGTGTCGGCGGGCATCTTCGTCGTCGAACGCGCGAGCGCCTTCGTATTGCAACTCGGCTTTTCCGCGCTGATGTGGCAGATGCTGCGCGAGCGCTCGCGTCACGCACTCGTGTTTCTCGTGGCTGCGCACGCGCTCGTCGGCTTGCCTGCCGCGCTTTTTCAGGCGCGCCTCGTGCCGCTCATCGCCGCAGACGCCGTGTATCTCGTGCTCGGCGTGATCGTCGCGGTGGCGCTCGTGCGCTACTATCGGCGCGTCGCCGCTCGGGTCGCCTGAGCGCGCCTGAGCCGGCGCTTCAACCGGATTTCGATATCGAATGGACGACTATCAATACGACTGTCCGAGCGCGGACATCGACATGCTCGCGCACGTGATCTGCGATCTCTTTCCCGAGCAGACGCAATTCGCCGAACGCAAGGACGACGCGGGCCGCACCTCGCTCCTGATTCACTACGTGGCGATGCGCTTTGGGTCGAGCGCGCGGCGCATCACGATCGACGTTCGCTTCGATCCGGCCGCGCTCGCGCGTTATCGCGCGCTGCCGCCGCGCATGCACGCGCGCAGCTACGCGGTGCTGCGCGCCTACGTGGAAGCGACGCTCGGATCGCTCGAAGAGATGTACGCGGACGGCCAGACCGTGCCGCGTGAAGTGGACATCGAGATGGGCGAAGACTTCGCTTAAGCGTCGCGATAGACCTTGGCGAAGCGCGCCGCTTTTACGACGCCATAGTCGCCCGGCGCGTACTGCATGACCCAGTCGCCGGCGTCGCCGGTGAGGATGTCGCCGGCCGCGGATCGCGCGATCGAGAAGGCCTCCTGCATCTCTTTCGCGAGCACGACGCCCGGACGGTTGCGATACGTGCCCGCCTCGCCGTGCGCGATGCCGCCTTCGGGCACGTACTTGGCATCGAAGCGCTCGCGCGACACGACCCAGCGCTCGCCGCTGCTGCCGGTGACGATCGCATCGTCCTTCGCATAGCGGTTCGGGCCTTCGAGGCTCATGAGTTCGCCCGCTGCGGCCGCGAATTCGACGGCGACGGCTTCGTCTTTCACGACGCGGCGCGCGGCGGGGTCGGTGGCGAGATCGAGTTGGGACAGATGGAGCATGATGCGATCCGGAGTGACGGTGGCGGAGCGGGATCGTAACGGCATTCGCGCCATTTTGCACCCGGCGGACGAAAAAAAGCCCGCATCGCGCGATGCGGGCTTTCCGGTGCGCCGAGCGTTCAGGGCTTGGTCGTCGATGCTGCGTCCGCACCCGCCGCATGCGGGCGATGATGCCCGCGGCTGTGCTTCGACTTGCCGTGCTCGTCGCGGAAGCTCGCATCGGCGAGTTTCTTCTGCTCGGGCGAAAGGCTCGCGTAAAGCGGCTCGAAAGCCTCGACGAGGCGCTTCGTGCCGTCCGCGTTCGCTTGCGTGATCTGCTCGTATTGCTTCATGTCGTCGAGCGCGGACATGGTGTCGCGCTGCGCGATGCGCTGGCGATACAGATCCGCCATCGTGCGGCCGTTGTCGCGCATCACGTCGGCGAATTTCGACCATTGTCCTTCCTGCTGCGGCGTGATCTTGAGGCTCGAATGCAGATCCGCGATACGCTCTTCGACGCGCGCCTCGCGCTTGCTGGCGGCCGGAGCGGATGCCGCGGTCTGCACGGCCGGTGCCGATGCCGCGGCGGGCGCCGACGACTGCGCGAATACCGGGCTCAATGCGCAGAAAGCGGCCAATGCAACAAGTGTTCTTTTCATTCGGGTTACCTTCGATCGATATGGGAAGCGGCGTGCTTTCGTAAGCTGCGTTGAAAGGCAACGCGATGAGCACGCCATCGGCGGATATTAGTATCACGATTGCATGCGGCTTCGCCCGCATTGCCACAACTGCTTACATTCGATACGTCTCTGGAAATATACGCAGTGGATACCTTGTTGAGCATGCGGGTCTTTGTCGCCATCGTCGAGGCAGGAAGCCTGAGCGCCGCGGCCGAGCGCTTTTCGATATCCGCGCCGATGGCCGGCAAACATCTGCAGGCGCTGGAAGCGCGGCTCGATGCGCGGCTTCTCGTGCGCACGACGCGGCGTCAAAGCCTCACGGAGATCGGCCGGGAATACTACGAACGCTGCCGCCGCATTCTGACGGAAGTGGATGCGGCCGATGCGCTCGCCGAATCGATGAGCGCGACGCCGCGCGGCGTACTGCGCGTGACCGTGCCGCTCACGTACGGCGTGCAGTTCGTCACGCCCGCCGTCACCGAGTTTCTCGCGGCATTCACGCAGATCAGCGTCGAGCTCGACCTGACCAACCGCATGGTCGATATCGTCGAGGAGGGCTTCGATGCGGCCGTGCGCATCGGCACGCTCGCCGATTCCAGCTTCGTCGCGCGTCCGCTCAAGCCGTATGCGATGACGGTGTGCGCATCGCCCGCCTATCTCGCACGCGCGGGCACACCCGCGTCGCCGGCCGATCTCGCGAGTCACGAGTGCCTCGGTTTCGTGCATCTGGGCCGCGAGGCGGGCTGGCGGCTCGAAGGCGAGAACGAGGCCATGCACGCGCATCGCACGCAGTCGGCACGCTTTCGCGCGAACAATGGGCAAGCGCTCAAAAAGGCGGCGCTCGCGGGGTTCGGTCTCGTGCTTCAGCCCCATGCGCTCGTCGAAGACGAGTTGAAAAGCGGCGCGCTCGTAGCCGTCCTGCAGGATTGCCTGCCGAGGCCGTCGCCCGTGCATCTCGTCTATCCGCGCGACACGCGCGCGACGCCCAAGCTCGCGAGCTTCGTGGAATTCATGGTGACGAAGCTCGGCGTCTGAACGGCGTGCCTTCCACGACGTCTCGGCGATAATGCAGAACACAAAACGCCGAATGCCATATCGCATTCAAGACACATAACTCAAAACGCAGAATGCCTACGGAGACGCCCCCATGAGACCGCCGCGCCTCGATCAGCTCGACGACATCGACCGCAATCTCGTCGCGCTCTTGCAGATGAACGCGCGCGAGAGCGTCGCGAATCTGGCGCGGCAACTGGGCGTCGCGCGCACGACGGTGATCGCGCGCATTGCGCGGCTCGAGAAGAACAACGTGATCGCGGGCTACGGCGTCCGGCTCGGGCAGGACGTGCTCGATGCGAGCATTCAGGCGTATGTCGGCATCAAGCTCATGCCGAAGTACGGGCGCGATCTGCAGAAGCGCTTTGCACGCATGCCGGAGATTCAGTTGCTTTGCGCGGTGAGCGGCGAGTTCGATTACGTCGCGTGGCTGCGCGCCGATTCGCCCGACCGGCTGAACGACCTGCTCGACGAAATCGGTGCGCTGGAAGGCGTCGAGCGGACCACGACCTCGATCATCCTCGCGCGGAAGATCGATCGCGCCGGTTGAGCGCAGGCGCTGCATATCGCAGCGCTTGATCGTCGAAACGACGAAAACCGTCGTCGATGCGCATCATTTTGCGTCTAGGATCAGTATTCGCGCGCTCCTAAACTGTGTGAAGAAGGGCATCGGATCGCCCGCCATCCGCACACATAAGGAGATGAAAATGAAAGTGGCCCTCGTCGGCGCCGGATTGATCGGTCAAAGCATTGCCCATTTGCTGCGTGAAACGGGGGACTTCGACGTCGTCGCATTCGATCGTGACGACCATGCACTCGCGCTGCTCGATGCGCAAGGCATCCCGACGCGCCGCGTCGATTCCGCCGATACGCCCGCGCTGCGCCAGGCATTGATCGGCTTCGATGCGCTCGTCAACGCGCTGCCGTATTACCTTGCGATCAACGTCGCGTCGGCGGCGAAAGCGGCGGGCGTGCATTATTTCGATCTGACCGAGGATGTGCGCGCGACCCATGCGATCCGAGCGATCGCCGACGATTCGGAACTCGCGTTCATGCCGCAATGCGGTCTCGCGCCGGGTTTTATCGGCATCGTCGCGCATGATCTGGCGAAGCGTCTCGACGACGTGCGCGAAGTGAAGATGCGCGTCGGCGCGTTGCCGGAGTTTCCCACCAACGCGCTGAAGTACAACCTGACCTGGAGCATCGACGGTCTCATCAACGAGTATTGCCAGCCATGCGAGGCGATCCGCGAAGGGCGCACGCAATGGGTGCAGCCGCTCGAAGGTGTCGAACATTTCTCGCTCGACGGCATCGAGTACGAAGCGTTCAATACGTCAGGCGGACTCGGCACGCTGTGTGAGACGCTCGCGGGGAAGGTCGAGACGCTCGACTACAAGTCGGTGCGCTATCCGGGGCATCGCGACCTGATGAAATTCCTGCTCGACGATCTGCGCATGTCGACCGACCGCGACGGTCTCAAGACCATGCTCAAGCGCGCGGTGCCTGCGACGACGCAGGATGTCGTATTGATCTTCGTCACGGTGACGGGCATGCGCCGCGGGCAACTCGTGCAGGACGTCTTCACGCGCAAGATTTTCGCGAAGGACGTATGCGGCTCGCCGATGAGCGCGATTCAGATCACGACCGCTGGCGCGATCTGCGCCGAACTCGATCTCTTCCGTGAAGGCGTGCTGCCGCAAAGCGGCTTCCTGCGTCAGGAGCAGGTGCCGCTCGACGCGTTTCTGAACAACCGCTTCGGCAAGCTGTACGAAGGCGCAAACGCGGTGGCGACGACGCGGCAACTGGCGGCTGCCTGAACTTCATGACGCGGCGACCAGGCGTGCGAGCAATGCGTCGCGCGCCTGATCGGACGGCGCGGTGTTGTCGAACATGACGAGCGTCTGCGCGAGCGCCGCGTCCGGCACGAAAAGCCGCTGACGATACTCTTCCCAATGCGCGAGCTTGTATGCATCGTTCGGATCGCCACGCGCGACGATGCGCTGGTGCGCCACGTTTTCATCGACATGCACCCAGACGACGCGAATGGTTACGTCCTCACCGATGCCGAGCCATGCCCGATCGAAGAGACGTTTGCTGCGCACCTCGCGCGTTAGCGGCGCGACGATCGCCACACTCACGCCGAGCGCGAGATTTTCAGCGGCGGTGTTGATGAGACAGCGATACTCCGGATCGCGAAAATGCTCGATGAAAAGCGGACTGTCCCGATCGTGCGGGTCGCCGGTCAGGGCGCCGATCGCCGCTGCGCTGTAGGGGCCATAGAGCGTGTCCTTGTCGAGCAGGCAGAAGGGTTCGCCGGTCGCCTGCATGAGCGGCGCAAAAAGCTGCCTGGCGAGCGTCGTCTTGCCCGTGCCGGCATGGCCGCAGAAAAAAATCAGATGCTTCACGCCTGATCGGTCCTCGAGGGATGAGTTGCCACGCTCATTCAGCCGAGCGCGCGCGCTGATAACGGTTCATGAGCGGCGTAGCGGTGATGCCATGCACGATCACCGACGCAGCGATCGTCGCGATGACGTACGGCACGAGCGGCGCGGCCACGTCGCGCGGCGCATGTTCGAGCGCATAGAGCAAATAATAAAACGAGCCGACCCCGCGTATGCCGAACCAGCTCATGAGCCGCCTTTGCACGCCCGTCGCATGTGAGCCGATGAGCGATGCCTCGACCGCGGCAGGCCGCAACACGAAGAAGAGCGCGACGATGAGTGCAGCCGCCTTCCACGTGAACAGGTCGCGCCACATCGTCGCTAGCACGGCGCCGACCATCAGCATGACGGCCACTTCGGCGATGCGTTCCAGTTCGATCGTGAAACCGTGCACGCGCTCGGCCATGAACGCGTGCGCGCGCTCCGGATCGGAGGCCGCGGCGCCGACGTCCTCCGCGTCGATGTTGCCGACCGCCTGGCGCGCGGACTTGCCGCCGCTTTCTTTCTGTTCGACACGGCGCATCGAGAGACCGGCGGCAAAGACCGCGAGAAACGCGTAGGTATGCAGCAACTCGGCGACGCCGTACGACAACGCGATCAACCCGAGCGCATAGAAACCCTCCGGCCCGAGCGCCTCGCCGTGGCGCGTGCGCAGATAGGCGACGCCGCGCACGGACAAGGCACCGAGCAGCCATCCGATCACGAGCGCGCCTGTAATGCCCCACATCGCCTGCAACGCGAAGCTCCAGATCGACGCCTCGTTGGAAGTCGCCCCGAAATTGCACACCGCGATGCCGAGCAGGGCGAAGGGCAGCGCGATGCCGTCGTTGAGGCCGCCTTCGCCCGTCAGCGAGAAGCGCAGCAGATCGATGTCGCCGGGCGCTTCCACCTGTACGTCGTGAGCGAGCACGGGGTCGGTCGGGGCGAGCATCGCGGCGAGCAGCAGCGCCGGTCCCCAGTTGAGCCCGAGCGCATAGGCGGCGAAGAGCGTGAGGATCGCGACCGTGAGCACCATCGCGACGAAGCCGAGCCGGATCGGCAGAATCCAGATGCGGTCGGTGGGCGGCAGGCGCAGCCGCAGGCCGATCGCAAAAAGCGAAACGAGCATCGCGACTTCGGTGATGCGCCTCAGAACGGTTGCATCGTTCGCAAGGTCGAGCGTCAGCAGATTGGCCGCGCCGGGCCCGATTGCGAATCCGATCGCGAGATAGAACATCGCGGTGCTGATCGGCAGGCGCTTGAACGTCGAACTGGCGAGGCCCATGAAAATGAGCACGCCACCGACGACCAGAAACCAGATCGTCTCGATCATGAATGCCTTTGGGCTTTGGGTGCTGAGGGTTGAGCGAAACGCGCGCCGTGACGCGCGTCGGTCGCTTCGAGGGCAGCACGCGCCATGCCCGTGGCCGGAAAGACGCTTCGGGCAGGGTCGCTGCCTGCCCGACGACTTGCGCGTAAGATGCATTTCGATTCCGGCATCGCGATTCGTCATCTGCTTCATTCGCACGGAGAATCCAGCATGGCACAGCACTTCGATGCGGTCGTCATCGGCACGGGGCAGGGCGGCTCCCCGCTTGCCGTGCGGCTCGCGCAAAGCGGCAAGCGCACCGCGGTGATCGAGCGGCATCTGTTCGGCGGGACTTGCGTAAATGTCGGCTGCACGCCGACCAAGACTTATGTCGCGAGCGCGCGGGCGGCGCATGTCGCGCGCACGGCGGCGCAGTATGGCGTGATGATCGGCGGCGATATCACCATCGACATGGCGCGCGTGAAGGCGCGAAAGGACGAGGTGATCGGCGGCTCGCGCACGGGCATCGAAGCGTGGCTGCGCGGGACGGAGAATGTCACGGTGTTCAAGGGACATGCACGCTTCACGGGGCCGCACGCACTGTCCATCGAAGCGGCCGACGGCTCGACGCAGGACATCGGCGCCGATCTCGTCTTCATCAACACGGGCACGCGCGCGGCCGTGCCGGAGGTCGACGGGCTCGAACGCGTGCCGTATCTGACCAATTCCACGATTCTCGAGCTGACGGAAGTGCCCGAGCATCTTGTCATCGTCGGGGCGAGCTATATCGCGCTCGAGTTCGGGCAGATGTTCCGGCGCTTCGGCAGCCGCGTGACCTTGCTCGTGCGCGGCGAGCGCATTCTGACGCGCGAGGATGAGGACGTAGCGCGCGCGATGCAGGGCGTGCTCGCGCGCGAAGGCGTCGCGTTTCGGTTCGGCGCGCAGATCGGGCGCGTGGAGCCGTCGGCGGGTGGCGTGCGCATCGTGTGCGGCGATGAAACCATCGACGCCTCGCATCTGCTTTTCGCGACCGGACGCACGCCGAACACCGACGATCTCGGTCTGACGCAGGCGGGCATCGCGGTAAACAGGCACGGCATGATCGACGTGGACGGGCAGTTGCGCACCAAAGTGGAAGGCGTGTACGCGCTCGGCGATGTAAACGGGCGCGGCGCGTTCACGCATACGTCCTGGAACGACTACGAGATCATCGCTTCGAATTTGCTCGATGGGGAGTCGCGAAGTGTCGACACGCGCATCATGGCTTATGCGGTGTTCGTCGATCCGCCGTTCGCGCGGGTGGGGATGAGCGAGGAAGAAGTGCGCAAGGACGGCCGCGAGGCGCTCATCGCGACCATGCCGATGTCACGCGTGGGGCGCGCACGCGAGCGCGGTGAAACCGATGGCTTCATGAAAGCACTCGTCGATGCGCGCACGCAGCGGTTTCTAGGTGCGGCGATTTACGGGATCGAAGGGGATGAGGTTATTCATACGTTCATCGATATCATGAATGCAGATGCGCCTTTTACTACGTTGCAGCGGGCTATGCATATCCATCCTACGGTGAGTGAGTTGATTCCCACTCTGCTCGAAGGGCTGGGGGTGTTGAGGTGATTTTTTTTTCGCCGGATCCCGTTTTGTTATTGGTTTATTAGCACTGCCCCTGTGCGGGGCGGCAGTCACTTTCTTTGCTGCTGCAAAGAAAGTAACCAAAGAAAGCAGCTCGTTAGGCCCGCGGTCACACGCAGTTTGGCCATGCTTGTCAGCCGATCGTGGGCTGCCTAAGTGTCGCCCTCATAGGTCCAACCGCGCTTGGATCGCACACGGTCTGACAAGCTAGTTGTTCAAACGCGCTGGTTCAGCACGAAACAGCGCCGGCACAGCGCTACGCGCTGCCGCAGGGTTTGCAACGGAAACCAACGAATTACCAATGCAGTGAGATAGAGCCGTTAGCAAAAAGAGTACGGGCAGACCGAATTGAGGACCGGTCGGCCGCGAAGCGGGCTGGAGCTATTTGGTGCTGAACCAATTGGCTATGCG
>Ga0105251_10003527_pt1 | contig 11301 bp, 7 predicted proteins | sample KBSS64metaG_FD_80424 | JGI IMG/M metagenome (GOLD analysis project Ga0105251, IMG submission 80424) | Switchgrass rhizosphere microbial communities from Kellogg Biological Station, Michigan, USA - KBS S6-4 metaG | ecosystem: Host-associated > Plants > Roots > Rhizosphere > Soil | place...
AGCCAGTGCTTTTGAGTGGCAGTAAAATCAAAGAGCTTTGCAGTCCTACTTTGTAACACCGTTGAGTAGCGCCCCATACGACTGGAGAAACTCCACCGTCCCGTGAAAAATCAGGCCTACGCCCATCGCCGAAACGAAGAAGCCGACGATACGGGTCGCGGCGTCGATGCCTTGCGGGCCAATCTTTTTGAGAATGTTATTGGCGTAAGCCAGAGAGAGGTAAGTGATTAACATGGTGGTGCAGATCGCCAGTGCCACTACGGCGAAGGACAGTATGGCGCGGTCGGAGTCCTTGATGGTGCTGGTCAGGCCAATAACTGTGGCAATGGCGCCGGGGCCGAACATGATCGGCATGGCCATTGGTATGAAGGATACGTCCTCGTTGCCTTTGCCACCGCTTGGAATCAGGCTGCTGTTGGGCGAGGGAGCAAAAAGCTCGAACCCAATCCGCATCAGGATCAATCCGCCGACCACCCGAATCATGCTCAGAGGAACTTCGAACAAGCGCAGCAGCAAGTTGCCAAAGATCAGAAAGAAAAACATCAACAGCAATGCATAAAGGCAGGCTTTGCGTGCCACCCGGCGCTGTTCGGCGGCATCTTTGTCTTGCAGCAGACCCAAGAATACCGGAATGGCCTCAAGTGGATTGATGATTGCCAGCAGCGTGGTGAACATGCTTAGGAAAAGAGTGAGGTATGAGTCCATGGATGATCTGCCCAAGAGCTTGGTCTACCGAATGACCATAGCTGATCAGGAACAACTCACCTCAAGTCATTGCCACAAACGTTCGGAGCGTCCGCTCTTGGCCGCTCTCTGCCGGTCGTGACCAGCAAAAGTCGACCCGAAGCTGCCATCCAGGTCTACCTGACCTACTTGAGGGTGATCCATTCAATCCCCTCAAACTTGTCACCGCGCGGCCGATAGCCTGATACCCCTTCTGCCTCAATGCCTAGCGATGTCACCCCATGCCTGAACACCCACCTTCTGTCCTTGGCTTAGCGCACCGTCGCTCAAGTGTGAGCATCATTCGTGTTTCACTGTTCAAATTCGTTGGCTTGCTGACGGGGGTGTTTTTCCTCGCCGGTTATTTGATTCTCTACCTGGCGCACGACCTGGATCGCAACGAGGAAACCGAAAGCGCGTTCTATACCAGGAAAGCCGTGCGAGGCCTGGAGAAGTCCATAAGCGCCACGGTCAAGGATTACGCGTTCTGGGGCGATGCCTATAAGCATCTGCACGCGAGGGTCGACACCGATTGGGCCTACGTACGGCAGAATGTCGGGCCCACGCTTTATACCGACTTCGGATTCCAAGGCATATTTGTCGTCAACGCCGCCGACCAGACGGCGTATTCCGTAGTCGATGGGCAACTGACGTCGGACGACGCTTGGGGTTGGCTCAAGCAAGCGCTCCCTGACATATTGCTTAAAGCCCGTGCGGGTGCCGAAGCGGAAACGCCGACGACCCTTTTCATCAATATCGGTGGTCGACCCGCGCTGGTGGGCGCGGCCGCGATTACCCCCGGCACGGATCCGACGGTGACACCCGATGACAAGCCGCCTTCGGTTTTGATCTTCGTTGACATCCTCGAAGACGACAGGCTGGAAACACTGGGCAAAGACTACGGGGTGGATGAACTACGCATCGCTACGGCCGCCGAACTTCAGGGGCGTTCAGTCCTGGCGCTCGGTGAAAACGGCGTTGCCGGGAGCTTGCACTGGGAGCCGCCAAAACCGAGCGAACGCCTGCTTGGTCTGGGCTTGCCCTTGGTCGGCATTGCTGCGCTGCTGGTGTGCCTGATGGCCTGGGCGATACTGCGCCGCACGACTGCCAGTGCTCAGGCGCTCGATGCCAGTTACGACTCATTGCAGTGCAGTCAGTCTGCGTTGGCCATCAGCGAGGCGCGCTTTCGAGACGTAGCAGAGGCCAGTACCGATTGGATCTGGGAGATTGACAGGCAGGGGCGCTTTACCTATTTGTCCGAGCGATTTGAATGTGTCTCGGGTCTGTCCAGGCATGACTGGCTGGGCGCACCCATGGATCAACTGCTGTGCACTGAGCTTGGCACGGTGACCCAGTGGCTTTGCATCCCCAATCGTCGCCCGGATATCAGCGTCCAGTGCCGCTATGTCGATCCCAAGGGCCAGCACCGCATCACCCGCCTGTCCGCCAGAGCGATGGGTGACAAGGGATTTCGGGGCACGGCGACAGATGTCACTGAAGAAGTCGAGTCGCGTCGACGCATTGAATTTCTCTCCCAACATGATTCGCTTACCGGGCTGCCGAACAGGACTCGGCTCAGAGAGTTTCTCGATGGCAAACTCAAGACGCAGCCCACAGCCGAGCGGCCGTTGGTTATGCTCAGCCTCGACCTTGATCGATTCAAGCCGGTCAATGACCTGCTGGGCCACGCGGCGGGCGATGCGGTGTTGAGCGAAATCTCTCGCCGTCTTGCCAACCGCGTTCGCCATGGGGATCTGGTAGCGCGTATCGGCGGCGATGAGTTCGTGCTGATTTTGACGGATCTCAAAGGACAGGACGAAGTAGAAGCGTTGTGCCAGCGCCTGATCGAATCGATCGAAAGACCGATTCAGGTCGGCGACCAGGAGGTGTTCGTCAGCGCGAGCATCGGTATCGCAATGGCGCCCACTGATGCCACCGAAGCCACCGAGTTGCTTCGCTACGCGGATATCGCGCTGTATGAGGCTAAGTCGGGTGGTCGCAATACCTGGCGATTCTATGCTGGCGACATGAACTCGAAGATCGTCGAACGCCGCCGCCTGGAGAGCGACCTGCGTTTCGCCATCAAGCACGGCGAGTTGCGCTTGCATTTCCAGCCGCGCTTTCGTATTGCGGATGGCAAAATGGTGGGCGCTGAAGCGCTGGTGCGCTGGCAGCACCCGGAACGTGGCTTGATTGCGCCTGATACGTTCATTCCGATTGCTGAAGAAACAGGGTTGATTCTGGCCTTGAGCAACTGGGTCCTGGAGACCGCTTTGCGGTACGCCTCCAGCTGGCCTGATCAACTGTTTGTTTCTGTCAACCTTTCTCCCACCGAGTTCAAGCGCGGCAGTCTGGTCGAGCGCGTACAGCGGGCATTGCACCAGTCGGGAATTGAGCCAGGGCGGGTGGAGCTTGAGATCACTGAAAGCGTTATGTTGGAAGATCCCCAGGGCGCTCTGGAGATCATGCGAACGCTCAAACGCCTGGGCATCCGCATCGCCATGGATGACTTTGGCACAGGGTATTCATCACTCAGCTACCTGCGCACGTTCCCGTTCGACGGACTGAAGATTGACCGAAGCTTTTTATCTCGATTGGGAGCTACCGACGACGACAGGTCCGTTATCGAAGCGATCGTAGGCCTGGGTCACGCTCTTTCTCTAACCGTGACCGCCGAGGGGATCGAGACCCAGGAGCATCTGTCATTGTTGAGGTCTGTGCTATGCGATGAGGGCCAAGGCTACTTTCTTAGCCGCCCCTTGGATACGGATGGCTTCAGCGCTCTGGTTCGGGTGACCGAGGGCGCTGCGCTGACCGTTAAACCATGAGCGGAACATCGGCGGTTGATTGGACCGCTTTTGCGAAGAAGCGCCTTGCCCACGTCAGCTTCTGGCCGATGATTGCCTGTCGTGAAGGACGGCAATCGACCCAATATAGACAGTTGGCAAGGACTGCCTTCGGCCAGGCGCGGTCCATGCTGGCCGGATACGTTGGCAGTCTCGGCTCTATTCACTCACCAACTGGATTATCGTCTTGCCCTTGGCGCGGCCTTGCGCGACCTGGCGGAAGGCGTCGTTGACCTTATCCAGTGCAAACCATTGCTGATCCACCCGGATCGTCAGTTCCCCTGCATCTGCCAGCACAGCCGCCTCGTGCAGGATGGCGCCATGGTGTTCGCGGCCCTTGCCGGTAAGCAACGGCGTCAGGGTGAACACACCCGAATAGGTGGCGCTTTTGAACGATAGCGGTGCGAGGCTGTGCTGGCCCCAACCGAGGCAACTCAGTACGTGCCCGGTATAGGGCTTCACGGCCTTGAATGATGCATCCAGCGTGCTGCCGCCCACGGTGTCATAGACGATGTCGAAACCTTCCCCGGCCGTATACTGCTCGACATAGGCCTCGACACTCTGCTCCTGATAGTCGATCGCGGTGGCCCCCAGCGAGCGAATGAAGTCGAGACTGCCCGCCGAACCGGTGGCGTAGACTTTGGCACCACGCGCCTTGGCCAGTTGGACAGCCATTTGGCCGACCCCGCCTGCGCCGCCATGAATCAGCACTTTGTGGCCAGCGTGGACGTTCGCGCGATCCACCAAACCTTCCCAGGCAGTGATGAATACCAAAGGCAGGGCAGCCGCCTCGCGCATGCCGAGTGCATTTGGCTTTGGCGCAATCAGCCGGGCATCCACGACGATGTACTCGGCCATGGTGCCCTGGGCCCCACCGATACCCCCGGCCATGCCGAAGACCTCCTGGCCAGGCGTGAAGCCCTCGGCCGCCTCGCCCAGCTCGACGACCGTGCCGGCCAGATCCAGGCCGAGCACCGCCGGCAGTGCCTGACGGGCGTGCGCCCCTGCACCGGTGGCGATCTTGGTATCGAGCGGGTTGACCCCGGCGGCGTGAACCCTTACGAGGACCTGCCCCTTACCGGGAACCGGGCGGGCAATGCGGCGCACGACCAGTGGGGCCTGGGCGGACTCGGCGACAGCGGCAAGCATGGTCTGACTCATGACGTGAACCTCAGTTGAGTGGATGCTCACAGGTTGCTCTGTCTCCTCCATTCCGATAAGAAGCTAACTTTGCATATCAGTTATTCCCAAAAGAGACCTGGTGACGATGGATTTGTTCGACAGCATGCGCATCTTCGTACGTGTCGTGGAGCGTGGGTCTTTTTCGGCAGTGGCTCGGGAGCTGAACATCGGGCAACCGGCAGTGAGCAAGCAGGTCCGTGCTCTGGAGAAGTACCTGGGCGGGCCAGTGTTCGCCCGCAGCACCCGGCACCTGGCGCTGACCGACCAGGGGCAACGTTTCTACGGTCACTGCCAGGAAATTCTCGGGCACCTCGAAAGCGCCACTCGCAGCTTTGCCAGCGGTCAGGAGCAGATCGCTGGCCCGCTGCGCGTCGCCGCACCGGTCAGCTACGGGAGGTTATGCATAGCACCTCTTATCGGCATTTTTCTGCAGCGCTATCCTGATGTGCGGATCGATTTGCGGTTGAGCGATCACAATGAAGACCTACTCATGGAGAACATCGATCTGGCGATCCGGATCGGGGTGGTGAAGAGCGAGGGACTGGTGGCCGTGTCCCTGGGCACCAGCCCCCGACGGGTATACGCCTCGCCTACATATCTGCAACGCCACGGCGTGCCACTCGAGCCGGGTGAACTGGCAGCCCACAACTGCATCGGCTTCACCTTGCTGGAGCACTACGACCGCTGGCGCTTCACGCAAAAGGCGGACGAGTTCGATATCGCCATCACAGGCAACGTCACCAGCAACAGCAGCGAGGCCATTCGTGAAATGGTGCTCTGCGGCTTGGGCATCTCCCTCTCTCCACAATGGCTGTTCGAAGCAGACGTTGAACAAGGCAGCGTGCAGAGTGTGCTCGACAATTACTTGGCCGCGGCACTGCCAGTCAGCGCAGTGTTCAGTCGAGAGCGGCGACATTCGGCACGGGCAATGGCGTTCATCGGTTTTCTGCGGGAGCACCTGCAAGTTTTCCCAGACGGGGCATAGGCCCGCCCCCTATGGTGCAATCGGAATGGCTTTCGGCCAGGTACCGTACAGGGTTGGATCACGGTCGATGGGCTGTCATCCACGCTTTGACTATTCGAGCGTATTGCCGAGTTTTCTGCCTGACAAGCTATCCCTTGTTCCAAGGCTGATGTTGGTTCAGGCCAGCGAAAGATGAATGGCGGCTACCAGGGGGCTTCGGACATCCTCCGCGCGGGCCTCGGCTCGGAGCCCACCGTTGATCGAATACAGCCAATTGCGCGCAAGGTCTGCAATAATGACGGCCACCGCGGCACGAACTCGTGCCCTCATCCGGCATTCGGGTTTGGAGAACTCCATGCGTGACATTATTGACGGCTTTCTGCGTTTTCAGCGCGATGTCTATCCGCAACGCGTCGAGCTTTTCAGGCAGCTCGCGACGACACAAAATCCGAAGGCGTTATTCGTCACCTGCTCGGACAGTCGTGTTGTGCCCGAACTCCTTACACAGCGAGAACCGGGCGAACTGTTCGTGATTCGTAACGCCGGCAACATTGTGCCGTCGTATGGTCCCGAGCCCGGCGGCGTCTCGGCCACCGTCGAATATGCGGTCGCAGTCCTCGGCGTACAGGACATCGTGATCTGCGGTCACTCAGACTGCGGAGCGATGGGCGCGATTTCACGCTGCACGTGTCTGGACCATCTTCCGGCGGTCGCTAACTGGCTACGTCACTCCGACGCCGCGAAAGCGATTAACGCGGCGCATGAGTTCGACACGCCCCGCGCGAAGCTCGACGGCCTCGTGCGAGAAAACGTAATCGCACAACTGGCGAATCTGCGTACCCACCCATCGGTGGCACTCGCGCTCGAGCAGGGGCGAATGAATCTGCACGGCTGGGTCTACGACATTGAGGCTGGTTGCATTGATGCGCTTGATGGCGCGACACGACAATTCGTTTCACTTGCCGATTCGCCGAACACCGTGGCGATCGCTGCGCGCAACGGCAGACAGATGTAGTGGTGACAGGCAAGTGAGGGTGGTCGCATTACTTCCGGAACATTTTCGCCCCGGCTAAGGTCTGCGAAGTTGCATTGTCTCTATCGGACAAGTTTGGGAGAAGACCATCCGTTCGAATGCCTGCCCGACGGGACTGGCGAGCGACCGGAACTGGCCGGTTTCTGCCCTTCACGATAGGCTGAAATCGGCCAATTCCGGACCTTGGTGCTTTCGCTTCAAAGAAGACGTTCGCACCCACTCAAGCATTACAGCACTGGTTTGTCACTCCGCGCCTCGAGATTGGCTTTGAGCTGTTCGCTCATCGGCATGTTCAAATTCATTCCTTTTGGAGGAATCGGTGATTGAAACCACTTAGTGTATAGCCTTGCGAATTCGCCCGACTTCATGAGGCGGGTTATGGTGTCATCGACCAATTCCTTGAATTCAGGATCATCTTTGCGAAGCATGCAGCCATAGGGTTCTACTTGCAGCGCATCACCCACGACTTCGAGCGAGTCGGGATTTTTGGAGTTCGCCATGAGGCCAAACAGCAGGACATCGTCCATGGCAAACGCCACGGCACGATCATTCTCAACCAGCGCCAAGGAGTCGTCATAGTCTTTGCCCAAGACGACCTGTACGTCTAGATTGTTGTCGGCACTGTATTGACGGAGGACCTTCTCGTTCGTGCTGCCGGCGGTGCTGGCAACAGTCTTCTTTGCGAGATCGGCGTAGTTCTTTATGCCGGAGGTCTTCTTAGTCAATAAGCGCGTGCCGGTGTAGAAATGGCTAATTGCAAAAGCGACGTCCTTCCCACGCGCAGCGTTGTTAGTGGTGGAACCACACTCCAGATCGTATGTGCCGTTGACCAGCAACGGAATGCGGGTTTGCGAAGACACGGGAATGTAAACCACTTCCAAGTTCGGCTTCTTGAGCTTCCTGCGCACATCATCAACGATGGCATCGGTTAAATCGACTGAGAAACCCACGGCTTTGGTGGGGCTAATCAAGTAGCTGAAAGGTACCGATGCCTCGCGGTAAGACACGGTAATTTTGTTACTGTCGGCAACTTTTTCGAGTGTCTGCGCATTGGCGTGAGATGCGATGGCAGACAAGCCTGCGGCGAGGATTGTCGCTGCTACGAAATATGAGGTTTTCATAGGGCTCCCTTGAAAGCATGAAAAAGACAAAAACTTATCAAAAACACACTGACAAACGTAAAGGGTGAGCTCAAATTTCCGGCGTGGCTAAGAAAGGTCATTGGAAATAAAAAAGGTACGCCCAGGGACGGTAAAAACTTTGCGCCAGATCAAAGAACTGAATCATGTTGCGAAATCGCGCGAATTCCATCGGGATGTTCGGGCGGCAGATTAGGTAGTTTTCATTAAATTTATACCGTTCGGACCACCGGTTTCACTAGCACTGCAACGACTGAATTAACTGCTCGTGCATCCTCACGGAGAGGCCTGATCGGCGCGTCAGCTTAGGACTCCACGCTGCCGATTGGAGTATTGGGGGTTGCGAAAACGAGGGAAGATGTTTCACTGCCACTTAGGCGCATCTAAAGCCTGGGGCTTAACGTATCGATCAACATGGACGCCGAGCGACGATGCTGCGTAGCAGTGGGCTAGGCCAGACCGTGAATGTCTGCTTCCCAAGCCTGCCGCTTCCGCTTTGCGTCGATTTTTGCCTGTCGTATCCGTCAGGTCGAGTCGAGATCGGCCGTCCTGCCGGGTGAAATCAAGCTGGGATCAAGCAATCCTATCGATGGTCAATCTAAAGCATTTTGACAATCTGCTTCCGGCCAAAATCGACCCCTGCCCCCAATAGAATTATCCCCATGATGGATTGGAACGTCTAACGACAAAGGCCATTAAAACAAAGGCTCACAGCAACGCTCCATCTCCAACGTACCAATTCTGTACCACCAATCCTTCTCAATCTAATTTTTCGCTATGGTTAACTGCGCGGCATCAGGCAGATAACGACCCGAAGCTGCCCTTCATGGAGCGCAGATCTTCCTGGTCACGGAAAGTATCCCGAAAAGGGAACGGAGCCCGGGCGATATCCGCTGCAAGCGTAACTGGCATATATTTTCCAATCCCGGCCCGCGCGCCGGGTTTACTGTTTTCGTTTGGCGGCCGACATCTTTCTGGATCTAAACCTGGGGGCCAGCGGAGGTTTGGTCGCGGGTTTTCCAAAGCGATAGCAGCACACCGCCCAGCAGCAAAGCCACCGTCACGCCCAGAGAAAGGACTGCCGGAATCTTGCCGATTATGCCGACCATGAAGATCTTGCCGCCGATAAACACCAGCACCAGCGCCAGGGCGTACTTGAGGTAGGCGAAGCGGTGGATCATCGCCGCCAGAGCGAAATACAGCGCACGTAGGCCGAGGATGGCGAAAATGTTAGAGGTGTAGACGATGAAGGGGTCCTGGGTGATGGCAAAGATCGCCGGCACGCTGTCCACAGCGAATACCAGGTCGGCACACTCGATCAGCACCAAGGCCAGGAACAACGGCGTCGCCCAGACCACGGACTTGCCACTGGCATCCATCTGGTGGACGAAGAAGCGCCCTTCATGCAAGTGATCGGTCACCCGCATGTGTTTGCGCAGGAACTCCACCAGCAAGTTATCGCTAAGGTTCGGGTGGGCATCGACCTTGCTGAACAGCATCTTTACCCCGGTCAACAGCAGGAAGATGCCGAACACATAGAGAATCCAACTGAACTCGGCGATCAGCGCTGCACCGAGGCCAATCATGATAGCGCGCAGCACTATTACACCGAGAATGCCCCAGAACAGCACCTCGTGCTGATACTTACGCGGAATTGAGAGAAAACTGAAGATCATCGCCATCAGGAAAACGTTGTCCATCGACAACGATTTCTCGATAAGAAAGCCGGTATAAAAATCCATCCCGGCATCACCGCCCTTGACCTGCCAGACCCAGAGGCCGAACAGCAAGCCAGCCGTGATATAGCCAGCAGACAGCAGCAGGCTTTCACGAACACCGATTTCTCGATGCTCACGGTGTAGCACCCCGAGGTCGAAGATCAACAGGCCCAAGACGATGCTGACGAAAACGAGCCACAACCAACTGGCGGTGCCGAGAAACTCGGCAAAAAAGAACGGTTCCAGGGCAGTCATGAGCCCCTCCTCTAATGTCGAAGTTGTACAAACTGCAACTCCGACATGGCAGCGATTCGCTGTCAGAGGGGCCCGGCGTTGTGAGGAAAAATTTAGAGAGGCGCGTGTGGTTTCTCAATCACTCAAGGGTTGCAAGTTATTTCAATAAGGGAGGCCGCAACTGAGGTCGGAATGACGATTGACAGAGATTGAACAGTCCCGGCTCTCTGGAGAAGTATAGAGACGGCCATCATAGTCGGAGCATATAGGTCCGCTTCTGGCCGATTGCAGCCTGCCACGATGGGCTGCAATCGACCCATTGCTGCCTGTCGTAATTGGTGTGGAATGTTTATGCATGGGGCGTTATTCCTTTGGTAAGGATTAGAAGGAGGCGCCGACACTGATCGCCGCGAAGTCGCGATCACCGCGGGTCCCGTAGCTGCCGTCGATGTAATCGGTGTAAGAGAGGCTCAGCGAATACTTGCTCATGAATGTCGCGTCCAGGCCCAGGCTCACCGAGCGCGAACCTTCGTTGAACGCCGAACCGTCGCCTGGCGAGTAACCCTTGACGTCATGGGACCAAGACAGGTTCGGGCGCAGGTCCAGTCCCTGCATCACGCTTGAGTAACTCCAGGTTGCACGCAGTCGATAACCCCAGGAAAAGGGCGTGACGAAACCTTCGTTATTGCAGTACTCAGGGCTGTTGGAAATGCTCAGGCAAACGCTGTTGTTGGCCAGTTCGCCACTGTTGTAGGCACCGGATCGGCCGTAACGGGGCCCGTATTTTCCTTCCAGGCCGCCGACATAGGTCGCGCCGATTTCGCCCACCAGCAGCAGCTGGTTCGCCCCCATCACCTGGCCAAGGGAATGCATCGCAGAGACTTGCGCCTGGGTGACTTCCTTGCGCCGGTAACCGTTGAACAGGGTCGAGTCGGTAGTCGGGCGCAGGCCGGGTTCGGACAACGGGCTGCGGCCTTCAACGTTGAGCAGTGACTGCAGCACATCGGTGCCGTTGAGCTGCACGGGCATGTTCGGGCGATAGCTGAGCTCGCCCTGAAGCGCCGTGCCGGTGCGCAGGTTGGTGGAGAAAGTCAGGCCGTACAAGCGAATGTCCTCAGGGTACTGCGCGAGGTACTGGGAGGTCCCCATGCGCAACGCGCCCGCCAGGGACTGGCCTGAGCTGGACGTCAGAAACGCGCCGCACCCGGCCGAAGGCACACCGAGATTGCTGCACAACTGCGGGGCGAAAGCGTTGTTGCTGAAGTACGGGCTGCTGACGGTGCCCAGATAAGGCGAGCGGCTGTGGTAGTTGGCGGCATACACACCGAATTCGGCGTCCAGCAGTGCGACATACCAGCGCAGCGACAAGCCCCACTGACCACTGTTGCGAGCATCCTGATCGCCTGCTCGGGGGATGCGTACGCCTTCCTCGTTCATGACCACGCCTAAAGGTCCAAGCCCT
>Ga0105251_10003531_pt1 | contig 11295 bp, 10 predicted proteins | sample KBSS64metaG_FD_80424 | JGI IMG/M metagenome (GOLD analysis project Ga0105251, IMG submission 80424) | Switchgrass rhizosphere microbial communities from Kellogg Biological Station, Michigan, USA - KBS S6-4 metaG | ecosystem: Host-associated > Plants > Roots > Rhizosphere > Soil | place...
CTCAGCGCATTAGGTCTGGGTGCCGCCAGTGCGCTTATCCAGGTGACGATGAACTGGGCACAACGCAGCGTGTCGCCCACGCGGGCAACGGTTATTTACGCCGGAGAGCCGGTATGGGCGGGCGTGGTCGGGCGCATCGCCGGCGAACGTTTGCCGGCAGCCGCGATACTTGGTGGCGCTTTTATCGTCTGCGGCGTGATTATCAGTGAAATGCGTCTGAAGCGCCGCAAAGCGATACCCTCAGCCTCTTCGCGGGACGAATGAAGGTCGAAAGGATGACGCGAAGGCGCGAGTCGGTTATTGCGCCTGTTCTGAGAGAGATGTTGTCGTTGTACGTGTTACTGACATTACCGCAGCGTTTAAACCTTCACTGTTATCACGTGGCAAATTCATGAGCTTGCTGTGATACACAGTGTCAGGCGAGGGGAACCCTATGAAAAAGGAACAATCAGTGCCCACGCGCCGCTCAGTGGCCGTCGCTGCCAAACGGGCTGCTATTCTGGAGGCCGCGCTGAGCTTTTTTTCCCAGTTTGGCATCCACGGTACGCGGCTGGAAAAAGTCGCTGACCGCGCCGGTGTCTCTAAAACGAATTTGCTGTACTACTATCCTTCCAAAGAAGCGCTCTATATTGCCGTGTTGAAAGAGATCCTGGATGTCTGGCTGGCGCCCCTGCGTGCACTGAGCCACGATCAGGATCCTTTGAGAGCCATTCGGCACTATATCCGCCTAAAACTTGAAGTCTCGCGGGACCATCCGCAGGCATCAAGGCTGTTTTGCCTGGAAATGCTCCAGGGGGCGCCCCTGTTGAAAGGTGAACTGGCGGGGGATTTAAAACAACTTATGGATGATAAAACAGCGATTATACAGCGCTGGATAGCCGAAGGACGGCTGGCGGGTATTAAGCCCCAACACCTGATTTTTATGCTCTGGGCAACCACGCAGCACTACGCCGATTTTGCCAGTCAGGTTGAAGCCATTACGGGAAACAGGCTCACTAATCCGCTGTTTTTTGAAGAAACGGTAGAGAACGTTCAGCGCATTATTATTGAAGGTATTCGGGTGCGTTAAAAGAACAAGGCCATACTGAATACAGGAATAAACACTGGAGCGGGCTGATGGATTCTGTTTCACAATGCGTACTGGGCGCGTCAGTAACCCTGGCGGTGATGGGCCGCCGTGTTCCGGCCTGGCAGGCCGCCATTATCGGCGCGGCCTGTGGAACGTTGCCGGATCTTGATGTCTTTCTCGATCACGGTGATGCTATCCGCAATATGACGCTGCACCGAACCGAAAGCCATGCGCTGCTTTATCTGACGCTGCTTTCCCCCTTAGTGGCCTTGCTGGTTGCACGGCTTTGTCGTGCCGGGCCAGCATGGACGGCCTGGTGGCCCGCCATCTGGCTGGCGCTGATCACCCATCCTCTTCTCGATCTGATGACGGTATATGGCACGCAACTGGGATTACCGCTTACCGATCATCCTTACGCGATCGGCAGCATATATATTGTCGATCCGCTTTATACCTTACCGCTGCTGGTTGGCTTAGCGGTGGCGTTGTGGCGTCGCAGCGATCGGGGATTGCGCTGGAACCGCGCGGGACTGGCATTGAGCTCGGCCTATCTCGTCTGGAGCGTGCTGATTCAGCAGGTCGCGGACGGGCAGATCAAACAGTCACTTGAACAGCAGGGCATTGCAACAAACAAGGTGCTGGTCACGCCCACGGCGCTAAATACCCTTGTCTGGCGTAGCGTCATTATCACGCCCGATCGTTATGGGGAAGCTTACTGGTCTTTGCTGTCGCCGCGGCGTCCCGTTACGGTGACCTGGCGGCCCCGTCATCCTGAATTATTTGCATCATTCAAGGGGAACTGGTTTGCAGAGCGCATTGCGTGGTTCAGCCACGGCTTTTATGCCATGAGTGAGCGCGATGGACAGGTCACCATCGCCGATTTGCGTATGGGCGACGATGACCGCTACACCTTCACCTTTGGTTTGGGAACGGCACAGCGTCCGGATGCCCGGCCGCAGCGCCTCCCGTCCGCCGGGCGCACGTTGAAGCGCACGTTCAGCCATATTGCTGAGCAGTTATAAAAAAAAAGCCCGACTTTTGTCGGGCTTTCTTCATGCTGGGGGTTAACGGCGCGTGCGTTTACGCAGCTGCCAGCCGATGGCCAGCAGGATAAACCATAATGGCGTCACCATTAATGCCTGACGTGTATCCTCCTGTAACGTTAGCAGGACGAGAATAAACACGAAGAAGGCCATACAAACCCAACACATGAATTTACCCAACGGCATTTTAAAGTTAGATGCCGCATGGCGTTCCGGAAATTTTTTGCGATAGGCCAGATAGCTGCACAGGATGATGGTCCAGACGAACATAAACAGAATGGCCGAAACCGTGGTGACCAGAGTAAAGACGGTCATCACATCCGGAATCAGGTAAATCAGCGCTACGCCGCACAGCAAACAGAAGCAGGAGAAGAACAGGCCGGTCGTGGGAACGGCGCGCGCAGATAACCGCCCAAAAGCCCGACTGGCAACGCCCTGCTGTGATAAGCCATACAGCATGCGACTGGTCGAGAAAATGCCGCTGTTAGCCGATGAGGCGGCAGATGTTAATACCACGAAGTTCACGATACTTGCCGCCGCCGGAAGACCAATTAAAACAAACATCTCAACGAACGGACTGCGATCGGCCATCACTTCTGTCCAGGGCGTGACAGACATGATTACCATCAGTGCCAGGACATAAAACATAATGACGCGCAAGGGAATCGCGTTAATGGCGCGCGGTAAGACCTTGTGCGGATCCTGTGTTTCGGCGGCGGCCGTACCGACCAGCTCAATGCCGACAAAGGCAAACACAGCGATCTGAAACCCGGCAAAAAATCCGCTCAGTCCTTTGGGAAACATACCGCCGTGATCCCAGATATTACTCAGGGCTGCGGTACCGCCACCGGGAGAAGGATAGTGGAGTGAAACCAACACGATTCCGGTCACAATTAAGGCGACAATCGCCACAATTTTGATGATGGCGAACCAGAATTCCATCTCACCGAACATCTTCACCGTGGCGATATTCAACGCCAAAAAGACAAAGACGCACAACAGCGCACTCATCCAGATGGAGAACCCTGGAAACCAGAGCTGGAAGTAGGCGCTGATAGCCACCACGTCGGCGATACCGGTGACCACCCAACAGAACCAGTATGTCCAACCGGTGAAGTAGCCCGCCCACGGCCCAAGTAAGTCGGCCGCAAAATCGCTAAAGGATTTGTATTCCAGATTCGACAGCAGCAATTCGCCCATTGCGCGCATGACGAAAAACAGCATAAATCCGATGATCATATAGACGAAAATGATGGACGGGCCGGCCAGACTAATGGTTTTTCCCGAGCCCATAAACAGACCCGTTCCGATAGCGCCGCCGATAGCGATGAGCTGGATATGCCGGTTATGCAGATTACGCCGCAATGTGTCTGAGCCTTGCGGGCTCTGCGTGTGGTGAGAGTGATCAACCATGAAATTGTCTTTCCTGTCTTGATGTTGTGTCAGCTCTGATGGCTGTTGAGGATGACTGAGTGTCTGAAACAATTGGGCATAAGATAGAGGAAGTAAGGATAAAAACGGTAATCATTTTTTAACAATATCAGACAACATACTCATCAAAAGAGCATTTTTGCTTCCAGCAGGCGGTTTTTACGTCAGATTAGGTAATATTTCATCACCTTGTGTTATCTCCGGGGCAGACAACGCACGGCGCTTCTACACTTCCTCATTATTGGTTGTTTCACATCAGAGGCATTATGCGCACGCTTGTCCTGCTTATTATCATGACCGGACTGGGGTGGATGAGTTTGCCCTGGCTGAAACAGCACTTACCCCCGCAGTTTAATCCGTTCACGCCTCTCTCGGTGACCGATCCGCCAGGCTGGATGACGCGGCTGAAAATCAAGCGTCTGCAAAATGATCCTGCCGCCTGTCTTGACGTCATGCGTCGGGCAGAGCAGGCGGGACGGGTGAGTTTCAGCCAGCAACCAGCCATCGCCGGCCAGTGTCCGCTAGCTCAGCCGCTGAGAGTGCAAAAAATGGGCGCAGTATCACTCAGCAGCAGCTTTCTGGCCAGCTGTCCCATGGCCGTTGCGGCCACCCTGTATGTGGTTCACAGCAGTCAGCAGATTCTTCAGCAGTCGGGCACCCGGCTGGTGGGCATTGAGCATGTTGGCAGTTATGCCTGTCGTAATATCTATCACCGAACTCAGGGGCGACTAAGCGAACATGCCACTGCTGACGCCTGGGATATAACGGCCTATCGTCTGGCCAATGGTCAGCGGCTGGTGGTCAGTCAACACTGGCAGCAACCTGAAGAGAAAGCGCTATTACTTCACGGATTGTGGCGAACAGGTTGTCACTTTTTTGGTAATGCGCTTGGGCCGGATTATAATACTGCGCATGCAACACATTTTCATTTTGGCATGCGTGGGGCAGGTTATTGCAGATAGTAACAGGACAGCGCTGAGGGTAATTACGGGGTTTTTATTTCTTATTATCCAGCATAAAAAATATGCGACTATTTCGGTTTTTCAGGCTTCGATTTTTTTTATTAACATTATATCCGGGTATGCAACCTTTTTTATGTGTGGCGTTGTGCCTTGCAGCGAATAGACGTTATTTAATGCATGTGGGATAATGAATTCTGAGGTCGTTGCCGTGTTTTAATTTTATTAACATTCCGATATTTTATTGTGATATTTTTTTCTTATTAAATACGTTATTGATTGTTTTTTACAGGCTGTATTTTACCCCCGCTCAGACAATATGTTAAGTTAATTCATGTCTGATATTTTATCCTGGGGCAACAATATGAACAGCTTCTTTCTTATCAGGGAAAAGACATTCTCTTTGCGTCACGCGTTTCACTTAAGGTCGTGCATCACGCTTGAGCAGAGCCAAAAGAGTAGGGCGCCAGGCGCGGTAAGGGACGCGTTTTCGGCAGAGATCATGTTACCCGGAGGTTTGAATAACGCCACATTTGATGTCAGCGATACTGCAGCATGTTCTTTTTTAGGCTTTGCCTTGAACGTTTAATCAGCAATGATGATGCATAAAAGGTGTACATTGACCCGTTGCGGGTATCAAATGGGTCATCCAGGAAAATAATAAGTTGCGGACCGCAACTTCTTTAGTATTATTTTTCAATGCTGGCTGCGTTTAAAGATTGAAAAAATATAAGAAAAATCCTATTATTCTGCCCATCACGCGTTGCCTGAATTGCCAGCAGCATTCTTTTATCCCTGGTTTTGGCATTTTGCCCGTAACGGGTCCTGAAAACCAAATGAAAATAAAGCTTTTTTTGATGTGCTGACACAGGGTAAATTCATTTCTGATGCAAAGATATCAAGCACGTAGTGGAAGTTGAGGCAATATGACAAGTGAAGATTATTTTTCCTGGCGGACTGAGACTGAAAATCATTTTCAGGCACTGGCGACGACCCAACAATTAAAGGGGCTCCTGCAGGATTATATCCAGTCACTGGGTTTCGATTATTTCGCTTTTTTTATCCAGCACCGCGTTCCTTTTACCCGACCACGTGTTTATTTACATGACACTTATCCTAAATTATGGATTAAACGTTATAAAGAGCAGAATTATTATGCGATCGATCCCGTGTTGCAGCTTTGCCTGCGCTCAGGAAAAGGGGTTGAGTGGACGCCTGAGCTGTTTAGCTCGGCAAAAGAAATGTGGCAGGATGCGTGTAATTTTGGGCTCCTGAGCGGATTTTCGTGTTCTGCAATGGCATCAAATCGCGCCGTTGGTATATTATCTATAGGATCAAAGCGTCCCTTTATTACTGGCAGCCGGCGAGTTGAGCTCGAGGTAATGCTGCATTTTTTGGCTGAGCAAAGCCTGTCCTTACTCGAACGCCTGAATGATGAAGCACTGATGGTCCAGGGAAATGATTTTAGTCAGCGTGAGCTCGAAATTTTGAGATGGACTGCTGAAGGCAAAACGTCACAAGAAATTTCACTTATTTTGTCGATTTCTGAGCATACCGTAAATTTTTACCAAAAAAATATGAAAAAACGTTTTAATGTTTCTAATAAAACTCAAATTGCATGCTACGCCGCAGCAATTGGACTGATTTAAATGAAAAGCAACTGCCAACTTTAGTAGTTCCCTCGTTGAGGTCACTTGTCTACCCTGCGCTAGTGCGCTCCTGGGCAGGCGCAAAGAAATCATTGCAAACATGGGGATGTCAGAGGCGCATGATGAAAATAGTTCAAACGCAGTTAAAGGATATGCCATCTTCCTTGCTTGCCGAGCTTGGCAGTTACCGTTATAGCGTGTTTGCACGGGGTGAAGGTTGGTCGATTCCGCCGCGTCTGAGCACGCCTGGGCAAGAGTACGATCGTTTTGATCGCTCTGATGTAACCTGGTTGATCGCATGGAGTGTACGCAATGGTATCAGTGGCTGTGCGCGATTAATGCCCTGGACTGAACCCGAGCAAACGGAAGGTATCGTTTTACCGTTCAACCACGAAAAAGTCTGGGAAATGTCGCGTTTCTCAGCGCGGCTGGAGGTCGATCCTGAGTTGCCACTTACGATTCTCTGGCATGCTGTTCAACTGGCCGAAATTAGCGGTATTGAATTTATTATCAGCTCGGCCACGCCGATGCTGGAAAAGATGTTCGAGCAGCATCAGGTCGTCTATCAGCCCTTAACGCCCGGACTGATTCAGTCGGAAGATAACCTGTTTGCCATCCGTATTCCCGTCAGCCAGCCAGCACTGGCAGAAAAATACCGTGGTGCACGGCGCTTCAGCCCGGAGGAGGTTCTGCCTTCGTTGGGCGTCTCGGTTAACTGGCACCCGCACGGTTGAGTTTATGCCCCCGGTGACGGGGGCATCTTCGCGTTACTGACGATAAGCCGCTTTGATTTGCTTGATCGTGTTGCTGAACACTTCCGCCTGCGGCATGTCGCCCAGGGTTTTGACGTAGCGTTCCATGTTAATGATCACTTTGCCCGCATCGGCCTGGCCCATTCCTTTCAGAATCAGTGTAATCATCATCTTCAGGCAAGCCACTTCATCAGATAATTTTTGCGTTTCCTGCGAGGTCGCGAAATCTTCATCGCTCATGAATTTCTCCTTGGTGGTTAACGTCGTCTCTTATTCGGTACGCACAGCAATCCGAGAGTATACCACAGGGGATTACGCTTGCTGAGTGCATCACGACAGCAGGCGTTCCCGCCTGACTTTGTTCAGTTAAATTTATTAATCACGTGCAGGAATGGTCAGGTAAAAAAAACAGACAGCAATGTCAGGAAGATGATTAATTGAGACGTAATATTTTTTTTAACTTCATGAAAAGACTATTTTTTTAAAAATCCCATTGCAGTAGCTGTTTTTTGGGATGCGCTTTCCAATAACCCAGGATTTGCATTGATATAAATCATTGAAAGCTCTCCTCCCACGACTTTGTATATGTGCTTTTAATGCAAAAACGGGTATGATTGCCGCTCGCAATCGTTAAATGCTACCTCTTTATTAGCTGCGGAGTGCTTCGCGTTGATCACTGTCCTTCTTGTCGATGACCATGAACTGGTACGTGCCGGTATCCGCCGTATTCTCGAAGATATTAAAGGTCTGGTGATCGCTGGCGAAGCCTGTTGTGGTGAAGATGCCGTTAAGTGGTGCCGTGCTAATCAGGTTGATGTCATTTTAATGGATATGAACATGCCGGGCATCGGCGGGCTGGAGGCGACGCGAAAAATCGTGCGCTACAACCCTGATATCAAAATCATCATGCTGACTATCCATACTGAAAACCCCCTGCCGGCAAAAGTCATGCAGGTTGGTCCCGCAGGTTATCTCAGTAAGGGCGCAGCGCCACAGGAAGTGGTAAACGCGATTCGCTCGGTCAACGCCGGGCAGCGCTACATTGCATCGGACATCGCTCAACAAATGGCGCTTAGCCAGATTGAGCCACAAAAAGCCGAATCTCCCTTCAGCTGTTTGTCGGAAAGGGAATTGCAGATTATGCTGATGATCACCAAGGGGCAAAAGGTGACGGAAATTTCCGAGCAGCTTAATCTCAGTCCTAAAACCGTTAACAGCTACCGTTACCGGATGTTCAGCAAACTGAATATCAGTGGCGATGTAGAGTTAACGCATCTGGCCATCAGACATGGCCTGTATAATGCGGAGCCGTTAATAAGTAGTGAGTGACCTCTTTAATCCCAAAATCTTTCTGAGTACGGTCACCAGTGAACCCGGCGTATACCGGATGTATGACGCTTCCGGAACGGTTATCTATGTCGGCAAAGCCAAAGATCTGAAAAAGCGGCTTACGAGCTATTTTCGTACGAACGTTGGCAGCCGAAAAACCGAAGCGCTGGTGAGTAACATCCATCACATCGATGTCACCGTAACCCATACTGAAACCGAAGCGTTGTTGCTTGAGCACAATTATATCAAGCTTTATCAACCGCGCTACAACGTTCTGTTGCGCGACGATAAATCCTACCCCTACATTTTTCTCAGCAGCGATGTTCATCCTCGCCTGGCGATGCATCGGGGCGCGAAACACGCGAAGGGCGAATATTTCGGCCCGTTCCCCAATGGCTACGCGGTACGTGAAACGCTGGCGCTGCTGCAAAAAGTGTTCCCCATCCGTCAATGCGAGAACAGCGTGTATCGCAACCGTACGCGCCCCTGCCTGCAATACCAGATTGGCCGCTGCCTTGGTCCCTGTGTTGCCGGGCTGGTGAGTGAGGAAGAGTACGCACAGCAAACGGATTACGTGCGGCTGTTTCTGGCGGGTAAGGATGATCAGGTGCTGAATTTACTGGTCCGCCGTATGGAAGAAGCAAGTCATGCCCTGCGGTTTGAAGAAGCGGCACGCCTGCGCGACCAGATCCAGGCCGTCAGGCGCGTCACCGAAAAACAGTTTGTGTCTAATCAGGGCGACGACCTGGATGTGATTGGCGTGGCCTACGATGCCGGTATGGCCTGTTTACACGTGCTGTTTATTCGTCAGGGTAAAGTGTTGGGAAGCCGAAGCTATTTTCCAAAGGTGCCCGCCGATACCGATCTGGCGGAAGTCGTCCAAACCTTTGTGGGGCAGTTTTATTTGCAGGGTAGCGAAATGCGGACGCTGCCCGGTGAAATTTTGCTGGATTTCACCTTACCTGAGCGCGAACTGCTGTCTGAGTCGCTGACCGAATTAGCCGGGCGTCGGGTGAATATTCAAAGTAAACCTCGTGGTGATCGCGCACGCTATCTCAAACTGGCACGAACCAATGCCGGTTCGGCATTAAAAACCCGTTTGTCTCAGCACTCGACCATTCATCAGCGTCTCACTGCGTTAGCCGAGTTTCTGGAGTTGGATAAAATCACCCGGATGGAGTGTTTTGATATCAGCCATACCATGGGAGAGCAGACCATCGCGTCCTGTGTCGTGTTCGATCAAAACGGTCCCCTCCGTGCCGATTATCGCCGCTATAACATTGCCGGCATCACGCCTGGTGATGATTATGCAGCGATGAATCAGGTGTTGCGTCGCCGTTATGGAAAAGCAATTGAGGAAGAGAAGATCCCCGATGTCATTTTGATCGACGGCGGTAAAGGCCAACTGGCTCAGGCAAAGCAGGTTTTTGCCGAACTGGACGTGAGCTGGGATAAATCACGTCCCATTTTACTGGGCGTGGCAAAAGGCACCGATCGCAAAGCCGGTCTTGAAACGCTGTTTTTCGAGGCGGAGGGCGAGGGGATTTCCCTGTCGCCTGATGCACCAGCGCTGCACGTGATTCAGCATATTCGTGATGATGCTCACAATCATGCTATTTCAGGGCACCGTAAAAAGCGGGCCAAAGTGAAAAATACCAGTGCTCTGGAAAGCATTGAAGGTGTGGGGCCAAAACGACGCCAGCAGCTGCTTAAGTACATGGGGGGCCTGCAACCGCTGATGAATGCATCGGTGGAAGAGATCGCGAATGTCCCTGGCATATCCCATGCTTTGGCGGAAAAAATCTACTACTCGTTGAAACACTAGCATTGAAACAGGGTGGGCAATGTAGGAACATACGCTAAACACCACCCAATCCAGACAGTTACCAGCATATGCAATTTAACATTCCGACCTGTCTTACCCTGTTTCGCGTCGTTCTTATTCCGTTCTTCGTGCTGGCTTTCTATCTGCCGTTCCACTGGGCGCCATTTGTTACCGCGTTGATCTTTGTTGTGGCAGCCGTGACCGACTGGTTCGACGGCTTTCTGGCGCGTCGCTGGAAGCAGACAACCCGCTTTGGCGCTTTCCTCGATCCTGTTGCCGATAAAGTCATGGTGGCAATTGCCCTTGTATTGGTTGCGGAGTACTTTCATGCCTGGTGGATCACGCTGCCAGCCGCAACGATGATTGCACGAGAAATTATTATCTCCGCGCTGCGCGAATGGATGGCTGAAATCGGCAAACGCAGCAGCGTTGCCGTTTCCTGGATTGGTAAGGTAAAAACAACGGCACAGATGTTCTCACTTTTTGCCTTGTTGTGGCGTCCGGACAGCATGGTTGTCGGCGTGGGTGTCGTTGCGTTATACATTGCGGCAGTGCTGACTTTCTGGTCGATGTTTCAGTATCTGAGCGCGGCGCGCGGGGATTTGCTCGAACCGTGATCGATACGATTTAAAAAGCAGCAAACGGACGCATTGTGGGGATAATTTTATTGACTCATCGCGTCATCTCAGTAGAATGCATCGCATCGAACGGCAGCACAGCTGCAGAAGCTAAGAAAAATCAGTAAGTTCGATGAAGTGCATTAAATATCGAGCCCTTCAGCAGGCAGTAAACTGAACGGTAAGACGATGCGGGAATAGCTCAGTTGGTAGAGCACGACCTTGCCAAGGTCGGGGTCGCGAGTTCGAGTCTCGTTTCCCGCTCCAAATTAGCAGGCCAGGATAACCTGGCAGCAGACAAGTTTAAGGCGCGTTGGCAGAGTGGCTATGCAGCGGATTGCAAATCCGTGTACCTCGGTTCGACTCCGGGACGCGCCTCCAGTTATACCTCGCCCGGGTGGTGAAATCGGTAGACACAAGGGATTTAAAATCCCTCGATCGCAAGGTCGTGCGGGTTCAAGTCCCGCCCCGGGCACCATATTGAAACATCAATAAAATCAAGTAGTAGCAATGTCGTTTAAGCCGCCTCTTTGGGCGGTTTTTTGTTTTTATTTCTGCTTTTCAGAATATGGCTTCAGAATATGAAGCGTTTCCAGCTCAGCCCCAACCACCGGAACCACA
>Ga0105251_10003536_pt1 | contig 11291 bp, 9 predicted proteins | sample KBSS64metaG_FD_80424 | JGI IMG/M metagenome (GOLD analysis project Ga0105251, IMG submission 80424) | Switchgrass rhizosphere microbial communities from Kellogg Biological Station, Michigan, USA - KBS S6-4 metaG | ecosystem: Host-associated > Plants > Roots > Rhizosphere > Soil | place...
TCTGGTCGACCATTTCCCGACTCCTGTAAACCTGACAAAAAAACGGTGAGCACATTGCCCACCGTTGCACCTGTTTGAATTGGGAAAATTCTGACAGAAGGCAGGTTTTGAGCAGTCCAAGACTTGTCTCAAACGGTTAGGAATAATTGTTTAAAGTCGTGATTGCAGGCACGGAGGCGGGCTTTTTGCACTGCCTGGCGCAGAAAAATGCAAGGCTGTTGATGCTCGTCCTGGGCGTGTTATCTTACTGGCTCGCTTTATCGCAATCGGACAAATAGCAATGGTAAAACAGCGCGTAGGGATCGTGTTTGGCGGCAAATCGGCCGAGCATGAAGTGTCATTACAATCGGCCAAAAACATCCTCGAAGCCATCGATAAGAGCAAGTACGAGGTGGTGTTGCTGGGAATTGATAAACAGGGTGAATGGCATCTCAATGATGCTTCGGGATTCTTGCTCAACGCAGAGAACCCGAAGCTGATTGCGCTTAATCGTTCAGGTGAAAATGTCGCGCTGGTTCCGGGCAGTTCTTCCCAGCAGCTGATTACCCGTCAGCAGGCGCAGCCGTTGTCACAGCTAGATGTCATTTTTCCCATCGTGCACGGCACGCTGGGTGAAGATGGTTCGTTACAGGGCTTATTACGCATGGCGAATCTGCCGTTTGTCGGCTCTGACGTGCTCGGGTCTGCCGTCAGCATGGACAAAGATTTTACCAAGCGGCTGCTGCGTGATGCCGGACTGAACGTTGCACCCTGGCTGAGCGTGACGCAGGCACAGCGCGCGAACATTGATGCTGAGGCCGTGATTGCACGCTTTGGCCTGCCGCTGTTTATTAAACCGGCTAACCAGGGATCGTCCGTTGGCGTGAGCAAAGTCGACAGCCCTGAAGCGTTCGATGCCGCGCTGGATCTCGCCTTTACGTTTGATCGCAAAGTCTTGATCGAGCAAGGGATTAAGGGGCGCGAGATTGAATGTGCCGTGCTGGGCAACGATACGCCAGAAGCCAGCCCGTGCGGCGAAGTGGTGGTGCATGATGCCTTCTACTCATACGACACCAAATACATCAGCGAAAGCGGTGCGCAAGTGGTGGTGCCAGCGGCAATCAGCGATGAAGCCAGCGAGGCGATTCGTCAGGTGGCAATTACTGCGTTTCAAGCGCTGGAGTGTTTTGGCATGGCGCGTGTTGACGTGTTCCTGACGGAAAGCGGCGAGATCATTGTCAATGAAGTGAATACCTTGCCAGGTTTTACCAATATCAGCATGTATCCGAAGTTATGGCAGGCAGCAGGTTTGAGCTACAGCGATCTGATTTCCCGTCTGATTGAGCTGGCTCAGCAGCGTCACCAGCAAACCAGCCAACTGAAAAGTAGCGTTTGAATCGCCATGACGTGGCTCAGGCCACGTCATTCATCATGCTGCGCGGCTCCATCGCCGGTGAGGTTTGATTACGGCCATTGCGTTTGGAAAGATAAAGATTCTTATCCGCCGCTGACACTAAGCGATTGATCACGCTTGGCCATTCACATTCGTTCTGCGCACTGCCGCGCGCCAGACCTAAACTGGCAGTTACCGTCACCGTGTTGCCCTGAATCCAGAACTTCTCTTTGACCATCGCCTGACGTACCGTTTCGGCGAGTTGGTAAAGCTGGCTATGGCTACAATCGAACATCACCATCACAAACTCTTCGCCACCAAAGCGACACACCATGCCACGATTGCCAACCACGCGCTGAATGCGCCGCGCAATCTCTTCCAGCACGCAATCACCGGCATCGTGGCCAAAATTGTCGTTAATGGCTTTGAAATAGTCGACATCAAGCATAATAACGCCAGCTTCCCGTTGTAGCGAGAAAGGTTCATTTCTTAAGCTTTCATACAGACCGGAACGGGACAGCAACTGGGTGAGAAAATCAAAATTAGCGCGAAGTGCAAGGCGATGATTTAACTGGCGGATCGCATCCATGCTCACCGCCACCAGCAGCGGGCTGAGCGCAACGGTGGCGACGCCAAGCCGTGCCGAGGTGAGATGGCTAATCGGTAGCAGTGCATCGTCACCCTGGATGTTCATCACACCATGCGACACCAGCACAATCTCCGTGATACCGGTTATCAGGATCACTAAGCTGGTCAATGGAATCGGCAACACGATGGCGCACCAGATCAGCGCCGGAACCGGGAATGTCAGGCTGCCGGCCCCGCCAATCAATGCCCCAACGATCAGCGACAGGATGACCGCCGCCAGCGGCAGCAGTTTGCCGGGATGCATTAAGGTGTGCGGTGAAACCGTACGCAGCGGGCGCGCCAGCATCACCGGCAGCAGCATCAGCGAAGTAGAGAACTGTTCGCTGAACCAGTCGCTCCACGCCACAATAAAGCGCGCATTAAAATCAATATCCTGTGCCCACGCGCCCCATGTTGCACAAGCCGCCGCGCCAAGAAAACAGGCGGGAAAAATGCGCATAGCATTGAACACCTGGCTATGGGCGGAAGGACGTTGCAGATGTTTGATCAGCATGCTGACCGCGACGAGAATAAACAGAATGTTGGCAAAATTGACGGTAAACGCTGGCAGCGCCCAGCCGGAAAATACCGTGTCGTTAAAAATCATCGCACTGAAGCACACCAGATAGCTGGAGGTAGTGTGCAAAAACGGATTCCTCACTATTAATCCCGCCACCAGCGCATTCACCGGCCAGAATAGTGAGAACTCTTCGGGGATGCGTAAATGGCTGCCGATAAAGCAGAAAAACAGCGTAATGAAGAACAGCGTGAGGGCATTCTTTTTAAAATTATTCTCTTCAAACAGCATAACGCGCATACGTCTGAACCCTGTAACCTGGAAAGTGCCGGCATCAACCCTAAGCATCAGCAAGCATTAAACCGGAAATACCCGTGCGATGATTCGGTAATTAAGCAAGTGTTCGCCATCCTACTCTGCGGCTGGGCGGCGCTCACCTGCCATAAAAAGCAGCGTCGCGCCAAATGGCATTGTGGAAACGCCAGAGACAAAGGATAAAACTTGTGGCAATTATGCCCTGTAAATAAAAAAATCGGCTATCCGAGATATCCGATTTTTTAGTTTTAAAGCGGTTGTTCCAGCACAGACTTATGGCTATTTCACCGCAACAGGCCATTGACTCAGACGAATGCCACGTGTACGTGCGTTTTCACCAAAGTCTTTTAGCACCGCTTTAACGTCGGGATCCATATATTGGGCATTGCCGTGCTCAGCAATCACCACGCTGTTTTCAGGAATCTCCGCCAGCAATCCCTGCAGCTTTGGATTGTGCATAAAGGTCAGATTTTGCTGCAGGCGTAAAACGTAGTGATCGTCATGTCGCGTAAGCTGCAAGGCGTTGCGATGGCTTTTATAGATGCTGTAGAGGATTTGCGTAGCGATGCCAATTCCGATGCCGGCCAGCATGCCAAACACAATAATGCCGCCAATGGTGGCAAGGAATGGCACATATTGCTGCGGTCCCATGCGCATCTGCTCAATGAACAGGCGCGGCGTGGCCAGCTTATAGCCGGTATAAAGCAGCACCGCCGCAAGGCTGGCAAGGGGAATCGCGTTAAGCAGATTACTGAACCACAGGCCGCAGATTAACAGCAGCACACCATGAATCAGAATCGACAGTTTGGTTTGCGCGCCAACGCTGACGTTCACCGAACTGCGCACAATCACTGCAGTAATCGGCATCGCGCCAAGGAAACCGGCGGTCAGGTTACCAATACCCTGCGCAAACATCTCTTTGTTAGGTGAAGGTGCAGGATGTTGCGGACGCAGTTTCTTCAGCGCTTCCTGGCTGAGCAGCGTTTCAAGGCTCGCGACCAGCGCCAGCGTGATCGCCACCATCCACACCGCAGGATTCTGCCACGCTTGCCAGTCTGGCGTTTCCAGTTCAGCCACCAGCGCCGACATGCTGTCGAACGCGGGCAGCGCGATACGCGGCAAGCCATCAGCTAACGCTGGAAACAGGCGATCCCCAAACACCGTCGCCGCACAGCCTACCAGCACCGCTACCAGCGGACCGGGCATCCAGCTCAGCACTTTAACTGACTTGATCAGCGGCGTGGTCCACAGCCATAAAATAGCCAATCCCACGCCAGCAACCAGCATCGCGCTGCTGGAAAAATGAAATTCCCCGTTTACCAGCGACAACAGCTCAACATCGCCCGCCGCGCCGAATGCTACCGGAATTTGCTGCATAATCAGTAAAATACCAATCGCCGCCAGCATACCTTTAATCACGCTGCTCGGCACTAAGGCGATAAAACGTCCTGCACGCAGTAAGCCAAACAGGCACTGCAACGCACCCGCCAGAATCAGCGCGGTGAGAAAGGCGGAAAAGCTGCCTAGCGTGGCGATCGACGCGACCACAATCGTTACCAATCCCGCCGCCGGACCACTAACCGCAAAACGCGAGGGGCTCAGCGCAGTCACCAGCAACCCACCAATCACGCCGGTGAGCAGACCCGCAAAGGGCGGCAATCCACTCGCCTGCGCGATGCCAAGACAGAGCGGCAGCGCGACCAGAAACACCACCAAACCAGCCGGAATATCCTGACGAAGCGTGCTTAAATTCATGGCGTTGATTCCTCTGCAGATGGCTGAATTAACCGCGCGCGGCGCCGCAAAGCCAGAGTACGATTTATCACTAATAAGGGTTTCAGGGTCATCACAATAATCTTCTCTCAACATTTAATAAGATCGCTTTCAGGCAGATAGCGACGTCATTAAACGCGGCTATGGAGAACCATTGAGGATGAAAGCAGAACTTCCTCACAAAAATAGTTTATAGACGCTTAAGCATTACCTTGCATCATGAATATTTCTGACGTCGACAAAACGACTCTTTTTGTAAACAAAACTTCAATAAACGTATGAATCAGGTAAGTTTATGCAAGGAGCGGAATGATGAGCAGGATCGATAAAAAGCATTATTAACAATTAAATAAGAGCTATTTTGAATGTGATATTTTCGGTGCAATTACAAAACAATACACGCAAAAATTATATGCCATTTTAGCGACGCTATAATTTAATCCTTATGAGCTGGGAGAATTCCTAATTAAAAAATTTATGATTAGTGCGATTCACTGCCATTCAGCAAATAAGACGAGATATTTCGCTATTCAGTTGCCATGAATTTAGTAAGAGATCAGGAAAACAGTGAGGGGAATAATAGTTACGGAGTTATGTAAATATTGATGGACCTGAAAAGGACATGAATGCGCCTGCCTAAGCAGACGCTATTTTACCTGACAAATTATTTACCGTTCCACGCTTTCATACGCGCTTCACGCACCTGCAGTTGCTGCTCAGGCGTGAGTTTGTTGTAGTTTTCCGCCATGCCACTTTCCCAGTCGCCATACAGCGGGTTCGGTAACACGATGAATTGGGTGCCAAAACGCTGATGATTAAGGCTAACGAACTGCTGACGCTGCGCATTTCCCTGATGCCAGGTTGAACCGCCAAAGTCATTCAAGTTGTCGCCCACATACAGCACCACGTTGTAACCGGCATTCTTCACCGCGTCGAAGCGCTCTTGCTTGTTAGAATTGCCGGTACTCAAGCGCACCGTTTTCTCGCTCACGCCGCTGAAGCCCAGCTTATTCAGGTTCTCAACCGTTGCGGCAAAATCTTTTTGGTCGCGGTTGGAGATATAGAACATAGTGCCGCCGTGGCTGTTGACGTAGTTGGCAAACTCCACTGCGCCCGGAACGGCCGTTGCCTGACGCGCCTGCGTCCACGCTGACCAGGTTTTGCCCGAGAAGGGCTGGCCGTTTTTCGCCTGCCACGCGCTGTAGGCGCTGTTATCAATCATCGTTTCATCTAAATCGACGATAACCGCTTTCGGTTTACCCGCCAGCGATGGCGCCTGATCGAAGGCCATGCGCGCGCTGTTAAATGCCTGCCAACTCAATGCCTGATATTCGCCGGATTGCTGGAACCAGTTTACTGCCAGCACCGATTGCTGGCCGAGCTGCTGCTGAGCCTGCTGTTTAGAAGGCTGCGCACAACCGGTTAACGCCAGCGCCATTAAGCCGGATGCCGCCAGCATGGTGGTTTTCTTCATCATTTCATCCTTAAGTGATTAGGGTCAGTTTTTGTAAAGCTTTAAAAATGTAGCAGTTAACGTAAGCTGTGAGCAGCAGAAAACAGCGGTTTGGTGAGAGGAGACACTTATGGTACAGCACCCCCACAGCGGTCCACGATCAAGACTATTGGATGACTTTTCCTGGCTGGAATACGCCTTTCAGCCGGCTGGCCAGCCCGTTCCGGCAGAGGCGGCTTATGGTCAACAGCGTCACAGCGCCAATGTGTTGCTGGCAAGCCAAAACATCCCGCCTAAACGTTGCGAATCGGATGGCTTGATTGGCGAAGCTCATCTGCCGGTCGCGGTGTATACCGCCGACTGTCTGCCGGTGTTATTTGTTGATCCGCAACAACAGCAGGTTGCGGCGGTGCACGCCGGATTAAAAGGCACGCTCGGTGGCGTATTGAACAACGCGATTGATCGTCTGCTGGAGCGCGGCGCCAGCCGTGAAACGCTGCGTGTGGTAATCGGTCCAGCGATCGGGGCGTGCTGCTATGAACTGGGTAACGATCTGGTGACACATATGCAGGATCGTCACGATCTTCCGCCGTTACCCTACTCCACCCAGCAGCCGCACAACGCACAAGCGATCCGTCCGCAGGCGCGGGCCCAGCAGGATGGAATCTGGTTTGATCTGCCTAACCTGGCGCGAGGCTTGTTGTTACAGCGGGGAGTGGTGGCGGAACATATTGAAGTGCTGAACGTCTGTACCTACTGCATGGCGGAATCGGGGTCCAGCTATCGCTACAACACCCATTTTGACAGCGGCTATCAGTCACGTTTCTCGTGGATCCGCACGCGCGGTTAAGGGCTTCACATCCTTGTGAAGCTTTATCGATCAGTGAATTATGGCATTGAGCGCCAGTACGCCGGCTAAACCGAGAATTGAGATCAGCGTCTCCATCACCGTCCAGGTTTTCAGGGTTTCCACCACGCTCAGGTTGAAGTAACCCTTGAACAGCCAGAAGCCGGGATCGTTCACGTGTGAAGCGATCACGCTACCGGAACCCACCGCCAGTACCATCAAGGCAGGATCGGCATGCGTGGCAGCGATAATTGGCGTCACAATACCGGCGGTGGTGATCGCCGCCACCGTGGCTGAACCCAGCGCCACGCGCAGCATTGCCGCAACCGTCCAGCACATCAGCAGCGGTGACAGTGACGATCCCTTCATCATATCGGCGATATAGTTACCTACGCCGCTATCCACCAGCACCTGTTTAAATGCACCGCCGCCCGCGATGATAAAGATGATCATGGCGATGGCGGCAATCGACTCGCCGCACATATCCATCACTTCTTCCATCTTACGGCCATTGCGCAGCCCCAACGTCAGCACCGCTATCACCACCGCGATAAACAGCGCCACTGCCGGATTACCGATGAATTCGAAGAACTGACGCAGCGCGTTCTCTTTCGGCGTGGTCAACTCGAAGACGGCGGCAATCGCCATCAGCACCACCGGAATCACTGCGGCAAAAATACTGATGCCGAAGCCTGGCATCTCCTCTTCCGTGAAGATTTTTGGGTTGTAGAGCCCTTCCGGCGGTGACTTCTCAAAGCTTTTAAGGAACTTCGAGAAAACCGGTCCGGCAATAATCACCGTTGGAATGGTGATGATCATGCCGTAGAGCAACGTGGTACCGAGATTGGCGCCAAAGATAGTGGCAATCGCCGTTGGGCCAGGATGCGGCGGCAGGAAGCAGTGAGTGACCGAGAGCGCGGCGACCATCGGCACGCCGACGTACAGCAGCGGCAAACCGGCAGCCGCCACGATAGTGAACACCAGCGGCAGCAACAGTACGAAGCCAACTTCATAGAACATCGCCAGGCCGACGATCAGTCCGGTCACCACCAGCGCCCATTGCAGCCGCTCTTTACCAAAAGCGGCGATCAGCGTGGTAGCCACGCGTTGTGCGGCACCGGTATCGGAAACCAGCCGCCCGAGCATGGCGCCGAAGCCAAGGATCATGGCTAATCCGCCCAGCGTCGAGCCGATACCTTTCTGAATCGAGGCCATTACATTCAGTGGCGTCATGCCTTCGGCAATACCGACCACCGCCGAGACAAACACCAAAGCAATGAAGCCATTGACCTTAAATACAATCATCAACACCAGCAGCAGTATCACACCCAGCACAATGATGGTTATTGGCATTTTTATTATCCTTAGGAATACAGAGGGGTGATTAAGGTTTAGGCGCGGCCCGATGATAATGCCAGCCGCGCCCGGTCATCACACGGCGACGCGCATACCACCGTCAACGAACAGCAGATGCCCGTTAACGAAGTTCGACGCACCGGAAGCAAGGAACACTGCCGCGCCAATCAGCTCTTCCGGTTTGCCCCAGCGAGCGGCTGGCGTGCGCTTGGTTAGCCAGCCGGTAAAGGCAGGATCGTCAGCCAGCGCCTGAGTCATCTCCGTGACGAAATAGCCCGGCGCAATGGCGTTCACCTGAATATTGTGACGCGCCAGCTCCACGCACATGCCGCGCGTCAGCATAGTCACCGCGCCTTTGGAGGCCGCGTAAGGCGTGATGGTGTCGCGCCCTAATTCGCTCTGCATCGAACCGATATTGATGATTTTGCCCTGCTGACGCTCAACCATTTTTTTCGCCACGGTTTGCGAAACCAGGAATACGGCGGTCTGGTTTACCGCAATGACGTCATTCCAGTCCTGCTCCGGGAATTCCAGGAAAGGTCGGCGGCGCTGAATGCCGGCATTATTTACCAGCACATCAATCGCGCCCCACTCCGCTTCAATCTCATCCACCGCCTGCTTAACCTGCGCCGATTGCGTGACATCAAACGCTTTGGCGTGCACGCGTAAGCCCAACTCACGCAGATGCGCGGCGCCCTTCTCTGCCCCTTCGAGCGTGGTGGCGTTGACAATCACTTCGGCACCGGCTTCCGCTAAGCCACGCGCCAGCAAAAACCCAATACCACGCGCCGAACCGGTCAGCAGCACACGCTTGCCTTCGAGAGAAAATAACTGGCTCATCACTGCTCCTTAAAAAGTTAACTGAACTTTAGCGGCACGGTTTTTATCGCCGGCAAACTGCAGCGCGGCATCAATTTCCTGCAAGGCGAACTCACCACTGAACAGCGGCAACGGATTCACCACGCCAGTAGCTAGCCATTCGACGGCGGTGTTGAATTCATGGGTAAAGCGGAAGGAACCGACCAGATTTATCTCTTTGGCAATCAGCGCCATGATTGGGAAATTGGGGATGGTGCCGCCCATACCAACCTGCACCAGCGTGCCTTTGGCGCACACCACATCAAGGCAGCGCTGCAGCGAAGAAGGATGACCAGAGGCTTCAAACGCCACATCGAAATAGCCTTTGTCGGCGAGGTATGGCGCGAAATCGCCCTCTGCGGCATGAATCACGTCGGTTGCGCCCATTTGCTGCACCATCTCCAGTGAACGCTCGCTGATATCGCTGCACACAATGGAGGCGGCGCCACGCGCTTTTGCCGCCGCCGCAATCAGGCAGCCAATCGGACCCACGCCCGAAATGAACACGTGCTTGCCAGTGAGATCGCCCGCCTGCTGCGTGGCGTGAATGCAAACCGCCAGCGGCTCAGCAAATACCATGACCGTTTCGTCGGCATCCTGCGGGAACGGCACACATTGCGCGCTATCGACCACTTTATATTGAGTAAAACCGCCATCAACGTGCGGCACATACATGGCGCTGCCGAAGAAACGCATGGTGGTGCACTGATTTTCCTGATCGCGCTGGCAATATTTGCAGGTGCCGCAGGGCTTTGAGGGATTTACCGCGATTTTTTGCTCGGGTTTGAGATTCGGGTCATCGCTCTCAACCACGTAGCCAATCACTTCATGGCCAAGAATCATCGGCATTTTGATCTCAAAACTGCCGACCTTACCTTCCTGATAGTAATGCAGATCGGAGCCACAAATGCCGCCACGCGTGATGCGCACCAACGTACCTTTGCCGTCCCATTTCACCTGCTGCTGTGCAACGCTGACTTGTTTTTTTCCAGTGATCATGCCGGATTGCGTTTCGATATTCATAACGTCCCCATAAGTGCTGTAGCAATGGGCGCCATCAGACCGGGTTACGCAGCTTTAAACTGTGATGAAGATCACCTAAAGACATGTTACGGAAAGGTGTTACCTGGAACGTGAAGTATGCAATGCAGAGGAGGCTACTGGCGGCCGTATGTGGCCGCCTGTGAAGAAAATTAATAGCCTGACATCAGGTCGTGGCTGTATTTGAACAGCTCAGAATCGGAGCGCAAACCGAGTTTTTTCAGCGCCGATTGTTTTTGTCCGCTCACCGTTTTACGGCTGCGCTTAAACTTCACGGCAATTTGCGACACGCTTAAACCATCGAGAAAACAACGCACCACTTCCACTTCGCGCGGGCTGAGGGTTTTCACCTTCTCATACATGTTGCCTTTGCTGCTGAAATCAAGGCTTTCATCCAGTGACTCTTCACTCATGACATAGAGATTTTCCACTTCATAGGCGACTTCTTTTGACAGGAACAAACGTCCTTGTGCCACCTGACGAATAGCGTGTGTGATCTCTTGCATGTTGTGGCTCTTACCAATAAAGCCTTTTACACCCGCGCTCAGCACCATTTTGACGATGGCAGGACTCTCCATTGAAGAAGAGATCAGAATTTTTTGCTGCGGATAGTGATTACGCAGTTGCTTCACCAACGCCAAACCATCCAGTTCACGCTCGCCCAGCAGGAAATCCAGTACCAGCACATCAACCACGGTACTCCTTAGCTGATTAAATAATTCATTACTTGAAGCCCAGGTTCCCACCAAATGAATATCGGACTCATGTTTTAAACACAACTCGAAAACGGTACGGACCATTGGGTGATCATCAAGGACAGCCACACGCACTTGTTTATTATGTGCATATACCATTTATTTATTCCTTTATTACAGCATTAACTTTGTCCAATTCTGACCACCACAACTGCTTCAATAAATAAATGGTATCGATTACAGCAGTCGTGAAAGAGTAGCATTCACAACATCAGAATTTTAAATTGATAGAGTCACCCTAACAGCGGCCATTTTTATATGCCTCTTTAGGTTTATATTTTATCGTGATAAATTTTTACTTGCCTGCTCACGTAAAAGTGGGAAAAGTCTGACTTAACTCCTTAACAAGACCACATAAGAATTGTCTTGAAAGAAAA